>Ga0164243_10002296_pt1 | contig 31819 bp, 28 predicted proteins | sample OricompcompostOP_FD_108781 | JGI IMG/M metagenome (GOLD analysis project Ga0164243, IMG submission 108781) | Organic Plus compost microbial communities from Emeryville, California, USA - Original compost - Organic plus compost (OP) | ecosystem: Engineered > Solid waste > Mixed feedstock >... | reverse complement strand
GGAAACCCGCTGAAGCAACGAGCGCATGCGCCTTTACCGGCGAACCGGCTGGACATGCGCGCATGCCACCCGGCCTCCGAAATCGGCGACCGAGGTGCTTCAAGAGGGGTTTCCACGCCCCGCTCTGCGGCTTTCACGCAGAGTGCGACGGTCATAGCGAAGCTCGCCGAAGATAGGAAGGCGGCGGGTGGGATGGGATCGAAGTCAAGTATTTAAGTATTTGAAAATACTGTTTTTATTGAGTTTTTGAACATAGGATCATCTTAGTTCTGAAAGGGCCAAGATGATTGATGTTCTGACTGTGGGGCACTCAAATGTTAGTTGGGACGAGTTCAGCTACGCCCTCGATCAATTCAACGTCGGCTGCGTCATCGACGTGCGATCATCGCCCCGCTCACGCTGGCAGCACTTCTGCAAACCGCAACTGCGGGTCCGACTGAACCGGGTCGGCATCGCCTACGTCCACCTGGGCGATGATCTGGGCGGGATGCCGATGAGCGGCTCTACCGACTATGCAGCGCGGCGTGGGACTGCAGCCTTCGGCACCGGGATCGCGACCGTTCTGGGGATCGCTGCCCGATGCAAACCCGCCCTCCTATGTGCGGAGCGCGATCCACTGCACTGCCATCGCTTCCTGCTGATCGCCCGTCATCTGCACAGCCTGCCCGATGTCGAGGTATTTCACATCCGGCACAACGGGACGTTGGAAAGCCACGAAGAGGCCGAGGAGCGCCTGCTCGCCCTCCACAAACTGTCCGGGGACTTGCTCGCAGATCGCGGCCAGCGGCTGGCTGAAGCATACGCCCTGCAAGAGCGGAAATTGGGCTGAAAACCGCGATGCCTAGACCCCCTTTTTCTGCACAGCCAATTTTGCATATCCACCTGAAACAAGAGGATAAATCGCGATATGGAAAAACAATTAATTGTACAAAATGAAGGTGCATCGAATTATGCAATTAATTGCAAATCCGATGATCCGAGGGATCAGCGCCCCCAGCCCGTAGGGCTAATCTCAGACCCCCTCCAACGCTTCATATCCTCTTCCCTATCCGCTGGCACCCAGCGCGGCTACGGGGCCGATCTAGCCCATTTCCGGGCATCCGGCAGGAACATCCCCTGTCCACCGCACGCCTTGGCGGAGTATCTGGCCGATTTGGCCGAGACCCATGCTGTCGCCACGATCCAGCGTCGGCTTGCAGCCATAGCGAAAGCCCATCGCGCTCTCGGCCATGACGATCCCTGCCGAGCCGAAATCGTGAAAGCCACGATGAGTGGGATCAGGCGGACCAAGGGCATGGCACAGCGAGAGGCGCGGGCATTGCAGCGCGACGATCTGTTCGCGGTCCTGGAGCGGATGGGCGAGCGACCAATCGACCTGCGCGACAAGGCACTGCTGTTGATCGGGTTTGCCGGGGCGTTCCGTCGATCCGAACTGGTCGGGTTCGACTGCGGCGATGTCGAGCCTGTTGGGCGGGGCATCGTCCTACATCTGCGCCGATCCAAGACCGACCAGACCGGGCAAGGCCGCAAGATCGCGATCCCACATGGGCGCACGCGATGGTGTCCTGTCCGTCATCTCACCGACTGGCTTGCCCATGCCGGGATCGAGCAAGGCCCGATCTTCCGAAGCATCGACCGGCACGGGCATATCTCCCCCGATCGCCTGTCCGGGGATGCCGTCGCCGTTATCGTCAAACGGCGCGCGGAGGCGGCAGGCTTCGATCCCGTGAAATTCTCGGGCCACTCCCTGCGTGCCGGGCTTGCCACCAGCGCCGCAATGGCCGGAGCGTCATCGTGGAAAATCCGTCAGCAGACCGGCCATAAGAGCGATGCCATGCTCGCTCGCTACATTCGGGACGGCGGCATGTTCACCGACAACGCGGCGGGCGTTGTGCTATAGTGGCGAAGCGATGCCCATATCACGTCGTTAACCTTAGGCCGTTACGTGGGGACCCCGAAAATTGTTGGCATCGAAGGCCGCTGGGGATAACCAACACCTTCGATAGGGGATGGGATGGCCGACGAACCGAAGATTTTCAGCTTGCACTACAAGGGGAGCCGATTTCGTAACGCTCGGCTCCCCGTGGACGTGCTTTCTGATTTTCCGGCGTTTCGAGACCTCTTGGTGTCATACGCAAAGGACGAGTGGCGGCGGCGACATGCCGATCGGCAACGAGTTCCCAAGGGCTTTGATAAGAGCCTCGCCTTTGACCTCGTAGAGATTAAAGATGGGAGCGCCATCCCACAGCTGGAATGGAACCGCTCGAGCGCGCAGGTGAACTTGCCGGGCTTCGCCGATGAGATAGAGGAAATCGTTGAAGCGGCTTACGGCGATGTGGTCGCCCTAATCGAGGGGCAAACCGGGCGAGTATCGGCCCTCTCGTCTGAGAAGGTTCGTGCACTGAACCGTTTCGGCGCGGGGTTGCGGGAAAACGAGAAGATCGAGCTTCCTGATAGGGCTAGCTCCAAAGTAGTCTATCTCGACGCCTTCCGGCGTAAGCAGCTCATCACCGGCGCTCGAGAAACATATCAAACCCGTTTTGAAGGCATCGGGGAGCTTGTCGGCACGTCAGTCCGGAATGACTACGAAGGTAGTATCACCGTCCGAACGTTCGAATATGGTGACATTACAGTGCCTGCCGATCCATCACAGGTCCGAGAAGAATTCGATGGAAACCTGCAGCATGACGTGCAGTTCGAGCTTCTCGTGGAGCTGGACAGCCAAGATCAGTTCCGACGAGTAGCTGATGTCTTTGACATTGGGGTAGTCGATGATGAGCTGGGAGCCGCGTTGACGATCTGTAGGAACAGGCTTGAGGAAATCAGGTCATTAGATGCGGGATGGAATGACGGAACGGGCGCAGAGATTACAGACCATGCGTTGGCGGCTGCCGAAGCCTTTCTAGCTAAACGTCCCGCGTATTGCAGCGCATTTAGAATTTTTCCAACTGATAGCGGGGGCGTGCTCGTGGATTTCGAACACGCGGGATGGGACTATTCCGTTGAGCTTACAAGGTTAGGCGGGGTTGAGATGTATGGCGTCGAAATCGACGGTAACGGTGAGCTTGAGCCCATAGGGTTTGGTGGTGTTACGGAGGATTTTCTTGCTATTTTTGATGGTCGGATGAGCCTTCATGAGTGAGCCGCTTACTAACTCGGACGAAGTGCTGTTTCGTCAAATTCACCCGAACTGCATCCAAAATGGAGAGCCCGCTAGCGATCGCTTCAAGCCTCAGCCGAATGATGCAGGATTGATGTCCGTTGATCGTAGCGCATTAACTGACGCAGCAGCATCTCACGCGCTCTATATCAGCGCCGGTCGGAAATCCGGCGCGGTCTATGGCGTCACCGTGGGCGAGTTTATCGAAGAAGCCATAAATTGCCGGAACGATCCGCTGGAGGCCACAGAAGATGCCCCTGCTAATTCAGCGCACGCATTGGCGGATTATACCTCGCATGAGGAGCGGAAGTGGAAGAACATTTCTAAGCGACTAACGCTCAAAGCGAAGGCCCGGGGATGCTTGCATCCCTAGCATGCGCGCTGTTTCGCTTCCTATGAAAATCCAGCCCTCTAGCCTCTGATAACACCCTATTATCAGAGCTTACAAACCGGCCGAAAAGGGCACTTCAACGACGTGCAATTAATTGCACAAACGGCGTATCCGCCTATCGGCGCGGTCCTGCCCACTATTCCGCCAGCGCCATATCCGCCACGAAATCGGAGATTGGGTTCACGCCGCTGACGTGGAGGTGATCGCGGGCACGGGTGCAGGCGACATAGAAGAGGTGGCGTTCGGTTTCGAAGATCGTGTTCAACTCATCTTCGTCGGTCGCCTCGTCCACTCTCGATTGCAGCGGCAAGGCTTCGTCGTCGCAGGCCATCACGATCACGAGCTTGAACTCCAGCCCCTTGGCGAGGTGCATCGTGCCAATGGAAACGCGATCCGATGCCTCCTCGACCTGCTCGGTAAGCTGACGCGCCTCCAGTCCCGCAGCCGCGACAGCAGCACGAGCGCGGGGCAGATATTCGCTGGACCGGACGAAAACGCCGATCTCTCCCGCCGCGATGCCTTCGTCCAGCGCCGTGCGCAGCCGCGCCGCAACAGTTTCGATCTCGCTTGCCTCGTCGGCGCATTCGTCAATCGTGGGGCATGGCCCCTCGAAGACCGATTGCGCGCCTGTCCGGTCATCCTCGACGCCATCGACATCCCGCACCTTCGGCGGCAGCAGGCGATCAGCCGCTTCCCGTATCTGACGCGAGGTCCGGTAGTTGATCCGCAAGCTGGAAGAGCGGCCACGGACATCAACGCCGAGCGCCGCCCACGAAAAGGGTAGCTGGAAGATACGCTGCCCCAGGTCGCCCGCGAAGAAGAGCGCATTGAGGCCGGATGCGAGCGCGCCCATCATACGCAATTCGGCGACGCCCAAATCCTGCGCTTCATCGACGATGACATGCGTGAAGGGCTTCTCGTCTCGCGCCCGGCAACTTGTTTCCACGGCAGCATAGAGTTGCGAGGAAGTCAGCAATCCACGCGCCGCGAGCGTATGGCGGACCGTTTCCATAACCGGCCACAGCTTCTCGCGCTGTTTGCTGCCCAGCCGGTTCTTGCGTCCAATCCGGGGAACATTCGCATAGCTGTCAAGATCGGTCAGGTTCCAGGCATCCACCACATGTCGCCACTCGGAGAAGGCAAAGCGGGATGGCAGATCGGTATAACTGACTTCGGCAATTGCCCGATCCACGGCGGCCTGCTGGACTTCGACGGATGCGAGCATCGGCCTGCGCCCCGTCGCTAGCTGGTGGAGTTCCGAAGCAGCGTCCTCAAACGAGGCGATAGAGACCCGGTTGAGCTTTGCCGCATCGTCAGCAAGCAGGATGGCGAGCTTGGCACGAAGCGCATTCGCCAGAGGCCGAGAAAAGCTCGTCAGCAGGACGCGCGCCTGTGGGTCGTCGCGAACGGCACGGGCTGCCCGGTGAAGCGCGACGATGGTCTTTCCCGTCCCGGCTGTCCCGGTGACGCGGGCTGGCCCCGCGAAGTCGCGGTTCACCACATCGCGCTGCGACGGGTGCAGGAACACGCTCCACTTGTCCCACGGGAAATCCAGCGCCAGCCGCAGTTCTTCTTCGCTGGTGATCGTCTGGACGCGCCGTAGCGTATCGGGATGGACGAAGGGATCGACGGTGGCGGGTTGCGGCGTCGGCAACTGGCCGGTTGAGGCGTATTCCAGCAACGCCTCGGCGGCTTCGGCGGGCAGGTGCTCGGCCCGCTCGAAAAACTGTGCCTCCGTCCAGCCGAGCACATCGGCGGCCCAATCCTGCGGCACCCCGATGTCGAGCAGGGCATCCCCGGTCAGCCCAGTGAAGATCGCAGGTTCGGGTTGCGCGACCGGCTGCGGAGCAGGCTGGACATCGGCATAGTCGAAAAGCGACCGTGCCTCCTGCACTAGCTCATGCACCTCGACAATCTGGATCGCTCCGGTTCGCGGGTGCGCTTCGATCCTGCGCCGCTCCGCCCAGGCATAGGCTTTGTCATGGTGATCGACATAGGCGAGCATGAAGCTGGCCTCGGTCTTGTGGATGATGATGCGGATGTCCTGATTGACCCGCACCGACCAGAAATTGGGATCGCGGCTGTTGGTCAGCCGGTGCATCTGAAGGCCCGGTTGCGCCGGATTGAGTTGCAGGTCGAACGCCGCCGTCTTCGCCTGGCGCTGTTCCTGCCCGGTCAAGCGAGCAAGCGCAGCAGTGAAGCTCTCGGCGATATGGAAGTTCATTTTTCGTCCGTATCGCTGCCAGTGCCGGTAATCATCCCCTGCGCAATGCGATCAGCAAGCTTATCTTGGCCTCGTACAGCAAGTGCGATCAGGTGCTCTGCGTCTGGAAAATCTCGGTGCAGTTCAAGCAGTTTTCTGGCGTTGTCGATTTTCAGTGATGCAAGGTTCTGGTCGCGGATTTCGGTCTCAATTGCCGCCTGCTTGTCGCGCTCACGGCGAAGTCGCCGATCTGCAAAGAAATCAATCAATCGGCCGACCAGCCGTTCCACCGCATCAGCGGCTTGACCGACACCGGCAAAATCCATTCCTCCTGGGGAAGCAAACTCTATCCGCTTTACAAAAAGCCTGCCGCCGCCGGGGATGACCCGGCGTGCCCGAGCGAGCATGGCGCGGTTCATGGTGTCGAGATAGCTATCATAGGGCGACAGATGGAACTCGGGACCAGCGAAATACCGATAATCTTCTAGCCAAGCCCAATGGTAGAAGGGCTTGTCGAGCGCCATATAGTAGAGGGTTTCGACCGCCTCCAATGTGTCAATGAAATCGCTAGGTTCCCACCTTCCATCAATTTTTAATCTAAACACGGCCATGCCCCCCTACACCCCAAACACCTTCATCACCTCGTCCCCGAAGTGGTTGATGACCTTTACGGCGATGCGCCCACTCTCCGGCCGGTCGAATGGACGGGAGACGTTGCGGTTCAGCGTTGCCCATGCCTCCTCGTCGATCTCCGCTTTCAGCGTGGTCTTCAACTGCTTGTAGGGGTCGTTCGCGCCGAGGAAATAGGCGTGGCGGACGAAGAAGCTCTCCTCGTTATAGGCCGTGTCGATGAACCATGCGGCGATGCCTTTCACATCGTTGGAGCGCACCTCGCCGGTGTTGGGATCGTAGATGTCCACACCGTTGACGCGCACGGCGATGCGGCCGTCCGGCTGGTCCAATATGTCGATGTCCGGCTCGCCGAAGACGGTGAACAGGTTGCCCTTGCCGGTATTCTTGAGTTCGCCCGCCATGTGCAGGTCGGGGTTCATCTTGGCCTTGAGGATCGGCAGCGGGCCGAGCCGGGTCAGCTCGGAGGCATGGGCATCGAAGGCGAAGCTGACCGCGATCAGCACGTCGAAACGCGCCTCGGCGGCTTCGCGGGCAGCGGCGGTGAGATCGACGCGGGACAGCGTACCGAACTCCGGCCCGATAAAGATCGCGGCGCGGCGCTCGGTCTCGCCTTCCATGAAGCGGCCTTCCGCGCCGATATAGCCGCGCCCGGCATAAGGCGTGAGGCTGACAAATTCGATCCGGTCAGCACGGTCGGTTTGATGGACGCCCGCCGTTTTTAGATGCTCGATCACCATCGCGGCGAAATCGGTTTCGGACGAAGACAGAGGCCCGCGCTTCTTCTTGCCGTCAGCCGCATCCACGACCTCAATCAGTTCCTCGGCATCGGCGGGAACGATGCGATGCGGGGATAGGCTTTCGACCGTGAACGGCCCGGCGACACGCACGCGGGCATTGTCGGCATAGGGCTTGTCATAGAGATATTCGACATCCGCCACGCGGGCGATGGAGGCGTCGATTTCCTTCTGACGCGCGATGCGGGCTTCCCACCATGATTGATGGACGCCCGAGACATTGGAGGACCATGACGGGTCCGCCTCGCGCGGGATTTCCCATTCCTGCCAGTTCTTGCCGGTGAGTTGATTGAGTTCGGCGCGCAGCGGCTCCAACCGCTCCTGCCACTTCTCCCAAATTACGTCGATTTCGGCATTGTTGGCGATATCTCGTAGAGTGACGTGTGGCACTCGATCATAGACGAACCCCTGCCGAACATCTCCACAGGTCGGCGCGTCGCTAGGCGGTCTGCCGGTAATCTCGGCTTCCTTACGCTTGCCTTCAACGCTGTCGGCCAGCAGATACCAAGGATAGCGTGCGGACATGATCCGCGACCGCGCGAGGGCCAGTGCAACCCGGCTTGTGTCTATCGTAATCCAACGACGCCCCCATTGCTCCGCGACAAACGCCGTAGTTCCGGAGCCGCACGTGGGGTCAAGGACAAGATCGCCCGGATCGCTCACCATCAACAAGCAACGCTGAACGACGAGCGGAACGGTCTGGACTATGTAGTCCTTAGCGAGCCGATCTTGCGTATCATTCCAGTTGTTACCCATCGCATAAGCTGGAAAATCGTCGATGTAGCGTCGATAATAGAGCATCTTCTCAAGTGGGACGAGGCGATCAGCTTTGTATAACCGATCAAGGCCCGGTAAAGTGTATTTCCACTGTCGAGTGGAGCCGGGGAAAAATCGCCTGCCGTTTACGAAATACTCGACTGTGGTGCTCTTGTTGTATCCGTGAGAGATAGCTGGCTGAACAGCAAACGACCGTGCGCCCTCAGGCAAAGTCGAAGGGTCATCTCGTTCTGTGGGGAGTATCCGCCGGACCGTGCCGTCCGCTAGCAGAACCTGATCGTAGCGACCCCCGAAGCCTTCACCGACTGATTTTTCATAATGAAGCTGCCGATATTTCGCGCACTTTCTATTTTTCGCAAACCATACAATAAAGTCCTGATTTCCGGAGAGGAATGAAGTGGTTTGGCCGCTATTCTTGACAAAGCTGATCTGGCTAACGAAGTTATCTTCGCCAAATACCTCCTCCATCAAGGCGCGGATGCGGTGCACATTCTCGTCGCCGATCTGCACAAAGATCGAGCCGCTTTCCGTTAGTAGCTCACGCATCACGGTAAAGCGGTCGCGCAAATAGGTCAGGTAGGAGTGGATGCCGTCCTTCCAAGTATCGCGGAACGCTTTCACCTGCTCCGGCTCACGACTGATGTCAGCCTGCTTGCCGTCCTTCACGTCGCGGCTCTGCGTCGAAACCTGCCAGTTCGAGTTGAACTTGATGCCATACGGCGGGTCGAAATATATCGCCTGCACCTTGCCCTTCAGCGCCTCGCGCTCGGCAAGGCTGGCCATCACCTGAAGGCTGTCGCCCAGGATCATCCGGTTCGACCAGTGCTGGTCGTGCTGGTAGAACTCGGTCCGCGCCATCGGATCGTCGAGGCCGTTGAAATCAGCAAACAGGTCCGGCGCATCGCTCGCCTCCTCCCGTGCTGCCATCGACTGGCGCACCAGATCGTCGATGATCGCCTTGGGATGGACCTTCTCCTGAATATAGAGCGGCGGCGCAGTGACGATCAGGTCGGACCAGTCCTGCCGGTCCTTGCCGCGCCAGACCAGTTGCGCGTCGCCGATCTCGATCTCGCCGGTCTCGGCCAGCCGCGCGACCTGATCCTTCGTCAACCGGATGCGAGCGCCGTTCCACACGATCTGTGGATCGAGGTCTTCGTCGCGCTCCCGCACCTCACCCTCCGCCAGCGGCCGGGCGCGCGGATAGACGGCGGGGGCGAGCGGATCGCGCTCTTCCTGCATGGCTGCCAGATCGGCCATCTCCGCCGTGGGAATGTTCAGCCGGTTTTCCGGGTGATTGAGCGTGCCAACCTGCTTGGGGCCTTTGGGTGAACGAGGTGCGCGGGCCATTATTCGGCTCCTTCCACTTCGCGTCCGATCCAGACCATCGGCTGAAGGGAGAAGCGTTGTTCCATTTGCTTGCAGGTGAAGATCTTCACGTCCGGGTTGCCCAGAGCATCCGTGACCATCGCCAGTCGCCAGCCGTCGGTTGATGTGAACTCGCGTTCCTTGGGCGTCATGTAGAAGCGGCGATCAGCGCCGGAGGTGCCCTTCACCTCCACATAGAGTTCGTTACCACCCTGGTTGGGAATGGCTTGCAGGTCATAACCGATCTTCTCATCCGACCTGCGCACGACGCGATAGCCCAGCCGCTCCAGTTCAGTCGTTGCAGCGCGCTCCGCCGCTAACTCGACCGTGCGACGGTGTTCCGGCGTGCCGAACCGGCCCAGCGGATCAATATCGTCTTCAAGTTCGTCCGGCGCGTTCACCGGGTTGGGCTGCGCAATCGCAAGCGGGGCCAGGCGGGCAAGCTCAGCCTCCAAAATCTCAAGGATTTCCGCCTTGGCAGCGGTCGTTTCGATGCCCGGCCCGGTGAGGTAAGAGAACTTGGCCTGCTTGACGCTGGGGTGCGAAAAGGGGGCGGTGCGAGCCTCGGGGGGCACGAAGAAAGCTGTGTCGGATTTTATCGAGTAGGAAAATTCAGCCCCCTGAACATCGAGACGAAAGCCTATTCCGGCCTCGTATTCGGGGCGCGGGACTTGCTCCCCCATCAGCGTAGCATTCTGATACCAACCAACGACATGAACGCCCTTCTGTGAGGGAAACTTGGCGAGGCAAATGACTGTCCAGCCATGAGGTTCGTCACTCGACGGGGATGCTGATGCCCGACCATGCGGTGGCACGTAGCAATAATATCCGCCGTCAGGGCCAGGCATGAAGTTGAACGCCTCATGACCTTCGCCATCACCTTCGTTCAGCCAACGGAAATTGCCGTCCACCGGGCCGCCACGGTAATACTCTGACCAGCCGAACTTGACCCACATCACCTTTTTCATGCCGCGACAGCCCCATCAATCAGTTTGGCGAAACTCGCCTCAATCTCGAAAACATCGGTGAACTCAGCGAAGAGCCAACGTCCATGCGTGCCCAGGTTGTTCACCCCCGGCACCCAGAGGGTTTTCATCGTCTCCGCCTTCAACTGCGCATCCCCCTTGCGATAGCCCTTGGTCTCCAGGACGAGGTTGAGCAGATCGTCCGGGCCGTGACCATCATCGAGCCGCACAACCATATCGGGGATGTAGCGGCGCGGCGTCGAGCCATCGCGATAGGGAACCTCCAGCCCGAGGCCCTGATTTTTCACATAGGCTACGACGCGGGGATGAGTTTCGAGCACGCGGGCCAGTTCTGCCTCCCATGTGCTGTCACACACGACATGGCTTACATGGCTGCGGCGAGGATCGGTCGTGTAGATGTCCTTGCTCGTCGTAAAATTGACATGGCGGCTGGTGGAGCGGGGATTGTAGGGATCGAGGATCGCCTTGATCGCCTGTTCGCCGTGGTCGTAACGCTGGCAGGCAAGGAAAATACGCTCCGCCGCCTGATCCTTGATCTCCAGGTAGTCGAGCACGCCCATCGGCACGCCCTTGAGCACCAGATAACCGCCATCGAGCCATTCGCGGACGATCCGGCGCACCTGCCCGAAGAGGTGGACCGGCAGGCCGTCGCTACCATCGCCGAACCGTTTCAGCAGATGGGCGGCCAGCGAATAGGCAATGGCGCTGGGCCGCTGATCGCCGACGCCTTGCGCCGTCAGTTCCTCGGTCGCGCCGACGATGCCCGACATGGTGACGCGCGATGGGCCGATATCCTCGGGGCTGACGATGAGGCGGCTGTCTTCCGAAAACGTCGCGCTCAGGCGCTCGTCGGGTAGATCGACGCGATAGCCCTCGACACGCGGGAAGGCTATTTCCAGTTCCGGGCGCTGAGCAACCCGTTCCTTGACTGCCTGCACGCGGGTGACGAGCTTGGGTGGCGTTGGCTTGACCACCACCGGCTTGGCGGTGAAGTCGAAGGGGATGCCGAGCACATCGGCATATTCCACGTCGAACAGGCCGTGCTCGTTCAACTCATAGGACTGGCGGCGCAAGCCGCGACCGACGACCTGTTCGCAGAGCAATTGCGTACCGAACGCCCGGACGCCGAGGATGTGGGTGACGGTGTTCGCATCCCAACCTTCGGTGAGCATCGAGACCGAGACGACGCAGCGGATTTGCTCGCCCAACCTGCCGACCTGGCCCACGGTGTTCATCACCTCGCGGAGCAGCTCGGCGTCGTCGATCTGGTCGGCTTCCTGTGCAACGCCGGTGCGTTCCTGCTTGTCGCGCCGGAACTGTTCGATCTCCGCCGCAGCGAGTTTGCGGAAGTCAGTATCCAGCGCCTCGCCGCTTTCAAGCTGGGCGCTGTCGATCAGCAATGTCGGTGCGCGGGCGATGCGTTGCCCATGTTCGTCATAGTTGCGGAACAGTTCGAGATGGCCGCGATGAACATTGACCAACTCACCATCCGCGTTGGGGCGATCCCAGCCGGAGATATATTCGTAGATCAGCTTCGACGTGGAGGTGTTGTTGCAGACCAAGATGAACACGGGCGGCACGGGGATGCCCGCGCGTTTCCATTGCTCGTCCACCTTCACATAGTGGTTGTAGAGGGCGTCGAGCGCGGTGAGCAGTTCGGTCGGCAGCTTCAGCGGATCGAGGTCTTCGGACTTCTTCGCGCCCTTCTTGGGCATTTCCTTGCCGATATGATCCCAGAGCTTCCGGTAGATCGGCATGTCGTCGATGGGCAAGTTGTCGGCCACCGGGACGCGCGGCAGCTTGACGATGCCGCACTCGATGGCGTCCATCAGCGAGAAGTCGCTGACGACCCACGGGAAGAGCGTGCCCTCCACATAACCGGACCCGGCAAGGAAGAAGGGCGTTGCCGATAGGTCATAGACCGCGCGGACACCGACTTTCCGCTTCAGCGCCTTGATGCCGTTGATCCAGAGCCGGGCCGCTTCCTTGTTTTCCTTCGCTTCCGCCTTGGCGTCGGCGTCGGTCAATTCCTCCACGCTGCCCTGCGGTCGCTCCTCGTAGCAATGATGCGCCTCATCGTTGATGACGACGACATGCTTCAGGGCCATCAAGTCGCCGCAGGCACGCTGGAGCATCTGCCCCTCGGTCTCGATCGTCACCGGAGCCTCGCCGCGCCCCTGTAAGAGCGCCTTGCCGACTTTGGACACGTCCATCGTCTCGCGCCGCTTGAAGGCGTGATAATTGGTGATGACTACCTTGGCCTTGCCGATCTCGGGCAGCATGTCGGAAGGCAGCAGGTCACGATGACGATAATAATTGTCGGGATCGTCCGGGAGCAGCACACGCAGCCGGTCGCGGATAGTGATACCGGGCGCGACGATGAGGAAGCCCCGGCTGAAATGCGAGCTGGCCGGGGAACGGACGGCATTGATCGCCTGCCACGAGATCAGCATGGCCATCACCGTCGTCTTGCCTGCGCCCGTGGCCATCTTCATGGCGATGCGCAGCAGGTCCGGGCTGGACTGCTTGTTGGCGGCTTCGATGTGCGCCCACAGATGAGCATAGCGTTTCTGGCTCCGCGCGACTTCGGTCAGCCAGATGACAGTTTCGACAGCCTCCACCTGACAGAAGAACGGACGAAGCCCCTCAACCTCGATGCGCCGCCAGTGATGCAGCAGCCGTGCCGTCGCGGGTGTGACGCCCCAATCGCGGTCGCTCGGCAACGCCCGCCACGTCGCCACATGCGACCGGATTTCGTTGATGATGGGCTTGGGGTTGTATTCTTGATCCTCGCTGGTCAGCCCCTCCGCATCGCCGAAGACCAGTGACGCCTGCGCCGCTTTGGCCGAACGTCGCTTGGGCTTCGGAACCGGGGTGATGAAATCGCAAGGGCGCCGTCCTTCGACCGGCGGCTGATCGAGCGGCTGCCCTTCACCGTCCAGCGCATGAAAGCGGGTTGGCGGTTCATACGGCGAGTTCAGAATAGGTTGATCGAAAAACGATTGTGTCACGCAGCATCCCCAAGCCCCAAGGGGGTGTTGGCAGAAATTTGTTAAAACAAGGCAAGTTGGATCGTCCGCCAGCGACCGAAGCCTTTCTTATTTCGTGTTCGTTAGCTACCTCTCGAACGCGCTTTGGCGAGCAATGCTTTTGCAGGGCTTTCCGTCAGAACGGGCTGAACCAATCCCAAAGCTATTTCGATTTCGGACAGGCGAGCTTCGATCGCCGCAAGCCGGTCCATTTCGCGAACTGCTGGCTGATCGAGGAAACTCGCCTCCAGACGGAAAACGATCTCCGAATTGAGGGTCCGATTATTCAGCCTCGCTGCGTCTTCGACCTTCCGCCGCAGATCGGCGGACAGGCGAACCTTCATGTCGGGGGGAGTTTTGTCCATGTTGGGGCAACATTAACCCCACACAGGGGTTGACGACAAGCCGGAAGATTATCATACCCATTACGGGTTGTTTAATACCCCAAATGGAGATGAGCCGATGAACACCTGTGACATGAAGCTCCGTTTGCCAGTCCGATTGAAGGAGTGGCTGAAGGAACGCGCTGACGCCAACCACCGGAAGATGAATGGGGAGGTCGTTGTCATTCTGGAGCGCGCGATGGCCACTGATCGAAAGGCCGACGCATGAAGCACGAATTTCCCACCGGGGAGCGATTGATGCACCCGAAGGAAGCCGCTGAAAAGCTGGCGATGTCGGTCAAGACGCTGATGAAACACGTCGAGGCCGGGCGGCTCCGCTTTATCAACATCGGCACCGCGACGCGGAAAGTCCACCGCTTCACCGACAAGAACCTCGAAACCTTCAAGCAAAATCAGAAGGTCAGGGAGACCCCGAAATGTCCGTCTATAAGCACGCCAAAAGCCCGTTCTACAGCTATGATTTCCAAGTCCACGGTCGTCGCTTTCACGGCTCTACAAAGGCCCGGAACAAGAAAGACGCCGAACTTGTCGAGCGCCAGATAAGGGCGAAGGCGAAGGCGGACATTGAAGCCGAGAAGCGCACCGGCAACGGCCCGCTCACCCTTGACATAGCCTGTGGCCGGTATTGGTCTGAGGTCGGAGAGCGCCACGCCAACAGCGGCGATACCTACCGCAACCTGGCCCGGCTCGTGGAGTTCTTCGGCGCGGACAAGCGACTTGACGAAATCACCGATGCCGATGTTGCGGCGATGGTGGCATGGCGGAGTAGTCATCAGGCCACCGTCATGGTTCGGAACAAGGCTGGTGATCTTGTAAAGAAGCCGGTGCGGCCCGTCACGCCTGCCACCGTGAACCGCACGGCAACGCAAGTCCTGAAGGCCGTGTTCAGCCGCGCCCGTCGCACATGGCGTTATAGCTTTCCACAGGAACCCATCTGGAAAGACCACTGGCTGAAGGAGCCGACCGAACGGGTGCGCGAGTTGCACGATCACGAGGAAGACGCCCTGGAGGCCACCATCCGGGATGATTACCGTCCGTGGGTCGAGTTCGTCAGGCTGTCAGGCCGTCGCCTGAATGAAACGCTGATCCGCTGGGAACACGTCAACTGGTTTTCCAAGACCATCGTGACGATCGGCAAGGGTGGGCGCAAAGTCACCACTCCGATCTGCGAGGAACTCGAGGTGCTCCTGAAATCCGTAAAGGACGATCATCGCGAATGGGTCTTCACCTATATCGCCACCCGGACACGGGATGGCAGGGTCAAGGGGAGGCGGTATCCGATCACCAAGTCCGGTGCGCTCAGTCAGTGGAAACGGATGCGGTCGAAGGCCAAGCTGTCCGATTTCAGGTTTCATGATTTCCGGCACGACACGGCAACGCGGGTGCTGCGCGTCACCGGCAGCCTGAAAGTGGTCTCACGCTTACTGAACCATACCAGCATCACCACCACGGCGCGTTACGCCCATGTCACGGATGACGATCTGGCCGAGGCGATGAGCCGGACGGCAAAATTTAGGGAAAACTCCCGGAAAAAATCCCGGACTAGCAAACAAGAGGCAGCTTAACCTATGAAACACAAAGAAAATATGGTAGATGACCTACTCCTTTGGGAGCAGAGGGTCGCAGGTTCAAATCCTGTCTCCCCGACCATTTCCGGTTTATCGTGATCTTTCAGTAGGATCCGTGGTGCCCGGATCGAATCGATCGCCCGTTCCCCGCATCCGCTGGCAATCTTACGCTGATCCCCGACATCCCTCGGGTCGCACCCGCCCACCGGGCAGGTTCGTTTACCGGTCCTGACAGGATCAGGTCCGATGCTGACGCCGGCCGTTATGCGGCCGCGTTCGCGATGTCTCTGGCCTCGCTGATCAATTGCTTGTTGGTCGCCCGCAGCTTCAGGTTGCGCATGATCACCACGCCGCCGAGCCCCAGAGCGCCGATCACGGCAAGCACTCCGCCCCCGATCAGGGCGCCGACGCCCGCGCCCAGCACGATGGCGACGATGAGGAGGCCGCAGCCGAAACCTCCGGCGGCATCGATCACGCCGTTGAACACGCGCTCGTCCTTGCTCGCATGATTCCTGAACAGCACCGCATAGCCGCTGCGCTTGCTCTTCCGCCTGACGTAGATCACGCTGGCGAGTTGTCCGTCGCGCAGCGGCACGGCGCCGGTCAGGGAGATCGCGGACTCCTTCCCGCCGTCCACGAGAAAGAACTCGTTGCGGGTCGTGACATGCGTGCTGATGTTGACCGGCGTGTTGTTGTGGCCGCCGCCGCCGCTCACGCGGCTTTCGCTCCACGTCTTCACCCCGGCGGCCGTGCCATGTTCCTTCCAGAGCTCGAAATCGTCCACCCCGACGTTGAAGAAGGACATCATCTTGTCAATTCCTCCTGTTCATTTGATCGATTGGCCCGCCCGGCGAGGCTCACTCCGGCACCGTCACGCGCGCGATGGTGGTGCCCGAACCGTTGTTCTTGAGTTCGTAGGAGATCACGCGGGTGCGGATGGTGCCCCCGTCGCTTTCCGGGGAGGCGCCCGTGATCTGCAGCAGGGCCTCGGCGACGACGCTGGAATTATACTGGATGCGATCCTTGATCCCCTGGGCTTCGTCCTTGAGGATGCCCCAGCGCTGCGCGGCCTGCGCATTGTCGAACTTCACCAGCACGCGCTCTCCCGCGCGGTTGAAGACCAGCGATGAACTGGGGGCAAAGATCCGGACCGTATATTCGCTGTAGCTGGGATCATAATCGCTGAGACCCGCATTGGCCGTGATCCGCAGCTTGCCGACATTCCCGACCGATTGCAGGCCGGCCGCGATGCGTGCGCGCACCGCATCGCGCGCTGCGGCCTTGTCGGCCGGCGCCGCCGTGCGCACGCTCATGTCGTCCTCGACCCACTTGTCGATCGGCGGCTGCAGGCCGGTCAGGCTGTAGTAGAGCATCAGCATCGTGAAATCGTCCGGCGCCGTCAGCTCGCCCGTGCGCTGCGCGATCGCGGCCGGGATCGTTGGCGGCCCCGCCGGAGCGGCGCCGGCCCCGGTCTGATCGGGCTGCTCCGCCGCGCCCGGGGCGTTGACGGCCTGCGGCGGCGCTCCGGCGGCGTTTCCGCCCGCATCGGGATCGGCCGAACAGGCAGTCAGGCCCGAGAGCGTCAGGAGCGCGGGAAGGATCGCGCGGGTGCCCATCGCCCCGCCCCTCACAGCTTGGGCCTCGCGGCGCCCTGTTCGGCCTGCTGCATTTCCCTGTCCCGCCTCTGCTGGTCGGCGCGGGCGAGCGCCTGCTCGGTATTCTCGATCGCGGCATAGCCCGCGGCGCCATTCTGGGAGGCCACGGCAAGGCTGTGCGCCAGCCCGGGATTGTCCGACGAGCGCTGGATGTTCGCCGAAACCGTGACACCGCAATCGGGCGACAGGCTGTTGCCCGCGTCCGGCGAGGCACTGATCGAGCAACTGTTGTAGAGCGGCGAGGTCTCGGTCACGAGCCGCCCGGTCGGATCATATTTCCATGTGAGCGCGCGGGACGGACCATTGTCGGTCTGGGCAGTCGGGGTGCCATATTTGGCGATCAGCGCCTGCGCGATGCTGTCGACCGTCGGCAACTGGCCCTGCGGAAAATATTCCTCGCGCGCGACGGATATGACCCGCTCCTGCCCGGGCAGACCCATGGTGCCGACATAGTAGCGCGTCTGGCCCGGCTGCAGCGGGTCCTCGCGGGCATTGTTGGCGCGGCGCATCGCGTCGCGCTGCATCTCGCGAATGATTTCCTGCCCGGTCTTCCGCACCCGCGCTTCCGCGAACGTCGCGTCGAAGCCCTGCCGCAGCTTCTCGCCATGAGTCTCGATCCGATAGGTACGGGACTTGTTCTCTTCGACGACCAGCATGGGATTGTCGCATTCGACGACATTCACGGCTTCGTCCCAGCTCATGCCCGGACGCACGCCGACGACGTCGTCCACCGGAGCCCCGGCCGGACGCGGGGTTGCGATGCGCGGCGGGCAATGGACCTCGCCGCGCTGCTCCATGGCGACCTGTTCGGCCGAGGCGTTGCCCGTGGGCGGCACGCTCGCGCCGCCGGACGGCGTGTCGCCGCTGCCGCCCGTGCCATTTCCGGTGCTTCCGCCGCCGCCGCATCCGGCGAGTGCCAGCGCCAATGCCGAGCAGATGAAGAGTTGCTTCACGATCCCGTCCTCCCTTGTGCAATGTCCGGTTGATGCCGCCGCGGCCCCGCCCGGCTGTTCCTGTGCGATGATCCGCTTCCCGGGCCTCAGGCGTTCGCGGCCAGCGGATTGCGGATGATGCCGAAGCCGGCGAGCAGCAGTCCGATGCCGATCAGGCCGATAAGCCAGGTCCCCAGCCCGACCGAGATCGCCGCGCCCAGATTGGCGGAGATCATCGCGCCGAATGAATTCTCGCTCGCGCCGCCCAGGCCGACGATGGATTGCCGATAGGCATGGATGACAATGGCGGTGAGGATCGCCGCGCCGCCTGTCGCCAGGGTCGCCATCCGCGCCGGCTTGCCGCTCCAGCAAAGCCAGAGCAGGACACAGGCCAGCAGCGGCACGAGCCAGCGCACGCCGAGCAGCGCGTTCACGATCTTGGCCGAGCGCGCGGAACTCAGCCGGGCCTCGGCCTGCGCGCGCCGTTCGGCGATCATCCGCAGTTCGGGGCCGTTGTCCATCGGCATGCCGCCGAAGCCCGTGGTCTGCTGACGCACGTCGGCCTCGCGCGCATCCAGCGCCTTGAGCGCCTCCTCCGCGCCGGCGACATCGTCGCCGGCCAGCAGGGGATTGGCGCTGATCTGCCTCTGAAGCTCGCCAAGGCTCCAGATGGACACGCTCTGCTGCGGCCCGCTGATCGCCGGCAGCAGCGTGGCGATGAGCAGCATGACCGCGAGCGGGAAGGCCAGCGTGGTCATGGCCAGCGTGCGGATCTTCTGCACGGTCGAGGATGCAGCAAGCTGCGACAGATCGACCTGTCCCCCCAGGGCATTTCCCACCGGATAGATCTCTGTCGCAACACCCGACATGGGCTCGAAGTCCACTGTCAGGCCGCCCTGGATGACTTGCTGCCCCCGCCACTGCGCGGCGACGAACGTGAACCGCTCCCCACTGTCGTTCACGATTGCGCCCGATCCGCTCGACGCATCGAAGCCCAGTATTTTGCCCCTCATTGCCGTTGCCCCCATTCACCGACTGCGCCATGTGGATCGCTGGCGATCCGCCGTCCGCCCGGATGGCGAACGCAGCCGGGATATGGCGGGCTTGCGCGCCGGACGTCTTGATGGAATTCTGAAGTTATTATGAAGTTGGCGGGGTTTAGGGGGAAAGATGGGGGAAAGGTCCGGGGATCGGCCGGGAACGAGCCGGCGGCGGCGCCGGCGCTGGGCATTCGGCACGGTCCTGTTCGATGAGGCGAGCTGGGCGCTGCTGGTCGACGGCGCGCCGGTGACGCTGGAGGCCAAACCGCTCGAACTGCTGCTGGAACTGTGCCTGCGCGCGGGGGAGACGATCTCCAAGGACGAACTGCTCGCCACGGTGTGGAACGGCACGAACGTCGTCGAAAACTCCCTCCCCACGGCGATTGCCAAGCTGCGCCGGGCATTGGGCCCGGCCAATCAGGATGCGATCGCCACCGTCTCGCGCATCGGCTACCGCCTGGTCGCGCCCGTCACGGTGGAGACCATCACGGCGCCGGCGGCGCCGCGCCTGGCCTTCGCGCCGGGTGATCCCGTCCCCGGCCGGCCGCAATGGCGGCTGGTCGAGCCGCTGGGCGACAATCCGGAGAACGACGTCTGGCGCTGCCGTCATGAAAAGATCGGCGAGACGCGGGTCTTCAAGTTCGCGGACACGCCCGACGGCCTGCGCCAGCTCAGGCGCGAGGCGATGGTGGCGCGCCTGCTCCTGTCCGCGCTCGGGCCGGATGGGCCGTTCGTGCCCCTGCTCGAATGGAATTTCGAAACGGCGCCCTATTTCCTGGAAAGTCGCGACAGCGGCATGAGCCTTGTCGACTGGGCGCGCGCGGCGGGCGATCTCAAGGCCATTCCGCTCGCCAGGCGCATCGAGATCGCCGCGCGCAGCGCCCGCGCCCTGGCGGCCGTGCATGACGTGGGCGTGCTGCACAAGGACGTGAAGCCGGCCAACATCCTGATCGAGCCCACCGGCGACACCCCTCGCCTGCGGCTCGCCGATTTCGGCAGCGGGCTGGTCGTCGACGATGCGCTGCTCAGTCCCTATGCCATCACGCCGCAGCCCGACGCGACGGAAGGCGACGGTCTTTCCGGCACACCCTTCTATCGCGCGCCCGAACTCGCCATCGGCTCGGTTCCGACGACCAAGTCCGACATCTATTCGCTCGGCCTGGTGCTGTTCCAGCTCGCCGTCGGGGACTTCGGCCGCCTGCCGGCGCCGGGCTGGGAGCGCGAGATCGCCGATCCGCTGCTGCGCGAGGATATCGCCGCCGCCGCCGCCGGCAATCCCGCCGAGCGAATCGAGTCGGCGGCCCTGCTGGCCGACCGGCTGGAGCGGCTGGAGGAGCGTCGCGCGGAAGCGGAAGCCGCGCAGGCCGCCGCCCGGAAGCTCGAGGAACTGGCGCGCGAGGACACGCGGCGCCGCGCGCGCCGGCCCTGGATGCTCGCGGCGAGCGGCGCGGCCGTTCTGGGGATCGTCGCAACCTCCTCGGCGGCGATCGTCGCCGTGCATCAGCGCGATGAGGCGCGCCATCAGCGCGAGGTCGCCGAAGCTTCATACGGCTTCCTGACCGATGATCTGCTCGGCCGCTCCGATCCGGCCAAGGCCTCCTCGGCGGACGAGACGATCACCGAGGCCGCGCGGCGCGCCAGCGCCGAGATCGACGTGCGCTTCCAGACCGCGCCGCTCGTGGCGGGCCGTCTGCACGAGGCGCTTGCCCGCGCCTTCGACCAGCGCACCGATCTGGACGCCGCGCGCGCCGAATATGGCAAGGCGGATGCCGCCTATGCCCGCGCCGGCACATCCGGGCGGAACGAGCGCGCCATCGCCATGCTGCATCTGGCCGAAATGGATGCGCTCAGCGGCGATCCCGCCCTTCTGCCCGGCGCCCGCGCGAAGCTGGCCGAAGCCAGACGCATGCTGGACCCGCCGAGCGGCGCGCCGGCAGTCTGGCTTGCCTCGACCGAGGGATCGATCGCGCTGGCCGCCGAAGATGTCCCGGCGGCCGGCGCGGCCTTTGCCCGCGCTTCCCGACTGGCCGAAACCATGCCCGAGACCTTCACCCAGCGCCAGCGGCTGAACATGCGCCAGCGCGTCGCCTTCATGGCGATCCGCATGGGCGACGGCGCCGGGGCGGAGCGGCAACTGAAGCCGCTGGCCGACGCCTTCGCCGCGCTCGAAGGCCCGGAAAGCCCGGACGCGCTGAATATCCGGCTCAATCTCATCCAGGCCCTGATGATCGAAAAACGCCATGCCGAGGTGGTCGCGGCCGCGACGCAGCTCCTGCCCCTCATGGAGAAGCGCTTCGGCGTCCAGCATCGCCGCACGATGCAACTGCTCGCCGTGCGCCAGCAGTCGCTCGGGAGCCTGGAGCGTTATGCCGAGGCCGCGGCCGATGGCGAGCGCGTCTGGCGCACGACCGCGCGACATGAGGGCGCGAGCGCCTTCCAGGCCGTTGCCGGCCGGGCCGACACCGCCACGTCGCAATGCCGCGCCGGTCAGTATGAGGCGGGCATCGCCAATGCCCGCGCATCCCTCGCCGCCGCGCGTGCCGCGCCCGGGCCGGAGACGGCCCTGTCCATGGCGGTCCGGACCGTGCTTGCCGATTGCCTCATCGGCGCCGGCCGGCCGGCGGAAGCGAAGCCGCTGCTCGCCAATATCGATCGGAAGAAAGTCTCGGAACTTGTGGGCGACCGGGACTGGGGCGCCAATCTCGACCTCGCGCTCGCGCAGGTGGCGTTCGCGGCCGATGACCGGACGGAAGCGCGGCAAAGGCTGGACGCGGCGCGCCCGGCCTTCGCGCAGGTGAACGCCGATCCCTATCAGGTCCGGAAGCTCGCGGCGCTCGAACGCGGTCTGGCCGCGACCGCGCAATGAGCTACACGACCTTGTCGTCATCCTCCTGACTGGCGATCTCGCCGTCCTTCCGCGCGATGAAGCTGATCTTGCCATTGGGTTCGAGGATGGCCCAGGCGACGTGCGCGATGCGGCCGATGCCGGCCAGCCGCATCTCGATTTCCAGCTCGGCGCGGGTGATGCGGTCGCGCCGCATGTTGGCGGCGACCAGTGTCCCGTCCTTCACCAGCACGCGCGGCACGCCTTCCAGCATCCGTTCGGCCCGGGGCGAGAGATAGGTGATCCAGCTCAGCACCAGCGCCCAGAAGGCGATGGTGGAAATGGCGAGGGCCGCGCCGGTCATGCTGAGGTCGTTGTGGGTGACGCCCTGCTGCACCAGATCGCCCATGACGACCAGCAGGACGAGTTCGAACGGCGTGACCTGGCTCAGCTCCCGCTTGCCCAGCAGCCGCAGGAGCAGATACATGATGAAGAACATCACGCTGGCACGCAGGATGATGTCCATCAGGGCAGTATCCTGACCGCCACCGGCACGCCGGCGAGCTTCCGCTCGCCGTCGAAGGCTACGATTTCGCCGCTCGCGCCGGCGAACAGGGGCGGATTGATCTGTCCGTCGATCTTGAAGCGCAGGGTCTCGCCCGCATCGGCGGGGCCGAACGAGAAGCGGTGGAGTCCGGCCCGGTAATCTTCCCGGTCCGCGGCCGGGATCATGGTGTTGACGGTCATCTCCCGCCAGAGCCGCTCGGGAATGCCGATCGCGAGATCGTCCACGGGGCGGTGCGGCGTCACGTCGATGATGGTCTCGAACACCATGCCGCTGCGCAGGAGGTCCGGCGTGCGGACGCCGAGGCTCGCCGCCTCCGTCCGGGCCTGGCGCAGCGTGCCCGGCGCGCCGCCCAGCGCGCCGGCGAGGCCCATGCCCAGCAGGGCGGACAGCAGCGCGAGCGGAAGCAGGCGCGCCCACCGGCTGTCGCGCTCATGGCCATCCATGATCCCGTCGGGCACCTGCGCGGGCCGGCTCGCCGTCATGCCGGCCCGGCCGCATGGTCCGCCCCGGCGGGCAACATGGCGGCGAGCAGCGCAAGCGCGACGCGCAGGCTCTCGATGCGTGTCGCGCCCCGTCCGATGTCGCCGAAATGCCGGACGCAATGGCGCGTCCCGCCATCGCGTGCCGCGCAGGCGAAATGGACCAGCCCCGGTTCGTCTCCCGGCTTGCCGGGACCGGCAAAACCGGTGATGGCGACCGCAAGTCCCGCTTTCGAGCGGCGCAACGCCCCTTCCGCCATGGCGCGCGCGACCGGCTCGCTGACGGCATCGCAAGCCTCGACCAGTGTGCGACTGAGGCCCAGCAGATCGCATTTGGCATCCTTGCTGTAGACGACGAAGCCGCGATCGAAGACGCTGCTCGCGCCTTCGATGTCGGTGAGCAGCGAGGCGAGCAGGCCACCGGTGCAGCTTTCCGCCGTCGCGATGCCGACCCCGGCGGCGCCGGCGCGCTCGAGTAGGGACAGGGCCGCGTGGACGACGTCATCCGGCAGGGCCGGCGAGAGCGTTTCGGCATCCGGTGCCGGCTCTGCGGCTGGTCGCGGAGACATGGCTCTTCGATCCCCATCAGGTCCTGGCAACGGGGAGGTAACGCATCGCGCCGCGCCATCGTTCCCGGCGGAGGCGGCGCCCGCGGGCGGGGCGCCAGCCCTGCCCTTCCTTTGCCGGCAGGTGCCTCGCGGCGGGACGAAGATGGTTGCGCCGGTTGACAGGGCGCCCCGCGGCGCCACATGTGCCTTCCATCACCCGGCGGCAACGGCCGCTGCGCCGAGGCCATGACGCAGACCCGATGAAGCTCGCCTATCTCCTCAATGTCTATCCGCTGATCAGCACCACCTTCATCCGGCGCGAGATCGAAGCGATCGAGGCGCTCGGCCAGCCGGTCGACCGCTTCGCGCTGCGGCACTGGGAGGGGGAACTGGTCGATCCCGACGACATCGCGGACCAGACGCGCACCCATTATATCCTGACCGGCAGCAAGGCCGCGCTGGCGAGGGACGTGCTGCTCGCCATCCTCGCGCATCCGCTGCGCTTTCTGGCGCTGCTGCCGCTCTGGTGGCGGGTATGGCGCAACGCGGACCGTAAGTTCGTCCAGCACGTCGCCTATCTGATCGAGGCGCTGGCCTTCTTCCGGCGCACGCGGGCGCGGGGCATCGACCATGTCCACACGCATTTTTCAACGAACGCGACGACCGTGGCCATGTTCGCGCGCCGGATGGGGGGCGCGCCCTACAGCTTCACCGTGCATGGCCCGGACGAACTGGTGCCCGGCGAGCCGGCGGCCCTCTCGCTGCGGGAGAAGGCGCGGGACGCGGCCTTCGTTGTCGCCATCACGCGCTATTGCCGGGACCGCATCGCGCAGGAAGCGCCCGATTCGGCGGACAGGATCAGGATCATCCCCTGCGGCATCGATATCGATGCCTTCCCCTTCGATCCCGCGCCGCCGGAAAGCAACCGGGTGATCTGCATCGGTCGCCTGTGCGCGAACAAGGGACAGGTCCATATCCCGCCGGCCGTCGCGGCCGTGAAGGCGGCATTTCCGGAGCTGGTCGTCGAGCTGATCGGCGGCGGCGAGGATGAGGACCGCATCCGGGAGGCCATCACGCGCCACGGCGTCGCGGATCAGGTCGTCCTGCACGGCTGGGGCAGCAATGCCTATGTGCGCGAGAGCCTGGAGAGGGGCCGCGCCATGCTGCTGCCGAGCTATGCCGAAGGGCTGCCGATCGGCATCATGGAAGCGCTCGCCATCGGCCGTCCCGTCCTCACCACGCGCATCGCCGGCATTCCCGAGCTGGTCGATGCCGGGTGCGGCTGGATCTTCGAACCCGGCGACGAGGAGGCCATCGCGGACGCCCTGCGCGGCATCATGCGCGCGGGTCCGGAGGCGCGCGCCGCCATGGGCGCCGAGGGCCGGCGCCGTGTCGAGGCACGGCACGACCGGCGCAAATCGGCCCGGATGCTGCTCGAGGCCATCGCTGAGGCCCGCCCGAAGCGCTGACGCGCCATCGGCGGAACCCCGAATAGCAGAATAGTCCGACTCCGGCTTTCACGGGGCCGCCGGTCGTCCGGTCATTCCGGCGCCTCGATGCGCAGGCAGGGAAAAGGCCGGCGCATCGGCCGGCCTTTCCCATTCCCGTCGATCCGGGCCGATCAGGCCGCGTCGCCGGCCTTGCGCTTGGCTTCGGTGAAGACGCGGACCGGCTCCTTGCGGCCTTCGACCACATCCTTGTCCACGACCACTTCGGTCACGCCTTCCATGGCCGGCAGGTCGAACATGGTATCGAGCAGGATCGCCTCGATGATCGAGCGCAGGCCGCGCGCGCCGGTCTTGCGCTCGATGGCGCGCTGGGCGATCGCGGTCAGCGCATCGTCGGTGAAGCTCAGCTCCACATTCTCCAGCTCGAACAGCTTGCGATACTGTTTCACCAGCGCATTCTTGGGCTCGGTGAGGATCTGCACCAGCGCGGCGATGTCCAGGTCCTCCAGCGTCGCGATGACCGGCAGGCGGCCGACGAATTCGGGGATGAGACCGAACTTCAGGAGATCCTCCGGCTCGCTCTGCTTGAGCAGGAGGCCGGTGCGCCGCTCCTCGGGCGCGGCGACATGGGCGCCGAAGCCGATCGACTTGCCTTCGAGGCGGTCGCCGATGATCTTCTCCAGCCCCGCGAACGCACCGCCGCAGATGAACAGGATGTTCGTCGTGTCCACCTGCAGGAATTCCTGCTGGGGATGCTTGCGGCCGCCCTGCGGGGGCACGGAGGCCGTGGTGCCTTCCATGAGCTTGAGCAGCGCCTGCTGCACGCCCTCGCCCGACACGTCGCGGGTGATGGACGGGTTCTCGGCCTTGCGGCTGATCTTGTCGATCTCGTCGATATAGACGATGCCGCGCTGGGCCTTCTCGACATTATAGTCCGACGCCTGCAGCAGCTTGAGGATGATGTTCTCGACATCCTCGCCGACATAGCCCGCCTCGGTCAGCGTCGTCGCGTCCGCCATGGTGAAGGGCACGTCGAAGGTCTTGGCGAGCGTCTGCGCCAGCAGCGTCTTGCCGCAGCCGGTGGGGCCGATCAGCAGGATGTTGGACTTGGCCAGCTCGACATCGCCGGCCTTGCCGCCATGATCGAGCCGCTTGTAGTGATTGTGGACCGCCACGGAGAGCACGCGCTTGGCGCGCTCCTGCCCGATCACATAATCGTTGAGGACGTCGCAGATCTGCTGCGGCGTCGGCGTGCCTCCGTCCTTGCGGCCGGTGAGCGCGCCCTTGGTCTCCTCGCGGATGATGTCGTTGCACAGCTCGACGCATTCGTCGCAGATGAAGACGGTCGGTCCCGCGATCAGCTTGCGCACCTCATGCTGCGACTTCCCGCAGAAGGAGCAGTAGAGCGTGCTCTTGGAGTCCGATCCTGTAAGTTTGGTCATTCAACGCCTTTCACCCCCAAAGCACTACAGGCAGCCGTTCGGGGCAGTATGATTCAGGCCGCATCCTAGCCTCGCCTGCCGACACATAACAAGTCCGCAATATGTGGCCATCTATTGTGAATATCGGCTTACTCGGCGCCTGCGGGTTCGAGGTGGCCCATATGGGGATCGGGAGAGGCCGCCGCAAGCGGCGCCGGGCGGGCGTCAATATCCCGCGAATCCGGCGCCGGCGCGAGGGAATTCGGGCCGCGCGCCCATCGGCGGCTTGTGGGCGCGCACCGCCAATGATAGCCGGCTGAAGCCCGATGCATCGCAAGGGAAATCCATGCTCAAGCAAATGCTCGTCAATTCGTCCGTCGGTCAGGCCGCGCTCCATTTGCGCGACACGGTCGAACTGCACAGGGCAGTGCATGGTCAGCGCGAAGCGCTGGGCTGCCTTGCCAACGACATTCTCGCGCGACACCTGCTCGACCGGCTCTGCGCGGACGGGGCGATCTTCGTCGATGTCGGCTGCCATATCGGTTCGGTGCTGGCCGGCGTCGCGCGCTACAGCAGGCCCGGGCGGATGATCGCGGTGGAGGCGATTCCCGAGAAGGTCGTTTCGCTGCGCAGGCGCTTCCCCGATGTCGAGATCCATGAATGCGCGGTGGGCGATCATGAGGGCGAGGTCGAGTTCACCATCGATCTGGAGCGCTCCGGCTTTTCCTCGCTCGATCCCGCGCTCAAGGACCGCATCCGGTCCGGGCGCGTCATCGCCGTCCGCCTCACCACGCTGGACGCGATCCTGCCCCATGAAGGGATCGATCTCATCAAGATCGACGTCGAAGGCGCCGAACTCGGGGTGCTGCGCGGCGCGCAGGCGCTCGTCGCGGCCTCCCGCCCGGTCTTCATGTTCGAAAGCGGGCCGCAGGAGATGGAGGGCTTTCCCAATGGCGCTCTGTGGCAATGGTTCGAGGATCACGACTATGACGTGGTGCTGCCCAACCGTCTGGCGCATTTCGGCCCGGGCATGAGCCGCGACATCTTCCTCGATTCGCACCGCTATCCGCGGCATACGACCAATTATTTCGGCATACCGCGCGAGCGGCGGGACGCGACCCGGCTGCGCGCCCGCGCCTTGCTCGGCTTCGACTGAGGCGGGGCGTCGCGCGGACGCCCCTGTCCGGAAAACCCGACCGGTGCTCCTGCGACGCACGAGCCCGGAGGCCGCCTCAGGCCGCGCTCTCGTCGCCGCCCGGCCGCTTGTCATAGACCTGATCGATCAGGCCGAATTCCTTGGCTTCGTCCGCCTCGAGGAACTTGTCGCGATCCATCGCCGCCTCGATCGCCTCGATCGGCTTGCCGGTATATTTCGAGTAAAGCGAGTTGAGGCGATGGCGCATCCGCAGGATTTCGCGCGCCTGGATCTCGATGTCGGCCGCCATGCCCTGCGCCCCGCCCGACGGCTGGTGGATCATGATCCGCGAGTTGGTGGTGGCGATGCGCATCCCCGGCTCGCCGGCCGCCAGAAGGAAGCTGCCCATCGAGGCCGCCTGGCCGATGCAAAGCGTGCCGACGCGCGGGCGGATATACTGCATGGTGTCGTGGATCGCGAGGCCCGCGGTCACCACGCCGCCCGGCGAGTTGATGTACATGTAGATGTCCTTCTTCGGGTTCTCGGACTCGAGGAAGAGCAACTGCGCGCAGATCAGCGAGGCCATATGATCCTCGACCTGACCGGTGACGAAGATGATGCGCTCGCGCAGGAGGCGCGAATAGATGTCGAAGCTGCGCTCGCCCCGGTTGGACTGCTCGATGACGATGGGAACAAGCGCGGAAAGGGGATCGATGGGGAAATCGGTCATGTCGTTCTTTCGTTCTGGGCCGATGCTGGCGCCCGGCCTACATCGGAGTTCTTGACCAACCCTTCAAGGGAATTTGCGCGCGCGCCGCGCTTGCGCCCTGCTTTGAGCGCGCCTACCTCATGGCCATCAACAGAAATGAGGACTGCCATGCGCGCGACTGCCCCCTTCCCTTTCCAGCTCGATGACGAACCGGAGGAAAATGAGGTGAAGCCGGCGCCGACCGCGCCGATCATGGCGAAGTTCCTCGAGGCGCGCACCATCCTCCTGTTCGGCGGAATCGACCACAAGCTCGCCCAGTCGGTCGCGACGCAGCTCCTCTATCTCGACCATCTGAGCCATGATCCCATCAAGCTGCTCATCAATTCGCCCGGCGGCCATGTCGAATCGGGCGACACGATCCACGATCTCATCAGCTTCATCGAATCGCCCGTGGCGGTCATCGGCACCGGCTGGGTGGCGAGCGCGGGCACGCATATCTTCCTAGGCGTGCCGAAGGAGCAGCGCTTCTGCCTGCCCAACACGCGCTTCCTCATCCACCAGCCCTCGGGCGGCGCGATGGGCCGCGCGGGCGACATCGCCATCCAGGCGGCCGAGATCGTCAAGATGCGCGAGCGCCTCGCCCGCGTCATCGCCGCCGCGACCGGCCAGCCGGTCGAGCGCGTGCGCGAGGATATCGACCATGATTACTGGATGAATGTCGAGGAAGCGAAGGCTTATGGCATTCTGGGCACCGTCGTGCGCTCGATGGGCGATGTGAAGATCTGATCGCACGGGCCTTCGCGCCCGCATGCGAGCGGTCGGCGGTACGCTGGCGGACCTCAGGGCATATCCTTTTCGGAGAGAACCGGCTTGCGCTCCTGCGCAGGCGGGAGCCCAGGGCGCAAGGGCACCGCGGCTGGGCCCTGGGTTCCTGCCTGCGCAGGCGCACGGCTTCCGTTTGACCCGATCGACTCTAGGTCCTGCCGGCGCCGGTTCCGGCGCGGCGTTCCAGCGCCGCCGTCACCGAGGGCTGCGCCAGATAGGCCAGCCGTTTCATTTCCTGCCGGCCGCGCGTCACCGTGTCGAGGATCAGCCCGGTCATGAAATTGAGCCCGGCGACCACGCCCATGCCGACGATGGCGATCACGGTCGGGAAGCGCGGCACGAGGCCGGTTTCGAGATAGGTCAGCACCACCGGGATGCCGAGCAGAAAGCCGGCGAGCGCGACCAGCCCGCCGATCAGGCCGAAGAAGCCGAGCGGCCGCTCGGTCCGGTAAAGCTGGATCATCATGCGCAGGATGCGCCAGCCGTCGCGAAACGTGCTGAGCTTGGAATGCGAGCCTTCCGGCCGCGCCGAATAGGCCGTCACGATCTCGCTGATCGGCATCCGCAGTTCGAGCGCGTGGACGGAAATTTCCGTCTCGATCTCGAACCCGGCGGAAAGCACGGGGAAACTCTTCACGAAACGCCTTGAAAAGACCCGGTAGCCCGAGAGAATATCGGTGAAGCTGCGCCCGAAAAGCTGGCGCAGCAGGCCGGTCAGCAGGCTGTTGCCGAGCCGGTGCCCGCGCCGGTAGGCCGCATCGATCTCCGACTTGCGCGCGCCGACCACCATGTCGAAATTCTCGGCCAGCATGGCGCGGACGAGCGCGGGCGCGGCGGTCGCATCATAGGTCGCGTCGCCATCGGCCATGACATAGACGTCCGCCTCGATGTCGGCGAACATGCGCCGGACGACATGGCCCTTGCCCTGCTGGCGCACGCGGCGGACGATGGCGCCGGCGGCGCGCGCCACATCGGCGCTGCCGTCCGTGCTGTTGTTGTCGAACACATAGATGGCCGCGTCGGGCAAGGCCGCGGCGAACTGCGTGACGGTCGCGCCGATCGCGGCCGCCTCGTTATAGCAGGGCAGCAGCACGGCGACGCGCAGCGCCGCCGGCAGCTCTTGCCGGTCGGGAAGCGGCGCGTCGCTCATGATGCCCTGGTTCAGCCTTCCGTGGCGGCCGGCTTCTTCTTCGCCGGTGCCTTCCTGGGCGCGGGCTTGGCGTCCGCGGCGGCCTCATCGCTCGTCGCCTTGGCCGCCGCCTTCTTCTTCGGCGCGGCCTTCTTCGCCGACGCCTCGTCGGTCACTGCCTCGGCATCCTTCGCCTTGGCGTCCGCCTTCTTGGCCGGCGCCTTTTTGGCGGGCTTGTGATCATGGTCGTGATCGTGGCCGCAGCCCGGACCATGGACATGCAGTTCGCCGTCCTCGCTCTCGATGGCGGCTTCCAGATCCTCGCGCGCGACCGTCCGCTCGCTGATCTCGGCCTTGTCGAACAGGAAGTCGACGACCTTGTCCTCATAGAGCGGCGCGCGGAGCTGCGCGGCGGCCATCGGCTCGTTGCGGATATATTCGACGAAGCGCTCGCGGTCCTGCGGCTGATACTGCTGCGCCGCCTGGGCGACGAGGCGGTTCATTTCCGTCTGCGTCACTTCCACGCCATTGGCCTGGCCGATCTCGGAAAGCAGCAGGCCCAGGCGCACGCGCCGCTCGGCGATCTTGCGATACTCGTCCTTCTCCGCTTCCATCTCGGCGAGCGCGGCGGCCGGATCCTCCTCATGGCTGGCTTCATGCTCGAGCTGCTGCCAGATTTGGCCGAACTCGGCCTCGACCATGCCCGGCGGCACTTCGAAGCCGTGCGCGTCGGCGAGCTGATCGAGCAGCTTGCGCTTCATGTAAGTGCGCGTGAGGCCGTTATGCTCCTGCTCGATCTGGCCCTTGAGCAGCTCACGCAGCTTCTCGAGGCTCTCGAGGCCGAGCTGCTTGGCGAACTCGTCGTCCGCCGGCTTGTCGACCGGATGCTTGACCGCCGTGATCGAGAGATCGAAGGTCGCGGCCTTGCCCGCAAGGTTAGCGGCCTGATATTCCTTGGGGAAAGTGACCTCGATAGTCTTCTCGTCGCCGGCCTTCACGCCCTCGAGCTGCTCCTCGAAGCCGGGGATCAGGTTGCCCGAGCCGATCACGATCGCCATGTCCGTGCCGGTGCCGCCCTCGAAGGCGACGCCGTCCACCTTGCCGACATAGTCCATCACGACCTGATCGCCGCTCCTGGCCTTGGCATTCCTGGGCGCGTCCTCGAAGCGCTGGCTCTGCGCGGCGATGCGCGCGACGGCTTCGTCGACCTGCGCGTCGCTCACCTCGACGACGAGACGCTCCAGCTTCAGGCCGTCAATCTGCGGCGCCGGCACGACCGGCAGCACTTCCAGCGCGATCTTCACCTCGGCGTCCTTGCCGGCCTCATAATCGTTCGCCAGCTCGACGCTGGGCTGCATGGCCGGGCGGAGCTGGTTCTCGCTGATGACCTTGTCCACGCCTTCGCGGATGGACTTGTCCAGCGCTTCCCGCTCCAGCGCGGGCCCGTGCATCTTGCGGACGAGATTGGCCGGCACCTTGCCGGGGCGGAAGCCGGGCATGCGCATCTGCGGCGCGATGGACTTCACTTCCTCGTCGATGCGCGCATCGATGTCCTTGGCCGTCACGGTCAGCGTGTAGCCGCGCTTCAGGCCCTCGTTCAGTGTCTCGACAATCTGCATATCTCTACTCAGCGCTTTCCAGGGTCAGCTTGTGAATCTCTAAGGAAACCGAACGGGGCGAGGGCCGCGCAACTGGTGCGGGCGAAGGGACTCGAACCCCCACATCTTGCGATACCAGAACCTAAATCTGGCGCGTCTACCAGTTTCGCCACGCCCGCATCGGTCGCCGGTCGGCGG
>Ga0164243_10002293_pt1 | contig 31824 bp, 26 predicted proteins | sample OricompcompostOP_FD_108781 | JGI IMG/M metagenome (GOLD analysis project Ga0164243, IMG submission 108781) | Organic Plus compost microbial communities from Emeryville, California, USA - Original compost - Organic plus compost (OP) | ecosystem: Engineered > Solid waste > Mixed feedstock >... | reverse complement strand
GATGCGATGGCCGCTATTCGCCAAATGTTCGTTGGCGGGTTCTGGACGAAGCCGCGGATGTGACGATCTCGTTGGCGCGTCCGGGAAATCGCCGCACCCGGCCGCGGCGGAACCAGAGCCCGCGGTCCGCCGCGCCGGGCTGATCGGCGGGGCGGCGGTGTGGCACGCTCCCGGGCGAACCGGGCGGATCGCGCGAAATGACCCGTCAGGCGGCCCTGATGAAGCACCATGGGACGTGGCGGCGGGTGCTGCGGCCGGACGATTCGGGTACGCCGGAGTCGCCGGCCGAGCGATCGAGCTCAGGGAAATCGAGGGTGAACCCCGATGTGGGGCGGGCCCGTGATGCGCGAGATTGAACGGTGTGAACGAACAGCACAGGCTGCCGGCGACGGGACCGTGCGGAGGTGGCGAGCGATGCGCCCGCACGGCCGCGCCGGACGTGCCCACCGGAACCGCGCCGCGCGCGTTCGGTGCACCGGAGGTGTCCGCCGTGGCTGAGGCTCGCAACCGCGCGGGATGTGGGAGCGCATGACCACGCTCGCGGTATTGCTGTGCGCGCTGGGCGCCTGCGGCTACGCGGTCGGAGCACGGCTGCAGCACAGCGCGGTGCAGGACATGATCGGCGACGGCGGCCTCAAGCTGCGCGACCAGCTGCGGCTGCCGCGCAACCCGCGCTGGTCGATCGGACTGCTGGCGCTGGCCGTGGGGGCGGTGCTGCACGCCTCCGCCCTGGGGCTCGCGCCGCTGAGCGTGGTGCAGCCGGTCGGGGTGCTGGCGCTGCCGATCACGGTGCTGCTCAACGCCCGCCAGCGCGGCACGGCGGTGCGCGACCTGAACGTGAACGCGGTGCTGGCGGTGTGCGCGGCGACCGGCGGCGTGGCCGCGTTCGTCGTGCTCGCCGCGGGCAGCGCGACCGCGACGCCCGTGCTGCCCGACGACGAGGTGCTGGCCACCCAGCTGGTCGCCGCAGCGGTCGCCGCACTCGGGCTGCTGGGGCTGCTCACCCGCGGCAAGCTCCGCTGCATCGCCTTCGCCGCCGCCTGCGCGGTCGCGTACGGGCTGGTCTCGCTGCTCGTCCGCGCCGTGGTGCAGCAGCTGGGCAGCGCGCCGCTGCTGCAGATCAACCCGGTGCCGGTGCTGGTGATCGTGGTGGCGATGGTGCTCGGCGGCTGGCTGCTGCAGCACGGGTACGCCAGCGGTCCGCCGGACCTGGTGGTGGCCTGCCTGACCGTGATCGATCCGCTGGTCGCGGTGGGCATGGGCATCGGGCTGCTGGGGGAGGCCGACAAGGTCGGCACCGCCACGGCCGCCGGCGAGCTGCTGTGCGCGCTCGTTGCCTGCGCGGGGGTGTTCGCCCTCGCCAAGTACCACCCGGACACCGAGGCGCGGCAGCGGCACTCCACAGTGGCGGAGGACCGCGGCACCACCACCGCGACTCGCTCGACGAATCGTTCTGACGGGAGTTTGACTTGAGTTCGCAACCGTTCGGCGGAGATCGGCTGCGCATCGTGATCGGTGCGGTCATGTACCCGCCCGAGGTGAGCGGCGCGGCCAACTTCGGCCACCGGCTCGCCGTCGGACTGGCCCGCCGCGGCCACGACGTGCACGTCATCTGCCACTCGCTGGACCGCCGGGAGACCACGACGGTCGAGGACGGGGTGACGGTGCACCGCGTCGCGTCCTACCGCACCCCGGCGCACCCGACGTTCCGGGTGTGCCCGCCGTGGCGCGCGACGGCGGTGGCCGGCCGGCTGCTGGACGAGATCAAACCGGACGTGGTGCACGTCCAGTCGCACTTCTTCATCGGCCGCGGGCTGATCAACGCCGCGCGCAAGCGGGGCATCGGGCTGCTGGCGACCAACCACTTCATGCCGGAGAACATCTTCGGCTACGTGCGCATCCCGCGGTCGCTGCAGAAGGCCGGGGCGCGGGTGCTGTGGCACTACCTGATCAAGCACTACCGCAAGGCGCAGCTGGTGACCGCGCCGACGCCGCGCGCGGTGCAGCTGCTGCAGGACAACGGGTTCGACCGCCCGGCCACCCCGGTCTCCTGCGGGATCGACGTGGACCGGTACCGGCGGCGGGCCGCCGAGCACCGCAGCTCCGGCCGGGACGACGAGACCAGGCACATCCTGTTCGTCGGCCGGCTCGACGAGGAGAAGCACATCGACGACCTGCTGCGCGCGGTCGCCCTGCTGCGCACCGAGGCGCCGGTGCGGCTGGAGATCGTCGGCGACGGCAGCTGCCGGCAGTGGCTGGGCGAGCTGGCCGCCGAGCTCGGCATCGCTGAGCAGGTGCACTTCGCCGGGCTGGTCGACGACGACGAGCTGCTGGACGCCTACGCGCGGGCCGACCTGTTCTGCATGCCCAGCATCGCCGAGCTGCAGAGCCTGGCCACGATGGAGGCCATGTCCGCCGGGACGCCGGTGGTGCTGGCGAACGCGATGGCGCTGCCGCACCTGGTCGAGTTCGGCGAGAACGGCTGGCTGTACCCGCCGCGCGACGTGCACGCGCTCTCGCACGCGATCGAGGACGTGATCGGCGACCGGGAGACCATCGAGAAGATGGGCGCGGCCAGCGAGCGGCTGGTCGCCAAGCACGACATCGACGCGGTGCTGGCCCGGTTCGAGTCGATCTACCGGCAGGCGATCTCCGCGGACGACGAGATCGCCCCGGTCGAGGCGCCCACCGAGTTGGCGAGCTGACCGGGCGGCGGCATGGACAGACCGGGAGCGGGCGGGAGGACGGCCGGTCCGGCGTTGCAGCCGGTCCGCCGGGTCGCGCAGGTCCAGGGCTCCGACCTGCACTTCTGGATCTACGGCGAGCGCCCCGCGGACGGGAGCGCCGCTGACGCGGGTGCCGTTGCCGGCGAGAGCGCCGCCGGCGCGGGTGCCGCCGAGAGCACTGCCGGCGGGGACCTGCCCGAGCAGCGCGGGCCGGAGGCGCCGCTGCTGGTGATGGTGCACGGGCTGCGCGGCACCCACCACGGCCTGGAACCGATCGTCGAGAACCTGCCCGGCCACCGGGCGGTGGTGCCGGACCTTCCCGGGTTCGGCGACTCCGGGCCGATGACCGAGCGGGCGCACGACGTGCCCGGGTACGCGGCGCTGATCGTCGAGCTGATCGAGCTGCTGGGCGGCCGGGAGCGGCCGGTGGTGCTGCTCGGGCACTCGTTCGGTTCCATCGTGGCGGCGCACGTCGTCTCCTCCCGGCCGGACCTGGTGCGCCGGCTGGTGCTGGTGAACCCGATCTCCACGCCGGCGCTGCGCGGACCGCGGGTGCTGTTGTCCCGGTTGACCTCGCTGTACTACACGGTGGGCACGGCGCTGCCGCCGAAGCTGGGCCGCTCGCTGCTGGCCAACAAGTGGGTGGTGCTCGGCGCGAGCCGGGCCATGCTGCGCACCAGCGATCCGCAGCTGCGGCGGTTCGTGCACGACAGCCATCTGCGGCACTTCAGCCGGTTCCACAGCCCGCAGCTGCTCAGCGAGACCTACGCGGCCTCGGTGGGCGGCACGGTCGCCGACTACGCGGCCGAGCTGCGGGTGCCGACGCTGGTCGTGGCGGGCGCCTCGGACGAGATCGCCCCGCTGGAGGGCCAGCGCGCCCTGGTGGAGCAGCTGCCGGACGCGGAGCTGGTGGTGATCCCGGAGGTGGGGCACCTGGTGCACTACGAGACCCCGGCCGCGGCGGCCGAGGCGATCGAGCGCTTCCTGGAGCGGCCGTGACCGACGAGCCCGAGACCACCGCGACGCCCGCGCACCGGCCCGGCCCGGATGCCGCGCAGCCCGGCGGGGCCGCGTTTTCCCCGCCGTCGCGGGGAAAGCAGCCGCGGGTGTTCGTCGACTGCCGCTGGACCCGCACCGGCACCCACGACGGCATCAGCCGCTTCGGCGCGAGCTTGGTCGAGCAGCTGCACCGGCTGCACCCGGTGACGATGCTGATCCACGACGAGCGCCAGCTGGCGCTGCTGCCGGACGGCGTGCCGCACGTGCGGATCAACCACCCGATCTCGGTGCGCGAGCTCGCCGTCTCCCGCACTCTGCACGCCCTCGGCGCGGACGTCGTGTTCAGCCCGATGCAGGTGATCGGCGGGTTCCGGCGGCGCTACCGGCTCGTGCTGACGCTGCACGACCTGATCTACTACCGGCACCCCGCGCCGCCGAGCTTCCTGCCGTGGCCGGTGCGGCTGGTCTGGCGGCTCTACCACCGGGCGTACTGGCCGCAGCGGGTGCTGCTGAATCGCGCCGACGCGGTGGTGACCGTCAGCGAGACGACCAAGCGGTTGATCACCGAGCACCGGCTCACCCGGCGCCCGGTGACCGTCGTCCACAATGCACCGTCCGGGCTGCCGGACGAGCCGATCGCGCCCGCCGAGCCGGCGGAGGAGCCGCGCGACCTGGTCTACATGGGCTCGTTCATGCCGTACAAGGGCGTGGAGACGCTGCTGGCCGGGATGCGCCGGCTGCCCGGCCACCGGCTGCACCTGCTGAGCCCGATCGAGCCGCGGCGCGAGGCCGAACTGCGCGCGCAGCTGCCGCCCGGGGCGGACGTCGTGTTCTGGCGCGGCATTTCCGAAGCGGACTACCGCGCGCTGCTGGGCCGGGCCGCGGCCCTGGTCACCGCGTCCCGGGACGAGGGCTTCGGGCTGCCGGTGGTGGAGGCGATGCATGCCGGAACTCCTGTGGTGTGCAGCGATCTGGACATCTTCCGGGAGGTCACCGGCGGGCACGCCCGGTTCTTCCCGCCGGACGACGCGGATGCTTTCGCCGCCGCCGTGCGCGAGCTGGCCGAACCGGGAGTGCGCGCCGAGCTGGTGCGGCGCGGCCGGGAGCAGGCCCGGCGCTTCACCTGGGAGCGCTCGGCCCGCAGGCTGCTGCCGGTGCTGGTGCCGTCAGCGCGGCCAGACCTTGATGGCCCGGGCCACGAAGGGTGAGCCGGGCACGAAGGTGCCGGTGGGGTAGGTCGCGAACTCGGCGTGCGGGTCGCACTCCGGGTCCTGGTAGACCGTCACCGGCCGCCCGGTGTTGTTGATGAACGAGCGCAGCTCCGGATCCGCCGACAGCGACTGGCACTGCTCCAGCGCGTCGGTGCGCGGCAGCTCCGGTTCGCCGCGGTAGTCGGCGTCCGGGTAGCCGCAGAAGCTCCCGGCGGGGCAGGGCGGTTGCGCCTGCGCGGTGCCGCCGAGCCCGGTCAGCGCGCCGCCGAGCGCGAGCAGCACCGCCAGGACCGCGCGACGGGCCCGGGTGGTCCGAAGTGGACGGAGGCGGGCGAGGGCGTGCTCGGACATGCGGAATCCCCTTTCACAGCAAGGAATCGACGGATCGCCGGGAGAACCGGTGCGCTCCGCACCGGCCCGGCGAGATCCAGATTCCCGAAGCCGCCACCGCTTCGCCAGCACCTGACCCTGATACACCCTGACCGAGTGCTTTTCAGGACTTTTTTCCTGCATGTGCGCGGAAAAACCCCCGCCCGCCGCGCTGGCAGCAGCACGGCGGGCGAGGATCGATCCGAGTCCGCGGCGGCTCAGGCACCGCCGCGTTCGACCAGCGCCAGCGACCGGGTCACCCGCACCGCGCCCTGCCGCACGGCCCGCTCCACCGCCCACCGGCGAGCCCGGAACTCGCCGATCGGCAGCGAGATCGCCACCGACGCGGTCACCGCCCCGGCCGGGTCGTAGACCGGCGCGGCCATGCACGCCAGACCCGGCTGGAACTCGCCGATCTCCAGCGCGATCTGGGACTGCCGGACGTGCGAGAGGTGCTCCTCCAGCCGGTCGCCGCAGCGGATCGTGGCCGGCGTGCACGGCTCCATCCCGGCCTGCGCCAGGTAGCGGCCCCGCTGCTCCGGGTCCATCGCGGACAGCATGATCTTGCCGAACGCGGTGGCGTGCGCGGCCTGGTGGAACCCGACGTCCAGCGGCTGCACCCGCGGCCGCCGCAGCGAGTCCTCCACGTGCGCGATGACCACCTCGGTGTCCCGGTAGATGGCGTAGTACGCGGCCGCGTCGGCCTCCTGGTGCACGACCCGGATCGCCGCGGCGATCTCGGGTGCGACCGCGAGCTGCCGGGACAGCGCCTGCCCGAGGTAGCGGGCCTTGTAGCCGAGGGCGAACACCTTCTGGTCGGTCAGGTGCACCACGTGCCCGGCCTCCACCAGCGTGGTCAGCAGGTGGTAGGTGGTGGGCAGCGCGAGGCCCAGCTCGGCGGCGATCTGCTTGGCGCTGAGCCCGTCCGGGGAGGCCGCGATGGCCTCCAGCACGTTGAGCGCGCGGCCCACCGACTGCAGCGTGCCTGAGGACGACTTCCCGTCGCGCTGCGGGCTCCGCCCGCCGGTGGGCGTTGCGTTCATGCTCCTCAATGTAGGCCAGCCCCCTGCTGCGCCCCGGTCTGCGAGCCGTACCGGGTGTCGAGCAGCCCCCGGCACCAGCCCGCGTTGCCCTCGATGCTGACGCGGGTGGTGCGGGCGAACCGCAGCCGCGCGGACAGGTTCTCCACCGGGATCGCCCGCCCCTGCTCGTCGAGCAGCAGCAGCGCGTCCGGCCCGGCCGGCAGGCCGAGCTGTTCGCGCCGCCTGCGCAGCCGTTCCAGTGCGGTGCTGGCGGGCAGCTCGCCGAGCCGGGTGGTGACGAGCTGCTCGTGCGGGACGCCGTCGCGCAGCAGCTGCTGGGCGATCGTCTCCTGGTAGGCCACGTGCGCCTTGCGCAGGAACGTCGTCCGCAGTTCCTCGAGCTCACCGGCCGCCAGGCCGGGGAACGAGTCGGAGAACCCGCTGCCCGCCGCGACCCCCGCGTTGATCTCCTCGGAGGCGAAGTGGTCCAGCAGCCGCACCCGCACCCGCTGCACCCCGTCCACCGCGCGCACCGCGTCGTGCGCGTCGGCGACCATCAAATAGGCGAAGTTCGGCGCGCAGAAGTACGTCGGCAGCCGCAGGTCCACGTGCACGTCCGAGCCGTCCACCCGCAGCTCGGCGACGAAGTCGAGCTCGGCGACGGACTGGTCCAGCTCCGGGTCGAGCACGGTGCCCAGCGCCCGCCAGACCTCGGTCTCCAGGTTCACCGCGGTGGTCACGACGACATCGCCTCCTGGTTCATCTCGGAGGCGACCGGTTCGCGCCCGGCCGGCACCTGCGGCTCGGCGGCGCGCATGTGCGCGGGGACCTCGATGTCGTAGAGCGCGGCGGCGTTGAGCCCGAGCACCTTGCGCTTGATGTCGGTGGTCAGCGCCCCGTACTCGCTCTGCATGTCCTCCGGGATCTGGAAGTCCACGAACTTCTCCACCAGCCACTTCGGCGTCCAGATCGCGTAGTCGCTGGAGAAGGTGATCCGGTTCTCGTCCAGCCAGTACAGCAGCTCGCCGATGATCTGCGCGAAGTAGCGCGGCCGGCTGTGGATGAACGGCATGGCGACCGCGAGCCCGCCGTAGACGTTGGGCTCCTGGGTGGCGATCCAGCAGAAGTCCTCCAGCCGCGGCAGCCCGACGTGCTCGACGATGAAGTTGAGCTCGGGGAACGCGGTGGCCACGTCGTCGACGTCGGCGACGTCGAAGGCGTCCCGGTTCAGCGGGTAGATCGTCGGTCCCTTGTGGATGTGGATGTTCTTGATGCCGAGTTCCTGGCACTTCTCCAGGTACCGGTAGGACCAGGGGTCGGACAGCTTCCAGCCCTTGGATTCGCCCTTCCACTCGGCGGTGTAGAGCTTGATGCCCTGCAGCTGCCAGCGTTCCGCGAGCCGCTCCAGCGCGCCGAGCCCGGCCTCGCCGTCCCGCGGGTCCCAGGCGCCGTTGACGATGAACTTGTCCGGGTGCTTCTCGGCCAGCGCCCCGTCCTGCTCGGTGGTGTTGAACCCGTTGACGAAGAAGTCGGTGAGGTACGTGGGCTGCATGATCGCCTTGTCCACGTAGCCCACTTCGAACAGGTCGTGCAGGATCTTGTCCTCGCTCTGCTTCTGGAACTGCTCCAGCGACCACAGCTCGGATTCCGGGCTGAGGTTGCGGTGGTAGTCGTAGAAGCAGTTCAGGAAGCCCTCGCCGTAGCGGTTGGCCTGGTTGGCCGGCGTCCCGTCCCAGAAGTGGATGTGGCTGTCGACGATGAAGTACTCCACGCCGTCCTTGGCGTACATGGCTGCCTCCCGTGGTGGGCGAGGGTCAGGGAACGAGGATCGCGCGGCCGCCGGGGATGCGTCCGGCGTCGAGGTCGGACAGCGCCGTCACGGCGTCGTCCAGCGGGTAGGTGCGGGTGCGCAGCGAGACCTTGCCCTGCGCGGTGAGCGTCATCAGCTCGTCGAGGTCGTTGTAGGAGCCGACGAGGTTGCCGACGACGTTGATCTCGCGGGAGATGATGTCGATGGTCGGCACGTCGACCCGCCCGCCGTAGCCGATGACGAAGTAGGACCCGGCGTCGCGGGTCATCGCCACGCCTTCGGCCTCGGTGCCGTTCTCCCCGACGAAGTCGAGCACCACGTGCGCGCCCGCGCCGCCGGTGATGTCCCGGACCGCGTCGACCTGCCCGCCGTCGGCGCGGACGGTGTGGTGCGCGCCGAGCCCGGCGGCGAGGTTCAGCGCCTCCTCGGAGCGGTCCACCACGGTGATCTCCGCCGGGGTGAGCGCGACCAGCGACTGCAGTCCGATGTGGCCGAGTCCGCCGGCGCCGATCATCACCACGTGCGTGCCGGGGTGCAGCAGCGGCACCGCCTTGCGCACGGCGTGGTACGCGGTGAGTCCGGCGTCGGCGAGCGCGGCCACGTCGGCGGGTTCGAGCCCGTCGTCCAGCTTGACCACCGAGCGGGCGGTGGTGCGCAGCAGCTCGGCCATGCCGCCGTCGGTGTTGATGCCGGGGAACGCGGAGTTCTCGCAGTGCACGTCGTCGCCGCTGCGGCAGGCCCGGCACAGCCCGCAGGTCACCAGCGGGTGCAGGATGACCTTGTCGCCGGGCCGGACGTTGCTGACCGCGGAGCCGACCTCGCGCACGGTGCCGGCGTTCTCGTGGCCGATGACGTACGGCAGCTCGACACCGCTCTTGTCGGCCCACTGCCCTTCGATGATGTGCAGGTCGGTGCGGCAGACCCCCGCCGCTCCGATCTCGACGAGCACGTCCAGCGGTTCCCGCACGGCCGGATCGGGCACCGATTCGACCGCGGGTTTCTCGCCATAGGCGTGCACCCTGACTGCCTTCACGACGGGGCTCCTCTCCGTTGAGTTGTGTCCCGGACCACAGGGTGGACTCGACTCCGGAGGGTGCAAAGTGGCGTTGTCACATGCTGATAACCCGCGGTGCCTGCGCTGGTCGGCGGAGTGGCTGGATCGTTCAGCCCAACTCGGGCGGGCCCGCGCGAGCGCCGCTGCGCTGCTCGGGACCGCGCGGCGCCCGGGGCGCCTATAGTGCCCCGCAAAGACCTACCGGCGAGTTAAACAGGGAGCTTCGATGGACGCCGACGTCATCGTCGTGGGAGCCGGGCTGGCCGGGCTCGTCGCCACCGCGGAACTCGCCGACGCGGGGCGGCGCGTGCTGCTGCTGGACCAGGAGCCGGAGGCCTCGCTCGGCGGGCAGGCGCACTGGTCGTTCGGCGGGCTGTTCCTGGTGGACAGCCCGGAGCAGCGCCGCCTCGGGGTGCGCGACTCGCACGAGCTGGCCTGGCAGGACTGGCTGGGCACGGCCGGTTTCGACCGCGACGAGGACCACTGGCCGCGGCGCTGGGCGGAGGCCTACGTGGACTTCGCCGCGACCGAGAAGCGGTCCTGGCTGCACTCCCAGGGCCTGCGCTTCTTCCCGCTGGTGCAGTGGGCCGAGCGCGGCGGTGCGCTGGCCACCGGCCACGGCAACTCGGTGCCGCGGTTCCACATCACCTGGGGCACCGGCCCCGGGGTGCTGGAGCCGTTCCTGCGCCGGGTGCGCGCGGCCGAGGAGCGGGGCCTGGTGTCGATCCGCTGCCGGCACCGGGTGACCGGGTTGTCCACCAGCGCGGGCGCGGTCGACGGGGTGCGCGGCGAGGTCCTCGAACCCAGCGATGTTTCCCGCGGCGAGCCGAGTTCCCGCGCGGTGGCGGGGGAATTCGACCTGCGCGCGCAGGCCGTCGTGGTGACCTCCGGCGGCATCGGCGGGAACCTGCCGCTGGTGCGCGAGAACTGGCCGTCCTGGCTCGGCGCGCCCCCGCAGCGGATGATCGCCGGCGTGCCCGACCACGTCGACGGGCTGCTGCAGGGCGTCGTCGGCGAGACCGGCGGGCGCATCATCAACTCCGACCGGATGTGGCACTACACCGAGGGAATCCGGAACTACGCTCCGGTGTGGACCGAGCACGGCATCCGGATCCTGCCCGGGCCCTCGTCGTTCTGGATCGATGCCCGCGGCGAGCGGTTGCCGCAGCCGCTGTTCCCCGGCACCGACACGCTCGCCACGCTGGCGCACATCAACCGCACCGGCCACGAGCACACCTGGTTCGTGCTCAACCGCCGCATCATCACCCGCGAGTTCGCGCTGTCCGGCTCGGAGCAGAACCCCGACCTCACCGGCCGCAGCGTCGGCGAGGTGCTGCGCCGCGGGGGAGAGGTGACCCCGCCGCCGGTGGCCGAGTTCGTCCGCCGCGGCAGCGACTTCGTCACCCGCCGCACCCTGCCCGAGCTGGTGCGCGGCATGAACGAGCTGGTCGGCGAGGACCTGATCGACCCCGCCCGGCTGGAGCGCGACATCCGCGCCCGGGACCGCGAGGTCGCCTCCGGGCTCGGCAAGGACGCGCAGGTCAACCTGATCCGGGAGGCCCGCCGCTACCCGGTGGACCGGATGGTGCGGGTCGCCCCGCCGCACGAGCTGCTGGACCCCGCGGCCGGGCCGTTGATCGCGGTGCGGCTGTCGCTGCTGACCCGCAAGACCCTCGGCGGTGTGGAGACCGATTTGGACGCCCGCGTGCTCGGGGAGGGCGGCGAGCCGCTGCCGGGGCTGTACGCGGCCGGCGAGGTCGCCGGGTTCGGCGGCGGCGGGATGCACGGCTACCGCTCGCTGGAGGGCACTTTCCTCGGTGGCTGCCTGTTCTCCGGCCGCACCGCCGGGCGCGCGGCCGCCCGCGCGACGGCGTGAGCCGCACGTGGTGGGATCGGGGTATGCGAAACACCGTGCTGGGAAAGACCGGATTGGACGTGTCCCGCATCGCGTTCGGGACCTGGCAGCTCGGAGGTGACTGGGGCTCGTTCGACGAGGACGCCGCGGTGGCGGCGATCCGGCACGCTCGCGAACTGGGCGTGAACTTCTTCGACACCGCCCAGGCCTACGGCTTCGGCCGATCCGAGCAGGTCCTCGGCCGCGCGCTGGCCGACGAGCTGCGCCGCGACCGGGACAGCCTGGTCATCGCCACCAAGGGCGGCATCAACCCGGGCAGCGAGCGGCCGCGCGACGCCGGCCGCAAGTGGCTGCGCCAGGGCGTCGAGGAGAGCCTGCGGGCCCTCGACCTCGACCACATCGACCTGTACCAGGTGCACTGGCCGGACCCGGATACCCCGGCGGAGGAGACCGCCGGGGCGCTGCAGGAGCTGGTGGACGAGGGCAAGATCCGGCACGCCGGGGTGTCCAACTACGACGCCGCCCAGCTGGCCGCGTTCGACCGCACCCGTCCCGTGGAGACGCTGCAGCCGCCGTACCACCTGTTCCGCCGCGGCATCGAGCAGGAGGTGCTGCCCTACACGCGGGAGCACAACATCGGCGTGCTCGCCTACAGCCCGCTGGCCAGCGGCCTGCTGACCGGCACGCTGACCCAGGACGCGACGTTCGAGGACTCGGACTGGCGGGCGAACTCCTCGGCGTTCCGCGGCGAGATGCTGCGGCAGAACCTCGCCGTGGTGGACCGGTTGAAGGAGTTCGCCGAGCAGCGCGGCATCACCGTCAGCCAGCTGGCCATCGCCTGGGTGCTGGCCCAGGAGGGCGTGCACGTGGCCATCGTGGGCGCGCGCAGCGCCCGCAACATCGAGAACAGCCTGGCGGCGGCCGAAGTGGACCTCAGCGCCGAGGACCTCGCCGAGATCGAGCGCATCACCGCCGACGGGGTGTCCATCGAGGGCGCCGCGCCCGAGGGCGTGGCCTGACGTTCCGGCAGCTCAGCGCGGCCCGGTCCCGAGCGGGGACCGGGCCGCGCCGGCTTCACAGGTAGCAGGCGCTGACCCAGCCGGCGACCCGCGTGCGCCGGTCCACCACCTGCCACCAGGTCGAGTCCGGCGCACCGGTGGGGCAGGTGACCTGCTCGCCGACCGCGCGCCGGTTGAGCCGCACCCGGTCGCCCGGGTTGCCCACGCCCAGCACCACCGAGGACGTGCTCGGCGTGGCCCGCAGGTTCACCCCCGGCACCCGGAAGTCGCCGGCCCGCTCGGCGGCGGCGTGGCTGAGCTCGCCGAGCTTCTGGCAGACCTCGAACACGAAGTGCGCGACCCCGCTGGCGACCCCGTTCATCGGCAGCACCAGGGCGACGAGGCCGGCGACCACGGCATTCCGGATCGTGTGCATCAGTTTTCCCCCAAACTCCGCCGCCGGGGGCGAACGCCCCGGCCGGGAGCACCCGAAGAGATCGGTGGTACCGGGGTTTTCCGGAGCCGTTCGGCGAGCGGATCGCCGCGCGGTCCCGGTCCGGGCCGATCTTTCGACGCCCCCATTTTATCGGCGGTGCCAGTGGTCTCCACGGTCCCGATCGGGGAATTTCCGGAATGGGCGCGGCCGGGCGGGAACTGCGAATGTCATTCGCGGTGCAATTACGGCGCGCTGTTCGAATTAGCTCTGTAGTGCCCACCACACGGGGGTGTGCGCCGGACGTTCTCGCGGAGCGTGACCTGCGCGGAGGCTATCCTGCCCCCGGAGCCCGCGGCGCGAGCGGAGGAGTGGTGGCGATGGCCGACGAGGACCTGTGGGCCGGGATCGCGGTCCCGGTGGGATTGTGCCGGCACTGCGCGCACCCCTCGCTGAACCGCACCCGGCGGGGAACGACTTATATGCGTTGCGGCCGCGCCGCGTGGGACCCGAGATTGCCGCGCTACCCCGGATTGCCGGTCACCGAATGCGTGGGTTTCGAACCGGCGGAAAAGGAGCACTAGTCACGTCGCGGAGTCGCACCGCGCCGGAAGCGGTACCACGTGCGGAGGCCGGGGCGGATCGATTTCCGCCCCGGCCTCCGGTCGAACTGCTGCGCGGCCCGCTCAGCCGGTCCGCACGCCGATGCCGGTCAGCGACCGCACCGACATCTCCGCCTGCCGCTCGTGGTCGTCCGAGGCAGGCCCCGCGAAGGTGCCGATGATCCCGCACAGGAACGAGATCGGGATGGACACGATGCCCGGGTTGCGCAGCGGGAACAGCGCGAAGTCCAGGTGCGGGAAGATCGAGTCCGAGGCCCCGGAGAACACCGGCGAGAACACCACGAGCACCAGGCAGGAGATCAGCCCGCCGTAGATGCCCCACAGCGTTCCGGTGGTGTTGAACCGCTTCCAGAACAGCGAGAACAGCAGCGTCGACAGGTTCGCCGAGGCCGCGAACGCGAACGCCAGGCCCACCAGGAACGCGATGTTCTGCCCGTTCACCGCGATGCCGCCGATGATCGAGGCCACGCCGATGCCCACCGCGGTCAGCCGCGCGACCCGCACGACCTCGTGCGACTCGGCCCGGCCGCGGCGGATCATGTTGGCGTAGACGTCGTGCGCGAACGAGGCGGAGGCGGTCAGCGTCAGCCCGGCGACGACGGCGAGGATCGTGGCGAACGCGATCGCCGCGACGATGCCCAGCAGCAGCGTCCCGCCGATCTGGTAGGCCAGCAGCGGCGCCGCGGAGTTCTCCGAGCCCGGCGCGTCCAGGATGGTCGGCGTGCCCACCATCGCCGCCGCGCCGAAGCCGATGACCAGCGTGCACAGGTAGAACACCGACATCGTCCACACCGCCCACACGACCGAGCGGCGGGCCTCCTTGGCGTTCGGCACGGTGTAGAAGCGCATCAGCACGTGCGGCAGGCCGCCGACGCCGAGCACCAGCGCCAGCGACAGGGACAGGAAGTCCAGCTTGGTCAGGTCGTTCTTGCCGTACTGCACGCCCGGCTTCAGGATCGCCCGCCCGTGCGGGTTGTTCTCCGTGGCGTCGCGCAGCAGGTGCGAGAAGTCGTAGCCGAACTTGCCCAGCAGGAAAACGGTGATCAGCGCGGCGCAGAGCATCAGCAGCACGGCCTTGATGATCTGCACCCAGGTGGTGCCCTTCATGCCGCCGAGCAGCACGTAGATGATCATCACGATGCCGACGGCGGCGATCACCAGCGCCTGGCCCCAGGCCACGTGCACGTCGGCCAGCAGCGCGACGAGCCCGCCGGCGCCGGCCATCTGCGCGATCATGTAGACGAAGGTGATCGTCAGCGTGGAGATCGCCGCGGCCGCGCGCACCGGACGCTGCCGCATTCGAAAGCTCAGCACGTCGCCCATCGTGAAGCGGCCGGTGTTGCGCATCCGCTCGGCGATCAGCAGCAGGTTGATCAGCCACGCCACCAGGAAGCCGATGGAGTACAGGAACCCGTCGTAGCCGTGCACCGCGATCGCCCCGGCGATGCCGAGGAACGAGGCGGCGGACAGGAAGTCGCCGGACAGCGCGACGCCGTTCTGCAGACCGGTGAACGAGCCGTTCGCGGCGAAGTAGTCGCTGGAGGTGTTGGCGCTGCTGACCCGGTAGACGATGAACAGCGTCAGCAGCACGAATCCGGCGAAGATCGCGGTGTTGACCACCGGTCCCTCGTCCGGCAGCAGGGTCTGGCCTTCGGCGGGGGAGCGCAGCAAGGGCATGTGCAGCATCAGCGCTCACCTGCCGCGGCCATGTTGTCCACAGCGGACTTGATCCGGTTGGCAACGGGGTCGGCGTAGCGCTCGGCGAAACGGACGTAGGCGACCGTGATGAGCACAGTGGACACGAACTGCCCGATGCCCATCAGCAGGCCGACGTTGATCTCGCCGACCACCCGCTGGCCCATGAAGTCCGGCAGGTACGCCGCGATGAGCACGTACGCGAGGTACCAGAGCAGGAATAGCGCGGTCATCGGAAAAACGAACGCGGCGACGCGGCGGCGGAGCCCGCGGAATTCCTCGCTCCGCTCGATGTCCTGGTAATTGGGGCCGGTGTCGCCGGCGGTGCGGACCGAGGACTTCTCGATTCCGCCGAAGGTCGTCCGCGCTTTCCCGGGGCGGCCGTCGTGCGGGCCGTGCAGCGCGGATTGCGGTGCGTTGCTCATGCTTCCTTCCAGGAAGATCTGCGCCGGGGGTCGGGGGAAACTCGGATAGCCCGGCGAGCGGTATGTGGAGCCTTGGCGGCGGCGAAGCATATCGAGTCGGGGTGCGAATAAGAAAGGACTGGCCCGAGCACGCAGCATGACGGTATGATCACGAAACGTGACCGCAACTCGGGGCTGTGGGGAGCACGTCACACCTCCGGTTGAATCTTGGGCACTCGACCATGATCTTGGTCCGAGGTTCGCGCGGCGCCGCCGGCGGCCGTCAATCCGCGCGCGCGAGCCTTCCGCGCAGTGAAAAATTCCTCGTTCCGGCGGCGTTCGGACAACGGTCAGCGCGATGACGTGGGGCGATTGCGGGAGCGGATTCAGCCGAAAACGCCCTCCGCTCATTCGGCTGGGTGGGGTTTATAGTGCAGGGACCCGAAAACCAGACCGTCTCCTCTTCCTTCCCCCCGGTTAGGTGCCAGTGTCCGGAATGCCGCCCGCCTCGGCACAGCCCGCAACGATCGGTTCGGTAACGCTCGGTCTCGGTGGAGCGCCCGGACCGATACGGTTCTGTGCTGGTGGCGCGACTCCCAGCCTGCGAGCCTGCCCGCCGCCGGAGACCTTTCCCCACCCCAACCAAGACGACGATTGCGGGATCACACGCATGCGCCGTTCCCCGACGCCAACTCCACCCGAAAGAGACCTCCTGCCCCGTAGGGCCGTTCGGCTGCTGCCGGGGTGGTGCTCGTGACGGCGCCCGCTGCTCCCGGAAAGCGCCCCTCGTTCGCTGACTGGCGCAACTGGCGCCTGCCGGTCAAGTTCCTCGCGGTCACGCTGGTGCCGGTGCTGTTCGCGATCGTGCTCGGCGTCTCGCAGATCCGCTGGCAGGTCGAGCAGTCCGACGAGTACCACCGCGTCGCCGACGTCCTCGACACCGCGCAGCGGGTCGAGCCGCTCGTCGAGGCGCTGCAGCGGGAGCGCAACAGCGCGGTCCTGTCGATCACCGGTCAGCAGACCGACTTCCAGCAGGCTTCGTCCGATGTGGACGCCGCGATCAAGGCGGTGGACAACGAGATCGGCGACCCGATGACCTACGGGTCGGTCGTGGCCGACCGGCACCGCGAGATGCACGCCGCGCTGGCCAAGCTGACCCAGACCCGGCCGCTGATCGCGCGCGGGCTCGCGCCCGCACCGCAGGTCATCGAGGGCTACGGCACCACCATCGGCACGGTGCTGTCCATGGACCGCGCGCTGACCAGCACGGTCTCCGAGCCGAGCCTGTCCAGCACCGCCGCGGCGCTGCAGGACATGCTCGGCATGATGGAGGAGGTCCGGGTCCAGCAGGCCTGGGTGCTCAGCGGTCTGTCGAAGGGCAGCCTGACCCCCGAGGCCGTGGACGCGCTGCAGGGCTCCCGCGCCCGGCTGATCGCCAAGATCACCGAGGCCCGCTCCACCGTCGCCCGGCACTGGCAGCAGCGGCTGGACGCCACCGTCGCCGGCGAGGCGATCACCCGCCGCAACCAGATGCTGACGGTGATCATCGGCGCGACGCTGGACGACGAGTCCTCCGGCGGCTACCCGGTCAGCGCCCAGCAGTGGAACGCGGTCTCGGACGAGGTCGTCAACCTCATCGACGACGGCCACAACGACCTCGCCGACGAGGTCCGCGCCGGTGCGGGCCGGCTGGAGGACGACGCCAGCAGCTCCGCCGGCTGGGACTCCACGATGCTGCTGGCCGGTCTGGTGCTGGCCGCCGCGGTCATGATCACCGTCTCCCGGCAGATGCTCGGTTCGCTGCGCGACCTGCGCCGCGGCGCCCTCGACGCCGCGCAGCGCGAGCTGCCCGCGGCCGTCGACAGCGCCCGCTCCGGCGGGGAGACGACGGACCCGCAGCCGGTCCCGGTGCACACCACCGAAGAGGTCGGCCAGGTCGCCCGCGCCTTCGACGAGGTGCAGCGGCAGGCGCTGCGCCTGGCCGCCGAGCAGGCGATCCTGCGGCACGGCTACAGCGAGTCGTTCGTCGGCGTCTCCCGCCGTTCGCAGAGCCTCCTGGAGCGCCAGCTGCGCCTGTTCGAGCAGCTGGAGCAGGACGAGGAGGACCCGGACCAGCTGTCCCGCCTGTTCCAGCTGGACCACCTCGCGACCCGGATGCGCCGCAACAACGAGAACCTGATGGTGCTGTCCGGGCACGACCTGGCCCGCCGGTTCGTGCGGCCCACCGACCTCGCCGACGTGCTGCGCGCCGCGGTCTCCGAGATCGAGCAGTACCCGCGCGTGGTCGTGCAGCCGCCGCCGCAGGTGAAGCTGCTCGGGCACGCGGCCAGCGACCTGGTGCGGCTGCTGGCCGAGCTGATGGACAACGCGGCGAACTTCTCCTCGCCGGACACCGGCGTGACCGTCTCCAGCTACCAGGCCGGGGACGGCTCGGTCACCGTCGACGTGCTCGACGAGGGCATCGGCATGGGCGAGGCGGAGCTGGCCGAGGCCAACCGCCAGCTGTCCCAGGTGGACGAGAACGACCTGGCGACCTCCCGCCGCATGGGCCTGTTCGTGGTCGCCCGGCTCGCCGTCCGGCACGGCGTGCAGGTGCGGCTGTTCGGCGGCCCGGACGTGGAGGGCGTGCGCGCCACCGCGGTCATCCCGGCCGAGCACGTCGTCGGCGGCGGGCAGCAGCAGGGCGGCCCGGCCGGCAGCACGCCGACCCCGGCGCAGGGCGGGCAGCGCAACGGCTTCGCCCACCACGACATGCCGACCTCCGGGTCGCTGGCGCCGGCGCAGTCCGGGGCCGCGCAGGCCGCGATCGACGACACCGGGTTCTCCTTCGGCGGGCCGGACGCCTCGACGGGCTTCTCCGCCGCCGAGACCGGGTTCCAGACCGCGCCGGGCGCCGACACCGGGTTCAGCACCGGCGGCGAGCGCGGGTTCTCCACCGGCGAGACCGGGTTCTCCACCGGGGAGAGCGGCTTCTCGACCGGGGAGACCGGCTTCAGCACCGGCGGCGGGGAGACCGGGTTCTCCACCGGTGGCGCCGAAGGGTTCAGCACCGGTGGTGGCGAGACCGGCTTCTCGACCGGCTCGCAGAGCGGGGACAACACGTTCAACACCGGCTTCTTCACCGCCAACGGCGAGAAGGTCGGCGACGGCTCCCCGCTGCCGCGGCGCGACCCGTCCGCGGGCCTGCCGCTGGGGCAGCGCCGCGACCCGGGCGAGGGCCTCGGCGGGCTGGGCGGTTCCGCGCCTGCGGACCCCTCCGAGGCGCCGACGCAGAGCCTGTTCACCCCGATCGACCTGCCCGAGCAGCCCGACGCGGCCGAGCACCAGGCCGAGTGGTCCTCCTCCGGGCTGGCCTGGCCGCCCGCGATCGAGGACTCCCAGCCCTCGCGGGAATCGGTGGACGAGACCCCCTCGCCGATCTTCGAAGAGGTCTCGACCCAGTGGTTCACCCCGGCCACCGAAGCCGAGCCGGAGCAGGACAGCGGTTCGTGGGCGTTCCCGCCCGACGCCGCAGCCGAGGCCGAGGCCGCTTCGGACGCGCGCGGTTCCTCCGAGCTGCCCCGCCGCGAGACCCGCGGCGGCGCGGAGGACGAACTGCGGATCGACGAGTCCGACCCGCTGGGCATCGACCACCTGGCGGGCGGATCCGGTGCCGCGGCGCAATCCGCCGACGGCGCCGAGGGCGAGGGAGACGCCTCCCGCAGCCCGCACGAACTGAGCCGCAGGTTGGCCGACCTCCAGGGCGGTCTGCGTTTCGGGAGGAAGGGGCCAGTGCAGTCGCAGGACACCGAACAGGACGCGCCGCCCCGGCAGTCGGCCGACCAGCACGGCGCCACCGCGGACTCCGGCAGCTCCGCGGGCGAGGGCTGGAGCTTCGCCACCGACGACGCGTGGAAGCAGGCCGAAGCGGCGACGAACTACAACCCCACGTCGTTCACCGCCTCCGGGCTGCCCCGCCGGACCCCTAAGGCCCAGCTGGCCCCGGGCAGCGCGGGCAGCTTCTTCGGCGACGACCAGGGCGAGGACAAGCCGTTCTCCCGGGACGCCGACGCGCTGCGCGGCCGGCTGTCCAGCTTCCAGAGCGGTGTCCAACGTGGACGGCACCGGTTGGACGAGTCGTAGGAGATGGTGCGAATGCGTGGCTCAGGTGCGGATGGGCTTCGCCATGCCCGCCGAATGGAAGGGACCTGACCAGACCACTGCGGGCGCCGCTGCCGGCGGCGCCCGGTTCCACCGAGTAGGCAACACGGGGTCGTCGAGCGGCGGCTCCACGACCATCAGCCAGGAGGTTGCATGACTCCCCAGGAGACGATGTCCCGGCGGTTCGGGTGGCTGGTCACGGACTTCACCGAGCGCGTGGCCGGGGTGGCGCACGCGATCGTGGTGTCCGCGGACGGGCTGCTGCTGACCGCGTCGGCCAAGCTGCCGCAGGACCGGGCCGAGCAGCTGGCCGCGGTCGCCTCGGGACTGCTGAGCCTGACCAGCGGGGCCGCCAAGTGCTTCGAGGCCGGGTCGGTCACCGAGACGATCGTCGAGATGCAGTACGGCACGCTGATCCAGATGGGCGTCAGCGACGGCTCTTGCCTGACCGTGCTGGCCGCGCCGCACTGCGACATGGGCCTGATCGCCTACGAGATGGCGATGCTCGTCGAGCGCGTCGGCCAGATCCTCACGCCGGAACTGCGCACCCAGCTGCAGGGCGCCCGGAACAACCCCTTCGACCGCCCGGCGGCGGTGAGGTGACCCGATGAGCGAGGCGGACTTCGGCGAACAGCGGGATCGAAGACGGGACGGCCCGGCGGAGGGAGAACCGGACAACGACACGTTCGCCGACGTGCTCAACGGCTTCTCCTTCGACAGCGGCCGCAAGCGGAACCGCCGCAAGCGCCGGCAGCAGGAGGCGGAGCCCGAGCGGTCGCAGGAGCAGCCGCGGCCGGAGCAGGCCCCGCCGCCACCACCGCCGGCGCCCGGTGCCGCCGGGCCCGGCGGCTTACCGGCGCGCGGGGCGCCGCAGCCGCCCGGTGGCTGGGGCACCGGCCCGCAGCCGCCGGTTCCGCCGCAAGCGCCACCGCAGGCCCCGCCGCAGCCGCCGGACTGGGGGACCTCCGCGCCCGCGCGCGGAGTGCCTGCGGCGGCGGGCACGGAGCGGGACTGGCCGGACGCGGAGGAGGCCGAGCCGGAGGTGGCCGCCTCCAGCATCCGCTCCTACACCTGGACCGGGGGCCGCACCCGGTCCAACTACGAGCTTCAGATGGAGACTCTGGTATCCACCAGCGAGCAGTACCGCCCCGGTACGAGCGGCCGGATGGAACACGAGTCGATCGCCGAGCTGTGCCGGCACCCCCGGTCGGTCGCCGAGGTCGGAGCGCTGCTGTCCGTTCCGATCGGGGTGGCCCGGGTGCTGCTGGCCGACATGGCGGAACTGGGGATGATCACGGTCCACGAGACCGTGACCGAAAGCGGCAGCGCACCACACCTGATGTTGATGGAAAGGGTATTGAGTGGACTCCGTCGGCTTTAGAGCTCCCCAAGCAGGCGCTCGGGGGCCGATCGCCCCCCAGCAGCGCAGCGCCACCACTTCGGCGAAGATCGTCGTCGCGGGCGGTTTCGGGGTCGGCAAGACGACCTTCGTCGGCTCGGTCTCCGAGATCGTGCCGCTGACCACCGAAGCCGTCATGACGGAGGCCAGTGCGGGCGTCGACGACCTCGCGGCCACGCCGGACAAGACCAGCACCACGGTCGCGATGGACTTCGGCCGCATCTCGCTGGACGAGGACCTGATCCTGTACCTGTTCGGCACGCCCGGGCAGCAGCGGTTCTGGTTCATGTGGGACGACCTGGTGCGCGGTGCGATCGGCGCGGTCGTGCTGGTCGACACCCGCAGACTCGCGGATTCCTTCTCCGCCGTGGACTTCTTCGAGGACCGCGGCCTGCCCTACCTGATCGCGGTGAACTGCTTCAACGGGGAGCTGCGGCACCAGATGGAGGAGATCCGGGAGGCCATGGCGATCGGGCCGCACGTGCCGATCGGGCCGTGCGACGCCCGGGACCAGCAGTCGACCAAGCAGGCGCTGATCGCGCTGGTGCAGCACGCGATGCGGCATTGGAAGGCCAAGCAGGGCGCTCAGCAGCAGGCGCCGCGCTGAGCTGAACACCGGGTTTTCCGCCCGGTTGCGCTGGACCGGCGAACGCGCCGTCCGCGCGGGAGGTGCTCCCGCCGGGCGGCGCGTTCGTTTGTGCTGGGGGTGCGGTTCCCTGGTGCTCGGGCGGGGATTCGCGGGCTGCTGCGCGGGTTGTCGCGCGTTCTGCGGGGTTTTCCGCGTGGTGCCGCGGGTTCGCCGAGCGGTTCGCTCCGATCGGGCTTTGCGGGCTGCGGTGGGGTTTTCCCCGCTCCGCGGCCGCGTGGCAGTGGTTCCGGGACCGGGTTGAGGCGGTGCCGGGTGGCGGTGGTCGGTGGGCGGTGGCGGGAAAAACCGGGCCGCTGCGGGGGACTCGGGCTGTTGCGGGGAACTCGGCCGCGGGACCGGAGGGCGCGGTCCGGACTGTCCACGGTGGTGCGCGACGATCTTGGGTGGACGGTGCGCCTCGGGCCTCGCCCGCCGGTGCGCGCACGTGCCGCACCGGTCGGTTTTTCCCGTTGGCACGCGGGCACTTCCGCGTCCTGCGCAGCGGGATTCCGGCTGGTCCGGGCACTTGCGCGGAATCGTCCGATGTGGAGGAAAGTGCGGATTCAGCGGCGCCGGGGACGCGCCGACATTCACCCAATTGAAAGAGTGCGCGCGTCGTTATCCGACCGCTAGCATTCTTGAATAGCGGCCGATGGCCGCTGCAATCCCACTTCTCAACAACACCCGACCGACGCGCGCGGTCGCGCCGCCCGAGAACCTTCCCGGGGGCGGTGCCGCGTTGTGCCGGGTGCATTTCCCGCGTCAGCTCGGACGATCTGCTGAAAGGCGGCCATTGTGGACACGGACGCGCTCTTCCAGCCGCACTTGGACGCCATTCGCGCCAGCGTGCGCGAAGGCTTCCGATTCCGGCACCTCCGCGGTGCCGACGGCGAGATGGTGCTGCAGGGGTTCCGCGTCGCGAACGGTGCGATGGACGTGTTCCTCGCGTACGCCCCCGAGGATTCGGTGGCGGCCCGCTATCGCGTCGAGGACCTGGAGGAACCCGAACCGCCTGCGCTCTGGCGCAGGAACGGGACGGTGGAGGCGGTGGTGCTGGAACTGCTGGCACTGCCCGCGCACGGGGCCCGCGGATCACCGTCGGTGCCGGAATCCCGGACGCGCGCCGATTTTCTCGGCGCGCTCGGGAGATCGGATTGTCGGCGGTTCGTTCGCGGAAGTCGAGCTCCGCTCGATTCAGCCGCATCCCGATCGCGTTGTGCGAACGGGATACCGCGGCCGCGGGCCGGCGGAACTCCGTTGTTCCGGAGGGGGTGAGGGCGGTGCGGGACAAGAAGTTCCTGCCGATGGCGTGGCATTTCGAACGGGTCTCCGCGCGGGAGTCCTACACCTTCCGCTGGGGGCGCGGTGCCGGCGTCATCACGGTGCACCGCGGAGATCTCCGCGGCTCGCACAGCGACGACGGATTGGTCGACACCGTCGAGATCGGCATCGATTGGATGGACGACCAGGACGTGCGCGTGCAGGCCCGCAAGTGGCTGCGCGCCAACGCCGGGCGGGGAGTCCGCTGACGTTCCCCCGGCGTAACGCGGTGGCCCCGGCGCGGAAACGCGCCGGAGGTACACAGGGCGGACAGGCGCCGGCCCGGCCGGCGCGCCGCCTGCCGAACAGGAGGTGCGCGGTGGAACTCCTGCTGCACGCACCCGAAGCGGACCTGCCCGCCGAGTGGGACTGGTGCCCGGACTGCGCCGGCGCCGGGAGGCTCCCGGCCGAGCCGGAAGCCGGTTCCCCCGCGGACGAGTGCTGGACGTGCCGCGGCCTCGGCGGCTGCACCGACGTCCTCTAGGAACCGGGTCGGCGCCGCTGCGGCGCATTCCCGCACAGCCGGCCCCCGAGCTCGCCCGGCGGGTCGGCTGTGCGCGCACCGGGCCCGTTCCCGCTGGTCGCGCGGTGGTTCGCGAAAGGGCCGATCGGGCCGGGCGGGCGGTCCTCTACCGTGGGCGCGTCGGTTGCCTGCGGGAGGAGGCCGTGCGTGGTGCTGCAGCGGGTTCCGTCCGAGCCGGTGCGCTCGGCCGAACCGGCGCCGTCGGCGGTGCTGCCGGGGGTGTTCCGGGAGTGCGCGCTGCGGCTGCGGGCCGAGCTGGACGTCGACGAGGTGCGCGAGCACGCCGGTGCGGCGCTGGCCGAGGTCTCCGACGAGCGGCTCGTCGCCGAGCTCAAGGAGCTCACCGCGGCCGGGGTGCTGGAGTCCTTCCAGGACCACGGCCGCGACTACCGCACCGTCGCCGACTACGAGCGGCGCAGCGTGCGCTACGCGCTCACCCCGGAGGCCGCGACCGAGCTCATCGGCACCAGCGGCGGGGTGCGGGTCTGGGCGCTGGCCGCGATCGGCGCGCGGCTGGACGAGCTGGCCGAGCTGCTGGCCGATCCCGGCGCCCCGGACGGGCGGGTGTGCTCGACGCTGCTGGAGGTCGAGGCGCACCTGGCGGATTTCCGGGACGCCGCGGCGGTGTTCCACCTGCGGCTGCGCCGCGCGTTGCGCGCGGACGCCCGCGCTGAGCCGGACACCCTCGCGTACCTGCAGGAATCGTTGACCAAAGTGGACGCGCACCGGCACGCGGTGCGTTCGGCGCTGGCGGCGGTGGACCGCCGCGGCGTGGCCGCGCTGCACGAGCGGGCGCTGCGCGGGGCGGAGCTGCCGCCGGACGAGGACGCCGATGACTGGCTCGCGCACCGCCGGGAGCGCTGGGTGCGGCTGCGCGCCTGGCTCGGCGGCACCGAGCCGCGGCTGGACGAGCTGAGGGACGCCGCACGGCGGGCGATCGTGCAGCTGCTGCGCGGCATGGAGCCCGACGCGGGCGCCGGCGCCGCCGCCGATTTCCGGCAGCTGGCCCGCTGGTTCGCCACCGCCGCCGACGAGGACGAGATGCACCGGTTGTGGTCCGCGGCGTTCGGCCTCGGCCCCGCCCGGCACGCGCACCTGGCCCACGAGGACCCGGAGCTGGTGCCGGCCGCGACGCCGTGGAGCCGCGCCCCGCAGGTCCGCGTCTCGGCGCTGCTGCGCAGCAGCGGGCGCACGGAGAGCTTCACCCGCACTGGCAAGGTCCGCGACGTGCGCCGCATCGCCGAGCTGCGCCGCGCCCGCGCGCGGCAGGAACGCGCCGAACTCGAAACGGCCTGGCAGCGCATCGCCACCGACGGCACCGCGCGGCTGTCCGAGTTCGCCGACCTCGAACCGGGCGAGTTCGACCGGCTGCTGGAACTGCTCGGCCGCGCCCTGGCCACCCCCGCCGACGCCTCCGGCGCGCGGCGCGCGGTCACCGGCGACGGCGGGGCCGAGCTGGTGCTGCGGGACGCCGGGGACGACCGGGAGGCGGTGCTGCGCACCTCGCGGGGATCGTTGCGCGGCAAGGACTTCGTCGTCGACGTGCGGCGGGCGGCCGGATGAGCAACCTGGCCAACCAGTTCGTCATCGCCGAGCGCACCGACCTCGCCCGCGGGGTGCGGGTGCTGCTGGCGAAACCGCTGCTGCGGGCCGCGTCCGACCCGGTCGACTTCGAGCTGGTGCGCCGCCGCAAGGAGCCGCTGGCCGGCTGGTTCGACTACTACTGCGGCTGGACGCTGCTGGTGCGGCCCGGCTACGCGCGGCTGGTGAAGGTGCGCACCGACCCGGACGACACCCGGCCCGCGCGCCGCTCCCGCACCGGCCGCGCCCCGTTCGACCGGCGCCGCTACGCGCTGTTCTGCCTCGCCGCGGCGGAACTGACCGCGGTGCCCACGATCGCCGTCGGCGCGCTGGCCGAGCGGGTCGAGCGCGCCAGCGCGCAGGACCCGGTGGTGCCGGCGTTCGACCCGACGCAGCGGCCGGAGCGCATGGCGTTCGTGGACGTGCTGCGGGCGCTGGAGTCCTGCGGGGCGCTCACCGCGATCGACGGTGACGGCGGCGGGTTCGCCGAGGACGACCGGGCGCGGGCGCTGTACCGGGTGGACCCGGTGGCGCTGGTGGACCTGCTGGCCGCCCCCACCGGGCCCGCGCAGGTGACCGCGCGCGACCCGGAGCAGCGGATCGCCGAGCTCACCGCCGAACCCCGGCACGGCGGCTCCCGGGTGCGCCGCGACGTGTGGCTGCGGCATTCCGTGCTGCGCAAGGTCTTCGACGACCCGGTGGTGTACTTCGCCGACCTCGACCCGGAGCAGCGCGCGTTCGCCACCTCCGAGGCCGGCCGCAAGGTGCTGCGCCAGGCCGCCGAGCAGGCCGGGCTGGTGCTGGAGGAACGCGCCGAGGGCGTGCTGCTGGCCGACCCGGACGGGCTGGCCACCGCCGAGCGGTTCCCCGCCGACAGCGGCGTCGCCGAGATCGCCGCGCTGCACCTGCTGGACGACCTCGCCGCCGCACCGGACGGCCGCACCGACGCCCAGCTGCGCGGCACCGCCGAATCCGTCCTGTCCAAGGTGAGCGGTACCGCACGGATCTACCGCTCCGCCGACGGCCCGGCGAGACTGGCCGCGGACGCGGTGGCGGTGCTGGTCGAGTTCGGCCTGGCCCGCCGGACCGGCGAGCGGGTCGTGGCGCTGCCCGCCGCGGCCCGGTACGCCGTCGGGTCCGGCTCCGGCACTGCTGGCTACGGGGAAGGACGCGCCACGTGAAGGGCACCGATACGAGCAGGTCGCGCTGGCGGCCGTCGCGCGCCGGAATCCTGAACGTGTGGCGCTACTACGACGAGGTCTTCGAGTTCCACTCCGGACGGCTGCTGCTGCGCGGGCCGAACGGCACCGGCAAGTCGAAGGCGCTGGAGCTGCTGCTGCCGTTCCTGTTCGACGCGAACCTGCGGGCGAACCGGCTGTCCACGTTCGGCAGTTCCGAGCGCACGATGCACTGGAACCTCATGGGTGAGGGCGCTTCCGGCATCACGCGCGTCGGCTACGTGTGGCTGGAGTTCGAGCGCGGCGCGGAGTGGTTCACCTGTGGCGCCCGGCTGCAGGCCAGCGCGCACACCACGACGGTGCACGCGGACTTCTTCACCACCTCGCAGCGGATCGGGGTGGACGGCGGGCTGCGGCTGCTGACCGACTCCGACCAGCCGTTGACGCGCGCGGCGCTGGCCGAGGCGCTGGGGGAGCGCGGGGACCTGCACGACTCGCCGGAGGACTACCGGGCCGCGGTGCGCCGGGCGCTGTTCCCGGGGCTCAGCGAGCAGCGCTACGACGCGCTGATCACCGCGCTGCTGCAGCTGCGCACCCCGAAGCTGTCCGAACGCCTGGATCCGAACCTGCTGTCCGGGCTGCTCTCCCGCGCGCTGCCGCCGCTGGGGCCCGCGGAGCTGGCCGAGCTGGCGGAGGGCTTCGAGCGGCTGGACCGGCGCCGCGCCGACCTGCTGCGGCTCGACGCGCAGGTCACCGCCGCCGAAGCCATCGCCGAGCGGCAGCGCGACTACGCCCGCCGGGTGCTGCTGTCGGCCGCCGACGAAGTCCTCACCTGGGACGAGGAAGCAGCCAGGCTGCAGCGCGCCGCCGCCGAGAGCGAGCAGCTGCACGAGCGCACCACCACCGAGCGCGCCGAGGTCGAGCAGCGCCGCACCGAGCTGGACGGGGAGATCGACCGCGCCGCGGCCCGCCGCGCCGGCCCGCCCGCCGACCGCGAACGCCTCGCCCGGGAACGCGACGAGGCCGCCGAAACCGCCGCCGACCTGCGCACCCGGGCCGCGGCGCAGGAGGAGACCGCCGCCGCGGACGCCGAACGCGCCACCAGCGCCGAACGCGGCGCCACCACCGCCGCGGCCAAGGCCGACCGGTCCGAACAGGACGCCCGCACGGCCGCCGATCTCGCCGGCATGGCGGGGATCTGCACCGAGATCGCCGGTTGCGCCGAGCGCGACCGGGCGCGTTCGCTGCTGCGCGCGGCCGTGCGCGGCGGGCACGACCGGATCGCCGAGGTGCGCGCGGCGCTGCTGGACTGCGACCGGGCGGTGGCCGAACGCGCGGCCGCCGAGGCGGCGCTGGAGCAGGCCCGCGCGGACCTGGCCGCCGCGGCCGATCAGCGCGCCGCCGCGGAGGAATCCCGCGCCGAGGCCGAGCGCGACCACCTCCGGCGGCTGCGCGACTGGGTGCGTTCGCTGCACGAGCTGCCCGTGGACGAGACCGCGCTGCTGCAGGTCGAAGCGCACGCGGACCGCATGGAGCTGCTGCGCGAGCGGCACGCCGAGGTCACCGCGGACCTGCACCGGGAACGCGCCGAGGTCACCGCCCGCCGCGAACTCCGCGCGGCGCAGCGGGAAGAGGCGGCGCAGCAGGCCGACCCCGAACCCGAGCCCGAGGAGTCCGAACAGGACCGGCCCGGCGCCCCGCTGTGGCGCCTGGTGGCCTTCCGCAACGGCGTGCCGGAGAAGGTGCGCGCGGGCGTCGAGGCAGCGCTGCGCGGCTCCGGACTGCTGGAGGCGTGGGTGCCCGCGGACTCGGCCGGCGGGCTCGACCTGGCCGCGCTGCACCCGGTCGACGGCCCGTCCCTGGTCGAAGTGCTGCGCCCGGAGGCGTACGGCCCGGTGGACCGGGAGCAGATCTGGGCGCTGCTGCACGGCATCGCCTACCGCGAGCTCACCGGCGACAACCCGTGGCTGCCCGCGGAGAGCGCGCCGATCGTGCTCTCCCCGGACGGGATGTGGCGCGTCGCCGGGCTCACCGGCACCGGCGCGGAGGGCCCGCTGCAGATCGGCGCCGCCGTGCGGGAGAAGGCCCGCGAACGCCGCGACGCCGAGCGCGACACCCGGCTGCGCGCGCTGGACGCCGAGCTCGCCGAGCTGGACCGGACCGCGGATTCCCTGGCACGGCGGGAAGAACGGCTGCGCACCGAGTGGTCCCGGCTGCCCGCCGACACCGGCCTGGTCGACGCCGAGCGCGCCGCCGCGCTCACCGAGGCCGACCTCGCGGTCCGCGACGACGCCGTGCGCCGCTGCACCGAACGCCTCGCCCGCGCCGCCGAAGCCGCCGAGCAGGCCGGGAAGCGCTGCACCGCGACGGCTTCCGAGCACGGGATGCCCGCCGAACCGGCCGCGCTGGACGAGCTGTCCCGCCGGGTGGAGGAGTTCAACGCCGCCGCCGAGACCTGGCTGGACGCCGCGGCCACCGCCGAATCCGCCCGGGCGAGCGCGGATTCGGCCGCCGAGCTGGCGGCGCGCTCCCGCGACCGGGCCGCGGAGCTCACCGCGGCCGCCGCGGAGTTCGAGCGCACCGCCGAGCGGCGCAGCGCGCAGCTGGAGCTCGGCCCGGACGGCGCCGAATCCGGGGGAGCCGAACCCGCGGCCGCCGAGTCCGCGGCCGCCGAGCTGCGCACGGCCGAGGCGGAGCGGGAACTGGCGGTGCAGCGGCTCGTCGAGCTCGCCGAGCAGGCCGGCGGGTACGCCGCCCGCCGCACCTTCGACGCCGCCCAGCACGCCTCCGCCGCCGCCACCGCCGACGCCGCCAACGCCCGGCTCGGGAGGCTGGTCACCGCGCTCGGCGCGGACGCCGGACTCCCGCGGTCCACATCGGACGACCCGGTGGAGCTGGCGCGCGCGGTCACCGCCACCTGGCCCGACCTGCCGCACGGTGCCACCGCCCTGGCCGAAGCGCTCCAGGGGCTCACCGCCGCCCTCCACGACAGCCGCGGTGACCTGGCCGAACGCGCCGAAGTGGTGCTGCGGCACGGCGACGGAGCCCAGCTGTGCAGCGCGCGGCTCGACGGTGTGCGCGTCGGCGCCGAAGCGCTGCGCGAGCGGCTCACCGCCGAGCGCGACGCGGGCCGGGCCGCGCTGGACGAGGCCGAGCGGGAGCTGTTCGACAAGACCCTCACCGGCGCCACCCGGCGGCACCTCGCCGACCGCATCCGGCAGGCCGAAGAGCTCGTCGACGCCATGAACACCCGGCTGCGGCGGGTGCGCACCGCCTCCAAGGTCGCCGTGCAGCTGGTGTGGGAGGTCGACCCGGCGCTGCCCGAAGGCACCCGCGCCGCCCGCGACCTGCTGCTGTCCGACCCGTCCGAACTGGACGAGCAGGACCGGGCCCGGCTGCGGGAGTTCTTCCGCGAACGCGTCGCGCAGGCCCGCGGGGACGGCGCCGGCGGCTGGGAAGGGCGGCTCGGGCAGGTGCTCGACTACACCGCCTGGCACCGGTTCGGCGTGAAGATCGACCGGGCCAACGGGGAGGGCTGGCAGTTGCTCACCAAGCGCCTGCACGGCGCCCTCTCCGGCGGGGAGAAGGCGATCGCGCTGCACCTGCCGCTGTTCGCCGCGGTCGCCGCGCACTACCGGTCGGTGCCGGAGGCGCCGCGGTTCATCCTGCTCGACGAGGTGTTCGTGGGCGTGGACGCCACCAACCGCGGGCAGGTGTTCGAGCTGCTGGCGGCGCTGGACCTGGACCTGCTGCTGACCTCCGACCACGAGTGGTGCACCTACCGCGAGCTGGACGGCATCGCGGTGCACCAGCTGATCACCGGGGACGGCGACGACGCGGTCACGACCGCCCGATTCGTGTGGGACGGGCGGGGATTGCGCGAGCGGCGCGGTGCCGACTGACGAGCCGCCGGCGGGCCCCGAGCCGTCGCCCGGTCCTCGCGGGCCGGGCGCCTCCGCGCAACCCGGTTCCCGCCGTGGCTCCTTCGCGCAGGGCTCTGGCGCGTCGAGCCCGGATTCCTTCCTCGTGCCAGGAGGAACGCTGCATCGCGAGGCTGGCGGGGAATCAGCGGTTCCCGGGCCGGGATCGGCTGGCGGCGCGGGTCCGGGCGAGTTCTCGACAGCCGCTGCCGGGAGTTCCCGCGGTGTGCCGGTGGAATCGTTGCGGCGGGCGGAGTTCGAGCCGCTGTGGCGCGCCGTGCACGAGCGGCTCTCGTCCGGGCTGGCGGTGCGCCGGGTGCGGGTCGGACCGCTCGACCCGGCGCAGCGGGAGGCGGTCGCGCGGCTGCTCGGCAGCCGGCAGCTGCCCGGCGAGCACGTGAGCATCTCCCTGGAGCAGCTGGATTCCGCGCTGTTGGAGCTCTGCGGGCGCGATGCGCGCGGCGTCGTCCGGGAACTGCTCGGGCCGCTGCGCGACCGGGAGCAGGAACGCCTGCGGGAGCAGGAAGAACGCGCCGCGCTGTGGGAATGGCTCACCCGGCATCCCGTCGTGGAGGCCCAACCGGCGCTGCGGGAGTGGGCCGAGCAGCTGCGGCGCGGCGGGCTGCTCACCGGATCTCCGGCCGCGACGGGGGAAATGCTCGACGGCGCGCTGCGGGTGCTGCACGCGCTGCCCGGGTTCGGCGCCTCCCCGCGCGAGTTCGCCAACGCCGTGCTCGGCGATCCGCGCGCCCTGGACCAGGGAACACCGCTGTCCGGGCTGGTGCTGCGGGCGTTGTCCGAGGTGCAGGACCACCCGCTGCCGATCAGCTCCGAGCAGCGCCGGGAACTCCTGGTGCGCTCGGGCCTCGGCGAGGACGTGCTGTCCACAGTGGTCTACGCGGCGGGGGTGCGGCCGAGCGGCGGCGGCCTGGCCGGGGAGATCCTGCGCGCCTGCGCCGAATCCGCGCACGTCGCCGCGCTCACGCTCGCGCAGGTGCGGGACGCCGAGCGGCTGTCGCTCGGCGTCGGGGAGGTGTGGGTGGTGCAGGAGCCGGTGGTGCTCGCGCTGGCGCTGCGCCGGTTCGGGCGGTTGTGCCCGCCGGTGGTGTGCACCTCGGGGTGGCCGAACAGCGCGGTCGTGCTGCTGCTGCGCCGGTTGTCGGAGTCGGGTGCGGTGCTGCACTTCCGCGGCTCCTTCGACGGGGCGGGTGTGCGCATCGCCGCGCACCTGATGGCCAAGACCCGCGCCCGCCCGTGGCGCATGAGCGCCGCCGACTACGTCGAAGCGCTGGACCACGACCCGTCCGGCGGCGACGTCGGCCGCGTCACCGAAGCCCCGTGGGACGCCGCCCTGGCCCCGGCCCTCCGCGAACACCGCACCGCCGTCCCCCAACCCCGAACCGCCCCGGCCCTCCTCGACGAAGCCGCCCGCCGAACCCTGTGACCGCGGGGTGCCCGCCCGAACGCCGGGCTGGCGAGCTCGGACTACCGCGCTGAACTGAGCCATCCCCGCCCGGCACCAGCTGCGTTGGCCCGCACGGCCCGCCTGGGGCCGCTGCGCGGACGCGCGCAACGTTCAACACCGACATCAACCCCCGACGAGCCCGGTTCCCCGGGTCGAGCCGTTCCCATCCGGCACCAGCTGCGGTGGCAAGCCGACCCGGCCCCGCGACGTCGAGGCGGCGCTACACCGCCGAGCGCCAGTACCGGGCCAGGAGACGCAGCCCTGTTCATTTCCGCGCAGAGCCATCCTCATCCAGCCGCATCGGCCCGCACGCCCTGCCCGGCGACGACCTGGCCCCCCACTACGCCGAACGTCCCCTCCCCGAAGACTCGAACCTGTTCCATCCAGGGGTTAGCCATTCCCCTCAGCGCCGGCTGCTTTGGCCAGCGCAGCTCCCGAAACCACCTCCACAGCCGCCCGCAGCCGAAGCCG
>Ga0164243_10002292_pt1 | contig 31827 bp, 26 predicted proteins | sample OricompcompostOP_FD_108781 | JGI IMG/M metagenome (GOLD analysis project Ga0164243, IMG submission 108781) | Organic Plus compost microbial communities from Emeryville, California, USA - Original compost - Organic plus compost (OP) | ecosystem: Engineered > Solid waste > Mixed feedstock >... | reverse complement strand
GTACGACGGGCGGCTCGACGGACCACGGGAAGTCGATCCACCGGTCGGTGCGCTTCCACACGTACTCGCACTCCACCAGTGACTGCGGCTTCTCGTAGATGACCGCGCTGCGCACCTCCGCGACGTGCTCCGTGCAGAAGTCGTGCACCAGCTTCAACGTCCGCCCGGTGTCGGCCACATCGTCGGCGACGAGCACACGCTTGCGGCTGAGATCCACGACGTTCGGCACCGGCGGCAGCATGACCGGCATGTCGAGGGTGCGGCCCACACCGGTGTAGAACTCCACATTCATGACGTGCAGGTTCTTCACGTCCAGCGCGTAGCCGAGACCGCCCGCGACGAACAGGCCACCGCGTGCGATCGACAGAATGATGTCCGGTTCGAAGCCGTCCTCCGCGATGGTGTGCGCCAACTCCCGTACGGCCCGCCCGAAAAGGGAGTACGTCAAGGTCTCGCGCTCACCCTCCGGCGCGTTCCCCCGCTCGCTCGCGCTCTCGTCGCCCACGTCCCCTGCCTCGTCTCGCTCCGTCCCGCCCGCGAGCCCTGCACCGCCCGCGGGTCCCGTTCAGACCTGCGTACGGTGGAAGTTGAGGTACGACCGCGAGGGCGTCGGCCCCCGCTGCCCCTGGTACCGCGATCCGTACCGCTCCGACCCGTACGGATGCTCCGCCGGCGACGCCAGCCGGAACATGCACAGCTGCCCGATCTTCATTCCCGGCCACAACTTCATCGGCAGCGTCGCGACGTTGGACAGCTCCAGCGTCACATGACCCGAGAACCCCGGATCGATGAAGCCCGCCGTCGAATGCGTCAGCAGCCCCAGCCGGCCCAGCGAACTCTTGCCCTCCAGCCGCGAGGCGATGTCCTCGGGCAGCGTGATCACCTCGTACGTGGACGCGAGTACGAACTCCCCGGGATGCAGGATGAACGGCTCGTCGCCCTCGGCCTCGATCAGCCGCGTCAGATCGGGCTGTTCGACGGAGGGATCGATGTGCGGGTAGCGGTGATTCTCGAACACCCGGAAATAGCGGTCCAGTCGGACATCGACGCTCGACGGCTGCACCATCCCCGGGTCGTACGGCTCGATCCGCACCCGCCCGGCATCGATCTCGGCCCGGATGCCCTGGTCTGAGAGAAGCACGCCCGAAGACTACGCGTACGCCCGCCGGCCGGCCCAACCGCCCCGAACCCCCTCGGCGTTCGCCCGGCGACCCGCCGTACCAGGGCCTTCGGGGGCTCTTAGCACTCCAGTTGCAGTTCGCCTATCGCTGCTGGTCAGGCGCGTAGTTGGGAGTGTGTCCGGGGCAACGTGCCTTCGGAGGCCGGGAGTTCGTGACCGCGGATGCGGTGTTGGTAGTGGCAGCGGCGGGAGATGGCTTGGTGGCGTCGTCTCCAGCGGAACCACCTCACAGCGTGGCCGGATTGACGCGGGGTTGGCACGGGACGCCCCTTTCCCTCTTTCCCTCTCACTCACGGCCTGGGCTGCGAGGAAGGCGTGGACGAGCATGGCCAGGGTGATGTGCCGATACCAGCCCCGATACCGGCGGACCTCATGCTGATCCAGGCCGCAATTCGTTCTTCGCCGCCTGGGAACACTCCTCGATCTGCCAGCGGTCCCGGCACCACGCACCAGGTCGGACACGGTGCTCTGGGGCGGGGCGTAGGCGAGGAAGTAGACGATCTCGTGGGGCTTGCTGAGCTGATCAGCGGTTCGGCGGCGTTGACGTGTGCGCCACCCGTCGCGTAGAGGCCGCGGGTGGGAGACACGCGCACGGATGACCAACCTCGCTCACTGCGCTCTCAAATCAAGGGCAGTGGCGTGTGCGTCCAGGGCGGCGGCGATCACCTTCGCGGTGGCCTTGTGTGTCACACAGGCGGCGAGGCGGTCCAGTTCGTCCAGCGCGGACTCACTCTCCATCCGGCCCAGGGCGAAAGCGCCCGCATGTGCCACCTTCGTGCTGCGCGGGCCCCGCCCGGGCACCTTCTCCAACGAGGTCTCCACCAACGCCCCCAGCGCATGAGCCAGGTCGGGATGCGGTGGCAGCAGCGACGACAGCCAGGCAAGGCCACGCAGCGCAAGGGCGTTGTACGGGTCGAAGGTCTCGTTGAATTGCCGGTCTTCGCAGAACCCCGGGTTCACACGGAAGGTACGCGGAGCGCCCACCAGAGCGAGCCAGGACACCACCTTTTCCCGCACCAGCCCAGGACCCAGCGGTTCGACGAGTTGCCGGGCCGTCCTGTCCCACTTCGCGCTGGGTTTGGCGGACTTGGCGGTGAGGGCGTGCGCGAACAGGGCCCGCCAAGGGTCGTCGGGGCCGTGGCCCACGTGCTCCAGAGCGCGCTCGGCCCATTTCTCACCCACGTTGAGCACCGGAGCGGTGAGATTCTCAAGAGCCCGGCCAAGTGGGGTGGTTGGGGCGTTGTACTCTTCACCGCTGCGGCGGAAGGCGGCGATCGCGGCCGGCGCGACGGGACGGCCGGCGGCCAGCTCCGCCTCCACCAGAACCAAGAAATGGTCCGCATACCAGAAGGAGTGGCATTCGCCGAGATCGTCGAGCACCTTGACGCGCTCGGCGGACAGCGGGTCTTCGGGGAGATCCGCGGCGAGCACCGCCGCGAGAAGCAGTGTCCGCGTCCGGAACTCGGCGTCCTTCTCAAGGCGTTGGTGCCGCTCGGCCAGGGAACGGGCGAGACTTCGACGACGTTGTTGCGGGAGAGCACGCACCTGCCACAGGAGCTGATCCGACAGGCCGACGCCTCGATAGCCGCTGTCGGTAACCCCCATCGTGTTGAGAATCCTGTCCGCGAACTCGACGTCACGCGCGGCGACGTGGTTGGGAACATCGTCCATCTCGCTTAACTCCCCACCTGCGGAACCAGTTTCAGGAACATCGCCTCGGAGTCCGAGGGCTGTCGAGGCAAGCCCTGGAACGCCGCTCTCGACCGCGCGTCGGACTCGGCCACCTCCTGGGAGATTCGCCGCCGAGTCAGATCAAGCAGGTTGGTCGCTCCTCCGCGATCCGGCACCCAGCCGCGGGAGCAGCGACCCACGGTCGTCTCGTCGACGAAAGTCCCCCCCACGCCGACCGACACTACTCCAGTCGCAGTTCGCCTATCGCCGCTGGCCAGGCGCGTAGTTGGGAGTGTGTCCGGGACGGAGCGGGGCGTCCGGGGCTACTAGCTCTCCCGGCTCCCGGGCTCTCCCCTCCCGGAACCCGTGCCTCCGGAACTCCCCTCGCCGGACGGCGAGTTGGCCTCTTCCCACCCCTCCAACGGCACGGCCTGCCGCAACCGCGCACACCGCGGACACCGCAACAGACGCCCGGGACCGATCCGCCGGCGGCCGAGGTTCTGCATCGGAAACGTCGACGTACTGAACACATGCCCGTCGGCACAGCGGACGACGGTGGATTCCATCGCTTCTCTCCCCAACTACGTGGACGACGAAAGCCACATTAGGGGATCAACCCGGCACCCTCCGACCGGCACTCCGCGCCCCACCGTACGCCCCAACTCCCGTACGCCACCGCGCCGGTGACCACACACCACACCACCGGGTAGGACATGAGCGGGGCACGGCGGGGGTGGTTGGGGACCGCGTTCCGGGTTCCCTGGGGACGCGTCCGGCGACGGCGCCGGGAAGCCGCAGGAACAGCAAGAAGGACCCCTCGACCTGTGCGGCGGGGGTCCACGATGGGGTACAGTGACGGGCGTTGAGCGGACTGCTCCAGCTCCAAGTCCAGCTCAAGCGGGCGTAGTTTAATGGTAGAACATGAGCTTCCCAAGCTCAGAGCGCGGGTTCGATTCCCGTCGCCCGCTCGGAAGTGAAGCCCCAGGTCATAGACCTGGGGCTTCTGTGCTGCTGATGCGGATCAGGCGTCTTGCGCCAGATCCGCGCCGGAAGACCCGTCTCGCTGCTTCCCCTTGTCTGCCGCTCGGCGCGAACCAGCGGGCTCGGGTTCGGTTCCCGCCGCGGATCCACCGCAACCCCCGTTGTCCAGGACGACATACGAGCATCCCCGCTAATGCCTCACAAGGGAGCCGTGCCGTCTCCCGCCCCGAAAGTCGACTCCGCTCATTTCCCGGGCTGTTGCGGGTTTCTCTGCCTCATCAAGGCACTCATCAAGGCATCTCACCCCGCCCGCGGCCGATCGCTCTGCGTGGGAGTGGTGTGGAGTAGACGACGTTCGTGGTGAGGGAGCCGAGGCGGGCCAGCTCGTCGACGACGGCTTCCAGGTGTTCCATGGAGTGTGTGGCGAGCCGGATGATGTAGCACTCCTCGCCGGTGACGCGGTCGCACTGCAGGATCTCCGGGCGGTCGGCGAGTATTCGGTGTAGCGGTTGATGGACGCTGCCCGGATACTTCAGGCGCACGACGGCCTGGACGGGCCGACCGAGGCGGGCGGGGTCGACAGCCGCGTGATAGCCGGTGATGACGCCGAGGTTCTGCAGCCGGTGCACACGGTCGGTCACGGCCGACGGGCTCAGCGCGACGCGTCGGGCGAGTTCGGCGTAGGAGACGCGGGCGTCGGCCTGGAGCTCGCCGAGGATGGCCCAGTCCTGGTCGTCGAGTGGTGCCGTGGTTCCGTCGTTCACACGGGAAATCTACCGCTGGATCCACGGGCATCGCCCGCTGACGATGGTGAATCCGCTGGGTAGCGGCCTGGCACGGATCGTAGCCTCGGTCCTCGTCGGACTGGGTCGAGGGTCGAGGGCGAACCGGTCAGGCAATTTCGTCGATCCTCTGCTGCACCCTCGCCGGACCCCTCGTCAGGAGGCGATCATGCCCGACCGCATTCCCTTCTTCCTCGTGGACGTCTTCACCGACAGGCCGCTGGACGGCAACCCGCTCGCGCTGGTCCCGGACGCCGATGACCTGCCGGAGGCCGTGCTTCCACGCATCGCCCGGGAGTTCAACCAGGCGGAGACGACGTTCCTGTCGCGCCCCGGCATACCGGGGGCGGACTGGCGGCTGCAGTCGTTCACCGCGGCAGGTGTCGAGGTGTTCGGCGCGGGCCACAACGCGCTCGGTGCCTGGTGGTGGCTGGCCGCCGTCTCGGGCCGGCTCGGACCGGGCGGTGCGACCGGCCGGGGCGGCCAGTGGCACCAGCAGCTCGGTTCCGAGGTGCTGCCGGTCACCGTGGCGGTGGACGACGAGGGACGCACCGGTGTCACCATGCGACAGGAAGCCGCCCGGTACGGGGCCGAACTCGACGATCACGCCGAACTCGCCGGTGCGCTCGGAGTCCGCATCGACGCACTCGGTGCCGCGCCCGGGATGCCCGTCGCCCAGATCGTCTCCACGGGGGCCTCGCACCTGATGGTCGGCCTCCGTGACCGCGCGACGGTCGACGCCGTGCGACCGGACGCCGCCAGGCTGCGCGCCCTGCTGCCCGGAGTGGGTGGCGAAGGGGTCTACATGTACGCCCTCGACCCCCTGGAGCGGGACGCCCAGGCCCATGCGCGCTTCGTCAATCCCGTCGCGGGCATCACCGAGGACCCGGCCACCGGCACCGCGGCAGGCCCCCTCGCCTGCCTGCTGCGTCGGCACGGCGGCGTCACCGGCGTCGCAGGCGACGAGGTCACCGTGGTCCAGGGGCATGCCCTTGGCCGTCCTTCCCGCCTGCGCCTGACTGTCAGCGGCGACGTCCCGTACCTCACCGGGCGCGCCACGCTGTCCGCAGAGGGCGAGCTGTTCCTGCCGGGCTGACGGGCGAGGGCGGCAACAGCCTCTCGCCCAGCCCGCCAGGGCGGTGCCGCGTGCCGCGTGTGTGGGCGGCTTGGGGGTGTTTCAGGAGCGTGCCACGGCGAAGGGGCAGGAGTTCGCGCGGGACGAGCGGCTGCGGTCGGAGCGGCTCGACGCTTGCTCGGCCTGTGTGGAGTGCGGACCGGCGAGAGCGTTTTCGCCGGTATCACAGAGCTGCACGAAACCGATTCCCGGTCTGTACTCGATGAGCGGAGGACGGAAACGCGCGACGCCATCCGTCATCTGGTCGGGGCCGCCAAGCGTCATCTCTGAGGGGGACTCGAAGGTTTCGGTGTTCAGGGTGCGCCCTGTGCGCCAGGTGAGCAGTTGGCCGTCGTGGGGGCGCAATTCGCGGTCGGCCGCGCGAGGGTCGGTCGTCAGGAAGTCCGCCAGGCCGTCGCGCAGGACTCGCCAGGCGCGTTCCCCGTCCTTGGAGACGACGTGGAAGTCGTCGTCGAGTTTCGGGAACCCGGTCTCCATCGTCCGGCAGGGACACGGAGCATGCCGTTCGCGTGCAGCGTGCCGGCACGGACACAGATGCCCGCCGCGAAGTCCTGCGCTGTGCAGCCGACTTGTACGGCATGCTGCGCTCCTCACGTCGCCGCAGCGACCGGATGGACCTTGCCCTGATGGTCGCCGACCGCGCCCGACGTGCCGCCGAGGACGCCGACGACCCGATCCGTATGGCCGCCGCACAGAAAAAGCCGCAGGAGCGGAGGGGTTTCCTTCACGCTCGCGCGATGACCAGGAGCGCATCAGCGCGACCGGTGAGCTGCACCTCCAAGCCCAACTACCGTCATGTTCACTGCCGTTGGGGGCGTACCCGCTATGGTTCCGGCCGAGGGCCGTCCCGTAAACGATCTTCAAGCCCGTGCGGGGTACGGGTCGTGGTCCTGGTCGAACCTGCCTCAAACTGGTCGGGAAGCTGGAGGTTTGGGGCACGCCTGCTGCATAGGCTGGTTGCGTGCAGTGGCATCCGGTGCTCGGCTTCGTGGCTGCGGTCACACCCCTGACATTGCTTCCCGGCACGAGCTTCACGCTGGTCACGCAGCAGGTGATCACGGGCTCGCGGTCCGACGGTGTACGCGCCGCCTTGGGCTCGGCCTGCGGGCTCCTGGTCCACGCGGCGTGTGCCGCAGTGGGCCTGTCCGCCCTGGTCATGTCGTCGGCTCGCGCCCTCACCGTGGTTAAGCTCGTGGGAGGCGTCTATCTCATCTGGTTGGGCGTGACCACGTGGCGCTCAGCGCGTCGAGGCGCCGAACCAACGAGACGCCGGCGATGGCGCCTGCCGTGGGCTCAACTCGGGGGCTTCGGTCAGGGACTGTGGTCGAACGTCCTCAACCCGAAGGCTGCGTCGGTCTATCTCACCCTGGTCCCGCAGTTCCTGACCTCCAGCCGCCCCATCGCGCCCCAGATCACCGCGCTTGCGATCGCGCACGTGGTGGTCGTGCTCCTGTGGCTGCTCTTGTGGACTTCGGTGGTCGCCGTCGCGCGCACGGCGATCGACACACCTCGATTCCGGCGCGGGATGAGTCGTCTGGCGGGGGCCGTGCTGGTCGCCTTTGGGGTTCGGACGGCGACGGCAAGCTGAGCCTGGAGCCCTCCCTCGGCGGGCTGATCGCCGGTGTGCCGGAGATAGTTGAGCAGAACCCGTCCGGCATGCCCGACCGTCTTCCTGGCCCGGCGCCACCCCCGTACAGGCTGAGCGCTGCCGCCCCGCCCGGGAGGGCGTGCCCGCGCTCGCGCAGATTCTGTGAGCGGTTCAGGCGCTCCTCGGCCAGGGCGACCGCGAACGCTCGAAGTCCTCCCGGGCCGTGTCGAGTTCGTGGAGTCGCGTGGTCTCGCGGAAGATCACCGCGTCGGTCAGGCCGTCGACGGCGGCTTGAGGCTGATCTCGCGCCCGATCACGGCTGGAATCCGCGGCGAACAGCTGCCGCCCCACGCCGCCCGTGTCCGTCGACGTGTGGTCGATGTCCCACACCACGAGCCGCATCAGCGCGACGTCGTGTGTGCGTCATACCTCAACTGCGCTACACAGACGGGCACTTGACATCCGTACGCGTACTTGACGTCGTCCTATTGAGTGTGTGTGCCGAGGAGTTGGGTAGGTCGATCGTTCTGCCCCTGAGCATGAGCGGGAGCAGTGGGGCCGGTAGCCACTACCGCCCTGGAAGGACGAGTACGAGTGGTGAGCGATCAGCATGGCCGAACCCCCCGCCCCTGCCGGGAGGTACATCTTCGGGCCCGAAGTTGCAAAAAAGCACACGGAACGGCAGGCAAACGGCTGTGTCTCCGCCGTGTGGGGCCTTTGCGCTCTGGGCGTCAGCGCGTACATCGCATGGAAGCTGTCGGCGCACCACCAGCTGTCGACCGTACTCCGCGCCGTGTTGGTGGCGGCAACGGCACTCGTCGTCGGTGCGGGCGCCGCGCTGGTCTCCGGTCTGGTGGCGCGGCGCGGAACGGAGGACAGGCGGGTCGCAGAGATGCGCGCGGAGTACGGAATCGAGGAGAGCGGCGGCGATTCGCAAGAGGACGCCGTGCGATGAGCAACCGTGGACGACTGCGCTGCTGGGACCCGGCTGCGTAACTGCCGCGGGACAGAGCGCAGATGGCCTCCCGGCGGCATCGTCGACGTGCGCGTACTCTCCTTCCGGTCGCGTCGGACGCGTGCGTCGAGCGCGTCGGCAGTCTCACGCCGCCGCTCCAGCGAGGAGTGCCGGTAGACGAGCGCGGCCGGTTCCGCCCTGCGGGCCGACGAGGCTGGACGCGTCACACGTGAACCGGCCCAGCGTGATGAGGACTTGGGCACGTGGCATAGCGTCGTCACCGTGTCCGAGGACCGAGGTCCGAGGTCCGAGGATGTCGTGGAGGACGCCGTCCTCCGGCAGGCGTGACCGCTGCGCACCCGGTCGGCGAGGAGCTGCGGGGCGGGACGTCATGACAGGGAGCGCGATATGAATCTGAGCCCCCGCACGTACCAGGAGTCGATCGAGATCGCCGCGAGTCCGGAAGCGATCTACGACCTGGTCTCCGACGTCACCAGAACCGGTGAGTGGTCGCCGGTGTGCCAGGAGTGCTGGTGGGAAGAGGGCGGCGGACCGTACGTCGGCGCGCGGTTCACCGGGCGCAACGTGACGCCGGAACGCACCTGGGAGACGACCTCGACCGTTACAGCAGCGGAGGCCGGCCGTGAATTCGCGTGGGAGGTGGGACGGGGATTCGTGCGGTGGGCCTACCGCATCGCACCCCTGGCCGGGCGGGTGAGGCTCACCGAGAGCTGGGAGTTCACCAGCGCGGGGCAGGAGTATTTCGTCCGCGGGTTCGGGGAGGACGCTCCGAGCTGGATCGAGTACGTGACACAAGCCGCCCACGACGGCATCCCTGCGACCTTGGAAGCGATCAAGCGCATCGCCGAACGGGCGGAGGACGCCACCTCCGGCAACGACCGCCCGACGCCCAACGGTTAGGAGTTGCCGGGGCCCCGCCGCGTACGTACTGCCGGGCGACAGCGAGGACTTCGACCGCGTCGACAGGAGCTGGTTGCGCGGCAGTCCGAACCGGCCGATGTGCCCGGCCGGTTGAGGGGTGGAGCACGCCGAAGTCGAGTTGCCACACTGGTCGGCGTGGATGCGACAGAAGCCAAGGACAGCCTGGGACAAGCCGGTTGGTGCGGCACCGCTCCGGCGCGGCCGCCCCTGCCCGTCTGGGTGCCGCCGGTGTGCGCGGTCATGTACGGCGTCGGCGTCGCCCTGCAGGCTCCCGGCGATGCCGAGCCGGGCCTGACGGCTCCGCTCATCGGCCTCGCTCTGGCTCTCTGCGCCTACGCGCTGCTGAGGGGCATCCGCGCTCGCCAGGGTGTGCCGCGGCGCAGCCCCGCACCGTGGTCCCGCGTAGCGGTTGTGGTCATCGTGCCCGCTTTCCACTACTACGCGCTCAACAGCGCGGCGGATCTGCGCTGGCTCTACATCGCTCTGGGCGTCGCGGTCGCCGGGATCGTCTGGTATCGGCTGCAAAAGAAGCCGCAGTGAGGCTTCTTGCGAACCGGTCGAGCACACATTTCCTGGCCCGTCTCCGCGGAAATTCCTGAACTGTGCTCGCTCTGGCGGAAGTTGGGAAAGAACAGGGCTGGGGTGGAGACGTCCGACCGGATCCCGTCATGGCGGAGGCCCGGGCTGTGGACGGATCCTCTGCCCGGACCTCGGTGCTGTCCGTACCGGTCGGTGGCTCGCCTGCCGTGCGGTGGTGGCCGCTGCCGCGGAATGCTTCAGTCTACGCAGATGGCGTAGGCTTCAATTCCGCGCTCCTGCCCCGAATTTCGGCTGTCCTTCCCCTCGACCTCCCATTTGTGGTCCCCGTGCGGGGCGGAGGTATGGACGCGGATGTCACCGTTGGTGGCGAAGCCGCCGCTGACGGCTCGCTTTCGCTCTCCGGTGGTCGAACTGACCGGGCAGGTGAACTCGAATCTGAATTTCTGTCCGGGAGTGACGTCCTTGCGCTGGCGAAGCCGTTCATATCCGATACGACGGTGGTTCGGGTCGTGGGGCCGGGAGGAGCGGACGCTCTGGCTGCACCCTTGGTTGCCGCCGATCCGGTTGACCATGCCCTGCTGTACGGGAGGCACACAAGGCTGGTGCCGGACAGGAGGCTGGTGGCGGACGGCAGCAGCCCGTCTTGTGCCCCGGCCGGGGCAACTCCGGTGAACGGCACGCCAATCGCCGCGAGGAGGGTCACCGTCAGAAATCGTGAAGTCTTCCGCTTGAGCTACCCTTGCTCTTCTCGGTTCGGCGGGTTTCTCCACAGAGTGTTAGATGCTCGGATGCTCGCGGCGTAGACGCGCCCGGATGTGCCGGAGTCACTGAGTAGTCCGATTATCAAGAACCCGTTGCCTGTGCCGCTGAGGCGGCAATGGATTCTTACGCAGTGTTCTTCTCCCCTCGACGAGATTCAAAAAGACTTCATGTCTCCGAGTTCCGGGAGCACTACTTCGGCGCCGGCCTTGCGCAGCGTACGTTCGCGCAGCACCGCCCGCATGTGCTGCAAGGGTGGGTGGCCGGCTCGCGAGAGCGGCGGCACCGGCAGTGGCGCTGGGCCCCCATGTTCCAGCGCTGTCAACGGAGTTGGGGCGAACTGCAGGCGTGCAGGGCCGCGGCGGAGTCTCCTCACGCCGCCTGCGCGAGGATCGCGAAGGTCATCAGCGCATGGGCGGCGAGCTGCACGCTCATGGCCAGCTGCCGAGGCTTCCGGTTCGATTGGAGCGGTGAGAGCGCGGCCGCGGCTCCGGCGACGGCGCTGGCCCAGAACGCCCACCATGCCGTCGTACCCGCGCCGGGACTGCAGGAAGTGCCGTGGAAGAAGCACTCGTTGAAGCGCGGCGAGGCGAGCACGGGGATCCATGCCAGGATCGCGGTGGGCACCAGCAGCGCCCAGGCGATGCGGGCGATGCGTCGGCACGCCCGGTCGGGCATCCCCTCGGCTTCGGTTCCGGCGGCGCTCGCAAGCTCGTGTGTCATGCCTCAACTCCGCCACACAGGCGGGCACGTGACATCCGTACGCGTACTCACTCCGTCACTCAGCCGCCGACTGGGCCGGACCGCTCACGCACGCCCGGTTGCCGGATCGCCGGCTGGTTCAACGCGGGGCCGGAGGATCTCGGCGTGCCGGCGAAGGGGGAGTTGTGGCGATATCAACGGCCGTTCCGATCACCTCTGTTTCTGCCGGAAGAGCCGCCCACGAAAGCGGATATGATCCACGCCGCGAGTGCGACGAGGAAGAACACGACGATGAGCGTCGGGAGAACCGATGCCATGACTCAGCTCCTTCGAGGTCCGCCAGTACGTTTTCGTCACTCGCTTACGCCCGAAGTTAGCCGTGCCGACGCGAGTTGGGAACGCTCGCGGACTCTTCCGCCGGCCCCAGGCGGCCGCCTCCCACTGCCGGCGGGGACGGGTTCTTCGGGAGCCGTCGAAGGGCGGACTCGGTCGGTGGTGCTGAAATCTCCGTGAAATCCCGGTCGAGCGCGGGGACTTCGCGCGGATCGGTTGGGAGACGGTTACCGGATTCCCGTACGAGTTCGTAGAGTTGGCGTTATGGCCGGGGGAGTGAGCGGGCAGATCGTCGACGGCCGGTTCGAGTTGCTGGAACAGCTCGGTGCCGGGGGCATGGGCGCAGTCTGGCGGGCCCGGGACACCACGCTGGACCGTGAGGTGGCGCTGAAGGAGGTCAGCCCGCCCGATCCTGCGACGGCGCCGGACGGTTCGGAGCATCAGCGGATGCTGCGCGAGGCCCGCGCGTTGGCCCGGCTCAGCCATCCGCATGTGGTGACCGTCCACCAGATCGTGGACGCGCGTCCCTACCCCTGGCTGGTGCTGGAGCTGGTGCCCGGCCGTAGCCTCCAAGAACGGCTGGACGGCGGCCCGTTGAGCGTGCCGGAGGCCGCCCGTATCGGCTCCGAAGTGCTCTCCGCGCTGCGTGCCGCGCACGCCGCCGGTATCTGCCACCGCGACGTCAAGCCCGCCAACGTGCTGCTGCGCGGCGACGGCCGGGCCGTACTGACCGACTTCGGCATCGCCGCCTTCCAGGGCTCGACGACGCTGACCGCCACCGGCCAACTCGTCGGCTCCCCCGAGTACATCGCGCCCGAGCGCATCCGCGGCGCCGACGACGACGGCCCGCCGTCCGACCTGTGGTCGCTGGGGCATGGTCCTCTACGTGTGCGTCGAGGGCCGCAATCCGATGCGCCGCTCCAGCGTGCTCGCCACCCTGGCGGCAGTACTCGACGAGGAGGTGCCGCCGCCGGAGCGTGCGTGGGCGCTCGAACCGGTGCTGCGCGCCCTCCTCGTCCGGGATCCGGCGCAGCGGCCGTCGGCGGAACCGCTGGCGGAGCTGCTGTCCCGGATCGCGTCCGCCGCAGCGGGTGAGGGGGGCGACGAAGGGAGCGGCGCGGAGGCCGACCAGCCTGATCCACTGCGGAAGCGTGATCCGCTACGGAAGTCTGATCCACTGCGGAAGTCCGATCCGCTGCGGGAGCCTGATCCGCTGTGGAAGTGGACGGCAACGGCGCGGCCCGGGACGGAAGTTGCGGTGCCGGACCCGCGCATCCCCGCGCGACCGCAGACGCCGCCCGCGGCACCTCCGCCGCCCCCGTTCGCCCCCGCGCCGGGCCGGCCGCCTCCAGCTGCGAAGCCCGGGGCCGGTCGCCGCACCGGCCGCGGCCCGCTGATCGCCGGCGTCTGCGTCGGCGTCGCCGTACTCGTGGGGGCCGGCCTCTACGCCGTGGAGACCGTCGACGGCGACGACCCGGGCCGGAAAGAACCGAGTCCCGCGCAGATGCTGCCCGCGAAGTACCGCAAGAAGCCGCTACGGCTCGGCCGCGCCGGCACCTTCGGGCGGCCGCCGATGCTGAGGCTGAACGATCCGCGACAAGGCGGTACGGGCGTCGAGCCGGAACTGGCACGCGCACTCGGCGAAGAGCTGAACGCGAAGATCGAGTACGTCGACTACGTGCCCCAGGACAGACTGCTGTCACGGCTGCGGGGCGGCGACTACGACATGGTTCTCAACAGCGTGCCGGACGCATCCGGGCACGGGGCGGCGGGCGGCGTCGACTTCGTCGACTACTTCCGTACCGGAACCTCCGTCTACACCAAGGCAGACGGCCCGGAAATCCGCTCCTGGAAAGACCTGTGCGGAAAGCGAGTCGCGACGTTCTCCTCCGCGGACGAGAACGTGATCGCGTCGAAACAGTCAACCTGCCGCAGCGGCAAGCGAATTGACGCCCGCCCCGGAGGAGACCTCACTGCGGCGGAATCCCGGATGGCCGATGGGAAACTCGACGCGGTGGTCAACGACTACCTCATGTCCGTCGAAGAAGTACGCAGATCCCACGGCCGCTTCAAGAAAGCGTTCGGCCCCGACCCGAGCGAGCCGTTCGGCATCGCGATCGCACACGACGACGCCAGACTGCGCGAAGCCGTCAGAGCCGCCCTCGACGAACTCATCGACAACGGTACGTACGCGAAAATCCTCGCCGAATGGCACGTCGAAGAAGGCGCCGTGCACGCGGCGCGGATCAACAACGGCCGCTGACCGGCGCGGTGTTCGGGCGCCGGCCCTCCGGGCCGGCCGGATCCGAACCGGCGCCCGCCCGGCAGCGGTTGGCGGCGGTTGGCGGCGATTGACAGCGGTCGGCAGGTTTGGCAGCGCAGCCGCGTCGGTGAAAAGCTGCCGTGGCGCGCCTGCGCGGCGGGAACGCCGAGAACGGCCGCGGACTGCCGCGAACGGCCGCGGCCGGGCGGGCCGGGACAGGGAGGACAGGGGGACCGGGCTGTGGGTGCTGTGCGTACCAGAGTGGACGAGGCGTTCCGCCGGGCGGACCTGCTCGATCCGCTGCTCGGAAGCTATCTGGCGCGCTTCACGGACGAAGCCGCCGCGACGGCCGCCGAGTTGGACCAGTACGGCGGCGAAGCCGGGCCGCTGCACGGGCTCCTGACCGGTGTGAAGGACGTCCTCGCCACTCGGGAACGCGTCGCGACCGGGCAGAGCAGGATCTTCGACGAGCAGTGGTACGCGGGCCGCGAAGGCGCGGCAGTGCGCCGCCTGCGCGAAGCCGGAGCCGTAGTGCTCGGCAAGACGTCGATGGCCGAGCACGGGCTGTCCAGGCCCGACCCCGAGCAGAACTCCCCGATCGCACGCAACCCTTGGGACCCCGACCGCTGGACCGGCGGCTCCAGCTGCGGCAGCGCGAACGGCCTCCCGGCGGAACTGTTCGACGCCACGGTCGGAACGGACACCAACGGCAGCATCCGCATCCCGGCCGCGCTGTGCGGAGTCACCGGATTCAAGCCCACGTACGGACTGGTGCCCGTCGACGGGTGCCGTCCACTGAGCCGATCCCTCGACACCGTGGGCTCGCTGGCGCACACGGCCCGGGACGCCGCGCGGCTCGTCGCCGTCATGGCCGGGCGGCACGGAGAGCCCTTCGCTCCGCGGCGCGACCTGCACGGAGTGCGCGTCGGCGTGCCCCATCAGCTGCTGGAACAGGCCGCCGCGCTGTCGCCGGACTGCACCGCCGCATTCGACAGCGCGCTCGCGACACTGCGTACGGCCGGAGCCGAAACCGTCGACGTGCCGCTGAACGAAGTCTTCCCGCTCGTCGCCGCGCAGTTGGCGACGATGCTGGCCGAAGCGTTCGAAGTGCACGGCGACGGACTGCGGAAGCGCTGGAACGCATACAGCCGCCCGTTCCGCCGCACCATCGTGCTCGGCGGGCTGGTCACCGACGCAACGTGCGCCCGTGCGCAGCGAGTTCGGCAGCAAGGCGCCGGCAGGCTGCGCGCCCGGTTCGCGGACGTGTCCGTCATCGCGACGCCGACCTGGCCGACCACCGCGCCACGCTGCGACGACGCAGCCGCGCTGCAAGCCGTGTCCTGGCTGCCGAGCCCGTGGAGTGCGGTCGGCTTTCCGGCGATCGCGGTGCCCATGGGCTTCGGCGCGGACGGGCTGCCGCTGTCCTTGCAGCTGGCCGGGCCGCCCGGAGACGACTTCGCGCTCGCCGCCGTAGCCGACTGCTACCAGCGGCAGACCGGCTGGCACCTGCGCCGCCCGCGCCTCGAACCCGGCACCGCGCCCGCACCGGTAGCTGAGCCGCAGCCCGCGCCCGCCGGCGAGGACGAGCGGGAATGGATGGCGGCGCGGCTGCACGAACTGGGCGTGCGGGTCGACGACGCGGAGGCCGCCGCGATCGCCGGTACGTGGAGTGGGTATTCGCGGCTGTGGGGCGCGATGCCGGAGGCATAGGGGCCGACGTCCGTACCCCGCAGGGCAGTTCATGCCCAGGTGGCGGCGTCGAAGAGGTGGCTAGTACGCTACGTGACGCCCAGGGGGGAGGGCTCCAGCGGCTTCGGTGCCCTGATCACCCGGTTCGGCGTTTCCACTCGTACGGATACGACGGAGGGATCACCGCAGCCATGAACTCGTGGAAGGTGCTGGGCCAGGGCCCGGAGCAAGACCTGGTGCTCGCGGTGGACTTCAGCAGCACCGGCCGCCCGATCGCAGGGTTCAACGATCTCGTTCCGCGGCTCGATCCGCCGGTGACCGCGTGGGAGACACTGCCGCCGCCCGCGGGGCACGTGGACCGGGACGGCTACGTGGACTGGTGGCTGGCCGAGGTCAGGCGCAGCGGCCGGCCGGTGCGCGCCGTGCTCGGCTACTGCGCGGGTGCGGTGTTCGCGGCGCAGATGGCCGAGCGGATCGCGGACTGGCAAGAGGAGCCGCTGCTGGTGCTGTTGGACCCGGAGCGTCCCAACACCCTCGGCCTCTACCGCGACTTCCACACGGTGGGCGAGACGATGGCGTCCATGCTGTCCGAGGACGAGCTGCGGAGGTACCACGAGTCCGCTTCGGCGGTGCGCGAGAAGTTCGGCGACGACGACCTCACGGCCGTCGGCACGGCGCTCGGCGAGGTGTTCACGGACGTCATGGGTACGGTCGCCGAGCGGCTGGAGCTGGACGACGAGGTCCGCGAGGAGTTGACGGGCGTCTTCGGCTCGCTCGTGGAGTACCTGGTCGCGGCGGACCGCTTCGACCCGGCGGAGGTCTGGGCCCGCAGCACCGCGATCAGGTCGGGCGGGCCGGGCGGCGGCGCCGCGGTCGGGCACGAGATCACGGTGGATGTCGAGCACCACGACCTGCTCCGGCACGATCCGACCGCACGCGCCGTGTCGGAGCTGCTCGCGGCCCGTACGTCCGCGCACTGACCCTCTTCCGTGGAGCCGGAAGCCATGCACGAGGCCGGAAGCCGCCCCGCGGTGCTGCCGGCGTGGTTCGAGAGGCAGGCCGCCGCTTCTCCGCGAGCCGTCGCCGTTTCCGCCCGGGGGTCGGCGGTCTCGTACGGGGAGTTGAACGCACGGGCGAACCGGCTGGCCCGGCGCCTCGTCGAACTGGGCGCGGGACCCGAGCAGTTGGTGGTCGTCGCGATGGCGCGCTCCGCCGAACTGCTCGTCGCGCTCCTCGCCGTCCTCAAGGCCGGTGCCGCGTATCTGCCGATGGATCCGGACACTCCGCGGCGGCGCGTGGCGGCCGTCGTCGACGCCGCCCGTCCGGTGCTCGCCGTCACCACGGAGGCCGGCCGGCGGGCGGTGGACGGTCTCGGCGTCCCCGCCGTGGTGCTCGACGGCCCGGAGCCGCCGGGACGGCCGGCCGGCCCGCCGTCTCCCGACCCCACCGACGCCGACCGCGCGGACGCCGACCTCACCGACGCCGACCGCGCCGCCCCGCTGCGGCCCCACCACCCGGCGTACGTCATCTACACCTCGGGTTCCACGGGGGCGCCGAAGGGCGTCGTCGTCGAGCACCGCGCGCTGACCGCGTACCTCGCGCACGCGGTGGCCCACTATCCCGGCACCCGCGGCCGCGCCGTGCTGCACTCCTCCACCGCGTACGACATGGCCGTCACGACGCTCTTCGCGCCGCTGGTGTCGGGGGGCTGCGTCGAGGTGTGCGCGCTGGACGAGACCTCCGCCGCACCCGACTTCCTCAAGGTGACGCCTTCCCATCTGGCGCTGCTGGCCGTGCTGCCGGACTCCGCGCTGCCGACGGGCGAACTCGTCGTCGGCGGCGAGCAGTTGCTCGGCGAGGCCGTCGCCGCGTTCCGCCGCAGGCGGCCGGACGTCGCGGTCGTCAACGAGTACGGGCCGACCGAGGCGACCGTCGGCTGCTGCGTACACGTCGTGCCGCCGGGCGACTCCGCGCCGCCGGGCGCCGTCCCGATCGGGCACGCGACGGCGGACGCCGAGCTGTACGTACTGGACGAGCGGCTCCGGCCGGTGGCGGACGGAGAGGGCGAGCTGTACATCGGCGGCGCCCAGCTCGCCCGCGGCTACCTGTCCCAACCCGCGCTGACCGCCGAGCGGTTCGTCGCCGACCCTTTCGGGCCGCCGGGTTCGCGCATGTACCGCACCGGCGACCGCGTCCGCCGCAGAGCCGACGGGCGCCTCGAATACCTGGGCCGGCTGGACGGCCAGGTCAAGATCCGCGGGCATCGCGTCGAACTGGGCGAGATCGAGTCCGTCCTGCTGCGGCATCCGGATGTCGCGCAGGCCGCGGCCACCGTGCACGACGAGCACGTCGTCGCCTACGTGGTGGCCGCCGGCGGCGAAGCGTGCGACGAGCAGCGGCTGCGCGAGCACGTCGAGGAGCACCTGCCGCCCTTCATGGTGCCCGGCGCCTTCGTCCCGCTGGACGCGCTTCCGCTCAACGCCAACGGCAAGCTCGACACCGGCATGCTGCCCGTGCCGCGGTTCGGCACGGGCGCGCCGTTCCGCGCGCCGCGTACGCCCGAACAGAAGCTGCTGTGCGAGCTGTTCGCGCGCCACTCCGGCACGGACGCCGAAGTCGGCGTGGACGACGACTTCTTCGCACTCGGCGGCACCAGCCTCGGCGCCGCGCAGGTGGTCAGCGCAGCCCGCCGGCACGGACTGGCCCTCGCCCTGGGCGACTTGATGAACAACCGCACCGTGGCCAGGCTCGTCCCCGAGCCGGCCTAGGAGGAGATCGTCAGATGTACGCAACCGGCACCTCGGCCACATCGGCGGCCACCTCGACGGCCACCGGTCGGGAAACCGCGATGTGGCTGCTGGAACAGCTCGTTCCGGGCAGCGGCGTGAACAACCTGAACACCGGCTTCCGGGTGTCCGGAGCGCTGGCCGCGGACGTACTCGAAGAGACGGTCCACGCGATGGTGCAGCGGCACGACGTGCTGCGTACGGTCTTCCACGGCAGCGGGGACACGCTGACCAAGCGGGTGCTGGCGCCGGACGAGGCCCAACCGGCGCTCGTACACCGGGAGTCGAGCGAGGAGACGCTGGGCGACGACCTGAAGGAGTTCGTGGCCGAGCCGTTCGCGGTCGAGGAGGGGCAACTGCTCGTGCGGGCCGGGCTGTTCCAGCTCGGCGGCGCGCAGGCGGTCTGCCTGGTGGCGCACCATCTGATCGTGGACGCGATGTCCATGTCCACGCTGCGCGACCAGCTGGTGCACGGCTACGAGAGGCTGCTGTCCGGCGCGACGCTGCCCGTTGACCCGGTGCCGGCGCTGCCGGAGCCGGAACCCGCCCCGGAGCTGGTGGACTTCTGGCGCTCCCAGCTCGACGGCTACGTGCCCGCCGAATCCTCGCTCTGGCTGGCCCGGCGCGAGAACGGGCAGCCGACGCTGACCGGGGACGCGGTGCAGCGCGACCTCTCCGAGGAGGCGCGGCAGGCGGTGGCCCGGCTCCGCCGCGAGCTGCGCGCACCGGATTCGGTGATCCTGCTGGCCGCGTACTACCTGCTGTTGAGCCTGCACGGCGCCGGCGAGGACCTGATCGTGGGGTCGCCGGTGAGCACCCGCCCGCACGAGGCGCTGTCGGCCGTCGGCTACCACGTCAACCTGCTGCCGCTGCGGATGCGGGTCGAACCGTCCGGCGGCTTCCGGGCGTTGGTGCGTGCGACGCGCGCCGCGTTCCTCAAGAGCATGGAGCACGCGACCGTCCCGGCCGAGCTGCTGGTCGAGCGCGGCGAACGCACGTGGCGCAGCCCGCTGTTCCGCTATCTGTTCAACTACGTCCCGTACCTTCCGGGCGCGGACGCCGGCGTCGACTTCACGATCGGCGGCCTCGACGCGCGGCAACTGGTCGAGCTGGAGAACGGGTTCAGCCGGTTCGACCTGGAGTTCTTCGTGCCTCCGCTGCCGCCGGACGAGCGCATCCGGATCCGGGCCGTCTTCCGCGACCAGGTCTTCACGCGGGACGACGTCGAGCTGCTGCTGTCCCGCTACGACGAGTTGATCGTCGCCGTCGCCGCCGACCTGGACCGTCCGGTCGAAGGCTGGCCGCCGCCGGAGCGGCCGTACGCGCAGGAGCCGGCGCCCGCGCCCGCCGAGGCCGCGGACGCCGGCCCGGACTGGCTCGTCGAGGAACTGCTGGGGCACTGGCGGGAGTTGCTGGGCAGCGCCGACGTGGACGCCGACAGCCACTTCTTCTCCTCCGGCGGAAACTCGCTGAAGGGCGCGCAGTTGGTGAGCCGGGTCAAGAAGTCCGTCCGAGTGCCGCTGAAACTGGCCGACTTGTTCGCCAACCCGACGCCGAACACGCTGGCCGCACGGTTGTCGGAACTCCGCACGAGCTGAGGACGAGCCGAGGACGAGCCGAGACGAGCTGAGGGAGGCACCGTGGCGGGCCCGTTCGACGACCCCGACGGCGAGTACCTGGTCCTGGTCGACGACGAAGGGCGGCACTCGCTGTGGCCGTCGTTCGCGGACGTGCCGGCCGGCTGGGCGGTGGCCCGCGGAGCCGGCACCCGGCAGGCGTGCCTGGACTATGTGGCGTCCCACTGGACGGAGCTGCGGCCCCGTGGCTGACGACGGCGACTGGCGCGCGCGGGCGGCGCCGCCGGTGACGCTGTCGCGGGAGGCGGTCGGCGCGGTCGGCTCAACTCGGCTGCACCGGCACACGGTTGAGCTGCCGGGCGTACGCGGGGCCCGCCGCCGCAAAGTGGTCGGCGTCGTGGAGCGGCCGGACGCGGTGGCCGTCGTCGTCCTGCGCCGCTCCCCGGACGGCGCGGACGTGGAGACGCTGCTGGTGCGTCAGCCGCGGCCCGCGGTGGGCGACCCGGCGCTGATCGAACTCGTCGCGGGCAAGGTCGAGGACGGCGAGACGGACCCGGTCGCGGTCGGCCGCCGGGAACTCGCCGAGGAAGCCGGGCTGGCCGCGGACCACTGGACGGTGCTGGCCGAACGGCTGCTGGCGTCGCCCGGATACTCGACCGAGGCGATCACGCTGCTGGCTGCCTGGGGCACGAGCGAGGTGCCGAGCCGCCCGGAGGACGCGCACATCAGCGGCTGTTGGGTGCCGCTGTCCGACGCGCTCGCCGAGGTCGGCGGCCGCATCCGGGACATGAAGACCGTCGTCGCGCTGCAGCTGGTGGCCGCGGACCGGCACCGGCTGCCGCCGTCGCTGCGGCACGCGCACCGGCGCTCGCCGTGACAACGCGCCGTCCGTACGGGCGAGTCGGGCCGCGGGAGTTCATTCCACCCAGGTGACGGTCTCCTCGACTTCGCTGCGGGAAGTGCGGAAAGAGTTCGCCGGATGGTCGTGGTCGGGCCAGCCGAACGACAGGCCGCAGACAATGAGCCGGTTTTCCGGCAGCCCGAAGTGCTCCCGTATGAAAGGGGCGTAGCGGGCCAGCGCCGCCTGCGGGACGACGCCGACACCGAGGCTTTGTGCGGCGAGCAGGAAAGTCTGCACGTACAGCCCGCAGTCGATAGCGCCGTAAACGCCCAGTTCGGCTTCCGTGCTGATGACGGCGGCGTGCGGAGCGCCGAAGAGTTCGAAGTTCTTCGCCGCCTGTCTCGCCGACGCCGCCCGGTCGGACATCGGAATGCCCAGGCTGCTGTAGAGCTGCAAGCCGCACTCCATGCGCCGCCGGAGGTAGCGGCCCGGGAATCGGGCGGGCGGCGCGAAGTCCGGTGCGCTCTCGGCGGTGGCGGCGTGCGCGGACAGTGCGGACCGGAAGCGCTCCGTGCCCTCGCCCGAGGTGACGAGCGCGTGCCACGGCTGGGCGTTGCAGTTCGACGGCGCCTTGCGGGCGAGATCGAGAATGCGCGTGATGACCTCGCGGGGCACCGGAGTCGGCAGGAAGCCGCGGCAGCTCCACCTGTCCGCGAGCAGCCGGTCCAGGGACGCGGTGGCGTCGTCGGTGTGCGTTTCGGCTGTGTTCATACGGTCACCCCCGGCCGGTCCGTTCCAGGGGGCCGCCGGTTCGACTGCCGGAGCCGCCGGAGCTGTTCGCGTACGGTCACGGGCGATCGTCCGCGCTGGTCGTTTGCGCTGATCAGCTGTGCTGGTCGCCCGCGCTGGTCCGTCCTTGCCGCCCCCGGTCCGCGTTCCATACTATGCCCCGAAGTATGAGCGAAACGGGGGGAGTTGGCTTTGTCTCGTGACCATGCCGTGGCGATTGTCGGGCTTGCATGTCGATTTCCCGGGGCGAACGACGCGGACACTTTCTGGCAGAACCTCATCTCGGGTCGCGAGAGCATCCGGCATTTCTCCGTCGAGGAGCTGCGCGAGGCCGGCGTCCCGGAGGAGCACCTTTCCCATCCGCGGTATGTGAGAGCGTCGCCCGTCGTCGATGAACTCGACCGTTTCGACGCGAAGTTCTTCGGTATGTCGCCGCGCGAGGCCGAAATCCGCGACCCGCAGCACCGGCTGTTCCTGGAGACCGTGTACACGGCGCTGGAGGACGCGGGCCGGAATCCGTACGGCGGCGGCCGCGTCGGCGTCTACGCCGGCAGCGCTCCCAACACGTACATGGACCTCAACGTCGCGCAGCACCCCGAGATCGAGCGCGCGCTGGGGCGGATGACGGTCGGCATCGCCAACTCCTCCGACTACGTCGGGCCGATCGTCTCGTACAAGCTCGGTCTGGAGGGCCCGAGCGTCAACGTACTCACCGCCTGCTCCTCGTCGCTCGTGGCGGTGCACCTCGCGGTCCGCGCGCTGCGCGGCGGCGAGGTCGAGGCCGCGGTCGCGGGCGGCGTCTCCGTCGAACTGCCCGCCACCTCCGGCTACTACTACAACGAGGGCGGCATCCACTCCCGCAGCGGCCACTGCCGCTCGTTCGACTCGCAGGCCGACGGCACCGTCTTCGGCACCGGGTGCGGTGCGGTGGTGCTGCGGCGCCTGGAGGACGCGGTGCGCGACGGCGACCGCGTCTACGCCGTCATCGAGGGCTCGGCCGTCAACAACGACGCGAGCGACCGCGTCGGCTTCACCGCTCCCGGCATCAGCGGCCAGCGCGCGGTGATCGAGGCCGCGCTCGACGACGCCCGCGTCTCGGCCGCCGACCTCGACTACGTCGAAGCCCACGGCACGGGCACGCTGGTCGGCGACCCGATCGAAGTCTCCGCGCTCAACGAGGCGTTCCGCGCCCGCGGTTACCAGGACGGCAGGCGCGTCCTGCTCGCGTCGCTGAAGGGCAACATCGGGCATCTGGGGCCCGCCGCGGGCGTCGCCGGGCTGATCAAGACGGCGCTGGCCATCCGCCACGAGCAGCTGCCGCCGCACATCAACTACGACGAGCCCAACCCCAAGATCAGCTTCGAATCGACGCCGTTCGAGGTCACGACCGAGCTGCGCGAGTGGCCGCGCTCCGGTCGATACCGGTGCGGCGTCAGCTCGTTCGGCATCGGCGGTACGAACGCCCACGTCGTCCTCGGCAAGGCACCGCGGGCGGTGGAGAGCGGCCCGTCGCGCGCACGGCAGCTGCTGGTGTTCTCCGCCAAGACGGAGACGGCGCTGGAGGCCCAACGCGCCAATCTGGCGGCGCACTTCGCGGCCGCGCGCCCCGCGGACGCCGCCGTGCAGGATGCGGACGTGCAGGACGTGCAGGACGCGGAGGGCGCGGACGCGCAGGCGGCCGAGAACGCGAAGCGGCTCGCCGACGCGGCCCACACGCTGGCCACCGGCCGCCCGCAGCTGCGCCACCGGCAGGCCGCGGTCGTGTCCTCCGCCGGGGACGTCGCGGCGGTGTTGAGCGGCGGCGGAGCGCGGCGCGACGGGCGTCTGCTGAAGCCCGGCGGTGCGACGGGCGAGAGCCCGAAGGTGGCGTTCCTCTTCTCCGGTCAGGGTTCGCAGCACCTCGGCGCGGCCGCCGGACTCTACGGCACGGAGCGGGTGTTCACGGAGACCGTCGACGAGCTGGCCGACGAGCTGCAGAGCCTCGCGGACCTGGACGTACGCGCCGTCATCCGCGGCGACGAGGCCGCTGCGGGCCACGTCGACGAGACGCGGCTCGCGCAGCCGCTGCTGTTCGTCGTCGAGTACGCGCTGGCCCGCCAGTGGATGCACTGGGGGGTGCGGCCGGCCGCCGCGCTCGGGCACAGCGTGGGCGAGCTGGTGGCGGCCACCGTCGCCGGCGTCTTCGAGCCCGGCGACGCGCTGCGGCTCGTCGTCGCGCGTGGCTCGCTGATGCAGTCGATGCCGCCCGGCGCCATGCTGAGCGTCCCGGCCGCCGCGGAGGAGCTGGACCTTCCGGAGCAGGTCGCCGTCGCCGCGGTCAACGCCCCCGATCTCACGGTCGTTTCGGGCCCGTCGGACGAGATCGACGCGCTGCGGGAGCGCCTCGCCGCCGACGGCGTCGTCGCGCAGCCGCTGCACACGTCGCACGCGTTCCACTCGCCGTCGATGGACGACGCCGTCGAACCGTTCGCCAGGCTGGTCGGCGAAGTCGCCTTGCGGCGGCCGTCGTTCCCCGTGGTCTCCAACACGACCGGCGAGTACCTCACGGACGAGCAGGCGTGCGACCCGGCGTACTGGGCGAGGCAGCTGCGCGAGCCGGTGCGGTTCTCGCGCTCGCTGCGCCGCGTGATCGAGGACGGCTGCGCGTACCTGGTCGAGGTCGGCCCCGGGCAGGCGCTGACCACGCTCGCGAAGCGGCACTTGGGCGAAGCCGAGGACGCGGCGGCGCTTCCCTCGCTCCGCCACCCGCGCCGCCGGGGAGACGACGGCGAGACGCTGGCGGTGGCGCTGGCGGCGCTGTGGACCGGCGGAGTCGAGGTGGACTGGCGCGCGTACTACGCGGACGAGGTGCGGGCACGGGCCGGGCTGCCCACCTACCCCTTCGAGCGCGAACGCCACTGGCTGGACGGCCGGATGCCCGACTCCGGCGGCTCGGCCGGGTCTGCCGGGTCTGCCGGCTCCGCCGGCTCCGCCGACTCGGCCGTATCCGGCGGCGGTTCCGGCTCTACCGGCTCCTCCGGTTCTTCCGGCGTACGCGAACAGGGCACCTCGCCGGAGCCGGCCGCGGCGGCGGCCGGGGTGCGGGAGCGGCCGCGCGGCGCGCAGCAGCCGGCGGACGGAACGGCGGACGGAGCGGAGCACGGCGTCCGGCTGTTCCTGCCGGTGTGGGCCGAGCGCACCCCGGGCGACCCGGCACGGCCCGTCGCCGCCGGCACCCGGTGGCTGGTCTTCACCGGCCGGGACCGGGTCGCCGACGAGCTGGTGTCCGCCCTGCGCGACCGCGGCGACGTCGTGGTGTGCGTCTCGCCGGGCTCGCGGTACGAGAAGATCGCGCCCGGCCGGCACGTCCTCGCTCCCGGAGCGGACGCCGACTACGCCGCGCTGCTGGCCGCGCTGAAGTCCGCGGACGCGCTCCCGGACCGGATCGTGCACCTGTGGCTGGCCGACGACGACCCCGGCGAAGTGCCGTCCGTACTGGGCGACTTCGAGCGCGAGCAGGAGCTGGGCTTCCACAGCCTGCTCGGCCTGACGAAGGCGCTCGCGCGGTATGCGGGCGGCCGGCCCGTGCACCTCGACGTGGTCAGCCGCGGCGTGTACGGAGCGGTCGGCGACGAGTCGCTGCGCCCGGCCCGCGCGTCGGTGGACGGCATCGTCAACCTGCTCCCGCAGGAGCTGGCGCCCATGACGTCCCGCCATGTGGACCTGCGCGCCGGGGAGTTGGGCGCGTCCGGCGGCGAGGCGCGTGCGCTGCTGTCGGAGCTGCTGGAGGAGCCGGTCGCGACGAAGGTGGCGATCCGCGGCCGCAAAGCGTGGACGTGGACGTTCCGCGAGGAGCCCGTCGCCCCGGTGGAGACCATGCCGAGGCTGCTGCGCGAGCGCGGCGTCTACCTCGTCACCGGCGGCCTGGGCGGCATCGGGCTCCTGGTCGCCGAGGACCTGGCACGGCTCGCCCGCGCCTGCGTCGTCCTCACCTCGCGTTCGCCGTTCCCCGACCGGGCCGAGTGGGAGGCGCTGCTCGCCGACCCGCAGGCCGATCCCGGCGTGCAGCGCAAGATCCGGTCGCTGCTGCGCATCGAGGAGTTGGGCGGCTCGGTGCTCGTCGTCCAGGCCGACGTCGCCGACCGCGAGGCGATGCGCCGCGCCGTGGCGGAGGCCGAGGCGCGGTTCCGGCGCATCGACGGTGTGCTGCACTCGGCCGGCCTGCCCGGCGGCGGCATGATGGCGGTCAAGTCGCGGGAGAGCGTGGAGTCCGTGTTCACGCCGAAGGTCGGCGGCCTGCGCGTGCTCGACGAACTGCTCGCCGACCGCGTGGACTTCATCGTGCTGTTCTCCTCGATCGCCTCGGTGGCCACCGAGTTCGGGCTGTCGGACTACGGCGGCGCGAACGCGGTCCTCGACGCGTACGCACACGGGCAGGCCGACGGCCGCGCCCGTACGCTGACGGTCACGTGGGGCGGCTGGAGCGAGGTCGGCATGGCGGTGGACGCCTACCGCACGGTGCCCTCGACGTTCCGCGCCATCCAGGTCGGCCTCCAACTCGACGAGGTCGAGCACCCGTTGATCCAGTACCGCGGCCAGCTGGAGGACGACCACGGGCTGACGCAGTTCGTGAGCCTGGTGGAGCCGGGGGCGCACTGGGTGCTGGAGGAGCACCAGTTCGGCGGCACGCAGGTGTGGCCGGGCACGTCGCTTCTCGAACTGGCCCGCGCCGCCTACGTCGAGGAGTTCGGCGAGCGGGACGGCGCGCCCGTCGAACTGCGCGACGTGATGTTCAAGGCCCCGCTGCCCGTCACGGGCCCGACCGAAGTGCGCACCGTCCTCTTCGAAGACGGCCGGGACTGCGGTTTCGTCGTCGTCGCGGCGCCCGCCGGGCACAGCGGACGCGAGTGGACGGAGTACGCGCGCGGGCGGGTCCGCCGTACGCAGGCCGAGCCGCGCACGCTGGAGACGGCGCCGCTGTGGGACGGGCTGCCGCCGGGCACGGGCGGCACGGCCGCGGACGGCGACGGGGACGGCACTCCGGGATGGCGGTCGTCCGGCATCGTGACGCTGGGCGCGCACTGGCAGACCGTGGTGGAGCGCCGCTCCGACGGCGAGACCACGATGGCGCGGCTGGAGCTTCCCGGCGAATACGGCGCCGAGACCGGACAGTTCGGGCTGCACCCCTCGCTGCTCGACTGCGCGACGGCGCTCGTGCTCGAACTGCCGGAGGCGACCGGCGGAGGCAAGGGCTTCCTGCCGTTCTCGTACGGGCGGGTGCTGGTCCACCGCGCGCTGCCCGCGAAGTTCACCACGGTGATCCGGCACAAGAGCGAGCCGGCGAGCCAACTGCCGTCGTTCGACATCGCGTTGGTGGACGACGACGGCGAAGTGGCGGTCGAGATCGCGGACTTCACGGTGCGGGTCTTCGAACGCGAGCGGAAGCGCGAGCTGCTGTCCGGGGACGCGCACGGCGCGGCGGCGGCCGACAGCTCCCCGGGGGACGGCGGTTCCGCGGCGTCCGGTCCCGCGGCGTCCGGTGCGACCATCCGCGAGCTGGTGGGGCTGCCGGAGCGGCACGACTCCCGGCTGACGAACGCGGCCGGCCTCACGGCGCTGCGGCAGGTCCTGGACGGCCGTACGGGCCCCCAAGTCATCGCGCTCAACGAGGACTTCGCGGAGACGCTGTCCCGCGCCTCGACGCTGACCAGCGACCGCGTGGCCAACGTGGGGCAGGCCGGGCCGGCGGAGAAACGGGGCGCCGGTGAGGAGGTGCCGGGTGACGAACCGGCGGCTCCGGAGCCGCCGGCAGCGCAGGCGGCTCCGCCGCAGAGCGACACGGTGGCGGAGGTCGTCCTGCAGTTCATGCGGGACGCGCTGGGCGGCAGGGTCGAGCTGGACGACGACTTCTTCGAGCAGGGCGGCAACTCGCTGGTCGCGGTGCAGGTGGCGGCCCGGGTGCGGGAGTCCTTCGACATCGACCTGCCGCTCGACCGCCTCTTCGACGCGCTGACCGTGCGGCAGATCGCGGAGGCCGTCGAAGCGGAGATGCACGGCGGCGCGGGAGGCGGCACGGGCGGCGACTCCGCGGCGGCGACCCGCTCGCCGGAGGACGGCGATGGCTGAGCAGGACCGACGCGGCCCCGGCGGCCCGGGCGGCGCGAACGGTGCGGACGGTGCGGAGGCGGATGGCCGGTACGGCACGGCCCGTGACGGACGGCACGGGGCACCAACGGGCGGGCCGCCGGAGGCACTTGTGCCCTACCGCAAGCCGCAGCCGCGGCCGCGACTGCGGCTGCTGTGCTTCCCGCACGGCGGCGGCTCCGCCTCCCTCTTCCGCTCCTGGCAGCCGCTGATCGGCGAGGAGGTCGAGGTCTGGGGCGTGCAGCTGCCCGGGCGCGAGGGGCGGCGGCACGAGAGTCCGTACCGCAGCATCGCGGAGGCCGTGGCCGAGCTGGCCGAGTCCCTCGGGCCGCACCTCGACCTGCCGTTCGGCGTGTACGGGCACAGCGTCGGCGCCGACCTGGCCTACGGGCTGAGCGTCGAGCTGGCCGAGCGGGGCCTGCCCACGCCGCGGCACCTGTTCGTCGCGGGGCAGACGCCGCCGTACGAGCGCGTGGTCGAGGACCCGCTCCACCTGCTCCCGGACGCCGAACTCCTGGCACGCCTGGAGCAGTACGGCGGCATCCCCGGCGAACTCCGCGCGAACCGCGAGGCGTTGGAGCCGGCCCTGCCGCGGCTGCGCGCCGACCTGGAGCTGTCGGAGACGTACGCGCTGAAGGCCGTGCCCCGGCTGGACGTGCCGGTGACCGCGTTCGGCGGCCTGCACGACCGGACGCTGCACACTCCCGACATCGCGCGCTGGGCCGAGCTGACCGCCGGCGCCTTCCACGTCGAATGGCTGCCCGGCGGCCACTTCTTCGCGCACACCGAGGTCGAGGAGGTCGTCGAGCAGATCCACGACACGCTCGTGTTCGGGCCGCACGGTGCGCCGGAGCCCGGTGCCGCGGCCCAAGTGGCGGCGGCGGGCGGCCGGTTCGCGGGCACCCGAGCAGGTTCCGGCACGGGCGCGCCCGCGCGGGAGCCCGTACGCCCGGCGGCGACCGAGAGCGCACCGCCCGCACCGTCCGTGGCACAGGAGCCGCCCGCGGCACAGGAGCCGTCCACGGCGCAGGAGTTGACCGCCGTCCTGGCGGAGGTCGCGCCGGCCCACCGGATCGGGCTGGACGACAACTTCTTCGACGCCGGGCTCAGTTCGATCGCGCTCGTCCGCCTCCAGGACGCGCTGACGCAGCGCGGCTACGGGCTGGAGATCACCGACTTCTTCCGGTGGCCGACCGTCCGCCGCCTCGCGGCCGCGCTGCACGAACAGCGTGCAGCGGAAGCGGCGGAGTGAGCGCGGGGGCGACGGCCCTCCGCCGTCCTACGGCGCCGGCGGCCCGGCGGCTGCCGCGGCTCCCGACGCCGCCGGCTGGTCGGCGACCCGGGTCAGGAACGTGGCCGGTACGTCGCGCCCGTCGCGCGAGACCAGCGGGTACGGCGCCGGCGGGTCCCACACCAGCGGGACCAGCATGGCGCCGGGCGAGCGGTGCACGGGCCAGGCAGCCGGGTCGAGCCCGCCCCAGCGCCGCATCACGTCGACGATGAGCGGATCCACGGGCGTCCACACGCCGTCCACCTCCACCTCGGCCCAGCTGTGCATGCTGGAGAACGGGAGCGTGATCATCAGCCCGTGTGCGGTACGCGCCCGGCGGCCGAGGCGCCGGCAGCCCTCGACGACGAGCCGGGCGCCCGTCCAGCACTCGGTCAGCCCGATCCGCCGCGCCAACTCGGTGTCCCCGAAGTGGCGTTCGGGCAGCCGGCAGAACTCGTTGCGGGCGACCTCGGCCACGGCCGCCGCGACGTCGCCGGGCAGCGCGGGCCAGTCCGCGCTCAGCTCGGCCGTGAACTCCGCCGCGGGCGCGAGGTGGTGCAGTTCGACCCGTTCGCCGGGCCGGCCCGGCAGGACCACCCGCCCCTCGACGGGCCCGGATTCGCCGGGCAGCTTCGGTACGTACGTGACGCGTACGCGCATCCCGCCGGCCTCGGTCAGCCGCTCCAGCGACGTGCGCCAGAGCCGGACGCCGGCCAGTACGTCCTGGGCCAGGCCGAGCCGGAGCCCGACGTAGTGCAGGTCGTAGCCGGCGTAGGTGAACTCGCCGTCCGCGGACCGGCCGTGCAGTCCCGCACGGCGCAGCGCCGCCAGCTCGGACTCGCCCAGGCCGAAGCGCGTCAGCGCCTCCTCCGCCCCGAACTCGTAGTCTCCGGCGACCCTGGGGATGCGCCGCAGCTGCGTGCAGAGCACGTCGGGATCGGCTGTGTCGTGCCGGGCGTGATCGTGCAGGGTGTCGTCGTGCGGGGCGCGGTCATGCGGGGCGTCGTCGTGCGGGGCCTCGTGCGGGGCCTCGTCGCTCGACGGGCCGTACTCAGCGTGGTTCACCGTCTCGATCCTGGTCGTTGGCGTCCCCGGCGGTGGTTCGGCGCCCCCCTCGGCGCCCGCTCGGCGGCCGTGCCGCGGCTGCTCGGCGTCCGCTCGACGGCCGCACCGCGACCGCTCCAACGGCCGCTCCGCGGCGGCCGGTTCGGCGTCCGGGCCGGCCGACAGCCGTCCGCAAAGGGAAGATCGCCGGGTTCGGAGTGATGATATAGACTGCGCCGCAGCCTGTCAGGGCTTGGTCTCACAGGCTGCCGACATTGCCGGGTAGTTGACTGGGGGAGACGGGCAATGGCACGGAGTGCGGGCGGTGTTGCCATCGAGGAGCCGGGCCACCGGTTCCGTGACACGGCCAAGATGATGCGGCTGAGCCAGGACAACTGGCAGACCGTGCAACAGAGCGGGCTCATCGACCTCTTCGCCTCACCGGACGGCGAGGGCCGCCTGGTCGACGGCTCGGGCCACGCGTTCGTCAACATGAGCTCCTACTCCTACCTCGGGCTCAACGAACATCCGGACGTCGTGCAGGGCGGCATCGACGCCCTCACCCAGGAGCGGTGCACCGGGCTCGGCATCACGCCGACGCGCATCCGCCCGTCCCTCTTCGCCAGCGTGCAGGAGGAGTTGTCGCAGCTCTTCGGCGCCCAGTGCCTGTACGCCGCGTCGTGCAGCACCGCCACGGCCGGGCTGCTGCCGCTGGTGTCCTCGGGCGCGCTGAGCGGAGGCGAGCCGCGCGTCACCGTGTTCGACAAGCGCAGCCACTTCTGCATGGACTACATGAAGCCGGCCTGCGCGGACGAGGCTCCCGTCGTCGTCGCGCCGCACAACGACATGGACTTCCTCGAAGACGTCTGCCGCCGCCACCCGCGCGTGGCCTACGTCGCGGACGGCGCCTACTCCATGGGCGGGCTCGCCGACCTCGCGGCCATCCGTCGACTGCAGGAGAAGTACGGCCTGTTCGTCTGGTTCGACGACTCGCACGCCGTGTCCGTCATCGGCGACGCGGGCGAGGGCTACGTCCGCTCGCAGCTCGACGAGATCGACGAACTCACCCTCGTCACCGCCTCGTTGGAGAAGGGCTTCGGCTGTTCCGGAGGCGTCGTCATGCTGGGCCGCGACGTCGACGCCGACTTCATCAACACCTTCGCCGGGCCGATGTGCTGGTCCCAGACGCCCAGCGTGGCGAACCTCGGCACCGTACGCGCCTCGGCGCGGCTGCACCGAACTCCGGAGTTCGGGCGCCTGCGCAGACGGCTGCGGGAGAACGCCGCGCTCTTCGACCGCCGCATCCCCACGGAGACCGCGGGCAGCCAACTCCCGGTGCGCGCGCTGCCGGTGGGCGACCGCGACCTCGCGATCTCGCTCTCCCAGCAGCTGCTGGCGGAGGGGTTCTACTGCGCGCCCGTACACTTCCCGGTCACCTCGCGGGGCCGGGAGGGGCTGCGGGTCATGCTGCGTGCGAACGTCGAGCCGGACGCCATGGAGCGCTTCGTCGGGCTCCTGGAACAGCTCGTCGTTCCGCACCTGCTCCCCCGGTGACCGCCGATGGACGTCTCACGGACCGCGCTCGGCCGCTCGGCCGGCGACGCGCAACTGGCGTACTGGTGCCGGAGCCTGACGGTCACCCCCGGGCCCGACCTGAACCGCCTCCGCAAGGCGCAGGGCAGCGGCGCCGACATCGTGCTGTACGACCTGGAGGACGGCGTCTATCCCGGGCTGCGCGAAGAGGCCCGGCAGGCGTTCCGCACGCTGCGCCGCGAACAGCTACAGCGCCCGCTCGGGCTGCGCATCAACTGCACGCGCACCGACGAGGGCCTGCGCGACGTGGAGATGCTGCGGGACGCCCCGGTGCAGCCGGACGT
>Ga0164243_10002291_pt1 | contig 31837 bp, 28 predicted proteins | sample OricompcompostOP_FD_108781 | JGI IMG/M metagenome (GOLD analysis project Ga0164243, IMG submission 108781) | Organic Plus compost microbial communities from Emeryville, California, USA - Original compost - Organic plus compost (OP) | ecosystem: Engineered > Solid waste > Mixed feedstock >... | reverse complement strand
CCGCCACCGCCACCGCCGCCGGGCGTCGCGGGCGGGCACCGGCCTCCACCGCCGCCGGGCGTCGCGGGCGGGCGCCGTCGCTTGCCGCTGCGGGCCCCGCGCCGGCAGGCGACCGTCACGGGCGGGGGATGTTGCGCAGGTTGCTGCGCGCCAGCTCGACCATCTTGCCGACGCCCCCGTTGAGCACCGTCTTGCTCGCGGCCAGCGCGAAGCCCCGCAGCATCTCGCTGGTGATCTTCGGCGGGATGGACATCGCGTTGGGGTCGGTGGTCAGTTCGACCAGCGCGGGCCCCGGGTGGTCGAATGCCTTGGCCAGCGCGGAACGCACCTCGGACGGGTGCTCGACCCTCGTGGCCGGGATACCGCACGCCGCGGCGATCGCGCTGAAGTCCACCGGCGTGTGGTCCGTGCCGTAGGAGGGCAGGCCGTCCACCAGCATCTCCAGCTTCACCATGCCCAGCGAAGCGTTGTTGAACAACACCACCTTCACCGGCAGCCGGTACAGCGACAGGGTGAGCAGGTCACCCATCAGCATCGCCAGCCCGCCGTCACCCGAGATGGCCACCACCTGGCGGTCCGGGTCGCACATCGCGGCGCCGATCGCGTGCGGCAGCGCGTTCGCCATGCTGCCGTGCCGGAACGAACCGATCACCCGGCGCCTGCCGTTGGGCGTCAGGTAGCGCGCGGCCCACACATTGCCCATTCCGGTGTCCACAGTGAACACCGCGTCGTCCGGGGCGACCTCGTCCAGCACCGCCGCGGCGTACTCCGGGTGGATCGGCGTGTGCTTCTCGATGTCGCGGGTGTAGGCGTCGACCACCTTCTCCAGTTGTCGCGTGTGCTCGTGCAGCATCTTGTCCAGAAAGGACCGGTCGCTGCGGCGGCGGAGCCGGGGGAGCACCGCGGCCAGCGTCTCCTTCACCGACCCGTGCACGGCCAGGTCGAGCGGCGTCCGGCGGCCCAGGTGCGCGGTGTCGGTGTCGATCTGCACCGTCCGCGCCTGCGGCAGGAACCCGTCGTACGGGAAGTCGGTGCCCAGCAGCACCACCAGATCCGCCTCGTGCATCGCCTGGTGACAGGCGCCGTAGCCCAGCAGCCCGCTCATCCCCACGTCGTAGGGGTTGTCGAACTGGATCCACTCCTTACCGCCCAGCGAGTGGCCCACCGGCGCGAGCAGCCGCTCGGCCAGCTGCATCACCTCGTCGTGCGCGTCGCGGCAGCCCGCGCCCGCGAACAGCATCACCCGCCCCGCGCCGTCGAGCACCTCGGCCAGTTCCGCGATCCGCTCCTCGCGCGGCACCACGGGTGACGGTTCGGTCAGGTGCACCGTCTCCACGCCCGACCCGCCCGCGCGGCGCTCCGACACGTCACCGGGAATGGTCAGCACCGAAACGCCGCCGCGGCCGATCGCGGTCTGCATCGCGACGCGGAGCAGGCGCGGCATCTGGTCGGCCTGCGACACCAGCTCGCTGAAGTGGCTGCACTCGGCGAACAACTGCTCCGGATGGGTCTCCTGGAAGAACCCGGTGCCGATCTGGTTCGACGGGATGTGCGAGGCGATCGCCAGCACCGGGGCCCCGCTGCGGTGCGCGTCGAACAGCCCGTTGATCAAGTGCAGGTTGCCCGGCCCGCAACTGCCCGCGCACACCGTGAGCCGTCCCGTGACCTGCGCCTCCGCGGCCGCCGCGAACGCCGCCGTCTCCTCGTGCCGCACGTGCACCCAGTCGATGTCCGGGGTGCGCCGGACAGCGTCCACGATCGGGTTCAAGCTGTCGCCGACGATCCCGTAGATCCGGCGAACTCCACTGTCGCGCAGGATCCGGACCATCTGTTCGGCCACCGTTGCCATGTGCACACCTCTCTTCCGCGTCCGAATCAAGAGTGGCGAAATGCGCCCGGACAGTCCACCGGTTCTCACTCGTTCCGGTCGGAATCCCGCGATCAGGAATCGTTCGCCGTGACCCACGCCGCGATTTGAGTGCGCGAGGTGAACCCGAGCTTGGCCAGGATGTGTTCCACGTGCGTCTCCGCGGTGCGCTGCGAGATCACCAGCTGACCGGCGATCTGGCGGTTGCTCAGCCCCTTCGCGACGAGCGCGGCGATCTCCGACTCACGCGCGGTCAGCGGGTTGCGCGCGGCAGGCTCGGGAGCCGTCCGCGTGCGCCGCTCGTCGAGCGCGAACGACACGGCCTGCTCGAACGACATTGCCGCCCCGCGGGCGTGTTCCTGCTCGAAGGCCGCCCGGCCCAGCGCCGCGCGCGCGGGCAGCGCCGCGCGGGTCTCCGACACCTGCTGCAACGCGGGTTCGATGCGGCCCGCCCCGGACAACCGCCACGCCGTCGTCGCCGCGCCCAGCAGCCGGGCCGCCCGCGGGAAGCGGTCGTCGGAGGCCGAGCACCACGCCAGCGCCTCCAGGCTGAGCGCGATGCCGGAGTGGTCACCCGCCGGTTCGCGCAGGCGGATCGCGTCGCGCTGCAGCATTTCCGCGCGCCGCAGGTCACCGCGCCGCCACACGGCCAGCCCCAGCACCCAGAGCGCGAGCGCGGTGTGCCAGGGCGGGTTGCCGTGCGCCGCGCACATCTCGACGGCCTGCTCGCCCGCCCCCTCCGCGCTCGGCTCGCCGAGCACGAATCGGGCCAGCGCGAGGTAGGGCAGGACCTGCAGGGCCAGCCCGTCGTCGCCGAGACGGCCGCACGCGTCGCGGGCCCGCTCGAGCAGGGTGCAGGCGCGTTGCGGATCGCCGAGGAAGTACCGGCAGACGCCCTCACACACCAGCAGCTCCACGTCGACCAGCGGATCGCCCAGCTCGGTGGCGATCGCCCGGTACTCGCGCAACCGCCGGGCGAACCCCTTGCGCACCCCCAGCCAGGTGCAGGTGACCAGTGCCGCGTGCAGCGCGCGCGCCCGCTCCACCGACGGCTGCCCGCCGCGGTCGAGCACGCGGTCCAGCCACCGGCAGCCCTCCAGCAGGTGGCCTCCCGCGATCCAGAAGGTCGACAGGTTCCCGGCCATCTCCAGCGCGGGTCGCGGATCCGGCTCGTCGAGCCACGACTCCAGCGCGGCCCGCAGGTTCGGGTGGTCTGCCTGCAACCGCGCCAGCCACTCCTGCTGCCGCGCGGTGATCTTCTCCTCGGTGAACTGCCGCGCCACGGCGCGGTAGTGCTCCCGGTGTCGCCGTCCCGCCTCGGCGGGCGACCCGTGCTCGGCGAGCTTGGACGCGCCGAACCCGGCGAGCGTGTCGAGCATGCGGTAGCGCGCGTGGAGACCGCACGTGTCCCGTTCCCGCGCCAGCACCGATTTGTCGACCAGGCCGGCGAGCAGGTCCAGGACGTCTCCGTCGATCTCACCACCGGCGCACACGTCCTCGGCCGCGGACAGGTCGAACCCGCCGCGGAACACCGACATCCGCTCCCACACGCGCTGCTCGGCGGGCGAGCACAGCCGGTAGCTCCAGTCCACCAGCGCCACCAGCCCCTGCTGTCGTGGCGGCGCGGTCCGGGCGGCTTCGGTGAGCAGCGTGAAGCGGTCGGCGAGGCGGTCGTTAAGCTCGCCCAGCGACAACGTCCGCAGCCAGACCGCGGCGAGTTCGATGGCCAGCGGCAGCCCCTCGATCCGGCGGCAGACGGTGGCGATCAGTTCCGCGTTGTCCGGGGTGAGCGCGAACCCGGGGGACACGGCGGCAGCGCGGTCGCTGAACAGCGACATCGCGTCCCAGCCGCTGGTCCCCTCGGCGGCGCCGGTCCGGCCGGGCAGGGTGAGCGGCTTCACCTGCAGGAGGTGTTCACCCTCGACGGACAGGCGCTGGCGGCTGGTGGCGAGCACGCGCAGCCCGCCGGTGGCGGCGAGCAGCTTGCCGACCAGCGCCGCGCAGGCGTCGGTGAGGTGCTCGCAGTTATCCAGGACCAGCAGCACCTGCCGGTCGCCGAGGAACTCGGCGAGCCGGTCGGCCGGTCCGACTACCTCGTCGCGCAGGCCGAGGGCGCCGGCGACGGTCTGCGGCAGCAGCACGGGGTCGTCGAGCGCGGCCAGCTCGGCGAAGTGCACGCCGTCCGGGAACGCGCGCTTGAGTCCGACCGCGGCCCGCACTGCGAGCCGGGTCTTGCCGACCCCGCCGAGACCGGTCAGCGTCACCAGGCGTGCGGTGGACAGCAGTCGCCGGATGTCCGAGAGCTCCTGCCTGCGACCGACGAAACTCGTGAGCTCACTCGGGAGGGTGCCCGCCACGGTGCCAGCCTAAATCGCCCGGACGGGCTTCGGCGCGATCGTGACGCTGAGAAAAGGATGCGGTGGGTCAGCATTCGCCGCCGATTCGCCGCCTGGTGGCGCGCCGCGTTGTCGCGTAACGTCCGACCTGCGGTTATCCCGGCAGGAGCGGAGGCCCGGCGATGCGATCGATGTGGAAGGGCTCGGTGTCGTTCGGGCTGGTCACCATCCCGATCAGCCTGTACGCCGCCACGGAGAACAAGAACGTGTCGTTGCGCCAGGTGCACGTCACCGACGGCGGGCGGATCCAGTACAAGCGGTTCTGCACCGTCGACGGTGCGGAAGTGCCCTACGCCGACGTCGCCAAGGGGTACGAGACCGACGACGGGGAGATGGTCGTCCTCACCGATGAGGACCTCAAGGACCTGCCCCTGTCCAGCTCCAACGTGATCGACGTGCTGGAGTTCGTGCCGCTGGAGGCGATCGACCCGCTGCACTTCGACCGCCACTACTACCTGGAGCCGCAGAAGTCCGCGGTCAAGCCTTACGTGCTGTTGCGCGATGCGCTGCACAAGTCCGGCAACGTGGCGATCGCCAAGGTCGCGCTGCGCCAGCGGGAGACGCTCGCGCTCCTGCGCGTGCATGCCGACGTCATGGTCATGACCACGATGCTGTGGCCGGACGAGGTGCGCACCCCTGACTTCGGGTTCCTGCGCGACGAGCTCCCGCAGGTGCGCCCGCAGGAGCTGAGCATGGCCGGCTCGCTCATCGACTCGCTCACCGAGCCGGTGTTCGACCCGGGCAAGTACACCGACTCCTACCGCGAGGCGCTGGAGACGGTCATCGACGCCAAGGTCGCGGGCACGAAAACGACCCGGCCGAAGGGACGCGGCGCCAAGAGCGACGTCGTCGACCTCATGGCCGCACTCGAGGCGAGCGTGAGCGAAGCGAAGAAGGCCCGCGCACCGGCGAAGCGGTCACCGGCGAAGAAGTCCGGCACGACCTCGACGCGCAGCAGGCGCCCGACCAGGAGCGCCTGACGTCACGCCGACACACCCCACCTCCTCCCACCTCCCGGGCAAGCGCAGTGGTACGAAGGTGCCGCAACGCGAATCGTCGGAAGAGGTGTCAGACATGGAGTGTCCCAGCTGCGCACGGGACCTGGACCACTGCCACGGCACCCTGGTCCTGCACGTGGACGCGCTGGTCGAATGCACCGAACCGGACTGCACCGACACCGATCTGGTGCGGCACAGCCTGACGGTTCGCTGCGACGAGGTCGACGGCGAGTGCGTCTGCACGGCCGACTACGCGGTCGAGTACGCGCAGGCCTCCTGATCACCGCACCACGTTGACCAGCGCTTCGCCCCGCACGAAGCGCGCCAGCTGTTCACCCGCCAGCCGCCTGGCCCGTGGGTGGAACGAGTCCGATCCGCCGGCCACGTGCGGCGTGATGATCGCGCCCGGCAGCCGCCACAGCGGGTGCTCCGGGGGCAGCGGTTCCGGGTCCGCCACGTCCAGCGCCGCCCGCAGGCGCCCGTCCGCGACCTCCCTGGTCAGTGCCGCGGTGTCGATCGCGGTGCCGCGCCCCACGTTGACCACCAGCGCACCGTCCGGCAGGGCGGCCAGCTCGCGCGCGCCGAGCACACCTCGGGTGGCCGGGGTGTCCGGCAGGGCCAGCACCACGATGCCCGCGGTGGGCAGCAGGTCGGCCAGCTCGTCGATGCCGTGCACGCCCTCCCGCGCGGTGCGGGCGACCGGCACGACGTGGGCCTCGCCCGCGCGCAGGTAGCGCTCGATCGCCCGGCCGATCGACCCGTGACCCACCAGCAGCACGCGCTCGTCGGCGAGCGAGCGCGTGTGTTCGCGGTCCCACGTTCCGCCTGCCTGCTGCCGGAACCAGCGCGGCAGGTCGCGCTGGGCGGCCAGCAGCAACGCGAGCGCGTGCTCGGCGACGCTGAGGTCGTGCAGGCCCCGGCCGTTGGCGAGCGTCACGCCGTCCGGGATCAGCGGCAGCAGGTTGTCCACGCCCGCGGACAGCGACTGCACCGCCTTCAGCGACGGCATGTTCGCGATCAGCCGCGCCGGTTCCGGCCCGCGGTCGTAGGGCAGCACGTAGAACTCGACCGCCGACAGCTCGGACAGGTCGGGCGGGGCCCCGGTGCCGTCGTAGATCGCGGCCTCGACGCCGTCCGGGACGGGGATGTCGGACCAGGGCAGCAGCACGCGCGGTGTCATGCGACCTCCTTCCGGGGAGTGCGGACGGCGAACAGGACGATCGCGGAGGCCGCCATCGTGCCCGCCAGCATCAGAAACGCGGCGGCGTCGGTGCCGGTGGCGGTGCGCAGCCAGCCCACCAGGTAGGTGCCGAGGAACCCGCCGAGTGCACCCGCGGAGTTGACCAGCGCCACCGCGATGCCCGCGGTGCGCTGGGGCAGCAGCTCCGGGATCATCGCGAAGAACGGGCCGTACGGCGCGTACATCGCGATCCCGGCGGCGATCAGCAGTGCGAACGACAGCCAGAAGGCGTTCTGGCCCGCCAGGTAGGAGCCGTAGAAGGTGACCGCACCCGCCAGCAGCCACGGCCAGGTGTAGCGGACGCGGCGGCGGGAACGGTCCGAGCCGCGCGAGTTGAGCAGCATCGCCACGACCGCGAACGCGTACGGTACGGCCGACAGCAGGCCGGTGGCACCGATCCCTGCGGACGAGCCCGCCTTGACGATCGAGGGCAGCCAGAACACGAACCCGTACACCCCGATGCTCCACAGCAGGTACTGCGCCGACAGCACCAGCACGACCGGGGTCCGCAGCGCCTCGGCCAGCGGGTGACCCGCGCCGCCGCCCGCGGTTTTCGCCAGCTCGGCCTGCTCCGCGGACACCGCGGACTCCACCGCATCGCGCTCGGTCGCGGCGAGCCACGGCGCGTCGGCGGGCCGGTCGCGCACCTGCGAGCGGAAGCAGAACGCCCAGATCAGCGCCGGGACGCCCTCGATGATGAACATGCCGCGCCAGCTGGTGGCCTCGATGAGGTAGCCGGACGCGGCGGACAGCCACATGACCGTCACCGGGTTGCCCAGGATGAGGAACGCGTTCGCCCGACCGCGTTCGGCCTTGGTGAACCAGCGGGCGAGCAGGACCACGAGTGCGGGCAGCACCGCCGCCTCGACCGCGCCGAGCAGGAAGCGCACGACGATCAGCAGCGGCACGGAGGACAGCAGGCCCTGCAACGTGGCGAGCACACCCCAGGCCAGCACCGACCAGAAGATCAGCTCGCGCACGCTGCGGCGGTCGGCGTAGAGGACGCCGGGAACCTGCAGCAGGAAGTAGCCGGCGAAGAACGAGGCCGCGATGAGGCCGGACGTGGAGCTCGTGATGCCCAGGTCCTCGGCCATGCCGCCCGCCGCGGCGATCGAGAAGTTCGAGCGGTCGAGGTAGGCGAGACTGTAGGTGACAAAAACGATGGGGATCAGGCGCAGCCACCGCTGTCTGCCCAGAGTCGTCCCCGTGCCGGTCAGTACCGGACTCTGCATCGCGGCCTCCTTGCCGTTCCTTCCATAATATGGAAAGCTCTTCCGTATCGTGGTGCAGGCGCAGTGTGAATCGTCGCCCGGAGGACGTCAAGGGGTGGGTCGTGGCTGACATGGTGGGCAAGGCCCTGCGGGTGCTGTCGCTGCTCGGCGACCACCCCGACGGGGTCGCGCTGTCGGAGCTCGCGCGCCGGGCCGGGTACCCGGTGAGCACCACGCACCGGTTGCTGAGTTCGCTGCAGGAACAGGGTTTCGCGCGCAGCGACCCGGACTCGAAGCGCTACGCGCTGGGGCTGCGCCTGTTCGAACTGGGGCAGCGGGTCTCGCACGCGCGCGGGTTCGCGGGGGTGGCGCTGCCCGTGCTGCGGGCGCTCACCGAGCAGACCGGCGAGCCGACGCTGATGGCGGTGCTCGACGGGCACGAGCAGGTCTACGTGCACTCGGTGCAGGGGCCGCGGCAGATCCAGATCCGCGGTGAGCCGGGCAGGCGCGGTCCGCTGCACTGCACGTCGATGGGCAAGTGCCTGGTGGCGTTCTCACCCGAGCGGGAGGTGCTGGTGCGGCAGCTGGAGCTGGCCCCGCTCGCGCCCCGCACGATCACCTCGCGGGAGGACTTCGCCCGCGAGGTCGAGTCGGTGCGCGCCCGCGGTTACGCGGTGGCCGACGAGGAGCACGAGCCGGGCATCCGGGCGGTCGGGGTGCCGGTGCTCGGCCCGGACGGCACCGCGATCGCGGCGCTGTCCACCGCGGCTCCCGCCTACCGCACGGGCGTGGCCGAACTGGAGGCGTTCGTCCCGGCGTTGCGGGCCGCTGCGCGGGAGCTGGGCGCGGTGCTGCCGCGCTGAGGGTGGCGACCCGCGCTGCGACAACCGGTTGAAGGGGCCGCGGCCCCGTTGACTACGCTGTTCACACCGTGTATCGGCGCCGTCGGACTCGTCAACTTCGAGGAGCACCCCAGTGATCACCAGGATGTCGTCGCTGTTCCTTCGCACCCTGCGTGAGGATCCGGCCGACGCCGAGGTTCCCAGCCACAAGCTGCTGGTGCGTGCGGGCTACGTGCGCCGCGTCGCGCCGGGCGGGTACTCGTGGCTGCCGCTGGGCCTGCGCGTACTGCGCAACATCGAGAACGTGGTCCGCGAGGAGATGAACGCGATCGGCGGGCAGGAGATCCAGTTCCCCGCGCTGCTGCCGCGCGAGCCCTACGAGGCCACCGGCCGCTGGACCGAGTACGGCGACAGCCTGTTCCGGCTCAAGGACCGCAAGGGCGGCGACTACCTCCTCGGTCCGACGCACGAGGAGCTCTTCGCGCTCACCGTCAAGGGTGAGTACAGCTCGTACAAGGACTACCCGGTCATCCTGTACCAAGTCCAGACCAAGTACCGCGACGAGGCGCGGCCCCGCGCGGGGATCCTGCGCGGCCGCGAGTTCGTCATGAAGGACTCCTACTCCTTCGACCTCGACGACGAGGGTCTGTCGCGGTCCTACCAGTTGCACCGCGACGCCTACGTCCGCATCTTCGACCGGCTGGGTCTGGACTACGTCGTCGTCGCGGCCACGTCCGGCGCGATGGGCGGTTCGGCCTCCGAGGAGTTCCTCGCGGTCGCCGAGACCGGCGAGGACACCTACGTCCGCAGCACCGGCTCCGGTTACGCGGCCAACGTCGAGGCCGTCGTGACGCCCGCGCCGCCCGCGCAGTCCGTCGAGGACAAGCCGCAGGCGCAGGTGCACCACACGCCGGACACGCCGACCATCCAGACGCTGGTCGACTTCCTCAACGAGAAGGCCGCTCTGGGCCGCACCTTCACCGCCGCCGACACGCTGAAGAACGTGATGGTGAAGATCCGGCAGCCGGGGGAGCAGGACTGGCAGATCCTCGGCATCGGCCTGCCCGGTGATCGCGAGGTCGACCAGAAGCGCCTGGAGGCCGCGCTGGAGCCGGCCGAGGTCGCACTGCTCGACGAGGCCGATTTCGCCGCCAACCCGTTCCTCGTCAAGGGCTACATCGGCCCGAAGGCGTTGCAGGACAACGGGATCCGCTACCTCGTCGACCCGCGCGTCGTCACCGGCACCGCGTGGGTGACCGGTGCGGACAAGGTCGATCACCACGTCGTCGACCTCGTCGCGGGCCGCGATTTCCAGCCGGACGGCACGATCGAGGCCGCCGAGGTGCGCGAGGGCGATGCCTCGCCGGACGGGCAGGGCGCCCTGGTCGCCGCGCGCGGGATCGAGATCGGGCACATCTTCCAGCTGGGCCGCAAGTACACCGACGCGTTCGAGGTCGACGCGCTCGGCGCCGACTCCAAGCCGGTCCGGATCACGATGGGCTCCTACGGCATCGGCGTGTCCCGGTTGGTGGCGGCCATCGCCGAGCAGAGCCACGACGAGCTGGGCCTGGTGTGGCCGCGCGCGGTCGCGCCGTTCGACGTGCACGTCGTGATCGCGGGCAAGGACGAGGCGATCGCGTCCGGCGCGGAGAAGCTGGCCGCCGAACTCGACGCCGCGGGCGTCACCGTCCTGCGCGACGACCGCAAGGCCACCCCGGGCGTCAAGTTCGCCGACGCCGAGCTGGTGGGCGTGCCGACGATCCTGGTCGTCGGCCGCGGGCTGGCCAAGGGCGTGGTCGAGGTCAAGGACCGCCGCTCGGGCGAGCGCGAGGAGGTCGCGGTGGACGCCGCCGTCGACCACCTGGTCAAGCTCGTCCGCGGCTGACTCAGCCGAACACCGCGGCCAGCACGCGGTCGGTGTCGGTGAGGTCCCGCAACACCACCTGCGCGCCCGCCTCGCGCAGCGCGTCCCCGTCGAACCGTCCGGTCGCCACGCCCACGGCCACCGCGCCGTGCGCCCGCGCGGCGTCGATGTCGTGCGGCGTGTCGCCGATGACGACCACCGACGTGGGCTCGAAGCGCGTGCCGTGTGTGGCGTGCGCGCGGTCCACGGCGTAGGCCACCAGGTCGGGCCGGTCGGCCGACAGGTGTCCGTACCCGCCGATTTCGAAATCCAGGTGGGTGTGCAGTCCGAACGCGGACAGCTTGTGCCACGCCACCTCGCGCAGGTTGCCGGTCACGAGCGACTGCAGCGCCCCGCCCCGCGCTGCGACCCCGGCGAGAGCCGTGCCGGCGCCGGGCAGTGCCAGTCCGCGCTCGGCCAGTTCCGGCAGCGCGGCCTCGGACACGGCCGCCAGTCCGGCCCACATCCGCTGGATCAGCTCCTCGGTGGGTTCGACGCCGTGCAGCGTGAGCACCTCCGCGGTGATCGCCCGTTCGGTGCGGCCGAAGAAGTCCGGCATGCGGGTCATCGCGCGGCCGGTCACGTCGGCGAGCACCTGGCGGTACCAGCCTTTGCCCGCGCCGCGCAGGTCGATGAGCGTCTGGTCGATGTCCCACAGCACCAGCCGGTGCGCACTGCTCGTCACATCCGACGACGCTACCAACCCCGTTTTTCATCAAGCGTTGACTTCTGATGAGCATCGCGATTATCGTGGCCGGTGAATTCAACATGCGAAGAATTAGGGGAGGTCACCATGGCCGGTGGAACATCCCGCACACCGATCGCCGGAGTCGCGGCGCTGGCCGGTGCGGTGATCGCGGTGGTGCTCGGACTGCTCACGGTCGGGGCGCAGGCCTCGGCCCGACCCGACGGGCTGCCGGTGGCGGTCACGGTGCCGGACGGTGCCCCGCCGCAGTTGCGCGCCGCGGCCGACCGGGTGGCCGGCCAGGGCGGGGACGCGTTGAGCTGGCGGATCACCTCACCGGCCGAGGGCAGGCGGATGCTCGAGGACAAGGACGTCTACGGCGTGCTCGAACTGGCACCGGGGCAGGTCGGCGTCGTGGTGTCGGGTGCGGTGAACCCGAGCGGGACGCAGGTGGTGCAGCAGGCGCTCACCGGTGCCGGGCAGGCGGTCGCGTCGGCGATGGCGCAAGCGGCCCCCGGCAACGCTGCCGCGGCGGTGCGGGTGGAGACGTTGCACCCGGCCACCCCGGCCGGCCGCGTCGCGCCGCTCGCGGTGAGCGTCGTGACGTGGATCGGCAGCCTGGCCGCGGGCGCGCTGCTGGTGGTGCTCGCCCAGCGCACCGGGCGGCGGATCCGGCCGGGCATGCGGCTGGCCCAGGTCGCGGGGACGACGGTGCTGGTCACCGGGGTCGCCACCGGGTTCATCGCCCTGTGGGACTCGTCGCTGCCACTGGGGTGGGACGTGCTCGGCTGGATCCTGCTGACCACCGCCGCGTTCGCCGCGCTGCAGGGCGCGTTGCTGCGGTTGCTCGGCTTGCGCGCGATGGCGGTGCTCGCGCCGCTGTACCTGCTGGCGCCGAACGTCGCCGGGCAGGTGCCGGAGCTGTTGAACCCGGCCTACCGCGTGCTGCTGTGGTCGTGGACGCCGTTCCGGTTCTCCACCGAGGGCACGCGCAGTCTGGTGCAGGGTGTCCCGGGCGCGCCCGACGTGGCCACCGGCGCGGGGGTGCTGGGTGCACTCCTGGTCGCCGGACTGGTGGTGCTGCTCTGGCCGAGCCGGACGACACGCACCGCCGCAGCGTCCGGGGCGGCTGGGGCGTCGTCTGAGCTTCAGCCTGCGAGGTAGCTGAACCGCACCCGCCGAACCGGGTTGTCGATGTTGGTGTCCACCAGGCAGACCGACTGCCAGGTGCCCAGCGCGAGCGACCCGTCCAGCACCGGCACGCTCGCGTACGGCGGCACGAGCGCGGGCAGCACGTGGTCGCGGCCATGGCCCGCGCTGCCGTGCCGGTGCCGCCACCGGCCGTCCCGCGGCAACAGCTCGTCGAGCTGGGCCAGCAGGTCGTCGTCGCTGCCCGCGCCGGTCTCCAGGATCGCCAGGCCCGCGGTCGCGTGCGGCACGAACACGTGCAGCAGCCCGTCGCCGGCGCCCGCGTCGGCGAGGAACCGCGCGATGTCCTGCGTCAGGTCGTGCACGACAGCGCGGCCGCCGGTCTTCACCTCGATCTCCGTGGAGTGCATGCCTCCACCGTAGGCGTCCCAACGGGTGGTACGCGAAATAGCGCGGGCCGCGCGGTCGCTGGAGGAGGTGGAGCCGAAAGGAGCGAGGCATGGTTCATCTCGCGGTGGCACTGGAAGGCGCGGGCTGGCACCCGGCGGCGTGGCGGGAACCCGGCGCGCGCCCGGACGAGCTGTTCCGCCCGCGCTACTGGGGCGATCTCGTCCGGGAAGCCGAACGGGGCCTGCTGGATCTCGTGACGATCGAGGACGAGCTGGGGCCGGGTGAGGATCGCACCGATCGGGTGCGCGGCAGGCTGGACGCGGTGCTCATCGCGTCCCGCGTCGCGCCGCTGACCCGGCACATCGGGTTGGTGCCGACCGCGATCGCCACCCACACCGAGCCCTTCCACCTGTCCAAGGCGATCGCCACTCTCGACTACGTCTCGCAGGGCAGAGCCGGGGTGCGCGTCCGCATCGCGAGCAAGCCCGAGGACGCGCGGCACTTCGGGCGCCGCGAGTTCCCGGTCCCGCTGCCCGACCTGGCCGCGGAGGCGGGCGACTGGATCGAGGTGGTGCGGCGGCTGTGGGACAGCTGGGAGGACGACGCCGAGATCCGGGACGCGGCCACCGGCCGGTTCATCGACCGCGACAAGCTGCACTACATCGATTTCACCGGACGGTTCTTCAGCGTCAAGGGCCCGTCGATCACCCCGCGTCCGCCGCAGGGGCAGCCGCTCGTCGCGGTGCTCTCGCACGTGGAGGAGATCCACCGGCTCGCCACCCGCTCGGCCGATCTGGTGTTCACCACACCGCATTCCGCCGAGCAGGCCGGCGACCTCGCGCGGGAACTGGACGGGCTGCTCGTGTTCGGCGACCTCGTGGTGTTCCTCGACGAGACCGAACGCGCCGCGCGCGAGCGCAAGGCGCGCCTGGACGACACCGACGGCGCCGGGTACTCCTCCGACGCCGAGATCTTCACCGGCACCCCTGCCCAGCTGGCCGATCAGCTGCTCGCCTGGCGGGACGCGGGCCTCACCGGGTTCCGGTTGCGTCCCGGCGCGGTGCCGCACGACCTGACCGCCATCACCCGGGGGCTGGTGCCCGAACTGCAGCAGCGCGGCGCCTTCCGCCGCGAGTACGAGGCCTCGACGCTGCGCGGCCTGCTCGGCCTCGACCGTCCCGCGAACCGTTACGCAGGAGCGACGCGATGAAGCAGATCCACCTCGCCGCGCACTTCCCCGGCGTCAACAACACCACCGTCTGGAGCGACCCGCGCGCGGGCAGCCACATCGAGTTCTCCTCGTTCGCGCACCTGGCGCGGACCGCCGAACGGGCCAAGTTCGACTTCTTCTTCCTCGCCGAGGGACTGCGCCTGCGCGAACACGCCGGGAAGATCTACGACCTCGACGTGGTCGGCAGGCCCGACACCTTCGCCGTGCTCGCCGCGCTCGCCGCCGTCACCGACCGGCTCGGGCTGACCGGCACGATCAACTCGACCTTCAACGAGCCCTACGAGGTGGCCCGCCAGTTCGCCAGCCTCGACCACCTGTCGGAGGGCAGGGCCGGGTGGAACGTGGTCACCTCGTGGGACGCGTTCACCGGGGAGAACTTCCGCCGCGGCGGTTACCTGCCGGAGGAGCAGCGCTACCAGCGCGCGAAGCTGTTCCTCGACGCGGCGCTGGGGTTGTTCGACTCGTGGCCGCGCGACGCCGTGGCCGCGGACCGCGCCACCGGCACGTTCCTGCGCGACCCGTCGGCCGGGGAGTTCGAGCACCGCGACGCCCAGTTCGACATCGCGGGCAGGTTCGCCGTGCCGCGTTCGCCCCAGGGCAGGCCGGTGATCCTGCAGGCGGGCGACTCCGACGAGGGCCGCGAGTTCGCCGCCGCCACCGCGGACGCGATCTTCACCCGCCACGGCACGCTCGACGCGGGGCAGCGGTTCTACGCCGACGTCAAGCGCAGGTTGCCCGCGTACGGCCGCGAACCGCACCAGCTGCTGGTGCTGCCCGCGGCCACGTTCGTGCTCGCCGACACCGACGCCGAAGCGGAGGAGCGTGCCGCGATCGTGCGCTACCAGCAGGTCAGCGGCCAGACCGCGATCAAGTTCCTGGAACAGGTGTGGAACCGGGACCTGTCCGCCTACGACCCGGAGGGCCCGCTGCCCGACGTCGAACCCGCGGTGGGGCAGCAGCTGGCCAAGGGGCGTGCCCAGACCCGGATGTACCGGGATCCGGTGGACACGGTGCGACAGTGGCGGGAGCTGGCCGAGGCGAAGGACCTGTCGATCCGCGACCTCGTGGTGGAGGTCAGCGGGCGGCAGACCTTCGTCGGATCACCCGCCACCGTCGCCGAGGCGATCAACACCTACGTGCAGGAGGACGCGAGCGACGGGTTCATCCTCGTCCCGCACATCACGCCCAGCGGGCTGGACGAGTTCGCCGACCGCGTGGTGCCGCTGCTGCAGGAACGGGGGGTGTTCCGGAGCGAGTACAGCGGCAGCACCCTGCGCGAGCACCTCGGGATCGACCGCTAGTTCGCCGACGAGAACACCACGGGCGGCGCCTTGCGCGCCGGCTTACGGGCCGCCTTCGCCGCCGTGCCGGTCCTCTTCGCGGCAGGCTTCCCAACGGACTTGGCGGACGCTGCGGATTTGGCCGCGGCGTTCCTCGTGCCCGTGGCGCTCTTCGCGCTGGTAGCCGCCTTGCCGGCCTTCGTGGTCTTCGTCGTCTTGGCGGCCTTGGCGGGCTTGGCCGCCTGGCCGGGTTTGGTGGCCGCCGCGGTTTTCTTCGCGCTGCCGGCCGCGGCGGTCTGCTTCCGCACCGCCGTCTTCGTCGCCGTCGTCGCGGTCTTCGGCTTCGTGCCCGGGGTTCTGGCGGTCTTCGCCGCGGTGCGGCGCGGGCGTGCGGGCTGGGCCAACCGGCGCCGCGTCCGCTTGCGGCCACCGGTGCGACGGCCGGCCCGCACGTAGGTGTCGAGCAGCTCGCGGAGGCTGTCGGCGTTGGCATCGGAGAGGTCGATGTCGTACTCGACGCCGTCCAGGCCGAACCGCACCGTCTCCGCGGCCGGCTCGCCGTTCAGGTCGTCCAGTAGTTGCACCGCGGTGTTCTTCGCCACCGAATACCTCCAGTATTTCCGATTGCCCGGCCGAGAATACCTGTCCCACTTGCGCCCGACGCCGGGCTGGTGTGCGCTGTCCCCATGTCCGAAGAGACTTTTGACGTCATCGTCATCGGTGGCGGGCCGGTGGGGGAGAACGCGGCTGACCGGGCGGTCCGAGGCGGCCTGACCGCGGCACTGGTGGAGAGGGAGCGCTTCGGCGGCGAGTGCTCGTACTGGGCCTGCGTGCCGAGCAAAGCGTTGCTGCGACCGGGAAACGCGCTCGCCGCGGCCCGGCGGCTGCCCGGGGTGCCCGTCGGCGAGGCGCTCGACGCGGACGCCGTGCTGGCCCGCCGCGACGCGTTCACGGGCAAGGGCGATGACAGCGGTCAGTTCGAATGGGCGCGCGGTGCGGGCATCACCCCCGTCCGGGGCCGCGCACGCATCACCGGTGAGCGCGAGATCACTGTGGACGGCGATCGCGTGCTCCGCGCGCGGCACGCCGTGGTGGTCTGCACCGGCAGCGTGCCCAAGACACCGCCGATCCCGGGACTCGACGAGGTCCCGGTCTGGGGTTCCCGCGACGCCACCGCGAGCACGGAGGTGCCCGGCAGGCTCGCGGTGGTCGGCGGTGGTGTCGTCGGCGTGGAGATGGCGCAGGCCTGGGCCAGGCTCGGCGCCTCGGTCGACCTGATCATCACCGGGCCGCGTCCGCTGCCGCGCTACCCCGGCTTCGCCGGGGACGCGGTCGCCGAGGGCCTGCGGGCCGACGGGGTGCGCGTGCACGCCCGCTCCGGCCTGGAGCGCGCCTCCGAAGTGGACGGTTCGGCGCGGCTGGAGCTCCGCGGCGGCGAGGTCGTCACGGCCGACCGGGTGCTGGTGGCGACCGGGCGGCGCCCGGCCACCGACGACCTCGGGCTCGAGGCGGTCGGGCTGGCGCCGGGCAAGCCGCTCACCGTCGACGACAGCGGTACCGTGTCCGAAGTGGATGGCGAGTGGCTGTACGCGGCGGGTGACGTCACCGGCCGCGCGCTGCTGACGCACCAGGGCAAGTACGCCGCGCGCGTCGTGGGGGACGTCATCGCCGCCCGCGCCGCCGGTGCGCCGCTCGACACCCGCCCGTGGGGCAAGCACAGCACCACCGCCGACCACCACGCGGTGCCGCAGGTGGTGTTCACCGACCCCGAGGTCGCCTCCGTGGGGCTGACCGAGCCCGATTCCGGCGCGCCGCACCGGGTGGTCGACATCGACATCGCCGTGGCGGGGTCGTCGCTGCACGCCGACGGCTACGCGGGCAAGGCGCGGATGATCGTCGACACCGAGCGCGAGGTGCTGGTGGGCGTGACGTTCGTCGGGCAGGACGTCGCCGAGCTGTTGCACTCGGCCACGGTCGCGGTGGCGGGCGAGGTGCCGCTCGGGCGGCTGTGGCACGCGGTGCCGAGCTTCCCGACGATCAGCGAGGTGTGGTTGCGGCTGCTGGAGGAGTACGGGCTCTAGGGGATCCGCACGCCGAGCGCGGCACCGGCCGCGCGGATCAGCACCGGGTCGTCCGGGGACGACCTGCCGTCGAGGTGCGCGGCGAGCACGAGCCGGACGGCGGGCCCCGAGATCGCGCTCCGGTAGACCGCGCCGTCGACGTCCGGTTCGCGTGGCCACTGGTGCGTCTCGGTCGCGAGGTCGGTGATCCCGCCGCTGCCCGGGGTGTCGGCGAGCTCTTTGAACGCCGCGGCCTGCTCGTCGCCCGCGAAGGTCAGGACGGCGACCGAGACGGCGACCGGCCGTCCGTCCACCGAGGCCTCGAAGCTGCCGCGTTCCATGCCCGCGCACCCGCCGACCTGCAGCTGGGCCTGCAGGTCGCCGTAGGCGCTGGCGGCGCACGTGCGGGCGGTGCCGGAGGCGCGTTCGGTGAACGCGACGCCGGCCACGGCCTGCCGCGCGGGTGCCGGTGGCGCGGCGGACGACGGCGGCGCGGCTCCCGGTTCGTCGCCCGAGCCGCCGACGGCGATCACCACCGCGGCCACCACGAGGACGAACACGATGGCGATCGCGGCCACCGGGCGCCACGGGATGGACGACCTGGGAGCGGGTATCGCGGCGGGGATGCGCGGCACCGGCATGGTGACCTCGGCGGGCGGCGCGATCGGCGGCAGCGGCGCGGAGGCGGACGGCCGGGGCTTGCGTGGCGGCGGTTCGACCGCGGGCAGCGTGACGGTGGCCGACTCCTCGGTGGTCTGGAACCCCTCCGCAGCGAGGTCGTCGCCGGTGATCCGGGCGTCCGGGGCGAGCGCGCCGATCAGCGCGTGGGCCTGCGCGGGGGTGCACGGCCACGGCGCGGGGGTGAGCGACGCGATCGCGGCGAGGAGACTCCGCTGCGTCGGGAACAGCACCCGGACACCGCCGCCGAGGTCGCCGGGCGGTTGCTCGATCTCCTCGACGAACGGGCCGACCGCGATGATCGTCGCGATCGGCACGTGCTCGGGAACCTCGGGGCGGAGCCGCTCGATCACCATCTCGGCGAGCCCGAGCGCCTCGCCGGCGGGGTTGGGGGTCTCGGCATCGGCGACCAGTGGCCAGCCGTCGGCCTTCCACCGACCGGTCAGCGGTGCTTCCAGGCGGATCGCCGGGTCCGGCAGGTCGACACCGATCACGACCAGCACGATCCGCGGCAGGATCACCACCGCTTCCAGCGGCTGCCGGTTCGGTAGCGGGCGGGCGCCCACCAGCGCAACACCGCCCGCGGCGGCACTGCCACGGCCCAGCGCGGCCAGCGCGGCGCGCACGTCGTCGGCGACGCGCGAGGGCTGCGGTTCCAGGCGGATCAGACGCACCTCGCACCTCCCCGATCGTGTCCGCGTGCGGGACTACGCTAGCGCGCAGCGGCTGCTCGCTGGCTCGATGGTGTGAAAATCACTCGCGAATGTTGTACGTTCGGTGATCGCTGTTCCCGCGTCCGCTCGTCCGCGTGGGTCAAGGAAGCGCGCCGATCAAGGGTGAAACTTCTGAGGTTCGTGTGGCGAAACGGCACGGTGGCAGTGCACAATGTGACCACGCCGAGGATGCGCGCGGCAGGCCGGTCCGATGCTCGCGAGGTCGTAGGGGAAGACGCCCCTCGTCGAGTAGCGGAGGTCAGCAGTGAGCACCCGTGGCGTGGTTTACGTCCACTCGTCGCCGTCTGCGGTGTGCCCGCACGTCGAGTGGGCGCTCTCGGGCACCTTGGGTACCCGGGTGGATCTGAAGTGGACGGCGCAGCCCGCCGCCCCGGGGCACCTGCGTGCCGAGTGCACGTGGAGCGCGCCCGCCGGAACCGGCGCCAAGCTGGCGGCCGGTCTCAAAGCGTGGCCGATGCTGCGCTTCGAGGTCACCGAGGACCCGAGCCCCGGTGTGGACGGTGAGCGGTTCTGCTACGTACCCGGGCTCGGACTGTGGCGTGGCCGCACGAGCGCCAACGGTGACATCGTGGTGGGCGAGGACCAACTGCGCGCGCTCGTCGCCGGGTGTCGCGCGGGCGAGCAGCTCGCGCACAAGCTGGACGAGCTGCTCGCATCGAGCTGGGACGAGGCGCTGGAGCCGTTCCGGCACGCCGGCGACGGGGCCCCGGTGACCTGGCTGCACCGGGTCGGCTGAGGTCGTCCGGGTTGCCCCGGTCGCGTCCGGTTGACCCGATCGTGCCGTCCTGGGCGACGCGCACGCCGCAACCCCCGGACGTGCTCGATCACCCGCGGACGATCACCACTAGGCTGCCGATGTGACAGCCATGTCGCCGCGTTCCGGTGTCCGGCCGCGATGGCTCGTGCCGGTCGTCATCGTGGTGGTGTCGATCATGGTCGGCGGCGGTCTGCTGGCCCGCGAGCTCTACCGCCTGCCCGACGCGCCGCCGGACGCGGTCCTCGCGCCGTCCACCGCCACGCACCCGCCGGCGCAGCTGCAGCCCGGCCCCGGCAACGTCGCGCTCACCCCCGACGCGGCGGCCCACCCGCACCACGACGAGGTCCGCGCGGTGCTGCAGGCCTACTTCGACGCCATCAACACCCGCGACTACGACCTGTGGAAAACCGCGGTCACGCGGGAACGCCAGCAGTCCAAACCGCGGAGCACCTGGCTCGCGGATTACGGCACCACCCGTGACGGCAGCATCCTCGTCTACCGCATCGACGCGGTGTCCGCCACGGACCTCAACGTGCTCGTCGGGTTCACCAGCACCCAGGACCCGGAGGACGCACCGCCCGAACTCCCGCAGCCGTGCGTGCAGTGGCGGCTCGTCCTCCCGCTGACGCTCGAGTCGTCCTCGTGGAGGGTCGCCGCCGCACGGGGGTCGACCACCCCGGAGCTGAGCGCCTGCTGACGTGGAAGAACCCCGGCCACCGCACGGTGACCGGGGTTCGTCGAGCTCCGGAACTCAGGAACCGGTGAACAGCAGCGCCGTGTTGTGCCCACCGAATCCGAACGAGTTGCTGATCGCCGCGGTCAGGTCGACCTTGCGCGGCTCACCGGCCACGACGTCGAGCCCGACCTTCGGGTCGAGGTTCTCCAGGTTCAGCGTCGGCGGGACGAGTCCATGGTGGATCGCGAGCAGCGTCAGGATGCCCTCGACCGCACCGGCGCCACCCACCAGGTGACCCAGGGCCGACTTGGGTGCGGTCACCACCGGGTGCTCACCGACGGCCTTGCGGATCGCCGCCGCCTCACCGACGTCCCCGACCACGGTGGATGTCGCGTGCGCGTTGACGTGCCCGATGTCGGCCGACGTCAGACCGGCCATCGTCATCGCGTTGGCCATCGCGGCGATCTGCCCGATGCCCTCGGGGTGGTTGCCGGTGATGTGGTGCGCGTCCGAGGTGATGCCGTAACCGGCGAGCCTGCCGTAGATGCGGGCCCCACGGGCCTGCGCCCGGTCGGCCCGCTCCAGCACGACCACGCCGGCGCCCTCACCGAGCACGAACCCGTCCCGGTCGACGTCGAACGGCCGCGACGCGCGCTCCGGCTCGTCGTTGCGCGTCGACACCGTCCGGGCCTGGGCGAACCCGGCCACGGTGATCGGGTGGATGCACGATTCGGCGCCACCCGCCACCACGACGTCGGCCCGGCCGTTCTGGATCATCTGGAAACCGTTGGCGATGCCCTCGGCGCCCGAGGCGCACGCCGACGCGGGCGAGTGCACACCTGCCCTGGCCTTGAGGTCGATGCCGACGTGGGCCGCGGGCCCGTTCGGCATCAGCATCGGCACGGTCAGCGGCGAGACCTTGCGGATGCCGTGCTCTTCGAGCAGGTCGTCCATCGCGAGCAGCGTCAGCGGACCGCCGATACCGGTACCGATGGACACACCGAGCCGATCCGGGTCGACATCGGTGCGCTCCTCCGTCGGCTGGTCGAAACCGGCGTCCGCCCATGCCTGCCGGGCCGCGATGAGCGCGATCTGCTCGCAGCGGTCCAGCCTGCGCGCCTGCACGCGCGGCAGCGTCTCCGCCGGATCCTCGGCGAGGGTGGCGCCGATCTTGACCGGGAGGTCGAACTTCTCGACCCAGTCGGCCTCGATCCGCCGGATGCCGCTGCGCCCGGCGAGCAAGCCATCCCACGTGGACGCGACGTCCCCGCCGAGTGGCGTCGTCGCGCCGATCCCGGTGATCACGACGTCGATGTTGCTCATGAGGAGTCTCCCCGAGGTTCAGACGAAGATGTGCAGCAGCGCGTTACTTGGCGTTGTTGGCGACGTAGTCCACGGCGTCGCCCACGGTCTTGAGGTTGGCCAGCTCGTCGTCCGGGATCTTGACCCCGAACTTGTCCTCGGCCTGCACGGCGATCTCCACCATCGACAGCGAGTCGATGTCCAGGTCGTCGACGAAGGACTTCTCCGAGCTCACGTCGTCCTGCGCGACACCCGCGACCTCCTCGACGATCTCCGCGAGGCCGCTGAGGATCTCCTGCTTGTCCGCCACGATGGTTGTTCCCTTCTGGTGGTTGGTACCGGCAGGCTCCGCGCCTGCCGGCGATAGTGGTATCACGGGCAGATGACGACCTGCCCGGCGTAGGACAGACCCGCGCCGAACCCGACCATCAGCACGACGTCATCGGTTGCGACAGCGCCCGCTTTCCGCATGTGGTCCAGCGCCATCGGAATCGACGCGGACGACGTGTTGCCGGAGTGGACGATGTCGTCGGCGACGACGAGGTCCTCCCTGGCGCCCTTGGCTTTCAGCCGCTTCGCGATCGCGTCCACGATGCGCAGGTTCGCCTGGTGCGGGATGAGCACGTCGATGTCCGACAGCTCCAGGCCCGCGGCCTCGACGGCGCGCATCGCGACGGGCGCGATCTGCGTGGTCGCCCACCGGAAGACCGCCTGGCCCTCCTGGTAGATGTACTTGTGGTCGCGCATGTAGATCGTGTCGACCAGGTCACCCGCGCTGCCCCACGCGACCGGGCCGATGCGCGGCTCGTCCGACGGCCCCACCACGGCGGCACCCGCGCCGTCGGCGAAGATGATCGCGTTGGCCCGGTCCACCGGGTCGACCACGTCGGTCAGCTTCTCGGCGCCGATCACCAGAACCCGGCCCGCCGAGCCCGCGCGGATCAGGTCGGAGGCGACCCCGAGCCCGTAGCAGAACCCGGCGCACGCCGCGTTGAGGTCGAACGCCCCGGCGGCCTTCACGCCGATCCGGTCGGCGACCTGGCCCGCCGCGTTCGGAATGGGTGCGGGCATCGTGCAGTTCGGCACCAGGACGGTGTCCACATCGGCCGGTTCGAGGCCCGCGTCGGCGAGTGCGGCGTTGCCCGCCTTGACCGCCATGTCGACCAGCAGCTCGTCCTTCTCCGCGAAACGCCGCTCGACGATCCCGACCCGCTCGCGGATCCACTGGTCGTCGGTGTCCATGATCTTGGAGAGGTCGTCGTTGGTGACGACCCGGTCCGGCTGGTAGCTGCCCACGCCCAGCACTCGCGTGGCGGCCGGGCCCTGCTTCTGGCGCAGCACCTTGCTCACAGGATCTCCTTCGCGGCGGGCAGATCAGCGGGGGACTTCAGCGCGACGGTCTGCGTGACGGTGCCCTTGAGCTGTCGCTTGACCAGGCCGGTGAGCGTGCCCGCGGGCGGCAGTTCCACGGTGGTGGTGACGCCCAGCCCCGCGAGCCCGTCCATCGTCAGGTCCCAGCGCACCGGACGGGTCACCTGCTTGATCAGCCGCTCGACGTACTCGGCGCCGCTGCGCACCACCGCGCCGTCGGCGTTGGACAGCAGCGGCCGCACCGGGTCCTTCGGCGTGATCGAGGCGGCGTGCGCCCGCAGCGCCTCCTCGGCCGGCGCCATGTAGGAGGTGTGGAAGGCGCCCGCGACCTTCAGCGGGCGGACCTTGGTGCCCGCGAGAGGTTCGGCGACGATCCGGTCGATCGCGTCCTTGGCGCCGGAGGCGACGATCTGCCCGGCACCGTTGCGGTTGGCCGCGGTCAGACCGTTGCCGGCCAGCCAGGAGACCACCTGCTCCGGATCGCCAAGCATCACGGCGGCCATGCTGGTGGGCTCGATCGCGCAGGCCTTGGCCATCTCGGCGCCGCGCACCGCGGCCAGTGCCACGGCGTCCTCGGCGGTGAGCACCCCGGCCGCGGCGGCCGCGGCCAGCTCGCCCACCGAGTGCCCGGCCACCGGGGTGTCGGCGGGCAGCTCGCCCAGCTCGTCGAAGGCCAGCAGTGAGAGCGCGACGACCAGCGGTTGCGTGATCGCAGTGTCCTGGATGGTCTCGGCGTCGGCCTCGGTCCCGAGGTGGACCAGGTCGAGCCCGGTGCGCTCGGACCAGCGCGCGAGCTTGTCGCGGGTGCCGTCGAGTTCGAGCCACGGGGAGAACATGCCGGGCGCTTGGGAGCCCTGTCCGGGAGCGAGCACAGCTGTCACGCCTCTAGGGAACATGCTCGCCCGTCGGGGCCGGGATGCCGCCGTTCACCAAGTCGGAGCGGTGATCTTGTAGGTGTCCTACAAAAATGGCGGCCACGGGCCTGCGTGCAGCGACGATGTGTTGTCGGTTCCGGGCAGCGCGGAAGTGAAACCGGTCACCACCGGTCACCACAGCCCGCGGGCCCTGGCGAGTCTGCCGATGGTGAGCGCGACGCGCAGGACCAGGGCGTCGCGCGGTTCGGTGGCGTTGCGGCCGGTCAGCTCGGCGGCCCGGCGCAACCGGTACCGCACGGTGTTGGGGTGCACGAACAGCTTCTTCGCGCACGTCTCGAGCACCCCGCCGGACTCCAGGTACTCGTCGACGGTCTGCAGCATCGTCGGGCCCGCCGCCTCCAGCGGCTGGGCGATTCCCTCGATCAGCAGGCGCTCGGCCTCGGCGTCGCCGGACAGGGCGCGCTCGGGCAGCAGGTCCGACGAGCGCACCGGCCGCGGCGCGCCGGGCCAGCCGACCACCGCCCGCAGCCCGGACAGCGCCTCGGCCGCGCTGCGGTGCGCTTCGGCGAGGCTTCCGACGGTGGGGCCGGCCACCACCGGTCCCTCGCCGAACGCGCCCGCGAGCCTGTCCAGCCCCTCCTTCTGCTTCGCCCCGCCGTCGGGCGGGCCACCCGCGACGACGATCAGCCGGGACCCCTGCACGCTCAGCAGTACCGGCCTGCCCAGTCGCGCGGCCAGACGACGCACCTCGAACACGACGGTCGGCGGGTCGTCCGAGGGCGGCGCGCCGGCGAGCACGGTCGCCATCGCCGAGGGCTCCCAGCCGAGCGCGGCGGCGCGGGACAGCACGGCCTCCTCGGCGTCCCCGCGGACGATGCCGTCCACCACCAGCGCCTCCAGCCGGGCGTCCCACGCGCCGCGGGCCTCGGCGGCCGCCGCGTAGCTGTTGGCGGTCGCGAACGCGATCTCGCGGCCGTAGCGGAGGATGCCCTCGATCAGCGCGGCGTGCTCGGCCTCGGTGGCGGCGAACTCCGGGAGCTGCTCCTCGAACACCTCGATCGCCAGCCGGACCAGGCCGACGGCCTGCCGGAGGCTGATCCACCGGGACAGGTCCTCCGGGGCGCCGCGGAAGGCGTCGGTGGTGAGCCGGAGGGCTTCCTGCGAATCGCGCAGCCAGTCGACGAACCCGGCGGCACCGGTCTGGGTGATCAGCAGGATGCTCGCCCGTTGCTCGGCGGGCAGCCTGCCGAACCACGGCAGCCGCTGCTCCATCGCGGCGACGCTCGCGGAGGCGAGCCTGCCCGATGCGCGTTCCAGCCTGCGCAGCGTCTTCGCCGAGAGGCCGTGGTGCTTGGCGGCTCGCCTGCCGTTCGTGGTGGTCATCGCGCCACCGACTCTAACCGCACCCCCGGGAAACGCGAGGCCGCCCGGCGCTCGCGGTTCTCGCAGCGCCGGGCGGCCTCATCTCCCCGGTCCCCACCGGTACGTCCACTATGGACCTTGTGGATCTTCTTCCGCCAGTGTTCTCACCCGATCGTGCAAGCAATTCCCCGCAGATGTAGCGGGGCTCACTGCCGGTGAGGGAATCGGTCCGCGCTGTGGCAGGTTGAGCCGACAGACGGGAGGCGCCATGCACGTTCTGTTGCAGCACGGATTGTCCGTTTTCGGGCAGTGGATCTCCATCGCGGAGCTGGTCGGTCAGCTGTGCGCGCTCGCCGTGGTGTTCCTGGCGCAGCGGCGCACGTTGTGGACGTGGCCGGTGCAAGTGGGCGCCACCGTCCTGTTGTTCGCCGTGTACGCCTCGGCGCACCTGGGCGGCCTGGCCGCGCGGCAGGTCGCCATCCTGCTGATCTCCGTCTACGGCTGGTGGTCGTGGACGCGCCGCCGCGATCCGGTGTACGGCGTCGTGGTGCGTGGTGGCGGCGCGGTGGAGCGGATCGCGATGGCGGGCGCGTTCGTGGCGGGCACCGTGGCGATGGCGCTGGTGCTCGACTCGTTCGGCGCGTCGTGGGCGCCGTGGCCGGACGCCGCCATCTTCGTCGGCACCGTGGTGGCCTTCGCGGCGCAGGGGCGCGGACTGGTCGAATTCTGGCTGGTGTGGCTGGTGGTCGACGCGATCGGGGTACCGCTGCAGCTGTCCTCGGGGCTCTACTTCTCGGCGGCCATCTACCTTGTGTTCGCCGCGCTGGTGGTGCACGGCTGGTGGAGCTGGCACCGTGCGGCGGTGGCGCGACCGGAGCTCACGGCAGCATCGCGCTGAGCAGGCAGCAGCGCTGACCGCCCGGCGAGCGGGGCGGCCCCGATTCCGCATCGCGGAAGTGACCTTCCGTCGGGTGAGCCGGAACCCCGGCGTCAGCGCAACGTCGCGTGCTCCGGGCGCAGGTCGGTGATGCGCCGGACGCCCAGCAGCTGCATCGTCCGCACGATCTCCGCCCGCAGGATGTCCACGCTCCGCTGCACGCCGCGCTCCCCGCCCGCCATCAGGCCGTACAGGTACGCCCGCCCGACCAGGCACGCCGACGCGCCGCGGGCCATCGCCGCCACGATGTCGCCGCCGGAGAGGATCCCCGTGTCGACCCACACCTCGGCGTCGTCGCCGATGAGGTCGAGCGTCGGGGGCAGCAGTTCCAGCGGGGTGGGTGCCCGGTCCAGCTGGCGGCCGCCGTGGTTGGACAGCACCACCGCGTCGGCGCCGTGCTTGACCACCTCCCGGGCGTCCGCCGGGTTCTGCACGCCCTTGACCACCAGCTTGCCCGGCCACGTCCGGCGCACCCAGTCCAGGTCGTCGAACGTCAACGTCGGGTCGAACAGCGAGTCGATCAGCTCGGCGACCGTCCCGTCCCACTTGTCGAACGAGGCGAACCGCAGCGGATCCGTGGTGAGCAGGTTGAACCACCACGCCGGGTGCGCCGCGCCGTCCAGGAACGTCCGCAGCGTCAGCGTCGGCGGGATCGTCAGCCCGTTGCGCACGTCCCGCAGCCGCGCGCCCGCCACCGGGGTGTCGACCGTCAGCAGCAGCGTGTCGTAGCCGCACTCCGCCGCCCGCTGCATCAGGTCCGCGCCCGCCGCGCGGTCCCGCCACACGTAGAGCTGGAACCACCGCCGCGCGTGCGGGCCCGCCTCGGCGACGTCCTCGATCGAGGTCGTGCCCATCGTCGACAACGCGAACGGGATGCGTTCCCGTTGCGCCACGCGCACCACCGCGCGTTCGCCCTCGTGGTGCATCATCCGCGTGAAACCGGTGGGGGCGAACGCGAACGGCAGCGCCGACTCCTTCCCGAGCACTTCCACCGAGGTGTCCACATCGGACACGCCTTGCAGCACGCTGGGACGGAACTCGACGCGCCGGTACGCCTGGCGGGCCCGCAGCAGGCTGTCCTCGAGCTCGGCGGCGCCGTCGGTGTAGTCGAACACCGCACGCGGCGTCCGCTTGCGCGCCGCGGTGCGCAGATCGGCGATGGTGTGCGCGTTCGACAGGCGGCGGCTCACCGGGGCGAGGGTGACCGGCTTCGGTCGAAGGATCTCCCGCAACTCGGCGGGCCGGGGCAGGCGGCGTCGTGTCATGACCACATTGTGGCCGCCGGACGCGCGAAGGCCACCCGCGCGGGCACGCGGGTGGCCTTCGGAAACCGGACGGATCAGGCGTTACCGGCGTCGCTGAGCTGCGGGCCGGCCGCCGTCACGTCGTCGATCCGGTACTTGCGCGCCGCTTCGACGACCTTCTCCTGCGCCACCTCGCCGCGCTTGGCCAGCGCCGCGAGCGTCGCGACCACGACGGACTCCGCATCGACCAGGAAGTGCCGTCGCGCCGCCGGACGGGTGTCGGAGAAGCCGAACCCGTCGGTGCCGAGGGTGACCATGTCGGTGGGGACCCACGGGCGGATCAGGTCGGGCACCGAGCGCATCCAGTCCGACACCGCCACGACCGGGCCGCTCGCACCGGACAGCGCCTCGGTGACGTACGGCACCCGCGGCGACCGGTCCGGGTGCAGCAGGTTGTCCCGGTCGATCTCCACCGCCTCGCGGCGCAGCTCCGACCACGACGTCGCCGACCACACCGCCGCGCGAACGCCCCACTCCTGCTCCAGGATCGTCTGCGCCTTGAGGGCGTCGGGCATCGTGACGCCCGAGACGAGGATCTGCGCCTGCGGGCCGTCGCCCGACGGGGCCTCGGCGTAGCGGTACAGGCCCTTGAGCAGGCCGTCGACGTCGAGGTTCTCCGGCTCGGCGGGCTGCCGGTACGGCTCGTTGTAGATCGTCAGGTAGTAGAAGACGTTCTCGCCGTTGCCGTCCGGGCCGCCCTCGCCGTACATGCGGCGCAGGCCGTCCTTGACGATGTGCGCGATCTCGAACGACCACGCCGGGTCGTAGGCCACTACGGCCGGGTTGGTGTGCGCCAGCAGCAGCGAGTGCCCGTCGGCGTGCTGCAGGCCCTCACCGGTCAGCGTGGTGCGGCCCGCGGTGGCGCCGAGCACGAAGCCGCGCGCCATCTGGTCGGCCGCCGCGTACAGGCCGTCGCCGGTGCGCTGGAACCCGAACATCGAGTAGAAGATGTACATCGGGATCATCGGCTCGCCGTGGGTGGCGTAGGAGGTGCCCACCGCGGTGAAGGACGCCGTCGACCCGGCCTCGTTGATGCCCTCGTGCAGCAGCTGCCCCTGCTCGGACTCCTTGTACGCCAGCATGAGGTTGGCGTCCACCGAGGTGTAGGTCTGCCCATGCGGGTTGTAGATCTTGGCCGTCGGGAACATCGAGTCGAGGCCGAAGGTGCGGGCCTCGTCCGGGATGATCGGCACGAGCCGCTTGCCGATCTCGCTGTCCTTGGCCAGCTCGCGCACCAGCCGGACGAACGCCATGGTGGTGGCGACCTCCTGCTTGCCCGAGCCCTTCCGCACGGCGTCGTACACCTTGTCGCCCGGCAGCACCAGCGGCTTGGCCCGGTTGGCGCGCCGCTCCGGCAGGTAGCCACCCAGCGCGCGCCGCCTGCCGATCATGTACTCGATCTCCGGCGAGTCCGGGCCGGGGTGGTAGTACGGCGGCAGCTTCGGGTCGCGCTCCAGCTCCTCGTCGCTGATCGGGATGCGCTGCGAGTCGCGGAACAGCTTGAGGTCGTCCAGCGTCAGCTTCTTCATCTGGTGGGTGGCGTTGCGGCCCTCGAACGCCGGGCCCAGGCCGTACCCCTTGATGGTGTGGGCCAGGATCACGGTGGGCTGGCCGTGGTGCTCCATCGCCGCCTTGTACGCCGCGTACACCTTGCGGTAGTCGTGGCCGCCGCGCTTGAGGTTCCAGATGTCGGCGTCGGACAGGTCCTTGACCAGCTCCTTCGTGCGCGGGTCGCGACCGAAGAAGTGCTCGCGGACGAAGGCGCCGTCGTTGGCCTTGTAGGTCTGGTAGTCACCGTCCGGCGTGACGTTCATCAGGTTGACCAGCGCGCCGTCGCGGTCGGCGTGCAGCAGCGCGTCCCACTCGCGGCCCCAGATGACCTTGATCACGTTCCAGCCCGCGCCGCGGAAGTAGGCCTCGAGCTCCTGGATGATCTTGCCGTTGCCGCGCACCGGGCCGTCGAGCCGCTGCAGGTTGCAGTTGATGACGAACGTCAGGTTGTCCAGGCCCTCGCCCGCCGCGACGTGGACGAGGCCGCGGGACTCCGCCTCGTCCATCTCGCCGTCGCCGAGGAACGCCCAGACGTGCTGGTCGGAGGTGTCCTTGATGCCGCGGGCGTGCAGGTACCGGTTGAACCGGGCCTGGTAGATCGCGTTCATCGGGCCGAGGCCCATCGACACCGTGGGGTACTCCCAGAACTCCGGCATCAACCGCGGGTGCGGGTACGACGGCAGGCCGCCGCCCTCGCCCGCGTGCGACAGCTCCTGGCGGAACCCGTCGAGCTGCTGCTCGGTGAGCCTGCCCTCGAGGAACGCGCGCGCGTACATGCCAGGGGAGGCGTGGCCCTGGAAGAAGACCTGGTCACCGCCTCCGGAGTGGTCCTTGCCGCGGAAGAAGTGGTTGAACCCGACCTCGTACAGCGCGGCCGAGGAGGCGTAGGTGGAGATGTGCCCACCGACGCTCACCCCCGGGCGCTGGGCTCGGTGCACCATGATGGCCGCGTTCCAGCGGATGTAGGCCCGGTAGCGGCGCTCGATCTCCTCGTCGCCGGGGAACCACGGCTCGTTCTCCGTGGGGATCGTGTTGACGTAGTCCGTCGCGGTCAGCGGCGGCACGCCGATGTTGCGCTCACGCGCGCGCTCCAGGATCCGCAACATCAGGTAACGAGCCCGCTGGTGGCCGCCCCTGGCGAGCGCCTCGTCGAAGGAGTCCAGCCATTCGGCGGTTTCCTCGGGGTCGATGTCCGGCAGGTGGGACGCGAGTCCGTCACGGATGACGCGGACGCGGGCCGGAGCCCGATCGGTGCCGGCACCGGTGCCTGCGGCCTGGTCGTTCTGGGGGGCCAAGGGATCTCCTCGCCGTTCTCACTTCGCGTACAGGACACGGATTGCTCTGGGTTGCCGTGTCCTCTCTGTCATGGTCGTCTGATCCGGGCTTCCCGTCATCGCTACTGGGCGGTAACGTTCACCTGTATCCGCGCGCGCGTGCGCGCGCGTTAAGTCCACCCTAGGCCAGACTGCTCCGGGAGGGTGGCGCCGAGGGTCCGTTTGCGGTCGCGAACGCCTCCGGACGGGCCCGCGGCGCGCTACGAGTTGACAGAGATCCGGTGTGGACGGTTGCGCCGAAGGCTTCGGGCGTGTTCGCTAACCCCCATCCGTTTGTCGAGAGCGCGCGGCGGCCTGCCGTTCGCGTCGTGAGTTGGAGGAGTGACTGCAGTGGTCGCCGCTGGAGACGCTGAGTACAGCAGCGTCGCCGAGAGGCTTGGCATCAAGCCCGACATGGTTGTTCAGGAGATCGGGTGGGACGAGGACGTCGACGACGACCTGCGTGCCGCGATCGAAGAACATATCGGCGGTGAGCTCCTCGACGAGGACACCGACGAAGTCGTCGACGTGGTCCTGCTGTGGTGGCGGGAGGGCGACGGTGACCTGGTCGACGCGATCATGGACGCGCGATCGCCGCTCGACGAGAACGGCATCATCTGGGTGCTGACGCCCAAGACCGGGCAGCCGGGGCACGTGGAGCCGAGTGAGATCGCCGAGGCGGTGCCCACGGTGGGCCTCGCGCAGACGTCGAACCTCAGTGCCGGGCGCCTCTGGAGCGGCACCAAGCTGGTGCCGCCGAAGTCGAAGTCGAAGCAGCGCTGACGAGCCGCACGATAGGGTGGGTGCGGCAGCAAGCAACGTCGGCGACGCGAAAGGTACTCCGATGGCAGTCGAGGTCGGTGCCAAGGCACCGGATTTCACCCTGAACGACTACAACAAGCAGCCGGTCACGCTGTCGTCCTTCCAGGGTGACAAGGCCGTCCTGCTGGTGTTCTACCCGTTCGCGTTCAGTGGGATCTGCCAGGGCGAGCTGTGCCAGCTGCGCGACGAGTTCGCCGAGTACGACGGCCAGGGCGTCCAGGTGCTGGGTGTGTCGGTCGACACACCGTTCTCGCTCAAGGCGTGGGCCGAGCAGCAGGGCTACCAGTTCCCGCTGCTGTCGGACTTCTGGCCGCACGGCGAGGTGGCCACGCTCTACGGTGTGTTCAACGAGGGCGCCGGGCTGGCCAACCGCGGCACCTTCCTGATCGACAAGACCGGCGTGGTCCGCTACGCCGAGGTCAACCAGCCGGGCGAGCCGCGTGACCAGCTCGCCTGGAAGCGTGCGGTGGCCGAGCTGCCGCAGTGATCCACCGGCAGGCGGCGCGACGCGCGTCGTCTGCCGAGGGCGCATAGCTCAGCGGAAGAGCACCTCCCTTACAAGGAGGGGGTCGCAGGTTCGAACCCTGCTGCGCCCACCCAGCGTCGAAGATGCCCGGCCCGTCGGCCCCGCCGGCCACGGGAGTCATCGGCCTACGATGTCACGGGGCCGCCGCTCGGGAGCAATCGACACGTGGGTGAGCCCGAGATCGCGGGCGAGTTCTGCCATCCGGGCGCGCTCCGGGGCGCGCGGGGGTGGTGAGCACACCATCCGCGAGGTGGTGCGCAGCGATGAGCAGGGCGTGCAGACCGCGGATGCGACCGATCCCGAACCGGCGCGCGGCACGGGCGGTCCGTCGGGCGCGGCGAGTTGCCGGACCGAGGCGATGAGCGCCCGTGCGGGAT
>Ga0164243_10002290_pt1 | contig 31846 bp, 24 predicted proteins | sample OricompcompostOP_FD_108781 | JGI IMG/M metagenome (GOLD analysis project Ga0164243, IMG submission 108781) | Organic Plus compost microbial communities from Emeryville, California, USA - Original compost - Organic plus compost (OP) | ecosystem: Engineered > Solid waste > Mixed feedstock >... | reverse complement strand
CGCCGCCCCGGCCGCCGCCCCCGGGGCCGCCGAAACCGCCGCCACCGCCTCCGGGGCCTCCGAAGCCGCCACCCCCACCGCCGGGGCCTCCGAAGCCGCCGCCACCGCCTCCGCCCGGTCCGCGCATCTGCTTCGCCTGCTGGATTTCGGCGTCGGTGAAGCCGGCCTTTTTCAGGATGGCCTCGCGTTCGGGTTCGCTCGCCTCGCGGAGCCTGGCCCTGTCGTCGGGGTCCATGGCCTGGAACTTCGAGATCAGAGCCGGGTTGAACCCGCCGCGGCCGCCCTTCTTCGTCTTGGCCTTATCGGCGCCGCCCTTGGCGGGGTCGCCGGGGGCGTTGGGGGGGAGACCCTGGCCGGCCTTACCCTTGGACGAATCGCCGCCCCAGTCCTTCTTGACGGCATCCTTCTCGGACGACCCGAAGGCCTCGCGCTTCTGGTCCTCGGACATCAGGGCGATCGGGTTGAGGGCGACGAGGTCGTCGGCCTTGATCCCCTCCTTCACCTCGACGAGCTTGTCGTTGGAGATGCCGAGCTTGACGTCCCGCCATTCGAACCCGCCTTCGGGCGACTTGACGGCGACGTGGTGCTTGCCCTTGTATTCGAGGGTGGCCAGGACCGGCACGCAGAGGACGTTGCTGAGCTGGGTGACGAGGATCTCGACCTGGGCCGTCATCCCCGGCCGGAGGCCGGACAGGGGCTTATCGATGGTCACCTGGGTGGTATAGACCTTGATGTCGGAGCTGAAGAAGCTGGAGGGGTCGGGCAGGGGGGCGACCTGCCGGACGGTGCCGGTCAGGGACTCCTCGGCGAAGGCGTCGACCTTGATCCGGGCGCGGAGGCCGGGGGTGATCCGGTCGATCATCGACTCGTGGACCTTCGTGTTCACCTGCATCTTGTTGATGTCGGGGAGGCTGAAGATCTTCTGCCGCTCGCGGACCGTGGCCCCTTCCTCGATCTGCGGCTGCTGCGACCCGCCGAACCGGTTCGGGTCGTTGGCGTAGACGACCAGGCCGTCGTTGGGGGCCAGGATCTTGCAGTTCTTGATCTGGCGGTTGAGTTTCTCTTCCTTCGTCTTCTCAAGCTGCCAGGTCGACTCCTTCGCCAGCTCGTCCGACCGGGTCTTCTCGACCTCGCTCTTCAGCTCCTTGATGGTCTTGTCCTTGGTGTACTTCTCGAGCACGTTCATCTTGGTCTGGGCCTGCTCCTCCGCGAAGATCGCGCGGTCGAGGGCGAGCTTCTCGGAGATGGCCTGGCCCTCCGAGACGTAACCCTTTTGGAGCATCCGCCGGGTCCACTCGACCCGGTCCTCGGCCCGCTTGCGGTCGGACTTGGCCAGGGCGATCTCCCCCTTGGCGGTCTGCAGCTCCTGCTTGAAGGTCCCCTCCTGGTACTCGACGACGGCGATCTCGGCCACCTCGCGGCTGAGCTTGGCGTTCTGGTAGGCGGCCAGGGCCCCCTTGGTGGTGATCTCCTGGTTGGTGAGCTGGTCCTTCAGGGAGGCGGAGTCGAGCTCGCAGACGAGCTGGCCCTTGGTGACCCGGGTCCCCTCGGGGACGATCGAGATGATCGTCGTCTGGCCCTCGACCTGGCAGAAGACGTCCTCGTTCTGGGAGCTCTCCAGGCTGCCGCGCTCGAGGACGGTCACCGGCAGGTCGGTCGGCCGGACCCGGTAGGTGATGACCCCCGCCTCGGGCCCGGCGAACAGGGCGCTCAGGGGCTTCAGGGGCTTGCGGAACCCGGGCACCCCCAGCGCGACGACCGCGGCGGCGGTCAGGGCGACCGCCCCCCCCGCGATCAGAGCCTTACCCCCCGGCCCCCCCGACCGCCGCCGCGGCGCCGGGCGCTGGAGCTCGGGCAGTTCCCGCATCACTGGGGGCGGCGGCGGCGTCGCCGACGGGCTCTGCAGGGAAAAGTTCATGGAATGCCTCCCATTCGTCGTAGGGCAAGGTGCCGAGGTCGCGGTAGATCTGGAGCCGGGTTGACTGATATTGATACCACGTCGAGACGAGCTGGTTTTCGATGTTCAGGAGCGACTGCTGGAAGTTCACCAGGTTGGTCGTCTGGAGGGCGGCGTTCGTGTTGCCCGCCCCGGCCGCACCCTGGGGCGGGGCGATGATCTGCTCGAACGCCTGGTCCTTCTGCCGGATCGTCAGGATGAAGTTCCTCTTGAGGATCTCGTAGTTCAGGTAGGTCGTTTGGAGGGAGCGGATCTCGGTACGGAGGTTTAGCTTGATCGAGTCCTCAAAGTTTTGCAACGCCCGGCGCTGCCGCTGGTAGTTCAGGAGCGCCGTCCGGAAGTTGTTCCGCTCGGCCATCCGGACCAGCGGCAGCTCCGCGTTGAGCACCAGGGAGAACTGCTTGGCCTGGTCGACGAAGCCGAACGGGTTGGTCGTGGTCGGCGGGGTGAGGAACTGGTTCGTCAGGCTGACGTTTAGGACGCCCTGGAGGGCGTTGGCGGCCACCTTGATCGCCCGCCAGGCGTCGTACAGCAGGGCCCGCTGGTTCATCAGGTCGAGCCGGTGCTCCATCGCGATCCGTTCGGCCGCGAGCAGGACGTCCTCCAGACCCTCCTCGGTGTTCGCGACGCCGCGGGTCTTGTCCTCCATGGGGTACACCCCCAGGACGGAGCGGCCGTCGACGACGATGTCCTCAAGCTGGGGGAGTTTCTCCGCGAAGGAGGGGAGGTCTTTGAGGTCGCGCCGGGGGTTGCGCTGCCACTCGTCGACGGCGTCGAAGACGTCCCGGAACGGCTGGGTGATGCTGCGGTCGGGGATGATCGGGGTGTCGGGGGGGAGGCCCATCTGCATTTTAAACGAGTCGAGGTCCAGGCGGTACTGGGTCCTGTCCCGGATGAACCCCTGCTTGGCCCCCTGGAGGCCCGACTCGACCTGGTCGAGCTGGAGCTGCGAGAGGCCCGACGACTCGCCCTGGATCAGCTCCTTGTAGACCGTGACGAGCTGCTCGTAGGCGGCGATGTTGCGGCGGTCGTTCTCGATGAGCTGGACGTCCTCGACGACGTTGAGGAACCCGGTCGTCGGGTCGTTGTTGCCGCCGCCGCTGAAGCCGAGCGACGTGACCGACGAGCCGAAGTTGGTGATCGAGCCGCCGACCAGCGTGGCGACGGTGAACTCCTGGCGGAACTTGGCGAACGAGCGGACCGCGTACAGCAGGTTACGCTCGGCGAGGGTCAACTGTTCGAGCGTGACCGCCCGGCCGCCGCCGCGGAGGAACGGCTGCACCAGGGTCAGCGGCAGGTACGACCGGACCGTCGGCTGGAACGAGTTCTTGCCGATGAAGTTGAAGACCACCTGGTTGGCGAACCCGGCGATGAGCTTCGCGCCGCTGTCGAACAGCTTGCCGAAGCCGGCCATCGTGCCGATGTTCAGGTTCGAGATCTGCTGCCCGGTCTCGCGGGTCGAGTAGTTGAACGAGTTGGCCAGGATCGGCGCGGGGAGGCCGCCGCCGAGGACCCCGGTCGTGGGGGTGAGCCCGGCGTACAGCTGGGGGGTGAACGCGAACCGCTGCAGCGTCACGGAGAGGGCCGCGAGGTAGACGTTCTCCAGCTGGAACTGGTAGACGCGGCTGTTGATCAGGGCCAGCGTGAACGCCTGGTTCATCGTGAGGACGTACGGGGTGCTCTCGGCGGGGAGGCCGGCGGCCTCGGCCTCGTCGAACTCGACGGCCCGGGGGACCAGGATGCCGGCCAGTTCGGACGCCATGGCCTCGGAGGCGCGGTACTGTTCGGGCGTCTGGTCGCGGCGCGGGTTGACCGGGGCGGACAGGTCTTGCTCGACGTCCGGGGCGGGGTCCATCCCGATCGGCGGGACCTTGATGTCGCGCGCCGGGGGGAACCCTTCCGTGCCCGCCCCCGCCGGGGGCGTGGAAGGTAGGGGGATGCCTGTCTGCTGGAAGGCGGCGAGCGTCACCCCCGGGTCCCTCGGGCGGGTCTGCGCCCGGGTCGGGTCGGTCGGGCGTTTCGCCCCCGCGCCCCCCCCGGGACCGGCCGCGACGGCCACCGCGCCCCGATCCGTCGGGGTGGCCGGCCTCGCGCCCGTTGATGACATCGGCGTCATCGCCCCGCCGTCCGGCCCGGAATTCGGTGCGGCGCCTGGGGCCGCGGGGCCGACGGGCGCCGTCGGCGGGTTGGGGGCGGGCGGGGTCGCGAACGGCGAAGGGGTCCCCGGGGCCGGCGGGGACGGTGCCGCCGCGGGGGGGCCGAAGCCCACGGCGGTCCGCCGGTTCGTCCGGGCCGCGGGGGGGCGGTTCCGCTGCCAGGCCTCGAGCATGTCGAGGTAGCCGGTCCCCTCGGGCGGGATGATCAGGCGGTTGTCGGGCCACTGCGGCACCGGCGCCAGCGCCTCGGCGGCGCGGTCGTCGGGGGGGGCGGGGGGCCGGTCGGGGTCGTAGGGGTCGGTGAACCGGGCGAGGGCGGGGGGCTCGATCGAGAACATGTCGAGCCGCCAGCGCGGGTCCCGGCTCTTTTCGAAGACGGCCTCGGAGACGTCCTGGTTGGCCCATTCGCGGAAGAATTCGCGCCCGCAGCCGCTTTGTAGTCCGACCGCCAGGGCGAGCAGCGCCGCGGCGCGGACCCGGGCCGCCGGGGAATGGGTCGGCCATCCGTCTCGCGTTCTCATGTCACAAACCCCTGCCAGGACAAGACTGTCGGATTGACGACGGGGTGGCTCCGCCCGCGGCGCCGGGGGCCGCCTGCTCCGTCCCCGAGGGCCGACCGGTCCGCGCGGCCGGGCCGCGGGGGGGGTGAGCGCCTCGTCTTCGGTATTGGGTATCGGATGTAGCGGTTCTGAGGGTTGAACCGAAATTATGCGGACTGGCCGGTGCATGGGGGTTGCGGACCGGGGGTTTCGGTGGAGTTGCTAGGGCGGCGGGGCCGAAATTCCAGACGTCATTGGTTCCCCTTGGCGGCGACAGTGTCGCGCCGGCCGGTCCGGGGTCCGCGGAACGTGGACCGGGCGTGGTCGAATCGAGGGAGGGACGTTGCGGCCGGGTGGGAAACGGCCGTTCGAGGCCGGGCCTGGGTCCGGCCGGGTCGCGTGCCGGACGCGCGACACAATCGCATGGAGGAGGGAGTCTCCGATGCTGTTTGGCAATCACGAACCTCGGCCGGTGGTCGCACGGCGGCGCGGAGTGTTCCGTCCGAAGGCCGAGGGTTTGGAAGACCGCCTGCTCATGGCCACCGACGTCGGCGGGTCGGCGCCCCCGAACCTGCCGGCGATGGCCAACGCGCCGTTCGGCATCGACATGGCCGGGACGATCAGCGCCGGCGGGGCCGGGTACAGCGTCTCCGACCTCGGCGACGTCAACGGCGACGGCTTCGACGACTTCTTCATCGGCGCGCCGACCGTGTCCAACCAGGGCGGGGTGATCACCCCGGCCGCGGGGAACGGGTCGACGGCCTACCTCGTCTTCGGGTCGCGCACGACGAACGCCACGGCCATCTCCGACTGGCTGAACAACACCCCGGTGGAGCGGGTCGGCGACCTCTTCCAGCTCGGCAACTCGTCGGCGACGCAGCAGAACCCGATCAACGGCCAGGCAGGATACCCCTTCGCCGGCATCAAGTTCGTGACCAGCCAGCAGAGCACCTCGCAGCTCGGGGCGTCGGTCGCGTCGGTCGGGCCGATCAACGGCCGCCCGGCCATCCTGGTCGGCGCGCCCGGGGGGCTCGACGCCAACGGGGCCAACCCCTTCACCGGCCGCGCCTACCTGATCTATTGCGGCCCCGGCCTGAACAACCTGTCGAGCCAGACGATCGACCTCGACAACCCGGGGCAGAACAGCGGGATCCCGGTCGTCACCTACGTGTCCACCACGACCGGGGCCCAGATCGGCCGGTCGGTCGCCGGGGTCGGCGACGTGATCACCAACGGCACGAACGACATCGCCATCGGCGCCCCCGCCACGACCTCCAACGGCCTGGCGAACTCCGGCGCCGTTTACGTGATCGACGGGTCGGCCGTCCCGTCGGTGACGACCACCCAACTGCTCACCGCGGTCGGCCAGAGCGGCGGCATCCTCCCGGGCGTGGTCTTCACCGGGGCGACCGCCGGGGCCCAGGCCGGGTTCTCGGTCGCCGGGGCGGGTAACGTCGACGGCGCGCTGACGACCGGCAACCAGCGGATCGACGACCTCCTGATCGGCGCGCCGGCGACCAACAGCGGCCCCGGCGCGGCCTACCTCGTCTACGGGGCGCCCGACCTCGTCCAACAAGCGGCCGTCGTCGGCGGCCTGAACCAGATCCAACTCAGCCGGATCGGTGCGGCCACCGCGGGCGTCCGCGGCCTGACGGTCAACGGGGCCAACGCCAACGACCAGACCGGTTTCGCGGTCGGCACGGCCGGCGACTTCAACGGCGACGGCCTCGCCGACTTCATGCTCGGCTCCCCCGGCTTCGGCCTCAGCGCCGGCCGGGCCGACATCTTCTACGGCCAGTCGATCAACGGCAACCCGCTCCAGGGGAACGTCACCCTCGGCGCGCTCCCGACCAACGTCATCAGCGCCACGCTGACCGGCGGCAGCGTCGGCGACCTGGCCGGGTTCTCGGTCTCGCAACTCGGCCGCATCACCCAGACGGCCGGCAACCCGGTCTTGATCGGCGCGCCCGGGTTCAACAACTCGGCCGGCACGGTCTACCTGATCCCGGCCAACAACGGGCTGGAGGGGCAGTTCAGCCTCGCCTCGGCCACCTCACAGCCGGTGGCGGCGACCCAGTTCACCCTCACCACGCCGAGCACCCCCGGGCCCGCCTTCTTCGGGGCGAGCGTCTCCAGCCGGCAGGTCAACGTCGGGCAGCAGTTCACCGCCGACGGCGACCTGGTGGCCGACTTTATCGTCGGGGCCCCCGGCTACGCGGCGACGTCGGCCAGCTCCCTCGCCGGCGGCGCGTTCATCTTCGAAGGGGCGAAGATCGCCTCGCTGGTCCAGACCCCGACCAGCACCCTGATCACGACGACTATCGGTGTCGACAAGCCGGTCGGGCCGTTCACGAACATCAACCCGAGCACGCCCGACACCATGCAGATCTTCGTGTTCAGCAACGCCAACAACGTCCCCCCCTTCGACCCCGTCCGCGACATCGACCCGACGACCGTCGTGGTCAACGGCGTCGCCTTCCCGAACGCGACGATCGCCAAGGACCCGGTCGACGAGAACAACGACGGCATCGAAGACGCCATCATCACGATCTCCCCCAGGTCGAGCCTCGGGCTGACGAGTTCGACCACCAGCCTGACGATCACCGGCCGGACCCTCGCCGCCTCGCCCAACGCCAACCGCCGTTGGACCGGCACGGCCGCGATCAGCGTGGCCGGCGGCGGGGGTGGCGGCGGCGGGGGTGGCGGCGGCGGCTCCTCGCTGCCCCCCGGCTTCATCGCCCAAACGCAGTTCATCCCGCACTTCGGGCCCGACACGTACGTGCCGTCGCTCACCACGCTCTCGACCCTCGGCAGCTACAAGCCGATCCCGGCGCGGGTCGCCCTTGCTCAGTTCGGACCCGCCGCGGGCTTCGCCGCCCGCATCCGGCAGTTCTACCACCCGCAGAAGACCGCGCAACTCGGCTACACCGGCGGCGACGGCCACCAGGGGCACCGGACCACGACCCTCGGCTCCAAGGTCTTCACCCGCGGGAAGTTCAAGCCGGGCAAGACGATCACCTTCACCCACAAGGTGCCCGTCGTCCCGGTCAACCTCCAGCGGGAGCGGTTCCCGGCCGGCTCGGCCACGGTCCAGCAGGCCCGCAGGAGGATGCACTAAGCACCAGGCCGGAGGGGGATCGGCCTTCCGCCGCCCCCCGGCCGCCTTCAACGAACGGCGACGCCCGGCCCCACGCCAACGCGTGGGGCCGGGCGTTTTTCGTGTCGTGAACGGCTCGGCGGCGTCAGACCATCTGGGAGAGCCGTTTGGCGAGGCGCTCCAGGGCCGGGCTGCGGTCCCAGGGGTCGAGGTGGACGTTCAGGAGGCTGAAGCTCCCGGTGTTGGCCAGGGCCGTGTCGAGCGCCTTGTCGAGTTCGCCCTCGGTGCGGACCTCCAGGCCGAGCCCGGCCCCGAGGACCTCGGGGATCTTGTGGAACTGCCAGCCGTGGATGTCGTTGAACGGCCCGTCGAGGAGGAACCGTTCGGTCGTGTAGCCGTGGTTGTTCAGCACGACGACGATCGGGTTCAGCCCGTACCGGGCGGCCGTCGACAGCTCCATGCCGGTCATCTGGAACGCGCCGTCGCCGACGACGACGAGCGCCCGGAGCGCCGGGTTGGCGAACCCCACGCCGACGGCCGCCGGGACGGCGAACCCCATCGACGTGTAGTAGGCGGGGCTCACGAACTCGGTCCGGCGGGTCATCGACAGGTCGGCCGCGCCGAAGAGGGAGTCGCCGATGTCGGCGATCACGACCATCTTGTCCTGGAGCATCCGGTTGAGGCGGGCGAACAGCCGTTCCGAGGTCACCGGGGCGTCCGGCCGGGGCGCCCAGGGCGTCGACAGCGGGTCGATCTTCGGCGGCATGGGGGCCTTGGCGACCTTGAGTTTCCGCCCCCTCAGGGCGCGGATGAAGTCGTCGAGCCGGACGTCGCTGTAGTGGTGGTGGCGGATCTGCAGGTCCTCGCTCGTCGCGTTGATGCACCGCGACGGGTCGAGCTTCGCCGTGAAGATGCCGAGGTTGATGTCGGTCAGGAAGCAGCCGAGCATCAGCAGGCAGTCGGCCCCTTCGACGCACTCGGTCACCTCGGAGCGGCCCATCGCCCCCTCGTACACCCCGGCGAACAGGGGGTGCGACTCGGAGATCACGCTCTTACCGAGGATCGTCGTCGCGATCGGCATGCCGGTCGACTCGGCCAGGGCGATCAGCTCGTCCTGGAGCCCGAACCGGTGGATCTCGACGTCGGCCAGGATCACCGGCCGGGACGCGTTGGTGAGCATCGCGGCGGCCTCGTCGACGGCCTCGCGGAGCGCGTCGGGGTCGCTCGGCGGTAGGCCGTCGGGGGTCCGGTGCCGGCCGGCCGGGCGGACGGCCACCTGGTCGCGCGGGATCTCCAGGTAGACCGGCCGCTTGTAGCGCACGGCCGCTTCGAGCACCCGGTCGATCTCGCCGAAGGCCGTCAGCGGGTCGTCGAGCACCGCGGCGGCCACGGTGATCTTCTCGAACACCTCGAACTGGGTTTCGAACCCCCGAACCTTGTGGTGGAGCAGGGGGTTCCTCGCCCGCTCCGAGAGGCCCGGCGAGCCGCTCAGCACGATCACCGGCGACTTCTCGGCGTACGCCCCGGCGATGCTGTTGCAGAGGCTCAGGCCGCCCACGCAGTACGTCACGCAGACGCACCCGAGGCCGTTCAGGCGGGCGTAGGCGTCGGCCGCGAACCCGGCGCTGTCTTCGCGGGTCATCCCGACGACCTTGATCGGGCTCTCTTCGAGCATCTTGTAGAGGGTCAGCACGTAGTCTCCGGGGATGCCGAAGACGTGGCCGAGGCCCAGCGCGCCGAGGCGGTCGATCAGGTACTGTCCGACGGTGACGCCCCCGGGCTCGGGGCGCCGGTCCCCGGCCGCGGGCGGGGTCGGGGCGGTGGGGAGAACCATGCGTCGTCTCCTTCGTTCGTCGTTCGTCGTCGGGACCGGGGCCGGCCTGCGCCCCCCACTCCCATTGTAGGCGCTCGGGACCCGATTTCACCCGCCGCCGCGGCCCCGGGGCCGGAACGGGGTTTGCTTGGCGGTAGGGGGGTGCGGAGCCGGCCGGGGGCGTCCCCGCGCCGGGCCCCGCCCCGTGGTTCCCTTTCAAGCCCGGAGGAACTCCCCATGCGCCGACGGAATGGAACCGCCGCCGCGTTCGCACTCGCGGCACTGGCCTTGCCCTTCGGGGCCTGGGCCCAGCCCCCCGACCCCCCCGGTTCCGACCGCGCGGGCAAAACGACCCGCTTCGACACGCCCCCGCCCGAACCGGCCCCGGCGGTCCGCCCGCCCGCGGACCGCGCGGGCTCGACCCCCGCCGTGGCGACGCCCCGGGCCGCCGTCCGGGCCACGCCCCCGGTCATCGGCACCCACCTGATCGACCGTTACGACGCGATCGACAAGGAGCGCGCGGCGGTCTCGACGAACCCGCAATCGCTCGACGACTGGATCATCCTCGGCGAACTCGCCCACGAGGTCGCCATGGACGGCCCGCCCGGCGAGGCCGCCAAATACTTCCGGATGTCGCGCGACGCCTTCGAGAAGGCCCTGGCGCTCGACCCGGACAACAACGGCCTGAAGGCCGCCGTGCAGTTCGCCAAGGACCGCGAGGCGCAGGGCGAGTCGTTCGAGCGGTCGCGCGACACGGTCACCGACGCCTTCCTCGCCGCCCGCCGCCGCGACCTGGCCGCGACCGGCCACATGCCGTCGATCCGGGTCGCCTCGACGATCCCGCCGCTCCCCTCTCGCGAGCTTCCGGGCCCGACGCCCGCCCCGGCGACGCCACAGGCCGCGGCGAACCAGGCCGCCGCGGCCGCGAAGGCCGACCTGGCGGTTAGCCCCGCCGTGCAACCGGGCGTCGCCCCGGTCTCCGAGAACACCCCGGCCATCACCCCGGCGCGCGGGAACACCCCCGCCACCGACACCGCCAACCTCGGCACCCAGCAGAACTACTCCGCCCCCGGCGCGACCGCCCCGACCCTGTACGTGGGGCCCGTCCAGTATCAGCCGTTTGCGGTCCCGAACGGGCCGGCCTACACGTACCAGCAGTACTCCAGCGCCTACTTCCCCCCGGGGCTCTACACGAACCCCTCGCTCCCCCCCGTGACCGTCCAGCGGTACACCTTGACGGCCCCTAGCCCCGTCCCTAACGCTTTTGAGCGTCGGATTTTGAACCGCGCCGGCGTCCCCACGCCTCCCTGACAAGGGGGCGGGGGGCGGCCGACCCTGCTCTTCCGCCGAGGGGGGTTCTCGGTTACGATCGGCGTATGATGGCAGAGCCGACCGAAGCCCCCAATTTTGGACGCCTCCCGGGGCGGTTTCTCGTCTTGGACGGGCCCGACGGCGGGGGCAAAACGACCCAGGCGGCCGAACTGGCCGCCTGGCTCCGCGCGCGGGGCGAAACGGTCACGACCTGCCGCGACCCCGGGGGCACCGCGCTGGGCGACCGGCTCCGCGGACTGCTCCTCGACCGCGACTCGGTTTCCTTCGGCCTCCGCGCCGAAATGCTGCTGTACATGGCCAGCCGGGCGCAACTCGTCGAGGAAGTCGTCCGGCCCGCCCTGGCGCGCGGCGAGGTCGTCATCAGCGACCGCTATCTGCTGGCGAACGTCGTTTACCAGGGGTACGCCGGCGGGCTCGGCGTGGAGGAGGTCGGGCGTGTCGGCGCGGCGGCGACCGGGGGGTTGCTGCCCGACCTGACGATCCTGCTCGACGTCCCCCCGGCGCTCGCGCGGGGGCGCGTGGGCCGGTCCCGGGACCGGATCGAGGACCGGTCCGGCGACTACCACGAGCGGGTCCGCGAAGGGTTTTTGCGGGCCGCCCAAGAGGCGCGGGGGGGGGCCTGTTCCTACTACCCCGCGGCGGTCACGGTGGTCGACGCCTCGGGCGAGCCGGCCGCGGTGGCGGAACAGATCCGGAGCGAGGTGGAGCGTGCCCTGGCACTCGGTCCGCGGCCATGACCGCGTCGTGGACGAACTGCGCTCGACCCTGTCGCGGGGGAGGTTCCCCCACGCCTTCCTGTTCGTCGGCCCCGAGGGGGTCGGCAAACGGGCCTTCGCGTTAACGCTCGCCCAGGCCCTCCTGTGTGAGCGGGCCGTCGAGACCGCGCTCGACCCGTGCGGCGTCTGCCCCGGCTGCCTTCAGGTCAAGGCGGGGACCCACCCCGACGTCCTCCAGGTCGCCCGGCCCGACGACAAGCACGAACTGCCGATCCGGGTCATCCGCGAACTCTGCCTCGACCTCGGCCTGAAGCCGATGCACGGGTCGCGGCGGGTCGCGATCGTCGACGACGCCGACGACCTGAACGACGAGGCGGCGAACGCCTTCCTGAAGACCCTTGAGGAGCCCCCCCCCGGGTCGGTGTTGATCCTGATCGGGACGTCGGCCGAGGTCCAACTCGACACGATCGTCTCGCGCTGCCGGGTGGTCCGGTTCGACCCGGTCCCCGAGCCCGAACTCGCCGCCGTTCTGCTGGAGCAGGGGGTGACGGCCGACCCGGACGAGGCCGCGCGCCTGGCCAGGCTGGGTGAGGGGAGCGTGAGCCGGGCCAAGGGGCTGGCCGACCCCGACCTCGAGCGGTTCCGCCGCGACCTGATCGACACGCTCGCCGACCCCCGCGGCTTCGACCCGCCCGCCTTGGCCTCCCGCCTCGGCGCGTTCATCGAGGAAGCGGGCAAGGAGAGCGTCGAGAGGCGAGGCCGGGCCCGGCTGCTCGTCGGCGAACTCGCCCGCTTCTTCCGCGGCCTGCTCTGGCAGACCGCCGGCCTGGTCCCGCCCAGCCCCGACCCCGCCGACCGCCGGGCCGCCGCCGACCTCGCCGCCCGGCTCGAACCCGACGACGTCTTCCTCCTGGCCGAGCGCTGCCTCGACGCCGACGCCCACATCCAGCGCAAGGGCTACATGTCCCTGATCCTCGGCGCGCTGACCCGCGACCTCGGGACGGTCATCAACCGGGGGTGAGGCGTAGTAGGCCTCGTCCCCCCGGTTGTCTGGACCGATTGTCGCGTTACGTTGAGACGTCGATCAACCGCGCCGGGGGCCCGTCCGCCGCCGGGCGTACCAGCCCAGGCCCCCCAGCGCCCCGAGGAAGACCGCCGCCGAGGACGGCTCGGGGACCGGCGAGTAGGCGGCCGAGAGGAAGAGCTTATCGACGCCCCAATCCCAGGTCCCCATCCGGAGCGTCAGCCGTTCGGGGTGGGCGACGATGTCGGCGAAGGGGGCGGGAAGGTTCACGTTGAGCGCGGGGTCGGACGAGGTGACCGAGGCGACCTTACCGACGTAGAAGAAGGACGTGCTCCCGTTTTCATTCGAGGAGCCGCTGCCGTCGAGCGTCCCCTTGAGCTCCAGCGTGGGGAGTCCGTTGTTGAAGGCGAGTTTGACGTCGAACGGGGTGTTGCTGACGTGGGGGAGGGGGCCCTCGCCGTCGGGCGGTATGATGTTGACGTAACCCAGCTTGATGAGGCCGGGGGGGTACCGGTTCCCGTCCGCGTTCCCCGGCGGCAGGGTGCCGTCGGGCGAGACGCCGGTAAGGCCGTAAAGCTGGTGGTCGGGCTCGTTCGCGATCGCGACGGTCCCCGACGTCGAGTAGGTGATCGGCTCGGCCCCCGCCGATGGGGCGAGCAGGAGGCCGCCGGCCAGGGCGAGGAGACCGGATTTCACGAGCCGACCGGGATTCCGCAGCCACGTCCGTGTTGTCATGTCCGCATAACCCTGGGGGTGTGGGGTGTGCCTGGTTCCACCAGGCGACCGGCGAATTTTAAAGAATCCGTAGACGTCGTCAATATCAAAATGTGCCGACAACAAATAGCGAACAAGCCCGCGTCCGACGGGGGGCTCGGCGGGCGCGGGCCGGTCGACGGTCGTGGGGGCCGGAACCCGGGAAGGCGGAATTAAACGCCGTCGACTTCGGGACTCCGGTCGACCTCGCGGTGGTGGAGCCAGGCGTCGGCCTCGGCGAAGACTTGGCGGATCTTGGCGTGGTAGAGGAGCCGGGTGATCTGGTCGAAGTTGCCCCAGTAGCACCAGTGGCCGAAAGGGTCTTCGACGTGCTCGTCGGAGCGGGCCAGGGGGGTGACGTCGTGGACCTCGACGACGAAGTAGGTGACGGTCTTGATGACCTTCCGGCCGCGCCGGATGTAGGTGTAGGAGAGGCTGCGTTCGAACCCTTCGCGGAACGACCAGCCGGTCAGGCCGGTCTCCTCCTGGAATTCGCGGGCGGCGGTCTCGCGCGCGGTCTCCCCGACCTCCATGCCCCCCTTGGGGAACTCCCACTTGGCGCGAGGGTTGCGCACCGTGGCCGAGTGGAGGACCAGGTACAATAACGGGCCCTGGTCCCCCTGGCTTCGGTAGGGGATGACGCCGGCGGAACGTTCGTGGATCGTGGTCATGACGGGCGGCGGCCCGACGGGGTGTCGTCTGCGTCGCCGATCCCGTCACCGGTCGCGGCCACGAGGCCGAGCACCGCGCCGGGAACCACCAGGTCGTCTTCACGACCGCGGATCTCGGCCAGGCGGCCTGTCACGGGCGCGGGGACGTCAAAGGTCGCCGGGCCGACGAGCACCTCGACCAGCCGGTCCCCTTCCCAGACTTCGTCACCCCGCGCGGCGAACCAGTGGCTGACTACGATCGGAACGTCCGGACCGGTCCCCAGGTCGGGCAGGATCACTGCCTCCAAACGCATGGCGAACCCCGTCTCGAATTGTCGTAACTCTATGGGGGACTTGATTAATGTCCCCGTGGCGGCTTACGGCGGTGTCGGCCCGACGCGGGCCGGCGGCCGCCGACCGCCTTTGTCTTAAGCTTATCCCCATGCCCCGAGTTTTACCAGCACCTTTGTCCGAGGCCGGTCGATTCGCGCCCCGCCCGCCGGCGAACTTTTCCGAAACCCCGGCCGCGAGACGGGGTATCCTCAAAGACACTTTTCGGGCCCGATCCGGAGCCGGACGACGGGGCCCGGGTTCCCGGGAACGGCCGAAGTCTTCGCCCGCGCGGCGCTGCATTGAGGACGTGTGCATGTCAATCCGATCGGTTCGACGCCCCCTGGCCGCCTGGCTGTTCGGGGCCGTCTCGTTGGTCTCGATCGTCGCCGCGGGGGCCGAGCCGGAGGGGGTGGCTAACCGGCTGGTGGGGCAGAGGTTGGCCAATTTCCGGCTGAAGGACGTCGCCACCGGCCGCGAGGTCTCGCTCTACGGCAACCGCGGCAAGCTCGCCGTGGTCCTCGTGTTCCTCGGCACCGACTGCCCGGTCGGTAACCTCTACGTGCCGCGCCTGGTCGAGTTAAACAAGGCGTACGAGGGGCGCCGCGTCGTCTTCCTCGGGATCAACTCCAACGCGCACGACACCGTCGAAGAGGTCGCCGCACACGCGCGGGAGCACGGCCTGAACTTCCCCGTGCTCAAGGACGAGGGGAACGTCGTCGCCGACATGGCGCTGGTCGAGCGGACTTGCGAGGTGGTCGTGCTCGACGGCCTATCGACCATCCGCTACCGCGGCGCGATCGACGACCAGTACGGCGTCGGGACCCGCAAGTCCGCCCCCGAGCACAACTACCTGCGCGACGCCCTGGAAGAAATCATCACCGGGGGCCGGATCGAGGTGAAGACGACCCCCGTCGTCGGCTGCCTGCTCGATCGAGTCGACCCGAAGCCGACGAAGACCGGTTCCGCGACCCGCGTCCGCGCCGCGGACCCCGCGATCGCCGACGCGCTCCGGGCGAAGGACGAGGACGAAGAGAAGAAGGTCGGCAAGGTGACGTACGCGGCCGACGTCGTCTCGATCGTCCAGAACAAGTGCCAGAACTGCCACCGGCCCGGCGAGGTCGGCCCGTTCCCGCTTTTGACCTACGACGACGTGCGCAAGCACGCGGCGATGATCCGCGAGGTGGTCGACGAGCGCCGGATGCCCCCCTGGCACGCCGACCCGCGGATCGGCCACTTTCAAAACGACCGGAGCCTGACCCCCCGCGAACGCGCCACGCTGCTCGCCTGGGTCGACCAGGGGACCCCGCTCGGCGACGTGGCGGCCCTCCCCGCGCCCCGGACCTTCCCCGACGGTTGGACGATCGGCACGCCCGACGTCGTTTTCGAAACCCCCGAGCCGTTCACCGTCCCCGCGCAGGGGACGGTCAACTACGTCCACGTCCGCGTCCCCACCAAGTTCAAAGAAGACGTCTGGGTCCAGGCCGCCGAGGCGCGGCCGGGCGACCGCTCGGTGGTCCATCATATCATCGTTTACGTGATCGACCGCGGTAACCTGCTCCGCGGCGGCGGGTTCGAAGGGCGGGCCGAGGCCCACCTCTGCGGCTACGCGCCGGGCGACATGCCCTCGGTCTACCCCGACGGGACGGCCAAGAAGGTCCCCGCCGGGTCCGACTTCCTCTTCGAGATCCACTACACGCCGACCGGCAAGGTCCGCACCGACCGTTCGAAGGTCGGCCTGATCTTTGCCAAGAAGCCGGTCGAGCGCCGGGCGTATACGCTCGGGATCGCGAACCCCCGGTTCGAAATCCCGCCGGGGGCGGACAACCACCGGGTCGACTCCCGGTTCGAGTTCAAGCACGACGCCCGCTTGCTCAGTTTCATGCCCCACATGCACTTGCGCGGCAAGAGCTTCGCCTACCGGGCGGTCTACCCCGACGGCCGGACGGAAGACCTGCTCTCCGTGCCCGCGTACGACTTCGGCTGGCAGAGCTACTACACGCTGGCCGAGCCCAAACCGATGCCCAAGGGGACGAAGATCCTCTGCGAGGCCCACTTCGACAACTCGTCCGCGAACCCGGCCAACCCCGACCCGACGAAGTCGGTCCGTTGGGGCGAGCAGACCTGGGAAGAGATGATGATCGGTTACATCGACTACGTCGAAGACGTCCCGGCCGGTGCCAAGACGTCTCAGACCGATCCGCCCGCCCGGCCGAGCCGGTCGAACAACGTCGCGCGGGCGCTCCGCGTCCTCAACGGCGCGGCGGCGCGACAGAAGACGGAATCCCGCTGAAGGCCGTCTCGGGCGGCGGCCGTGTGCCGCCGCCCGGGCCGTCGACCCGTTGCCCCCTTCCTGTTACGATGATGCATGCGGGTGTCCGGTCCCGGTGTTGATCGAGCGGGGGGTGCAGGACGATGGGCCTTCGAACCGTGGTCGTTGCGGGCGGCTTGGGCGTGTGTCTCATCGGCCTCGTCGCCGTATCGTCGGCCGACGACGCGCCGTCCGCTTCGACCTCGACCGGGCGCGAGATCCCCGCGCCGTTCGCCCCTTTTGAATACCTCGTCGGCGACTGGAAGGGGGCCGGCGTTCCGGTCGCCAACCGGGTCCGGGGTTGGAGCGAGACGCACGCCTGGGCCTGGAAGTTCGAGAAAGGGGCCCCGGTCGGGCTCTCGGTGACGATGACCGGGAACAAGGTGCTGTCGAAGGGCCAGCTCCTCTACGAGCCGACGACCCGGCGCTACGTGCTCGGCGGCTCCGACGCGGCCGGCAAGCCGGTCCTGTTCTCCGGCACGGTCGACAAGGCGGGCAAGGCCCTGACCCTCGAACGCGACAAGCCGACCTCCACCGGGGCCAAGCAGCGGCTAACGCTCCGGCCGAACGCGAACTTCGTGCGGTACACCCTGCGGGTCGAGGAACAGGAGGCCGGCGCGCCCCAGTTCAAGCCGGTGATCGACACGGGCCTGACCAAAGACGGCGAAGCCTTTGCCTCCGGCTCGGCCGCGGCCGACGCCCCCAAATGCATCGTCACCGGCGGCGCCGCGACGATGACCGTGACCTACCAGGGGAAGTCGTACCCCCTCTGCTGCTCGGGCTGCCGCGACGAGTTCAACGACAACCCTGAGAAGTACGTCAAGAAGCTCTCCCTCCGTTCCGACTCCGCCGCGAAAGGAACCGCCAAGCCCGCCCCGTCGCGTAACAAGGACGACGGCGCGTTCGACGGCCTCACCGACGACCCCACGCCCGCCGCCCCCAGGCCGTCCGGCGCGATGAAAGCCGCCCCCACCCCTTCGAAGTCCGCCGCCAAGCCCGCCCCGAAGGGCGAGTCCGGGAAGTCGTCCGACGTTTCCCGGGCCGCGTCGCTCCTCCGCCTCGGCCAGAACCTGGAGAAGTCCGGGAAAACGGCGGCGGCCCTCGACTACTACCGGCGGGTTGCCAAGGAGTACCCCGACACCCCCTCCGCCAAGACGGCCGCCGCCCGGATCAAGACGCTGGAAAAGGAATGACGGGCGGGTGAACCGGGGCGGGCGTCGCTACCGGCGGCCCTGGCGTGCTTTCACTCTTTCCCCTTCGGCCCGATCCGGATGTCGAGCCCGACGCGGGTGGTGGCGATTTCCCAGTCGTTGCGGTCCCAGCCGACGATGATCCCCGAGGCTTCGAGTCGGTCGAACGTCTGCTCGACGTAAGCGGGGACGCGGTCTTCGTATTCGGCGACGAGGTCGAGTTTGCGGGCGACCAGGCTCAGGAGGCCGCGGATCGTGGAGGGGCCCTTCTCGGCGATCCGCTTTTGACCCTCGGGCGAGGCCGGGTCGGGGCCTTCGAGCGTCAGTTGGAGCGACCGGAGTAGTTTGCCGAACTGGCCGAACCAGGTGTCGCCGAACCCGAAATACTCGCGGTGGACGATGTGGATTTCGCCCCGGCGCACGATCGCGGCCTGGTAGACCGACTCCAGGTAGTTTTCGCCGTAGTCGGTCTGAAACGCGATGTTAACCGCCTTGGCCAGGTGTTGCAGCGCCGCGGCCAGGCCGACCCGTTTCGGGTCGACGTCGAGCCCCATGTCCCTCAAGCCGCCCGCCTTCCGGGCCGTAACCGTCCCCCCTCCGTCCGCGGTCACGGCCACGCCGAGCGGCAGTTCCCCCGCGGCCGCCGGCAGAGGTCCGAGTGGCGGGGGGGGCGGTGCGGCGGCGCGCCGGGGCGGCGCGGGTGCCGGGGCAGGGGGCGGGACGGGCGCGGCGGATTTCTTCGGTCCCTTGGGGGGCGGTTGCGGGGGCATGAGTCGGTTCCGTGCAGAGTCCGGTTGTTCGGGGCCGGTCGGCCGAACCGGGACTTTAACCGACCCCCTCGGCGGCGGAAACGGGGCAGAGCGCCCGCCGCTCCTTGACGTGTCCGTGCGTTCATACTATGCTTCCGTCCATGACGAGCCGGACGGTGGCGGTAGGGCACCTCGACGCCGACTGTTTCTACGTGTCCGCGGAGCGGGCGCGGGACGACTTTTTGCGCGACAAGCCGGTGGGCGTCTTGGGGAACCAGGGGGCCTGCGTGATCGCCAAGAGCTACGAGATGAAGGCGGCCGGCGTGCACACCGGCGAGCCGATCTGGGAGGCGCGGGCGAAATGCCCCAACGGGATTTACGTCAAACGAGACTTTCACTGGTATGAAGTGCTCAGTCAGTGCATGCGCGAGGTTCTGAAGGAACTGTCGCCGCAGGTCGAGTATTACTCGGTCGACGAGTTCTTCTTTCTGGCCGTGCCGCTCCCCGGGCGGACGTTCCAGGAAACGGCCGAGGTGATTCGGGACCAGATCAGCGAACGGGTCCGCGTCCCTGTCACCGTGGGGATCGCCCGGACGCGGACGCTGGCCAAGCTGATCTCCGACACGGCCAAGCCGTTCGGGGCGCTCGCCGTCCTTGATAAAGAGGAAGAGCATGCTTACCTCAAGGACAGGCCGGTCACGGAAATCACCGGGATCGCCGGCCGGAGACAGCGCCACCTTCTCCCGTGGGGCATCCGAACGTGCCTCGACCTCGCGCAGGCCGACCGCCGGCTCGTGCGCAAGCTACTCATGGCCAACGGCGAGGCCCTTTGGTGGGAGTTGAACGGCGACCCCGTGCACCCGATCCACGCGCAACGGCCGTTGCACAAGACGCTCTCGCGCGGCGGTAGCCTCGGCGAGTCGACCGCCGACCCGGTGATCCTCTACGCCTGGCTCGTGCGCCACCTCGAACGGCTGATCGAGGAGCTAGAGTACCACGCGGTGCTCCCCGGGCGCTTGACGGTCTGGGTTTCCTATAAGAACGGCGAGGCCAAGGTCGGCCAGACGACCCTGGCGGTGCCGACCGACCGGTTCGACACCCTCCTCGACGCGCTCCGGCCCTGCCTACGTCAGGCGTGGGTGCCTCGGGCGCAGGCGACCCGGATGAACCTGGTCGCCGAGCACCTGATCCCGCGTCGGCAGGCCCCGCTCGGGCTGTTCGACCCGCCGGACGCGCGCTCCGAGGCCCTGGCCCGCGTCAAGCGGGAGGTCAACGACCGTCACGGCCGGTTCGCCCTCCGCAGCGCCGCGACGCTCCCCCTGGTCGAAATTTACCGCGACGGGGCGAACGGGTACGACATCTGTGACCTTCGGGGGAAGATTTGTTTCTAAAGGCCGTCACGGCCGTTGATTCGTCGCGTTGAGAGGTCGGCCGCAGAGCAACGGGCACACGAATGTGCGTCGGAATTGCGCTAGCATGGAGCGAATTGCCTACGGATTTGATCGGGCGCCACGGGTTAGACCGCCGGGCCTACACCGGGCGCGGGGGGGAGGCCGAAATCCATTTCCTCTATCGCGACCGCCGGCCCCGCCTGCCGATCTGGCGCGACGGGAGGCTCCAAATCGTGCGCTGGGGGAACGGCCAGGGCAAGAGCGGCTTCCTGCCGCGCACCGGCTGGACCTGGCAGGAGACGATCGAGTCCGGGGCCTGGCAAGGGCTCGATCCGGTCTACGTCGACATCCCCGCCTCGCTCGGCCTGGAGCGCGGGGTCTGGTATCGCATCCGCCAGGGCATCCGCGGCCTGCTCGTCTCCGACGAGCGCGGAGTCGCGGTTGTTTATATGATCTGCCGGCCCTCCACCCATTATTACCGCGTCATGACCCGGTCGCACCAGATGCCCGTCCTGATCGACGAATGCATCTGACGGCCGGCCCGCGGGCTCGGGCGTTCGGGCGGCGAAGAGGGCCGGACGTTCTTCACAGAGCGGCACGGTCGGACGGATCACCGGGGCGCCTTTGTCGGCCCGACGGGCCTCTCGCGTGCGCCAACGTGGGGGGGCGTGCGCCGGTCAGCGGCGGTCGGCCGAGAGGGGGTCGAGGGACGTGCTGACCGCGTCGGTCAGGCGGTTCCAGAGGGTCTGGCGGAGCTGCCGCGACTCGCGCCGGGTCAGCAGGAGTCGTTCACCGGCCCGTTCGGTGAGGACGGCGACGATCGCCCGGATGTCGGTCTGGAGGAGGCCCGTCAAATCCTCGAACTCGGCGGGGAGTTCGAGCCGCCGTAGCGAACTCTCTTGGTTGCAGGTCGACATTCAACCCTCCTTGGCCGGGGGTAGAGACGGGGCACGCGGATCCTTACCGCGTGTCAGGAGAGGCTAAACCCTCGTCGGCCCCCCAGTCAAGTTGATTCTCAGACGTTACCGAGTTCCGGCCCCGCGGCCGGGCGACTCGATCTTAAAGCAACCCTTGCGCCGTCCGCATTCAATGAACGAATTCTAGGACAGGTCGACGCCAGCATTGTTAACATTTGGATTGCCGCACGGGGCGCGCCGTATTAGAACCAGGTCGGTTCGGCCTCGGCCCCGCGGCGGGCCCCGGGGCCGAGGGCCTCTTGGACGAGTTCGACGAGGCGGGGGCCGTCGATCAACTCGATCGGGTGTTCGGCGACGAACTTCTCGGCGGCGAGCGAGAACGTGCGGGTGGTGACGAAAAACCCCTTATGGCTCCGGGTGTGGTGGACCGTGCCGAGGAATTTCTGGAGGTCCGGCGAACCGACCACCCCGCGGGTGAAGTATTTGCACTGGACCACGCCGACCAGGCCGCGCCGGGTGACCCGGAGGTCGGCCCCCTCGTCGCCCGACCCGCCGACCCGCTCGACGTCGTAGCCGAGCGCTTCGAACACCTCGGCGACGAACTCCTCGAACCCCTCGGGGGTGAGCGAGGCGAGCTGAGCGAGCTTCAGGTCGGCGCGCTTCGCCTGGTGGCGCATCCGCTCGACCCGCTCGCGGCCTTCGCGGACCGCCAGGCGGATCGACTCCAGGTCGTCCTCGACGCGCGCCCGCTCGGCCGGGTCGGCCCCCGCGGCGTACCGCTCGGCCTTGAACAGGGCGTTGTCGATCGAGTTGTCGAGCCGGGCCCGCTCGGCCCGGGTGAGTTGATTTTGATAACGCCGGAAGACGGCGTATTCCAGGTGCTCGATCGCCCCGGCGAACTCGGCCGGGGTGCGGACCGCCGGCGCGTCTTCCTGGTATGGCGCGGTGACGAAGAGCGAACCCTGCCGCGCGTCCTCGGCCGGGTTCGCCCCCTGAGCGCCTGACCCGCCGGCCCGGGCCGTCAACCACTCCAGTAACATCGATGCGCACTGCGGACCGAGACACTCCATCGCCCAGGTGCTCCTTGGGTCTCTTCCGTCTTCCGAATTCCGGCCCGCGCTGACGCGGACGATCCTAACGACGGGACCTTCAGCATCACCGTCGCCGCGACCCTCGGCAAGCAAAATCTGCGGACCGACGGGCGCGCCTTCGGATCGAGAGCGGCCTACGTCAAAAGGCCATCAGCTTTCGCGCCCGGGCGGACGCAACGAAGGGGTGCCGGACCCCGTCCGGAACGTCTTCCCTCAACACGTTGCCGAAAAGTCGAAGTGCGGGCCGCCCGAGCCGCTTTCCCCGCGATCCGGGAGGGCTTGTAGACGGCCCGATAGGGTGGGACGGCCCTTTACGCTTACGACGCCGGGCGGCCTCGGGGCCGCCCGGCGTCGGTCGGAAGGGGTGTCGGTGTGGGGCGGGTGCTCAGGACGCGCTGGGCGCCCCGGCGAGTTCTTCGACGCCGACGCGGTAGCAGAAGTCGCCGAAGGTCTCGCCGGCCTGCCGCTCGGCCTTGAAGCGGGCGAAAACGGGGGCGAGTTCCGCGGCCACCTGGTCGAACGGGACGTAGTCCTTGAACTCGATGTTGAGCCGGTCGCCGGTGGTCCGGCCGCCGAGGAAGATCGTGTAGGTGCCGGGCCCCGGGGTGCCGTCCGGGTTGCGGGTGGCCGACCGGCCGACGAGGCCGATGTCGGCGTTATACGGCCGGGCGCAGCCGTTGGGGCAGCCGGTCATCCGCACGGTGAGCCGCTCGTCCCCCAGGCCCAACTTGTCGAGTTCGGCTTCGAGCCGGTCGACGACCGAGGGGAGGGCGCGTTCGGCCTCGGTCACCGCCAGGCCGCAGGTCGGCAGGGCCGGGCAGGCCATCGACCACCGCCGGACCGTGCTGACCCGCTCGACCTCGGCGATCCCGTACTCCTCCAGCCACGCTTCGACCTCGGCCTTTTGCTCCGGCCGGATGTCGGCGAGCAGGATCTTCTGCTGGCAGGTCAGCCGTGCGGGGGTGCCGAAGCGTTCGAAGTAGGCCTTCAGGCCGCTGAAGAGTCGGAGATTTCCGGCGTCCTTGATCCGGCCGTTCTCGACGGGGAGGCCGAGGAAGAGCTTGCCGTCCCCTTGTTCGTGCCAGCCGAGGTGGTCGTCGACGTCGGTGACGTGGATCGGCTTCGGGTCGGCGAGCGGACGGCCGAGGTATTCCTCGACCTTGGCCCGGAAGGCCGCGATCCCCCAGTCGTGGATGATGTACTTGAGCCGGGCCCGCTTGCGGTCGGACCGGTTGCCGAAGTCGCGGAAGACCTTGATGACCGCCTCGCCGATCGCCCGGACGTCGGCCCGGTCGACGTAGCCGAGGGGGACGGCCAGGAACGGGAAGGTCTTCTGCGCGCTCGGCGTGGTCCCCAGGCCGCCGCCGACGAGGACGTTGTAGCCCTTCAGCACGCCCCCCTCGACCACGGCGAGGTAGCCGAGGTCGTTGGCGTGGACGTCGGTGCAGTTGTCTTCGGGGAAGGCGAAGGCGGTTTTGAACTTGCGCGGGAGGTAGAACTTGCCGTAGATCGGCTCGGTCGCGTCGTCGCCGGCCGTCGGCACCTGGATCGGTTCGGCCGGGGGGAGGAGCGGGTTCTCGATCTTCTCGCCGTCGAGCCAGATGTCCCAGTAGGCCGACGACCGCGGGGCGGCGTGCGAGGCCCAGAGGTCGGCGTCGGCCTGCATGGCGTTGTGGACCGGGTCGGAGACCGGGGCCGGGCAGCAGAGGACGTTCCGCTCGACGTCGCCGCAGGCGGCCAGGGTCGACAGCAGCGCTTCATTAATCGCGCGGATGGTCGACTTCAGGTCGGTTTTGAGGATGCCGTGGAGTTGGAACTCCTGCCGCGTGGTGATCCGTAGGGTGCCGTTACCCAACGTCTCGGCCAGGCGGGCGCACGTGAGGTACTGGGCGGCGGTGGTGAGCTTGCCGCCGGGCATCCGGACGCGCACCATGAACTGGTACGCCTTTTCCTTCCCCTCGCGCTTCATCTGCGTGCGGACGTCGCGGTCGTCCTGCTGGTACGAGCCGTGGAACTTCAGGACGGAGGCGGCGTCCTCGCTGATGTGGCTCAGGCCGTTCTGTAAGTCTTCGGCCAGGAACTGTTTGAGATACCCGCTGGCGAGCTTGACCCCTTCGACCTTGCTCGGCTTGCCGCCGGCCCCTTGGACCTCAACCGGGGCGTGGCCGCCGCCGACCGGGTTGCCAACGGGGAAGCCCTGGCTGCTGCCGTTACCGCTCGGATCCATCGCGCTGGCTCTCCTCGACCCCGCCGCCGCACCTCTCATCAATCCGATCGTGCGCCGGAAAGATCGGTTTCCGCATGAAGTTAATGAGGTATCGGCCATTGTAGCGAGGGGCCCGGGCGGATTCAACGCCGGTGCGGAACGCGTCGACGCCGGTTACACTAAAAGGACCGGGGAAGCCCCCTGACGCCTCGCGCGGAGGCCGGAGCGTCTGATGCCCGACTACCAGCTCGAAGGGCCGAAGCCCGCCCGAATGTACGAGGTGATCCTGCCGAAGAAGATCGGCTACTTCGGCAAGGTGCAGGAGGTGCTGGAAGACCTCTTTAACGAAGAGGCGATCCGCGCCATCCCGTTCGTGACGCGGACGATCGCGCGGGCCCGCCGGGGCGACCCGGGGTTCGACGAGGACGCCTGGGTGAAGACCCTCTGTCGCGCCTCGCGCGGGTACTCGATCTACGAGATGGACGGCCGCTACCTCTCCCCGTCCGGGCCGATCGACGAGCGCGTGCTCGTGATCCGGTTTATCTTTCACAACCCCGGCACGGACCAGGCCGCCGACCCCCGCACCGACTTCCTCGCCGCGTCGCTGGAGGTCGTCAACCACCTGGTCGCCCACCGGTTCGCCGAGGAACTCGGGGTCGAGGAAGAGATCTGGTTTTTGGAATACTCCCACCCGCAACTGGCCATCTGGCGCAAGGGTGGGCCGGCCGGGGACGACGGCAACGGGGCCGAGCCCCGCGAACCCGACAAACCATCGAACTAAGGAGGGCGGCCGGTGAGCGACACGCACGCGAAGCAGACACGCAGCGCCCCGTTGATCGAACGCTACGCCTCGGGCGGGCCGATCTTGATGTACGCCGTCTCGGGTCTGACCCACGAACAGGGGCTCGCCCACCCCGGACCCGGCGACTGGAGCGTCGCGCAACTCGTCGCCCACCTGCTCGACGCCGACCTCGTGTACGCCGACCGGATGAAGCGCGTGATCGCCGAGGACGACCCGCCGCTCCAGGCGTTCGACGAGAACGCCTGGGCCGCGCGGCTCGGCTACGAGGAGACGTCGGTCGAAGAAGCCGTGAGCCAACTGGCCGCCAACCGCCGCCGGATCGCGGCGATCCTCCGCCGCTGTTCCGACGCCGACTTCGCCCGCTCCGGCCGGCACTCCGAGGCCGGCAAGGTGACCCTGGCCGGCCTCCTGGCGACGGTGACGAACCACGTCGACCACCACCTCCGCTTCCTCTACGCCAAGCGCGCCAACCTGGGCGTCGCGCTGCCCCCCCGTTACGCCAGTGAGGCGCTCGGGACGGCCGTCGAAGGGTGACGACCTTTGAAGGAACGCCCACGTCTTCGGATGTGGGCTTCCTAGAAATTCTCCGGTGTTCTCATGAACGGGTCGACGCCCGACCCGTTACCGCCGGTGTTCCTGAAGGGCCGCGACGGTGCGGGCCATGTCGTCGGGCAGGGGGGCGACGAATTCGAGGGCCTGGCCGGTTTGGGGGTGGGTGAAGCGCAGGGTGTGCGCGTGGAGCGCCTGGCGGTCGATCAGGAGGCGGTCGGCGTCCGGGGCGGAGGGGCCGAGGAGGTCGCCGAGGGTCAGGCGGTCGCGCCCGGAGTACGCCTTGTCGGCGACGATCGGGTGGCCGATGTGGCCGAGGTGGACCCGGATCTGGTGGGTCCGGCCGGTCTGGGGCTTGCAGCGGACGACCGCGAAGCCGCGGAAGCGTTCGACGACCTGGTAGAAGGTCACGGATTCCTTGCCGCCGTCTTCGGGGAGGCGGATCGCCATCTTCTCGCGGTTGGTCGGGTGCGGGCCGATCGGCTTTTCGATGTAGTCGCTGTCGCGCTCGGGGACTCCCGAGACGACGGCGAGGTACTCCTTCTGGATCGTCCGCTGCTCGAACTGGGCGGCCAGGCCGCGGTGGGCCGCGTCGTCCTTGGCGACGATCAGGAGGCCCGTGGTGTCGCGGTCGAGCCGGTGGACGATCCCCGGGCGGTGTTCGCCGCCGACGGTCGAGAGCGTGTCGTAGTGGAACTGGAGGGCGTTGACGAGCGTCCCCGTCCAGTGCCCTTTTGCCGGGTGGACGACCATCCCCGCCGACTTGTTCACGACGGTAAACGCGGGGTCGTCGTAAACGACCGTGATCGGGATGTCTTCGGGGACCGGGGTGTCGTCGGCCAACTCCGGGAGCCAGACGCGGATCGTGTCGTCGAGGCGGACCTTGTACGACGCCTTGACCGGCTGGCCGTTGACCAAGACCGCCTGCGCGTCGATCACCTTCTGCATGACGCTCCGCGAATAGTCCGGGTAGCGGCTCGACAAATACGCGTCGATCCGCTTCCCGACCATGCGGGCCTTCACGGTGAACTCGCTCGGCGTCTGCGATAGCTCGGGGGGAGACATGGTCGGGCGGTGAACGTCGCGTTCACCAATGAAAGGGGGACCGCCGAGGGGCGTCCCTGAGGGTCACAAAAAAAGCGACGACGGTCTCCTGGCGCCCCCGCGGGGTTGCGCGGGGGGCTCGACCGAGGTCGCTCGCGGGCGGTTACTTCGCCTCGCCCGGCTTCCCGCCGGAGAAGACCTCGCCGGGAAGTCCCGGGGTGGCGTCGGCCTTCGGCGCGTCGGCCTTGGGGGCTTCCGGCTTGGGCGTGTCGGCCTTGGGCGGGGTGAACAGGTCCGACGGCAGCGCGCCCGACTCGGGCGTCGCGGCCCCCTTGGTCTCGGCCTTGGGGGCGGGGGTCGGCGGGGGGGGCGGGACGGCCAGCGGGTTCGGCTCGGCCGCCTTGCCGGCGTCGGCGGCACCCGGCATCGACGACGGCAGCGGGATCGAGAACGGGTTGGTCGTCGTGGGCGTGGTCGGCCCGTTAAGCGGCGGGTGGTCGCTGGGGAGCGGGATGGGGAGGTTGCCGATCCCGTCGGGGGGCACGGTCGTCTGGGCCGGTTTGAAGGCGTAGAGGTCCTTGTAGAAGGCGACCGCCTCGGGCGACTTCAGCAGCTTGGCCAGCCGCTCGGCCTCGCGGGCCTCCTCGGTGCCGGCCCAGGCCTTGTTCTGGGCGACCTTCTCGTACTGCTTGACCGCCTTGTCGAGGTCGTTGCGGGCCTCAAGCGTCCGGGCCAGCCCGAGGGCGGCGACGCGCGCCTGGGGCGAGTCGGCGGGGGCGGCGTCGGCGACGTTCTGGAACAGGTCGAGCGCCTTTTTCAGGACCGGCAGCGCGGCCTCGCGGTTCGCGGGGAGGTCGTTGAACCCCTGGTTGTAGAATTCGGTGGCCGCCTGGAGGAGCGCCCAGCGTTCGGCCGGGGTGTTGGGGAACTCCTTGGCGACTTCGACCCGGGCGGCCGCCGTCTTGGCCGTTTCGAGCTTGCTCCACGCCTCGTTGGAGGCGGCGCGGCCGAGGGTCAACCCGCTCCCCAGGAGGCTCAGCGCGAGCGTTACGACCGCCACGCCGGCGACCAGGCCCCAGAACCGGGCCGGGTGTTCCAACGCCCGGTGGAACCAGCGCGCCAGGAGGGGCAGGTCGTCCTCGGGGTGGTGGATCACCGTGGGGACGGCGTGTTCGAATTGGTGCTTGGCCGGCAGCGGGGAGCGCGACTCGTCAGCTTTCATCCTTCGCCTCGATAGCGTTCCCCGGTCTCGATCGCGTCCGAACTCGGCGCGGGGAAACTCCGTCCTCGGTCGATCTCAAACCCCTCGGAATCTTACAGTTTGGCGCGAGTCACGGTCAAGCGGAAGGGGCCGGCGATTGTGGGAACCCGGCCCCTCACTTGGGCGGCGCGAAGAGGGCGTTTTCGGCCGTCTTGACGAGCAGCCACTGCCGGTCTTCGGGGCTGAGGAAGTCGAGCTTGTCCCGGACCAGGGCGATGCTGTCGACGTAGCGGTGGGCGTCGACCTGGAAGGGGCAGTCGCTCTCCCACATGCAGCGACTCGGGCCGAAGGCGTTCACCACGCGTCGGATGAGCGGGGCGAGGTCGAGGTAGGGGGGCGTTTTCTTACCGAGGGCGTAGAAGGCCCCGACTTTCACCAGCAGTTTCGGGTGTTTCGCGAGGGCGCAAAGGGCGTCGACGTCCGCGTCGCGGACCGTGCCGTCGACGCCGATCCGGCCGAGGTGGTCGATGATCACGGGGGTATCCGGGTAGGCCCGGCACATCCGGTCGACCTCGGGGAAGGCGTCGGGGTTGATCAGGCAGCTCAACACCTGGCCGGTCTTAGCGGCCTCGGCGAACATGGCGCGGTAGCCGGCCGGTTCGAGCCAGCGGGCCGGCGGGAGCTTGCTGTAGTTGGGCGCGATGCGGAAGGCGCGGACCCCCTTGGGGAGGAGTTCGCGCATCGCCGCGTCGGGGCGGGGGCCGAGCGGGTCGACGATCGCCGTCCCGACGAACCGGTCGGGGTAGAGCTTGATCATGTCGAGCATGTACGAGTTGTCGAACTCGTAATAGCTCATTTGGATCAGGTTCACGCGGCCGACCCCGGCCGGGCGGCAGTGGCCGAGGAGTTGCTCGGCGGTGAACGACGGGGGCTTCATGTCGTCCCGGGTGAACCCCTGGGCCAGGGGGTAGTGCGCCGTGTCGGGCGTCCAGATGTGGGAGTGGGCGTCGATGTACGGTTCCAGAGCCACGGCGCGTCCCTAAGGGTTCCCGGTTTCCCGCCCGCCGGCCCGTCCGCTCAGGCGAGCGCCTCGGCGATGACTTCCCCTTCGGGGATGATCGTGAGGGGGCGGGCCTGGCGGTCGTAGAGGGTGGTGGACAGGTCGATCCCGAGCAGGTGATAGATCGTGGCCAGGACGTCCTTGGGGGAGACCCGGCGCTCGATCGGGTCGGAGGCGATCTTGTCGGACCGGCCGACGACCCGGCCGCGGGCGATCCCGCCGCCGGCCATCAGGACCGAATAGCACCGCGACCAGTGGTCGCGCCCGCCCCCTTGGCCCAGGCTGAGCTTCGGCGTCCGGCCGTGCTCGCTAATGCAGACGACCAGGGTCTCGTCGAGCAGGCCGCGGCGGTCGAGGTCGATCAGCAGGCCGGAGAGCGTCCGGTCGAGCCCCGGCAGGAGCTCGTTCTTCATCCGGGGGAAGTGGTCCCAGTGGGTGTCCCACCCGGTGCCGGCCAGGCCGTATTCGTCCCAGAAGACGGTGAGGAAGCGGCCCCCGGCCTCGACCAGCCGGCGGGCCGTCAGGGCGGCCTGGCCGAACAGGGTCATGCCGTAAAGCTCGCGGGTCGACGGGTCTTCGAGGCCCAGGTCGAACGCCTTGCGGAACTTGTCCGAGCCGAAGAGGGAATACGCCATCGCGCGCTGGCGGTCGACCCCGTGGCGGTCGGCCCCCTTGTCCATGTCCCGGCGCGACTCTTCGAGCTGTTGCAGGAGCGTCCGCCGGCGGTCGAGCCGGTCGAGCGTGAGGCCGGGCTCCAGGGCGCCGACGGCCCCGAGCCGGAACCGGCTTTCGGGGGTGATCCCGCGGTAGGGTTCGAGGTCTTCCCAGACCTTATCCTGGAGGGTCTTCCGGGCGGTCTTGGTCGCCTTGCCGACGAACTCGGTGGAGATCGGGTCCCAGGTCTGGCCGAGGAACCCGCCGTACGGCCCCGCGCGGGCCACCTCGCCGATCCGTTGGCTGCTGAAGGCCCAGGGGAGGACCAGGTTGCGCGGCACCTCGGGGCGCCCGGCGCCCCCGCCGGCCTGCGCGGCGCGGGTCGAGTCGACGTAGTCGACCACCGAGCCGATGTACGGCCAGTGGGCCTGGTCGCGCGGGTTCAACTCCATCGGGGCGGAGATCGCCGAGAGGCCCGTCGTCGCGTAGGCGACCCCGTGGAGCGGGAACGGGTGCGAGACCGTCCGCAGGACGGTCACCTTGTCCATCACCCCGGCCATGTGCGGCAGGAGTTCACACACGTCGAGCCCCGGCACGCTCGACTGGATCGACTTGAGCTCGCCGCGCACCTCCTCGGGGGCCTCGGGCTTGGGGTCGAACGTTTCGAGCTGGCTCGGGGAGCCGTACATGAACAGGAAGATGCACGCCTTCGCCTTCCCGAACCCGCCGCGGACGACCGACTCCCCCGGTTCCGGGGTCGAGCCTGAGCCGGCCAGCGCCGCCAGCGGCTCCGTCAGCCCGAGGCCGAGCATGCTCAACGACCCGACGTGGAGCAGGTCGCGGCGTGTCAGTCCGTCGCACAACCGCTTCGGCCCACCCAGAACCCGGATCATGGGGGCTATGCTCCGTATTCAGGCGTGCCGGGCCGTTGCGTCAGCGGCCCGGCACGATTCCGGTCGACTTCTCCCGCCACAGATTATGCCAGATTCAAGGAGTGTTCAACATAAATCCGGGCCGAACTGCCAATTGCGAATGTGGGTCGTCCCTCGCCCCCGGCGGGGGCGAGGGGTGGCGACTCAAGAGGCCTTCCGGCGACTCATCGGGTCTTCAGGACGAGCGTGCCGGCGATCATGTCGTGGAGCCCCTGCTTCTTCTCCGTGAAGGCGACCATGATGTAGCCGATGCAAAGGATGATCCCGGAGAGGATTTTGGCGAAAAGGCGGCCGACGGCCCGGCCGAATGAGATCCGGCGGCCGTGAAGGTCGGTCACCTTGATACCGAGTGCCATTTTGCCCAGCGTCGCCTGCGAGGCCGAACTCTCCATGCCGGCGTAGTACAAGATGCCCAGGATACCGCCGATCAGATAGGAGAAGATGATAATGCCAGAGCCTTGAAGGTTCTCCTGGTTCCCTGTCGCGCCCAGGATGAACCCAACGACGAACAGGAGGAAGACTTGGGTGAAGCCGACGATGAAGTAGTCGATGAAGTAGGCCCCGAACCGCCTCCAGAACCCGGCGAAGCCGTAAAACGTGGCCGGACGGCTGAAGTCGGTGACAACGACCTTGCTCTCGGGCGCGGCGTACGGGTTGTCGCTGAAGGAAGACATCGTCGGTTTCCTTTGGATTGGCTCGACCGTTTGTGGAATCAAGACGGGCTCCGGTCTCTCGACCCGGCCGCGTCCGTCTAGACATACAGACACTATGACCATGCAATCACAAAAGGGAAATTAAAAATGCAGGACACGTGCGAAAATTCGACACCGAACTCCGCGACGCCCGGCGTCCCCTCGTGGAGGCGCCGGGCGCGGGAGGAAAGATAAGGGGCGGGGTCGGCGGGGTCGGTTAGCGGACGAGGGCCTGGAACGACACGTGCCCTTCGGCGCCCGGGGGGATGGCGCCGGGGAGTTCCCACTTCAGCTCGGTCGAGCCGACGCGGTTTTCCTCGGCGGAGAACCCGGTCCCCTTCGGGCCGCGGGCGCTCCCCTTCACGTACCCGAGCCGGGGCAGCAGGCTGTCGACGATCGTGACCGACCGGATCGGGGTGTTGCCCATGTTGCGGTACTGGATGACGAACGTGACCACGTCGCCCGCCTCGGCCTCGCCGGCGCTGACGCGCTTGACCACGGCCAGGCCCGGCTTGTTCGGCGGGGTTTCGACCCCGACCGTTTCGCGCGGGGTCCACGCCATGACGGCCTCGCTCGCACCTTCGATGATCCCCGTGATGACGGCGCTTTCGGCCGTCTTGATCCCCTGGATCCGGGCCCGCTCCCTCATCCCGGCCGGCAGCTGCCGGGTCCGGGCGAGTTCGGCACCCT
>Ga0164243_10002289_pt1 | contig 31879 bp, 29 predicted proteins | sample OricompcompostOP_FD_108781 | JGI IMG/M metagenome (GOLD analysis project Ga0164243, IMG submission 108781) | Organic Plus compost microbial communities from Emeryville, California, USA - Original compost - Organic plus compost (OP) | ecosystem: Engineered > Solid waste > Mixed feedstock >... | reverse complement strand
GCTCGCTCAGACACGCGTTGGCTGGAAGCGAGGGTAACCCTGCTTTTCAGGATGATGGCGGATTCTTTGCCTGCTCTGGCGCTTTTGTCGGGCCCCAGAGCGGGTAGGGAATCCCTGCCAGTCGGTTGATAAGAAAGGCTTGAATCGTGATCAGAATAACAGCTATCATGATGATAACAAGCTGATAAGGCGTTTTCAGGATGCCCAGTGAGACAATCAGGGTTGTCGCGCCCGCGGGAGGATGAGGCACTTTACACAGAACCATTGCTCCGGCGGTCAGACCAAGTGACAGCGCGGCTGCAATAATGCGAGGCCATGTTACTCCAACTGATAAGGCAGGGCCAGCATCTGTAAGCCCTGTAACGACCAGGCTCAGATAGCCCGCGATCAGTCCAATGGCATGCCCACAGATGGTATTACGGGGAGAGGCCGGGGGAGCCATTGGGGTATAAAAAAAGAGAAAGGCTGTGGGGCCAAGCGAAGGAAAGATAAAGGGTGTCTTGGTAATATCAGCTACCGCACTCATAATGGCAATGCTGATACAGCCGTTGACAAAGCTGAAGAGTGACAGCACGCCTATGTTTGAGTAGCGCTTAAGCAGCCAGGGGACGCGCATGCGATTCAGCAGACCGCGCACGATATCGGACATTTGCCCGCCGATAGGGTGTTCCTTATCTATCGAAGCGTTCGGCTGTGGCTGCTTTCGTATAGGATCATTCTCACTCATGGATCACCATTCTGAATTTTCAAAGAGTTATCGCTATCTCTTTTTAGTATAGTCACGGCCGATAATACTGGAATGCTTCAGACAGAAGCAAGAAAGGAGCGAGATGTGAGGCTGAATTGGAATACTCGTGCCCTTCCGCAAGGGGCGATTGTCCTGACCACACTGGATACGCATACTGCCGGAGAGCCATTGCGCATCCTGATTGATGGACTGCCTGAGTTACCAGGCGAGACGCTGTTAGCGAAACGCGCCTATTTTGCCAGGACTTACGATCATCTTCGCCGTATGTTGATGTGGGAGCCCCGTGGGCATCATGAGATGTATGGGTGCGTGCTCACTCCTCCTTCGACCGCTGAAGCGGATCTGGGAGTCTTTTTCCTGCACAATGAGGGCTATAGTACCATGTGTGGTCATGGCGTGATCGGGTTGGTCACGGCTCTGCTGGAAACTGGTGCACTGGAACCGAAGGGGCCTCAGACACCAGTGACGTTGGAAACTCCTGCGGGGCTGGTCTATGCGACAGCTCATCTTACAGCAGATGGGCTTGTTGAGCGGGTCTCGTTCTTAAATGTCCCCTCATTCCTCTATGCGCGTGATCTGACAATTGAGCTTCCCGAAATCGGGGAGATAACGCTTGATGTAGCCTTTGGTGGGGCTTTCTATGCTATTTTGCCTGCCGAACGCGTCGGTTTGCGTGTTGTGCCTGATATGGTAACGCAATTGGCGGCAGCCGGAGAGGCGATCAAGAAAGCGGTGAATACACGTTTGAAGATCACGCATCCCACCGAAGAGGCGTTAAGCTTTCTCTATGGTACCATCTTTACTGATAGCCCTGAGGACCCCACACACCATAGTCGCAATGTTTGCATATTTGCTAACGCTGAGGTAGATCGTTCACCAACCGGGACCGGTGTGTCAGCTCGTCTGGCAGCGCTGGATGCTCGGAGAGAAATCACGGATGGTGAGCGCATTACCATTGAAAGTATTCTTGGGGCTCAGAGCACCTTTCAGGGGCGTGTCGCTGAGAGAACGACGTTTGGTACATATCAGGCTGTTGTACCTGAGGTCTCTGGAAGTGCTTTTGTCACAGGGCGACATGAGTTTCGGCTTGATCCACGCGATACCCTGGGACGTGGCTTTCTGTTCTGAGGGCAAAAAGAAGAGACCTCATAGTGTTGAGGTCTCTTTGGACTAGATCTTCTGTACCTGCAAAAAATCCACCTTCACGTTTTTTTTCCCGATGAGGGTGGGTAGACTCACTGTAACCTGGTGGTTTCGTTCATCTACGCGGATAACTGTGCCCTGGTGAAAGGAGAGCGGCCCATAGGTTACACGAACCCGGTCACCTGGCTTGAGATTGGTCATTTTCCGAAGCATCTGTGTACATCACCCTCTCTATTGTATAAAGCGTCAAAACAGGGCTCTTTGAGAGGTAATACGATCTACAACAGATTCGGGTTGTGCCCTCAGATATTCTGTGCGAAAGAACCAAGCACTTTGCAGAAGATTGAGTGTTCCGCCAGGAAGGTCAGCGCTCTGCGTACAGCGGGGTCCTCACGATGTCCGGCAATATCCAGGAAGAAGACATATTCCCAGGGACGCTGACGTGTGGGGCGTGACTCAAGTTTGAGCAGGTTAATTTTCTCTTCCGCGAGGCCGCCGAGGCACTGATAGAGCGAACCGGGCTGGTGAGCGGTAATCATCAAGAGCATGGTTTTTGCTGCTGTGGTGGGGCGTGGGGCCGGTTCCCGTCCAAGCGCGATAAAGCGGGTGTAGTTATCTTTAATGGTCTGAATGTTACTTGCCAGAATCTCCAGCCCATAGAGTTCGGCGGCGCTGGCGCTGGCGACGGCTGCAACCCCTTCAAGTTTCTCCTCGCTCACCATCTTGGCGCTTCCAGCTGTATCATAGGTGGCGACAATCTCAACGTCCAGAGATCGCAAAAAGGCATCGGATTGTGCCAGTGCTTGCGGATGAGAGATCACTCGTTTGATATCACTGATTTTCTGTCCTGGAAGGGCTAACAGGCAATGATGCACCGGGTGACTGATTTCACCGATGACAAAGAGATCATGCTGTCGAAGCAGATCATAGGTATCATTAATGCTTCCTGCCTGCGAATTCTCAACCGGAACAAGGCCATAATCGACATCGCCGGTTGCTACTGCGCGAAAGACCTCAGCAAAACTGCGGTAAGGGGTGGGCTCTACCGGGCGATTCTGCTGCTTGCCGAAATAAATCTGAGTGGCTTCATAGCCAAAGGCGCCGCGCTCTCCCTGGAATGCAACGCGTAGCGGTTTGACGTTGTGCTGTTCCTGCTTCTCTTCTTGTTGCCCCGATGCTTTCTCTGTTACTTGTGCCATGCCTGAAAAACTCCTTCTAAAAGCAAGCAAGCCCCATAGAGGGGCTTGTGCTTACTGCTCTTTTTCTATATTGAAAGAAATTGAGAGCGGAGCGGATTAACCGACTTTGTAATGCTCTTTGTGGTAATACTTCATTCCAACGCCCACCACCTTTACCGGCTGAAGGTCAGCAAGCATGATGCGCTCACCACAGGAGGCGCAAACACGGTTGGTCAGGTGGTTGAGCTGCTCTCTATTCGCCAGTGAGGCACGAGCTGTTTTTGAAAGTTCACCCTTCTTTGGCATGGTGTCTATTCCCCTTTCGCCTTAGCATTGTCTCTACTAACATTGTCTCTCTTAAAGAGAACAACCAAACTATAACAAATCTTCCCGGAGCGCTGCAAGCTCCCATTTCTTCTCTCGTGGCCTGCATGATGGCCTTTGTGAGCAGGGCAGGAGAAATTTGTTATTTCGTGAGAACGTGTCTGTCAGATTCGTTCAACAGTATATCATAGAGACACTGTACAGACAATCTCTGACCATGTTTCCCATACTGAAACCTCTTTTTCCCAAAACGGGCCAGAAGGTCTTTGGCTTCAGGTGCGGCGAGTGTCAAGGAACTACGTGATCTGTTTTGTTATGCGACACTTTCTGAAAAGTGTCTCTTTGTGCTACTTGATGATATGCTCTATGAAGCGGTTCACAGGACCCTGCTGGAAGGGGAGAAGAACGCGTGTCAGATGCAGAGAAACCCCGATGGCGGAAAACGCTACCGGGGTTTCTGGCTATCAGGCGGGATTGAAAGTACCCGAATGTGGCTCTCATCCGGGGTATGCTGTGAGAGCCTTACATCACGCCAATTCCTTTGAGAAACATCTGAATGGCAGTAATCAGGATTACCGGTAAGAAGATGTAGCGCAGCGTCTTGCTGCTGAGCTTCATCAACAGGCGCGAACCGATGAATGCGCCCGCGAGAATACCCAGTGCGACCGGAGCAGCAACCAGCGGCAGAATGTCGCCACGCGCGAAGTAAATGGCTGCGCTGGCCGCTGCTGTGACGCCGATCATAAAGTTACTGGTGGTGGTTGAAACCTTCATCGGCAGACGCATCACCAGATCCATCGCGGTGACCTTGAATACGCCGCTACCGATACCGAGCAGGCCGGAGAGCGTTCCGGCAATGTACATAATCAGCAGTCCAATCGGTGTACGTGTCACCTGATAGGAGATCTCCCGTTTCAGATAGCGGTCGGGATAGGAAGATGAGAGCTTCAACCAGTTGGCCCAGCGGTCATTTTTGACCCCCTGTGGCACTTCTTCGCCAATCTTGAAGATCATCGGAATAGCGGTGATAATCAGAATGATCGCGAAGAGGATCGAGAGAATACCAGGTGCCAGTAGCGTCGCAAGGAAAGCGCCACTGATTGCGCCAATGGTTGTGCCAAGCTCAAGGAACATCCCGATACGCATATTGGTGACACGATCCCGGACATAGGCAGCAGCGGCTCCACTGGAAGTGGCGATTACCGAGATAATGCTGGCGCCGATGGCGTATTGAATCGGAAGCTTAAAGATCAGGGTGAGCATCGGCACGATCAGAATGCCGCCTCCCAGACCAAGCAGGGAGCCAAGCACCCCGGCAAGAATCGCTCCGAGAAAAATAAAGGCCGAGAAGCTTAGCGAGAAATTATGTGTCAGTGCTGTTGTTGGCGCGGAACTCGAACTTCCCTCTGCATTGCCTGTCAACATGCTGAAGAGCAGAATTGCCAGGACAATACATGTGATGATGACATACTGAAGGTCATGTTCCAGCGCAAAGATGATGATAGAGGCTGTCACACGAATAACCGGTGTCAGGATCAGGATAAAGAGTCCCAGGGCAATGATTGATTGCGACTGAAGAGAGAGAAGCCCGGTTAGTAGTTGCCCGAAGCTTGATGGAAAGTCAAGTAAATTGCCCCCGGCAAGACCACCTGTCCCTAGAAACAGCCCTAAGCCAAGTATGATAATCGCTGCACTGAGAAGGACCCCACCCTGCAATATCCATCCAATAATATCGTTCGCCAGCAGTCGCTTATTTTCGATGGGCGATGCGGTATCCTTTCCTGTGATTGCATCCTGCGGTGGTGTTTGTGTTGTTTTCATCTGTCTATCCTCTGGCATTGTTGCAGTAGCATACTTTCATAATATTTATTTATGATTAGAATTCGGTGAACATGGGACTTTGGCTACTGCTTTCTCTTAATGAAGACACGTTTTTGGCTCTTTCTTTGTTCTATCAATAAGTGTATTTCATTTTTTCAATAAAATCCAATAGTTATTTAGCATAGAATTCATAACCAGAAGGAATAAATAATCAAATTTGTTCGTTGTTCGTCGGAGGAGTATACTGAGCTGAAAGAGAAGAGAGATATGCTCGCAAGGTTTGAAGAAGAAGTGGAATATACAAGGAGAGGGGCATAAATGAGCATAGACTCGACGTTATACTAAGTGGTTTGAAACAGAAGTTATAAGCAATCTTGTTTCTTCTTAGAAAGGTTGATCTCTTTCTATGGCTATTTTTCAACAGAAAAGAAGTGTTCGTCGTTCACTGAAAAAGCTTGCTCTGGGAGGACTTGTGGGAGGAAGTGTCGGGATTGTAGGCAGCATATTCGCTGTATCGATGTATATAGTTGATACTCTCATCCGTCCAAAGCGCCTGACCAGCTTTTATGAACTCTATACATTTACTCCGTTTGAGCTTGATCTTCCCGCTGAGGAGATTACATTTCCCCCTGTTGAGGGAGATCATCAGGTGACTGGCTGGTATATCCCCTATCCCGGGGCAACGACTACCATTATTGTCTGTCCGGGCTATCGAGGACGCCGTGCTGATGTGCTTGGAACCAGTGCCCATCTCTGGAAAGCCGGGCATAATGTGCTTGCCTTTGAATATTATGGTCATGGTTCGGTGGTGGGCAGTCCGGTGACGCTTGGGTATCGTGAGCTCAACGATTTTCTTGGAGCGATAGAATACGCGAAGCAGCGTGCTCCACAGACGCGACTGGGGGCGATTGGCTATTCGATGGGAGCTGCAATTGCGCTGATGGCGGCTGCACGCCGACCGGAAGTCGAAGCGGTAATCGCTGACAGTCCTTTTGCCACGCACAAGAGCGCGGTCGAGTATGCTGTGCGGCGAACCTTGCATATCCCGTTTGTGGTCTTTGATCGCATCACTGATACCCTGTTATGGTGGCGTGCCGGGTATCATTTCAATCAGGTTGAGCCAATTCGGGAGATTGGAAAGATCGCGCCGCGACCGGTGCTGCTCATTCATGGATTGAAAGATTCGATTGTGGATCCTGAGGATGCGCCGAAGCTGTATGAAGCCGCGGGCGATCCTAAAGAGCTCTGGCTGGTGCCCGATGCCGAACATTGTGGCGTCTATTTTGTCGATCGTGAGGCATATGTGGAGAAGATGCTGAACTTCTTTGACCTGCATCTCCGAAAATCGCGCCCCCCCATTCAGTTACAGGGGCGAAAAGAGGCATCTTCAGCGGAACAGGGCGGGACGCGACCGTTCGGTGTAGGTCAAGAAGTATAGTTGAGCGTAATAATCATTCCGTCTTTCCCGGTGCGGGTGTTTGGAAATACACTGCGTGCCAGTTTTTCGGCCTGGGACGTATTCTGCACTTTCGGACTGAAGTGGGTCAGAACAAGCTGACGGGCGTGTGCGGCTTTCGCCAGGCCCGCGGCTTCGTTCGCGACCATGTGTGCATTCGCCTTTGCGAGTGGAAGATCCTCGATCGTATCGTACATACTTTCGCAGATCAGCAGATCAACATCGTGTGCAAACTGGCTGAGCGACTCTGCCGGGCGTGAATCGGTAATAATCGCGAACGAGATACCACGACGTGGTGCTCCTAAAACCTGCTCTGGTCGAAATGTCTGTCCTTCATATTCGATGACCTCGCCCTGCTGAAGCGGCTTCCAGTATTGAACAGGGAGCCCCAGACTTTTCGCTTTCTCGACTTCAAAAACCGGCTTCCGTTCAAGCTCGACACGATAGGCCAGGCAGGGAACGCCGTGGACCGCGTCAATGCATGATGCTTTGAGACCGCCAGGGAGCTCAAAATGCTGCTCACCTCTTAATTCATGGATGTGGATTGGAAAGGGAAGCTCGGGGGCAAGCCTCCGTAAGCCATCAATGATATAGGTTGTTCCTGTTGGTCCATAAATATCGAGAGGATCTGTTTTCCCTGCATGAGCAAGCATAAAGAGGATGCCGGGGAGGCCTGCCACGTGATCGGCGTGCATATGTGAAAAACAGATAGCTCCTAACTGGCGAAATCCCCAACCAAGCGATTTCCAGGGAATCTGTGTCCCTTCACCACAATCAAACAGAGTCAGTGTGGAGCCGAAGCGGACAAGCGTACTTGAGAGCCAGCGCCCGGGTAATGGCATCATCCCGCAGGTGCCGAGTAAACAGATATCAAGCATACGAGGTGGCGTCTTTCTTCACTTGGATCTACATTCAATTCTCTGACCTCAAACTGACTATATAGTATAGCAGATTCTGTCCAGGCCAGAGCTCATGAATGCTATGATATGATAAGGGGCAAGGAGTATAAGAGAATGTTACAGGTAATTGACCGTTATCACCCACAGAGACGACGTCAGCTTCAGGAAGCCGTTGACGCCGGCAGATTTGAGACATGTGACGAACTGGAATTGTTAGGAGAGGAACAGCTTTTGCCTCTGGCGCGACAGAGTCTCTTCCTGTTGATTGCGGGAGGGGTGGCACTGGCCGTCTTGAACATGCTGACGTATTTCTGGCACTACGGGCAGTGGTTTCCTTCGCTCTCATGGGGCTCTGTTTTCCTCTGGGTTGTTGTCAGTATTAGTAGCTATATTATCATTCTACCTGTTCATGAGGCCATTCATGCACTGGCTATCCTGTTCTGGGGAGGACGCCCGCATTTCGGGCTGAAATTGCCGCTGGCGCTGTTCTGTGGGGCACGTGCACAACTGTTTCGGCGTGACCAGTATCGCATGATTGCCCTTGCTCCGCTGGTGGTGTTGACCGTGGCTGGCCTGCTTGTGCTCTTCTGGCAGCCAGGACTTGCGGGCTATCTCTGGTTCGCACTGGCCGGGAATATCTCGGGAGCCGCAGGGGATATTCTGGTTGCGCAGAGAGTGAGGCGCTTTCCGGCGGAGACGCTCTTTGAAGATACTGAGACCGGCTATCGAGCGTTGCGGGTACACCCTGAAACGATATAGCTATCTGCATTGACGTTGGTCAGATGTTCGTGCTAGCATACTTCGGAATTGTACAGGCACGAGCCTGTATCATGGAATAGATGAAAAACAGGAAAGAAGTGGTATATGCCTGAACTACCTGAGGTTGAATATACAGCGCGTCAATTGCGCTCTGCGCTCGTCGGGGCGACGATCCGGGAAGTGCATCTCTTCTGGGAGCGCACGATTGGCTACCCGGATGTCCCGACTTTTCTTGCAGAGATTGCGGGAAGAACAATTGAGGGGATTCGTCGCAGAGGAAAGTATCTGATTCTCGATTTAAGCGGCAATCTGTTTTTGAGTATCCATAGACGTATGACCGGAAATCTGCTACTCTTGCCCGCTGGCTGGACGTTGGATACCAGCTTGCGCGAGCGAGACCCCGCTGTATGGAACACCAAAGGGCCAACTTTTAGGCTTGATTCAGCCAGCGGACTCTCATATAGTCATGAGTTGAACTACTGCCGGGCCTGCCTGGTGTTTGAGGATGGACGCTGTTTACTCTATACTGATTTGCGTAAATTTGGCCGTTTTGAGCTCTGGGAGCGTGAACGCGAGGCCGAGGCCTTTGCTCAGCTTGGTCCGGAGCCCCTGAATGGAGAGTTCACGGTGGAGGGATTTGCCTCAGCGCTGGCAAAGCGCAAAGGGCCAATCAAGCAGGTGTTGCTTGATCAGCTTGTGGTGGCAGGGGTCGGCAACATTTATGCCGATGAAGCGCTGTTTTATGCCGGAATCCACCCTTTGCGCAGTGCTGCCTCGCTGAATACGGATGAAGTGAAGGCATTGCATACCGGTATTGTGACGGTACTGACACAGAGCATCGAGCATGGTGGTACTTCATTCAGCGATTACCGTGACCTGTGGGGCGAAGCAGGAGACAACTACAACCACGTACAGGTGTACAAGCAGGACGGAAAGCCCTGCTCGCGTTGCGGTTCGCTTATTGAACGCATTATCGTTGCTCAGCGCAGCACGCATTACTGTCCGAGCTGCCAGAAACCTACTGGGGTGTAAAGAACGCCGAACATGTGACTTTCTGATTGCCTGCGGTAAAGGTGATATCAACCGTCGCAGGGGTTAAACGGGGCTGACGACCACCAAGTGCAATGACAAACGAAACATAACCACCCTCATCACTTGTCTGAGGGTCTCCCAGTGGCTCACTCCAGCCATCAAAATTGACCGTCCCGGTGGCTGTTAGCCCTTTCACTCCCTTGTTGTCTTTTGTAATGCGTGCATAAATAGTGACATTTCCATAGGCGGGCGGGCCATAGTTGGAAGCCCATGCTCCACAACGATATGGAGGTACGGTCGGGACTGGTGAAAGCTGCGACTGAAAAGAAGGGTCAATAGTAGCAGTCGCTCGCGGTTTTGCTGGACTGGCAGCAGAAGGTCCTGAACATCCCACAATCAGGAGCAGGACCGTACACAGAAGAATGAGTTTTAGGCTGAATTGGTAGAGATGTTTCATATTTCTTAGCTTAAAGAATACTCACCTGATTTATATTTATCACTGTACACAACTGTTGATGTGTATAAGTATACCATGACCGCGCCCGGGAGGAAGAGAAAAGGGGAATGAAGTCACGAGATCAGCTCCTCCGTCCCTGCCCGACCTCAAAAAGAGATACCGTTCCTTGCGTATGTCGCTGTTTTCCTCCTGGTATCTCAGGCAAAACAATGGAACACCAGTTAACACTAACAGCAAAGCTCCTCTCTGTCAACTTCTGAGGCAAATATACTACCCTTTTTGAACTCTGGCTTTTCGGTACTAGAATTGCCGTTTTTATCTTTTATGGACAGGAATGTGCTACCGTTGGCTTGCTGATTGTGTTAGACTATGTTACACTGTGACTGTTGCAAGATGCTCTGTTGAGCAATGTTTGTGTAATGGTCTATGTACGATTGTAGGACTCTTCAACGAATTCGCGGAGAAACAATCGTAAGCCAGTTGTGTGCCAGGAGTCGAAAAGGGCTCTACAGGCAAGCCGAAAATGGTGATTGGTTCCGCAGGGGTGCTGTGGCGAATGTGTGGAATGTGGAGGTAGGCATAGAATATGCCTGGCTGCTACAATAGTTCGTATGTGTAGTTGATCCTTGAGAAGTCAGGAGAAAGGGCAGTGCCTGTTGAAATGGTGAAGCCCCGCTGACGAAGTATCACCTGCTGAATCTAGCCATTTGAGGTGGAATGAGTGAATCGGGATACTGAACATCAACTGGAACTTTTGGGCCAAATGCTCGGGTCAAATGCTCCCGGGCAAGAGGCAACATTGAGGCATGGTAACGTAGTACAGCGGGATGCACAGGACCCTGTACAAGGTGAAGGAACATCTATTGTGGAAATTCGCCCTGATACCACTCGTGAGCTTCGCAAAGGAGCTCCAGAGGTTATCTTTGCTGAGACAAAGACCGGTGAGCAAACGATTCGTATGGCTCAAACGTTGCTTGCCGGGACAGGGCGGGCGATTATCAGTCGAGTACCTGCTGAAACCATGACGGCTCTTCAAGCAACGTTTGCGGAATATGAGACGCAGGTGCGAGAGGCGGCCCATGCAATGGTCATTTATCAACCCGGCTATGTCAGGAAGCGCAGCGGTGGGCATGTGGGCGTGATCAGTGCGGGAACCTCAGATGTTCCTGTGGCTGATGAAGCGGCGCTTCTGGCGGAAGAGATGGGCTGTCAGGTGACTCGCATCTATGATGTTGGTGTTGCGGGTTTGCATCGCTTGATCGAGCCTCTCCAGAAGCTACTGGCCGATGGTGTGGATGTGCTTATTGTTGCCGCGGGTATGGATGGAGCGTTGCCATCGGTTGTTGCTGGTCTGGTGCCGGTTCCTGTTATTGGCTTACCTACCTCCGTTGGGTATGGCATTGGAGGTGGGGGGGTAGCTGCTCTCCTGTCAATGCTACAGACATGTGCTCCTGGTCTGTCGGTTGTCAATATTGACAATGGAGTGGGAGCAGGGATCACGGCTGGTTTAATCGCTAATCGGGTTGCGCAGGCGCGAAAACAGCATTAATCGTTCTGGGTTGTCGTCTGGGTCCTTTAGATGTCTCACCATGTTGTGGCGGGTCGCTGGCGAATCGCAATTGTTGGGAAAGAAGTAAAGAGAGGCGGGACTATCTATGGCGAACAACAAACGTGGACCTGAACCCGGATCGCAGAAGGCCAAACATGGCGGACAGGCAGTGCGGGCAAAGTATGGCGCTGAGTTCTATTCGCGCATCGGAAAAAAAGGCGGCGAGACGGTTAAGGAGAAACGCGGCCCACAATTCTATGCTGAGATTGGAAAGAAAGGCGGTGAGTCAACCAAACGACAGCAGGGATCAGAATTCTACTCGCGAATTGGCCGAAAAGGTGGTGAGAAAGGTCGTTCTCCAAGCAAGGAAGCTGTGAAACAGGTTGAGATAGAGTCATAACGTGCTTCCCGAAGAGCTCACATGCTTTTCATCCTCTTTACCGGGGTGAAACGGTATGCAAACGAAGAGACCCGCTAGCAATGCGATAAGAGGCAGGTTGGCTACCGGGTCTCTTTTTGCTTATTCATAGCGCTTCAGGAAGGGAGGAACATCAATAATGTCGTCCTCTCCGGCTCCCTGCTGCTTCACAGTACGGCCGATACGTGGGTCCTGAAAGTTGCGCTGTGGTCGTGGTGCATATGGGGTCCGCTGTGGCGTCTGTGGCGGCCGCTGATTGGGCCATCGTTGTGGGGGCGCTGGCGGACTCGGGTTGGTCTGCATGGGTCGGGCCGGGCGTGTCTGGTCTAGCTTGATCGCCTCAATTCTGGCTGTCGGTACTTCTTCCATACCGGCGGCAATCAGTGTCACGCGAATAGTATCATGCAGCGTTGGATCGACGACAGCGCCAAAAGTGATATCAGCAGCATCGTCAATGGCAACGCCGATGCGCTCGGCAACCTCGTTAATCTCAAAGAGCGTCATGTCTTCGCCGCCGCTGATATTAAAGAGGACACGCTTTGCCCCTCGGATCGTCACGTTCAGGAAGCCGCCTGCTATTGCCTCTTCGGCTGCCAGTTGAGCACGGTTGCGTCCGACCCCCTGTCCAATGCTCATCAGTGCGGTACCCGCGTTATGTAGGACATTGCGCACATCAGCGAAATCAACATTGACCATGCCCGGAACGTTAATCACCTCTGCGATACCCTGAACGCCCTGACGTAAGACATCGTCGGCGACTTTGAATGCGTCGTTCAAACTAAAATCGCGTGCGACTGTGGTGAGCAGGCGATCATTGGGGACCGTAATCAGCGCGTCGACTTCGGAACTGAGTTCTGATAACCCCTGTTCAGCAGCGCGACGGCGTCGCGTTCCCTCAAAGGTGAAGGGCAGGGTGACAATACCGATGGTTAGTGCTCCGAGCTTTTTGGCGAGAGATGCAATAACCGGAGCCGCGCCTGTGCCTGTTCCGCCGCCCATACCTGCCGCAATAAATACCATGTCGGCCTTGCCCAGTGCAGCGCGAATCTCAGGCGTGCTTTCGGTCGCGGCACGCATGCCCACTGCCGCAATGCCTCCCGCTCCCAGCCCTTTGGTGTGATGCTCTCCCAGACAGATACGGGTGGGAGCCTGAGAAAGACCAAGCACCTGGGCATCCGTGTTCATCGCGACGTAGCGAACGCCACGCACATTTGTATTAATCATGCGATTGACGGCATTCATGCCGCCGCCTCCAACTCCAACCACAACAATATCTACGTTATGGGGCGACTGTACTTCCTGATTGTTGGACCCCGGGCTTTCCTCTGTATCTCGTATCTCCCAGTCTGCCCGAACGCGCTCTCCCTGCCGTTGCATAGTTTCATCCTCCACCTCGTGTCGGAGTACGGCCCACTGGTCCTCTGGCTCCTCATATACGTCTGGCTGAGCGTAAGCATTCTCCGCCCACTGCTTCGGGACGATATTTCGTCTCTGCGAGTTGTGGTGTATTGGCTGCATGCACTCCCCCATTTCCTCTCATCGGAACTACGGCACGGGACCCTCGCCTTGAGGCATAGTGAGCAAGTGCCGACATTTTCTGAGCGTTTTCACAGAGGCCGGTCAGGTTCTCAGCCTGCTCTCCTCAGGCTTCTACCACTTTGGTGGATACCCTGACTGATAAAAAGCATTCCATTCGCATTGTAACAAGAGTGTCAAGTCATGCGATTACGTGCCAATGTGGGTTGCTTGCCTCTATATAAAATAACGTATGAAATGGTCGAAAGTGATATAGAGATTCCTTAGATGCTTTCTTTTTTACTGCAATTTGCCCCTGAATTGCTCAAAAAAAAGAAACTCTGGCGGGAAGTGCTCTCTCCTCCATTCTGCCAGAGTTCTCTTTCTGCTTCCTTCTATTTATACTGCTCGTGCAACATTCTTTCTTCGTAGCTTGCCATCGCATGGGTGATCATGCGAAGCACATTCCCGATATCCATTGGCTTCTTGAGCTGATAAATGCCCCTCTGCTCAAGATCTCGCACCGGCAGGGTTGCGCTCATCATAATGGTGGGTATGCTCCGCATTTCTTCACGCTCTTGCAAGCGATCGTAAAGCTCCAGCCCATTAATACCCGGCAGTCGGTAATCAAGGAGTAAAAGACATGGGTGGATCTTAGGAGCCTCTTCTAGTGCGGTCAGGCCATTATCGATCAGCCTGGTATTATAGATCGTCTCGTCTTCGATAAGCTGCTGTAAGAACTGCCCTATATCGGCGTCGTCCTCGACGATTAAAATGGTGGTATTCCGTGGCCCCTGTGCTGCTGGCGGAATAACTTCCCCTGGCATGTTACACTCCTTTAATTGTGCATCAATAGTACCGTTGGTTCACGTTCTTTAAAACGTACAGGAGAGGAGATCGGTGACGTTTTCTCCGGGCTTCTTTGACTGAATGGAGAAAGCTTGCTGACGGCACCGTGCTCTCTTTTCCTCTATCGGCAACTGGATAGTATCCCGATAGCTGCCAATGATCTCCCCTTCATTGGTGAATGACCATACTGTATCACATGAATTCCTATCTGCTCTATTATGCTCATGCCGGCAATAGCAAGGCTAGCAGATAGGGATGGTTGCTGTAATTGTTCCTGCTGAACGGAAAGGCTGTCAACTGCATAGGATTTTTGATCAGACACAGGCTCTCACGCAAGAAAACAATTGACAATATAGCTCGGATATGGTAACGTAAGAGACGAAGTGTCCGACCGCCTGTGTACGGCAAGGATCGCTTCTGTTGTTCCCGATTTTTGCGCCTGTAGCTCAACGGATAGAGCACTTGACTTCGGATCAAGCGGTTGGGGGTTCGAATCCCTCCAGGCGCGTCACTGAGAAGGTGGCTCATAGAGCCACCTCTTTTTTTTGGGAGTTGTGCAAAAATCTGGCAGGTCAAACAGTATTCGAACACGATCAAACGGTCTATAGGCTTGAAATCAAGTGGTTTCCCACCTCCGAAATCCAGTGTTTTGCCTTGCACAGAACTCCCGTCCTTTCTTTTTAGAAGAACTGATCCTTCATTACCATAGAGAGTGTAGAATAACCTCTTGATTAAAAAGGGCACTGCCACCAATTCCAGTGTCGCCTGAGAAGGAATAATGGACCCACTTTTTACGCCATTTTCACAGCGAAAACGGGGAGAAAGAGACAGAGTTCCGATTATGGGGATATATCAGTACTTGAAAAAGAGGTCCCTGCCACCGAAGCTGGTGTGTCGGCGACAGGGAATTGCAGGCAAAAAGAAAAGACCTCGGGTATTTACCCGAGGTCTTGAAGTGCCGAAGGTGGGATTCGAACCCACACACCCTTGCGAGTACAACGCCCTGAACGTTGCGTGTCTACCAGTTTCACCACTTCGGCGTCTGTCTTTTGTGTTCCTTTGAACACGGTGTATAATACAGGATCTTCTCAGCTTTGTCAATAGGTTTCCTGGCACATTTTCAGATCCCTCAAGATAATTGCTCGGTTGGAAAGACTTTTCAGCCCGATGCTATAATTAATCCATCTTTATTGCTTCGCATGAAGCCTCTATTCTCGAAAGAAGGGATATCTGATGTATGTTGGAGCAGAACTCCCCTGTACGAGCGGCAATTGATGTCGGTAGCAATACTATTCATATTGTTGTGGCTGCATGTACTCCGAATGACCTACAGATCCTGGTTGATGAAGATGAGGTAGTGCGAATAGGCGAGAGCGTCAATACCTCAGGAAGCATTTCTGCGCAGAAACAAAAGGCGGCGATCGCGGTGTTGCAGCGCTATAAGGCGTTGGCTGAGCAGCATGGTGCAGTGCAGATTCTGGTGGTTGCGACGGAAGCCATTCGTAAGGCTCGAAACAGCCTGGCTTTTTGCGAGGCTGTTTCCCGTGAAACCGGTCTGACCGTTCAGCTTATCGGAGGAGAGACCGAGGCGCTTTTGACCTTCTATGGTGCCACCTATGAGGCTGTACGCTCTAACACGGTCCCCGAACTGATCGGCGTGATGGATCTTGGCGGTGGAAGTACAGAACTGGTCACTGCGCATCATATGCGGATAAACTGGCGGGTATCAGTTCCCCTCGGGTCGGGCTGGCTGCATGATCGCTATCTATTGGCTGATCCTCCGTCGCAAGAGCAGATGGAGGTCGCTCAGGCGTTTTTGCAGACCTACTTTGAGGGAATGCAGATCCCTTATCGTCCTGAAACATTGATTGCCACCGGCGGCAGTGCCAGAACGCTCCTCTGGCTCGTACAGGAGGCTTTCCCTGTGCCTGAACGTGGCGCGTCCCTTTCGCTGGCTGATCTACGTCAGTGCGAGGACTTGCTTCAGGAGTGGCCGGCGGCAACTATCACAGAACGCTATGGTATTCCAGAGGTGCGGGCACGGCTCCTACCTGCGGGAGCCCTGATCATTCATGCACTGATGGAGCAGCTCGGCCTTTCAACGATTCAGGTGAGCTCACATGGTATTCGTGAGGGAACCCTGCTGGTTTATGAGCGCTATGGAACGCGCTGGCTTGAACTGCTTGAGCAGGAAGAGGAACTCCTGAACGCTGAGCAGCAGGGCGAGGCTGAACGGATGCTTTCTGAATCCTTTGGCGAAACGGGTCGCCGCCTTCTGCGAGAGTGGGCCTTGAAGGTGGAAGCGTGGCGGGAAAAAGTTGAGGCAAACGAGGATAGCGAAGCGGTCCATAAGATGCGTGTGGCGACGCGGCGCTTGCGGGCAGTGATGGGTGCCTATCATGATGTCAGCCGACCCCGGAAGTGGAAGAAGGCTTTGCGGCGTGTGAAAGAGCTTGCCCGTATGCTCGGGAATGCCAGAGATAGTGATGTGATCAGTAAGCATATCGCGCAATATCAGGTGGAGGCATCGCCTGCGCAGGAGGCAGGAATTCACTGGCTGAAGGGGCGGCTTGAGCACTATCGCCAGACCTATCAACAGCTACTGGTTGATTACTTGCAAGATTTTGATACGCGCAAACTCTATACGCTCCTTCAGGCCAGCATTCCCGAGCCTGCGAAAGCCCCACAGGCCAGTCTCGAACGTCTGACTGCCTCAACAGAACAGTGCGTCCGCTCAGTGGTTCAAGAACACCTTGAGAAAATGTATCGCTGGAGTGCGTATGTAGAAACAGAGAATGGTCCGGTCCATGAGCTGCATAAAATGCGGATTGCCGCTAAACGACTACGCTATAGTCTTGAGCTTTTTCAGGATGTTTTGCCGCCTCTCTGTCGGAAGCTGGCGAAAGAAGTGGAGCAGATACAGAGTGAACTGGGCCAGCTTCATGATAGTGATGTATTGATTGCTTTGATACAACTCTGCCTGGCCGTACAGGCACATGAAGAGGGACTGGCGCGTCTGGATCCGGAACTACTCGCCTATCTGACGGAGGCAAGGACCGATCTTTCTCCGCTTGAAGCGCAAGGGTTGCGTGAATTACTTGCTCGTGTTGAAGGGCGGCGTAAAGAACAATACCGTGTGTTTCGACAGCATTGGAAAAAGCTGCAAGAGCGAGATTTTAGAGGTGAAATTCTGGCGGTCTTGTGTGCATAATGAGGGAGAGATACATGTTACTCTTTATCAATCTATCCGTTCTAAACAAGCGGCCAATACTGGTGATGTATGAGCCCCAGACAGAGCAGCCGGTGTTTAAGCCGGAAAGATAGGGAGGATTCTTATGACGAAGCCGAGTTCGGTAGAGGAATTACAATGGTGGCAAGAGGCCCAACCGACAGCAGAGGAACTATGGATGAGTGGAGGATTGCTTGTGGAAGATTGGCCGCATGCTCGGCATGTGAAACGCCTCTCCCTGGAACTTTTTGATGCAACACAATCGCTTCATAAGCTTGATGATCATGCACGACGTTTATTAGATCGAGCGGCCTTCTTGCATAATACGGGAATGATCGTAGAGCAGCGCCAACATCATAAGCACTCATTTCGTCTGATCAGCAATACCAGGTTACCTGATTTTACCGATGAGGAGCGTCACGAGATTGCCTGTATTGCACGCTATCATCGGCGGGCCCTCCCAAGCGAGGACCATGAGGAGTACGCTGTGTTAGGTCCTCAGGCGCGAAAGCGTGTATCCGCTCTCTCTGCTATTCTTCGCGTTGCTGATGCACTGGACTTCAATCATGATGGCCGGGTCCTGTCGCTGATGGCTGATCCTGAGGGGTGCAACTCGAAGGTCTGGACTATCCAGCTCAAGGCTCGTCCATTGGCAGATCTGGATGAAGAGTTGCAGCATGCATACGAAAAGGCCGATTTGTTTGAGAAAGTATTTCGGCGCAAGCTTCGTCTGACAGTTCAAGAAGCGTAAACTCTCTACGAGGGGCAGATATGCTGCCCGCTCGTCTCTTGTTATTGCTGATACAGGATAATTGTGGCTCCGCAGGCATGGGCGGAGTGAATCCAGAGCAGTGGACGCGGTTTAGCCTGATAGGTATAAGGGACGTGGTGCGAGTCAAGATAATGCCGTGCCTCTGTCAGGTCAGCGACTTCCAGGGTCATATAGCAAATGCTTTCGCCGAGGCGTTGAAGATAACCGGCCAGCGCTCCTGGCATTGGAAGATGTGCGGGGGCATCTTCTGGTTCCAGGGTTGTTGATAGAGGCGCTATCAGGAAAATACGTTGCCTGCTCTCGCTGAAGGAGAAAGAGACGTAATTGGCATCTACCCCGAATTCCTGTCCGGAAAATGGTTCCGATGGATTAAGGCCGAAAATGCGTTGGTATCGGGCGGTTGCCTCTTCAAGGTCTTGCACCACAACTGCCACGCTATATACTCTGGTTGCGCCGAGAGGATGTGCCGGGGGCGTTTGCCAGCCAGCCAGACGGAACCGTCGCTCTTCTCCAGTGCTATCATGCTGAATCAGGAATGGATAGCGCTGTACCAGATCTGAGCGTTCAATATCAGTACGCATCCAGCCGCGATACTTGCCATCCGAGCTTTTCAGCTCTCCTGCATATGGGCCGATGACCGAGATTCCTCGCTGTTGGATGGCCTCACTGTCGCTATGAATTCGATTTGAGGCAATGACATAATTGAAGTAGCCGTTTCCTTTCGCCATCCGCTCAAGCATGCTTTGCTGAGCTTCTTCGGGCTTGCGCACTGTGATCAGTTCCAGATAGGTATCACCAATGACAATGATCCGGTTCGCGGTTCCTCCTGTGGGATGTTCGCCTCCTCCACTTACGGCCAGCCCAAGTGAGTCGTTAAAGATGCTTGTCGCTCGCTCCAGATCATCTACGCCGATAATGATATGATCCAATCCTGTTAACATGTAGAAGCTCCTCTTTGAAAAGGAATAGGGAGAACAAAAAGAAAAAGCGCCAACTGACATTTATTTTAATAAACTCTGTCAATTGGCGCGTTTTTCGTTGGACTCAAGCCTTAGCCACGTGAGCGAGCAAGCTCACGATCGCTCACATGTGAGCGTTTGCCCGAAGGCTCCTCATTTCCTTTTCTGCGTAGCCATTTCAGACCCAGTTCGCCCTTTTCCCAGACGACCAGCAGCATACTGGCGTTAAAGATGGAGGAGTAGGTACCGCAGAAGATACCAATCAGCAGACACAGCGTGAAGGTATGCACGCTGCCGCTTCCTCCGAAGAGCGTGAGGGACAGCATCGTAAAGAGCACTGTCAGCGAGGTGTTCAGCGAGCGAGCCATTGTCTGTACAAGGCTGGCGTCAACCACCTGCTCGAAGGTCTCTGTTGTGCTGATGCGCATGTTTTCACGGATACGGTCAAACACCACAATCGTATCATGGACCGAGAAACCGATAACCGTGAGCAGCGCTGTGATAAAGAGCGAGTCAATCTGGATACCGAAGAAGTGACCCAGAATAGAGAAGATGCCAATCACGATCAGGACGTCATGCAGCATGGCGATGATCGCACATGCGCCATAGCGCCACGGACGCGGGATCTTCCGGAAGGCAAACCAGATGTAGAGCAGGATCATGGCCGAGGCGGCTGCGACTGCGTAGACCGCATACCAGCGGGTCTGTTCCGCCACAGAAGCGCCAATGTGGCTACTGCTCTGAAGCTGAGTATAGATGCCATGTTTCAGGAACTCGTTCTGAATGCTTCCGACCGGGCCTTTGCCTTCAAAGCTCGTGCTGGTCATCAGGCTGATGGTCTGGCCCTTCTGACCGGGGTCACCGGTGGTGATGTTCACGATATTGACGGGAATGGTGCCCTCTTCCGGCTTCGATGTCGCGGTCGGCTGAGCTGTGGCCGTTGCGCTTGGCGTGCTTGTCGCCTGAGCGGTCGCGGTCGGCTGGGCGCTGGCTTCGTTATTGGTTACCTCAGAGGACTTGGGCAGGGTGCCCAGAACCTGCTTTAGTTCGTCTGTCGACGGAATCGGGTTCAAACCGTTGACGGCAACCACACTGAAGCTCTTGCCGTTGGTATCGGTATAGGTATCGATACCAAGCTGAATCTGGGACTTTGGATATTTCTTTTGCAGGGTATTGGTGATGTAATCGGTGACGTTCTTGCTGACCTGCGTATTGAGCTGAATCCAGACCTTTTTACTTGGCTGGAGCGCCTCGTTCGTCGAGAAGACAACCTGTAAGTCGTGCAGATTCAGCGGTTTCAGCATGTCGCGAACATCTTCGGTGTTAGCGATCGTCTTCTGCGGTACAAGCTCAACACTGGAACCGCCTTTGAAGTCGATACCGACGTTGAGACCCCAGGCGAACAGCGAGATGATGCCCGGGATAATCACCAGCAGGGAGACACCCAGGAACCAGTAACGATGCTTCGCCAGATGGAAGATGTGCGCGTTTTCATCTGTGTGTGTCTCTTTGGTGCGGGTGGTACCGGTCGTGCCAAAGGGCAGACCGAAGAGCGCCGGATGGTTGATCACGCCAGTCGGGACCAGCAGATTCAGGAAGGTGCGGGTAACCACGATAGCGGTGAACATACTGATCACAACACCCAGGAACAGGGTAGTTGCAAAGCCGACAATGATGGTCGCACCAAAGGTCGTACCAAAGATATAGAGTACTGCACAGGTGATGGTGGTCGAGATATTCGAGTCACGGATTGAAGGCCATGCGCGGGACCAACCATGGTCGATCGCCTGTGCCAGCAACCTCCCTTCTCGTAGCTCCTCTTTGACGCGCTCAAATATCAGCACGTTTGCGTCAACGGCCATACCGATTGAGAGGACAAAGCCAGCAATCCCGGCCAGTGACATCGTAACGCCGATCATCTTAAAGATCGCGAAGGTCAAAAGAGAGTAGAGAATCAAGGCAATGTCTGCCAGCAGACCCGGGAGACGGTAGTAAATGAGCATGAAGAGGATAATGATCGCCAGACCAATCGCACCGGCATAGATGCTTTTTATGATCGAGTCGTGACCGAGCGTCGGGCCGATGGTATCCATACTGGCAATCTTAAAGGAAATTGGCAGTGCACCAATCTTCAGCATCTGGACAAGCTGCTGTGCCTCTTGTAGCGTAAAATTACCGCTGATCTCACCTTTGCCCGGAAGCTGATCTTGAATCACGGCAGAAGAAATGACTTTTCTATCCAGGGTGATTGTCATATAGCTGCCACGATTATTTGCGGTGAACTTGCTTAGCCGATCGACCGCACTGCCCTTCATCGCGAACTGGATCACGTACTGACCGGTTTGCGGGTTCTGGCCGACGGTAAGGTCCGGGGAGTTAAGGTCATCGCCTTTGAAAAGTGGTTCGGTTGAATTATTGTTATACTGCTTGAACTGTTCCGGATCAAACATGGTATCGTTCTGTAGCGGCGTCGGGCCGGTGTTCCAGAACTCCAACTTACCGGTTTTCAGCAGCGTTTCGATCTCTTCTTGCTGGTTACCGGTGTTGTAGCCCGGAAGCTCTACCACGATACTCTGCTGTCCATCGAGCGACTTCTGCGTACGCACAACCGGTTCGTTGACCCCGAGGCCTTTGTTGACGCGCTGCTCAATCAGGGTACGAGCGGTGTTCATGTTCTCGTCAGAAGGTTGTTTCGTCTCGTTGGGTATCAGAAGAGCGCGTACGCCGCCTTGCAGGTCCAGACCAAGCGTGACCTGAAACGGGTTGTTTATACCATATAGGGGCTTCCCGCCTTGCTGGCTGGCGTTGGGCCAGAAGACGACGAATGATGCGCCCATGGCTAATAAGATAATGAGAATGAGGAGTGTGAGTGTTGATCCTCGGCGCATATGTACTGTTTCCTCTCACTCAAAGAGTCTGGTTGATTTGAAGGGTGTACAATCTGACTGCCCGTCTTCCCTGAGCGCAACAAAAAACGTCCCTTGATGCGGCTTCTGGAGCCAAATTGTGTCGCCTTTCTATGACACTGATTCTGCTATGATACATACCGCTTGCGTTAGTTTTAAGGACGCGGATGCGCGTATATATGAATTACAGTGCAGTATAGCATAGTTGATTGTCATTGCCTATACCACTATCCGGCATGTGTTATCTCTTTTTGCACTATTCCTATCCTGAAAAGGGGTGATGCGGTCGATATATTCTCAGGTATTTTCTCCGAGAGAAGTGCAGGCACCTTCGGCTTCAATGCGATCAAATACACCACATGAATCGTATACTATGCGAACCAGTACTCTTTAACAGGTCGGCAGTTTGCCTATCTAATACAACGGTTTTCTTTCCCGTTTCGTTTGCCTGTTCAGTACCAATGGTTCGGAGAAGAGATGGCATGCTTGCTCTCAGGCTGTCCGCTCTCCTTGCTGTTCCCGCACATCGCTGCGGCTATTCTCTGGTTAACGATATATCGTGTTATAATCAGAAAGAGGAATCTGATTGCTGTTTATTAAAGGAGCGAAGGACCTTTATGGATTCAACCGTACAAAGTGTAGAACAGTCCCAAATAACAACACAGCAGGTTGTGATGGATGTTCGCAATATTACGAAAAGCCTCCCCTTTGGAAGAGAACGTATAGAGATTTTGAAAGGTATTCGTTTTCAGATTGCCCGAGGCGAATTTGTCGCTATTGTGGGCCCTTCTGGCTCAGGAAAAAGTACCCTTCTGGGCATTATTGCCGGCCTGGATAATCCGACTGGCGGTCAGGTGTTGATTGATGGGGTGGATATCGCTCGGATGAATGAAGGACAACTGGCAACGGTCCGGAATCAGAAGATTGGTATGGTGTTTCAGGCATACAATTTGATCCCTACTCTCACAGCGCAGGAAAACGTCGAGGTTCCGCTCTACGTCGGAAAACATAAAGGCTCTCCCTCCGCTCGGGCCCGGGAATTGCTGGAACTGGTCGGGCTCTCTCACAGACTCTCGCATCGTCCCAGTCAGCTCTCAGGAGGAGAACAGCAGCGCGTGGCGATTGCACGGGCTTTGGCAACCGATCCCGCCATTGTGATTGCCGACGAGCCGACTGGCAACCTGGATGCACGCAACGGCGAAAATATTCTCAATTTGATTGCGAATTTGCGCGAGCAGACCGGGAAAACGTTTGTTATTGCGACGCATGATCCAAATGTAGCGGCGCATGCGGATAGAGCTATTCGCATTGTTGATGGACAGATTGCCGAGCTTGATGCCTCTGGCGGGAGAATTACACAGTGAAGGCTTCGATGTACTTCAACTATACGACGCGCTCTCTGGCCAGGGGTGGCCAGCGCACGTTGCTGGCGATTTTCTGTGTCGCCGTCGGCGTCATGGCGATTGTGGCGTTGCAGCTTGTCGGCTTTATGATTGATAACGCGTTTACGAGCAATGTGCGCGATGCCAACGGGGGCGATGTTCGAGTTGTTTCGCGAAATCAGCCATTCCAGAAAGAGGATCTCGACGAGGTTGAGCGTCTGAAGAAGGATGGGGTGATTGTCTCATATACACCTGTGCTGAACGCGCAGGGATCGACCGGGGCGGCCAGTTCTTCATTGCGTGAGACATTTACTGTGCGCGTTGTTGATCCGGCGGTGTATCCTCTGGTAACACCTCCGACCTTTACCGAGCCGCAGAATGGCAAGATTGCCGACCTGCTGAAAGAGAAGCAGATCATTGTCTCCACGCCATTCGTCGAGCAATATAAGAAGAAGATCGGTGATACGTTTGATTTGCGAATTGGCTCACAGCGTGCCGGTGAGGCGCGAGTAATAAAAGTCAAGGTCGCTGGGATTGTGACGGATAGTGGAGTGCTGGCGCAGGCTGGAAGCGTGGTTCTGCTCTCGGCCAACGACTACAAGGCAGCGCTGTCAAACAAAGAGATCACCTACGATACCATCAATATTGCTACAGCCAGTAAAGAGAAGGCCAACGAGGCTGCCAAGCAGTTGCGTAGCGCGTTGCCTGTGGCGACAGTGCAGACGGTGGATGATGCCGTTGCAAGCCAGAAAGAGACGCTTGACAATATCCGCAAGTTTCTAGAGATTTCTGGCCTGCTTGCTCTGTTGATTGGTGGCGTCGGTATTGTGAATACCATGCAGGTCTTGCTCTCGCGGCGCAAGATGGAAATTGCCATGCTGAAGACAACCGGATATCGGCGCTTTGACCTCTACCTGCTCTTTGGACTGGAAACCGGTTTGCTCGGCTTGATCGGCGGTATCATCGGCGCGGGAGCCTCGATCGCGGTAAGTTATGTGGTGCGTGGCCTTGTCGAGCACACGTTTCAACTGAATATTCCGTTTGTGATCGATCCAGTGATTGTGTCCGGCGGGGTGGCAATCGGCCTGGTCACTGCTCTGATCTTTGGTTTGTTGCCCATCGTTCAGGCTGCTAATATCAGACCGCTGAATGTTATTCGTGAGCTCCCAGAGGGGCAGGGAGCTGGTAGCCGCCTGCTGACAGTCGGGCTGGTATTATTGCTGTCGGTGCTTTTCTGTGTGCTGGCAATTATCATTCTGCAGAATGATATCCTGCTTGGTGTGGTGTCTGTCTATGGCACCTTTGTGTTGTTACTGATCTTGAGTCTCTTCTTCAGCCTGCTGGCGCTACTGATCAGCAAGCTGCCCGTCCCCGAGCGGCTGACTTTGCCCTATACCCTGCTGGTGGTTCTGGGAATTGCCTGCTCGGCTGGCATTGCGCTACTGTTGCCGCCCTTTGGTCTGTTACTCCTGTTTGTCTCGCTATTGGGACTTGTGGTCGTTTTCTTGCCGCGTACCTGGAAGGCGAATATCATGATGGCGCTGCGGAATCTCGGACGGCAGCGCGTGCGTACGACTACAACGATGCTGGCGCTCTTTGTGGGTATCTTCACCATCGGCCTGATTCTGGTGCTCGGGCAGAACCTCCGGCAACAGGTCAACGATGTGCTTGCGAAGGCGCTGAGCTTCAATGTGATCTCGATTACCAGTGGCGATGATACAAAGAAGCTTCAGGATACACTGCCTTCGCTGCCCGGCCTCACGCTCTCGCAGCAGCATACCCTGGCTTCAACGATGCCTTTGGCGGTGAATAAGAAACCGATCAGGGAGCTGTTGCCCTCAGGTGAGAAGGATCGACCCTCTACCTCGTCGCTTGGCCGAAGTGGCACGCTCTACTATCTGAGTGGCATTGAGGGGTACGATGTGGGCAACAATCAGATCCCCGTGATGGGAAAAGAGACCACCATTACAGCGGGGCGTAATCTGGGGCCGCAAGATGCCGGAACTGATAACGTGCTGGTTTCCTGGCAGCTTGCCAGCCTTGATCCGCTGCATCTCAAAGTAGGGGATACGATCACGCTCGGCGGGAATGACCGTAAGAGCATGAAAACGGTGACCGTCGTCGGGATCTACTCGCAGACGGGCTTTGGCACCAACTTCTACCCCATCATCGGAACCCGAGACACCGTCAAGGCGCTCTCGCCGGGTGGCGTCGAGCAGTCGATCTTCTTTCTGAAGATTAACCCTGAGAAGCTGAACGCGGCGGTTGATAAGGTTGGGAAAGTGGTGCCCAATGCCCTGGTGATGAACCTTGCCAATCTTGGAGACTTCATAAACCAGATGTTGAATAATATCCTGCTGACTTTGACCACCATCGCCTCTCTCTCGCTAATTGCCGGGGTGATTATCATCGCGAATGCTGTTGCGCTGGCGATGCTTGAGCGGCGGCGCGAGCTTGGTATTCTGAAAGCGGTGGGCTATACCAGTAGCTCGATTCTCGGTGAGGTGATGCTAGAAAATGGCGTGATCGGTGGGGCCGGTGCGCTTGTCGCGATGTTGTTGGTGACGCTCTCAACATCGTTGCTAGGCTCGCTGGTGTTTCAATCGAGCTTTGGTGTCAGTAGCGTTATCGCGCTGGGCCTGATCCTCGGTTCCGCGCTGCTTGCAATGCTGACGGCGGCGCTGGTAGCCTGGGGGGCAGTCCGGGTGCGCCCGCTGGAAGTGCTTCGATACGAGTAGGATACGAAGGGGGGAAGCGATTGGTTTCCCCTCTTGTTCTTTTTAGAGAGTGCATCCCTCTGCATATGGGAAAACGAGGAAAAAACAGGTACGTCTTGCGAGTTAGCCGGGATGGTAATGAGCGCTTCCGTGAAGGTGGAGTGTTGGAAGCTGGTGCCTGGATGCCATGCAGAAAAACGTTCAGGGTATCTTGTTCATGCATTCGCCAAAGAGGTGCAGTGCTTCTCGACATCGCATAGAGAAGCTTTCACCTCTGACCGTGGCGGCTACAATGGTGTTGAGCTGATCCTGCTCTTTTTCAGCATGGACAAGCAGATCAAGGTGGGCCAGTCGCTCAACCAGATGCTCGGCAGTGGAGATACCTGTACCAAGCTGTCGAGCAACATGGCCAACGGTGCAGGGTCTCACTCAACAGAGAGAAAGAGTGCCCGGATCTGTGATAGTGAGAGGTTACCTGTCAGATCAGGTCGCGTTCCCGGCTGAGAAGGTGTCGTATGTAGCTGTATTGCCGCCATGCGCTCCGCTCAAGCCCTTTTATGCGATTCGTGCATACTATCTTCTTCGCTTTCCTGCTTTAGGAGAGCATACTGTAGATGATTGATGCCGTCAAATCATCCGCTTCTCATCTGTTCCGGCTTTTCTGGCTATAATGGAAGCAGAATTAACGGTATTTCCATCTCGTCAGGGGTTAATCCTCCATGATGGCCTTGAAAATGCATCTCAAATTTTCCCTCTTCATACCACCAGACAGTCTCATATTTGTAGGGCAGGATGACAACGTTGCCTAACCGTCCGAGCAGTTGGGGTGAGGGTGGTTGTGTGCCGAAAAAGCCCTGTTCCAGCAGTTCACTGGTGGCATAGACCTCCGCTTTGTCCGAAAGGTGCTCTTGTAAAGTGGCGATGACCTCATCAACTGCTTTCTCTTGAATATAGAGGAACATATCCCGCGGAGAACCGGCGGGGACAATCGGGTTTCCCTGACGATTGGTCTTGATATAGCGTGTCAGGGAGGGTAGTTGCAGGTTCAAATAGAAGGTTTTCTGTGGATCGACCGGTACATGGCCATGATCGGCAGTGATGATCAGCAGCGTATTGCCTCCCTGACCCTGAAGGGAACGGTAGAACTGGTCCATCGTGTTCAAAAAATAGTCGATGGTGTTTTCTGTCATCCGGGAATAGGGACCATGGTTGTGGCTGATGGTATCGATCCGGTCAAAGTAGAGAAAATAATAGGTCGGTCCTGTGAACGGTTGTCGTAATTGCTCACTCAGCAGGTCAAGCGCATTGGTAAAGGTATCGTAGGGGTGGACATTGGCTCCCCGAAAAACGATGTCAGAATAGGTTGATGGCGTATATGCCTGATATTGAAAGACATGCGATGTTACCCCGTGTGTCTGCAATGTCTGGTAGAACGTTTGCTGAGGGAAGAAGTCGGCAGGAGGAATAGAGGACCGTTTCAGGGTATCGCGCTCGATCTTATCTCGGGCATAGGAAAAAAGCAGCGGCGAGATAATCTCGTCTACCAGTGGTTCGTAATAGTTCCATTCATAGATGCCACTTTGTCCGACGTTCAAGCCGGTATGAATACAGGTGACATGGGCGGAAGTTGTTGACGGAAACTGAGACGTGATCTTCGAGATAGTCCCCTCTTTTTGTGCCAGTTGCAGGAATGGGTATTTATCCTGATTCCGGGTATAGTGGTTCCAGCCAAACGCATCAATATAGAAGAAAACCACTCTATCGTAACGCGTTGGTAGATCTGCAAATGCTTCTGCTGGGATATCGGGCTGTGCGGGTGTACCTGTAAGCAGGTGTGTAATTGTCGAGGGGAGGTTGGCGAAGCAGTACGAATCGTAACACGGCCGGACAAAACGTTGTGAGAACTTTGCCCGGTTGACTGTCTTCAGAGAAGCCACGTTTAACATCTTAGTCGTGCTCCCTCTATAGGGCAGAGATTAAGCATGCATTCTGCCTTTTCTTGAAATGTACTCTGTCTTTGAATCATAACACGAATAATGAGCAATGATACTGATAGAAGCTCAGCTATATATGCGAATACTGGGTACGTTTTGTATGGGTGCATTATAACATCATCAAGTTGCTTGTGTACTTCATCTAGGTATTTTTTCTGAACGTAGCTCTTCATGTGCCAGAGAGAGTATCCTTTTTTCTCCTGTATGCATCCTGATATTCCTTGATCTATCGCTCTGATATGTACATTTTGCCCATAGCGCTCGGCTATTTGTTAACAAAGGTTGAGGTTTTTCTGGCAGGATGTGAGATTCTCCTTTTTTCCGTGGCTGCTTGGCCTGGCAGTTCGTCGCTAGTACATGGAACCTGCAAGATCTGCTTGCCTGCGCGGCTATAACGGGCGAGCGGTCTTCTGGATGAGATATCTGGTTTGTTTGCTTATCAGGAATGGAAATGAATTAAAGGGGCGAAGAAGTGAAGGCGTATAAGGCTGAACTGGCGGTATTTGGTGCCAGTCTGTTATGGGGCCTGAATTATTGTACGGTCAAAATTGTCTTGAATTATGTGCCACCGATGATCGCAGGAACGCTGCGTTTTCTGCTGGCTGGTCTGTTTATTCTCTTTATTCTGAAACGTGTAGAAGGAACTATCAAGCTTTCGCGGACGCTGCTACTACGGGTTCTACTCGCGGGGATCGTGGGGTTTGGGCTACAGCAGGTCTTCTTTCTCTACGGTTCTGCGCTGGTTGACGCCACGATGGGAGCGCTGATCACTGCTTTTACTACGGCGGTGATGACTATTGTTGCCTCGCTACTGATGCGTGAAAAGCTGACCGGTATTATGCTCGGAGGGATTCTGATTGCCTGTGCGGGCATGGTGATGGTGGTGTTGGGTAAGGGGGCAATGGTAGCGCTGACAGCCGGGAGCGGGCTCGGCATCCTGCTGCTGTTTATTGCTGGCATCCTCAATGGCCTGTTGCCGATGTTGAATAAGCGCACGCTTGAGCGCTATTCGGCGCTGCGCGTGACGACCTGGACGATCTTTGCGGGAGCGTTTACACTGTTCCCGTTGGGGGCTGCTGATGTGCAGAATGTACACTGGACGGGGCTTCCCTGGGTAGTCTGGGGCTCCCTTTTCTTTACTGCTGTGGGGGCAACAGTGCTGACAAATCTGCTCTGGAATTATGGGTTAACAAAAGTAGGAGTGGTGCGGCTCACAATTTATAGCTACCTTCCCTCCATTTTCGGGGTGCTGCTGGCGGCGCTCCTGCTGCGAGAGACGCTCTCATCGCTTCAATGGCTTGGTGCGGTGCTGACATTGGGCGGAGTGCTGCTTTCTCAGTTGAAGCATCTCGATCTCAAGAAACTTCTGTTGAAGAAGATCTGGGAACGGAAGGAGCCCGTGAGACAGAGGGCAGTCAATGATATCGCGATCTGAAATAGACAATACTTTGTACAAAAGAACCGGGGTGGAAAAACCGCCCCGGCCTTTGCGTTTGCTTACTCGCCTTTTTTGTGATGACTCTCTTTGTGATGCTTCAGAACGGTGCGTGCTGCCACCTCTTCCGCACGATCCCCATAGCGCCCGCTCTTTTCGGCTGACTCTTTAATGTGTTCGTACTCGCGCTGTTCCTTTGGGCCTACGCCCTTTACATGCTCTTTTGGCTGTTTCTTCTCTTTTGCCATAAGCGCTTTTCACCCCTTCCATGTGCTATTCAGTGATCGGCGTGTGATGTCGGGTATGATAACGACGACGATAGAAACCATACGTTATCAGATGCCAGAGGCCGACAAACAGAATCGCGCCGATTAACGCCCGAAAGACGGGGATATTCTGGATATAGTAATCTCCGATCCCGCCGATAACGATAACCTTTGTCAACAGCCACATACCAACTAACGCGGCCACAATGGCGCCAATAATACCGAAGGGCACACGCCAGCCTACAATATACTCAGCAATCAGCCCAAGAACGGCGGCTACTACCAGATAGATGATAAGATCAAGCCCTATAGTCCACACGTTGCCACCCACTTTGATGGTGACATCACTGGCAAAAACCATAAACGAAGTCATAATGTCAACCCTCCATTTGGTCATCTATATTCCTGTACTTATAAATGCCATTGTTATGCTTACCTGTATTACGGTTTGCGTCTGCTTATCAGTTTCAAGCCGGTGAATTTCCAGTTTTCTTGTTGCGAATATGGGGAAGAAGGATAGCATAATCTGCTTTTCAGCGTTATACTTTGTACTGATAACACAAGCCTTCGGGCTACCATACTTTTGAAGATGATGAAGGATATTACATGACCGACGATATGAAACATGGTTTGATTGCAAGGCAGGGGTTAACGCTGGAAGAGGTTGACGAGATCGCAGCTCTGGCTGAACTCTGTAATCAGCATGAAGGGCTGAACATGCGGTTGAACCTGCAAGTCTTGCGCCGCAGACCGGTTGATGAGATAAATGATTTTCTCTATTATGAACATGGTAGTCTGATAGGCTATCTAGCGCTCTTCTGTTTTAACAATGTTGAGGCGGAGATCAGCGGCATGGTGCATCCCGAATTTCGGAGGCGGGGCATCTTTACCCGTTTATCTCAGGAGGCCGAGGCCGAATGTCAGCGGCGCGGCGTCTCTCAGATGCTCTTTATTGTTGAGCATGCCTCTCAAGCCGGACAACAATTCGTCCAGAAGATCGGAGCCGAGCTACATCACTCCGAGTATAAAATGGATCTGGCAACGCCTGTATTGATATCGGCTGAGTCAAGCGAGCTTTCTATCAGAGCCGCCCGTGACGAAGATGGGCCGATTTTGAATAAGCTGACTCAGGAGGGATTTGAAGTCCCATATGAAGTTAACTGGTACGGCGAAGGGAAAGCAGACCCTTCTCGCCCGGTCTATGTTGCGGAGCGGGGGCAGACCATTGTTGGCAAGATTGATATCAACTTGCAGGATACATCGGCGATGATTTATGGCTTTGTTGTCGCCCGGGAATATCGCGGGAAGGGCTACGGACGGTATATTCTTTCCCGGGTAGTCCAGCACCTCTGGAACAGTGGATATCGTGCGATTGCACTGGAAGTGATCCCGGAGAATAGCCGGGCTTTGAATCTCTATCGCTCATGTGATTTCCGCGAGACAGCTCACTATGACTATTACGGGAAAGCAGTGAAGGGAAGATAACAGCATGAACGGGCGACTCATATGCAAAGGATGCGGGCAGCCGGTGCAGGCTCGTGTGCTCTGGGCACTTGGTGCGCCCTGGCATCCAGAACACTTTCTCTGTGCCGCGTGTGGTCGCCCGATTACTGAGGCTTCTTTTAATGAGTATCAGGGTGCTCCCTATCATACAGAATGCTATATGCAGACGGTGCTACCGCGCTGTGCATACTGTGGCAAGCCGCTGGTCGGGGAATATGTAGTTGATCCGCGTGGGCGGAAGCTCTGTAGAGAAGATGCGGAACAATGTACTCCCTGTCAGTTCTGTGGTAGCCTGATCTCTCCTGAGGAGCAGGAGCGAGGAACTGGCTTGTACCGTTGCTCTGCCTGCCGGGCAACGGCGATCGAGACCGCCGAAGATGCAAAGCCCTTTTACCGGCAAGTGGTTCAGTGGATCGGTCAGGAAGGGCTGCGGTACTACAATTTGCCGCTGAGTCTGGAACTCTGTAGTCGGGAGAAACTGGCTTCCTATATGGCTCACCGGGTAACCGCAAAGGGAGGGCGTGAGGCCGACTCACTGGGAGTGACACGCAGTACCACATATACACAG
>Ga0164243_10002288_pt1 | contig 31902 bp, 33 predicted proteins | sample OricompcompostOP_FD_108781 | JGI IMG/M metagenome (GOLD analysis project Ga0164243, IMG submission 108781) | Organic Plus compost microbial communities from Emeryville, California, USA - Original compost - Organic plus compost (OP) | ecosystem: Engineered > Solid waste > Mixed feedstock >... | reverse complement strand
TTCAGCGCCTGCCGGTGCAGCTTCTCCAGCCGCGCCGCGGGAGCCCGCACGTACCCCTTGCCGAAGACCGGCGCGATCTGCCGCAGGCTCGCCCCCTCCTCCCTCGCCGCGAGCAGCAACCAGTCGGAGGCGTCCGCGCACGCCGCCGACGCGCGCCGCAACTCCCCCAGCAGCCGGATCAGGTCATCGGGCGGGACCTCGTGGGACCGCACCGCCCGCGCGGTCTCCTCGAGCCAGGCCAGGACGTCGTGTTCGGTGATCGGGGCGCGGTGTTCGGGCGGATCGGCCGCGGACTCGGTCATGCCGCGGAGTATAGGCCGTTATACGCCGCGCGGAGGTGCACGTCCGCGGGTGCGTGTCGCGAGCCGGCCGGCGACACGACGAGGCCGCCGCCCCGGTGCGGGGGCGGCGGCCTCGTGCGCTGCCTGCGGTTACAGGTACTGACCGGTGTTGGTGGCCGTGTCGATGACGCGGCCGGACTCCTGGTTCTTGCCGGTGACGAGCGTGCGGATGTAGACGATCCGCTCGCCCTTCTTGCCCGAGATGCGGGCCCAGTCGTCCGGGTTGGTGGTGTTGGGCAGGTCCTCGTTCTCCGCGAACTCGTCGACGATCGCGTCGAGCAGGTGCTGCACCCGCAGACCGGGCTGCTTGGTCTCCAGTACCGACTTGATCGCCGCCTTCTTCGCCCGGTCCACGATGTTCTGGATCATCGCACCGGAGTTGAAGTCGCGGAAGTAGAGCACTTCCTTGTCACCGTTGGCGTAGGTGACCTCGAGGAACCGGTTCTCGTCGGTCTCCTCGTACATGCGCTCCACGGTGTTCTGGATCATCGCGTCGATCGTGGCCGAGGCGTCCCCACCGAACTCGGCGAGGTCGTCGGCGTGGATCGGCAGGCCCGGCCGCAGGTACTTGGAGAAGATGTCCTTGGCACCCTCGGCGTCCGGCCGCTCGATCTTGATCTTCACGTCGAGCCGCCCTGGCCGCAGGATCGCCGGGTCGATCATGTCCTCCCGGTTGGAGGCGCCGATGACGATGACGTTCTCCAGGCCCTCGACACCGTCGATCTCGGCCAGCAGTTGCGGCACGATCGTGGTCTCCACGTCCGAGGAGACACCACTGCCGCGGGTGCGGAAGATCGACTCCATCTCGTCGAAGAACACGATCACGGGCGTACCGTCGGAGGCCTTCTCGCGGGCCCGCTGGAAGATCAGGCGGATGCTCCGCTCGGTCTCACCGACGAACTTGTTCAGCAGCTCCGGGCCCTTGATGTTGAGGAAGTAGGACTTCGCGTCGCTCGCCTCACCCTCACCACGCGCCTGCGCCACCTTCTTCGCCAGCGAGTTGGCGACCGCCTTCGCGATCAGCGTCTTACCACACCCGGGCGGACCGTAGAGCAGAACGCCCTTGGGCGGGCGCAGCTCGTACTCGCGGTAGAGGTCGGCGTGCAGGAAGGGCAGCTCCACCGCATCGCGGATCTGCTCGATCTGCCGCCCCAGCCCACCGATGTCCTCGTAGCGGACGTCGGGCACCTCCTCCAGCACGAGGTCCTCGACCTCGGCCTTGGGCACCCGCTCGTAGGCGTACCCCGCCTTGGAGTCGACCAGCAGCGAGTCACCCGGCTTCAGGGTCTGGTCGGCCAACGGGTCGGACAGCCACACCACGCGCTCCTCGTCGGCGTGACCGACGACGAGCGCACGGGAGGTGCCACCCTCGGTGGCCGGGTCCAGCACCTCGCGCAGGGTGCAGACCTCACCGGTCAGCTCGAAGTCACCCGCCTCGACCACGGTCAGGGCTTCGTTCAGCCGCAAGGCCTGACCGCGCTTGAGGGAGGCCACCTCGACCGCGGGCGACACGGAGACACGCATCTTGCGGCCCGCCGTGAACACGTCCACGGTGTTGTCCTCGTACGCGGCGACGAACACGCCGTACCCGCTCGGTGGCTGGGCGAGCCGGTCGACCTCCTCGCGCAGCGCGAGCAGCTGGCCTCGTGCCTCGCGGAGGGTCTCGACAAGCTTGTTGTTCCGCTCGGTGAGCTGGGCGACGCGCTCGGACGCCTCGGCGAGCCGTTGCTCCAGCACCCGGTTCTGACGGGGTGAATCGGTCAGTTTGCGCCGCAGCAGGGCAACTTCCTCTTCCAGGAAGCGAACCTGCCGCGCCGTCTCGTCCGGCGTCGTTCCAGCTCCACTGATCTCAGAAGGGTCGGCGTCCTCGTGCCGACCTCCGGGAAGGTCGTGTTGCATGTCGGCACCTCCTCGGAGTGCTTTTAACCCACGGTACCGGCGATCACCGACATGAAAAGCCCTAACCGCATCACAGGATCGGCGCGTCGCCTCGTCAACGCGTCCGGAACCGGGGCAGCCCGGATCCGGACGGCGGCGCGCGAACCGCCCGTACGGTCACGCACAGTGATATTTTCGCCACTGTCAGCCGCCATCCGGGCGGTGAGCGCCTCACTCATGTCACGACCACCCCACCCAGGATTTACAGAACGTTCATGAGCGTCTTCCCCTTCTCCTCGTCCGTCAAACCAGGGCGAACTCCCGCTCGCCACCCCGAAATCGGCCCCGGCGACCCGGCGCGGCGAGATCGACTTCGCGTCCGGGAGAAACCGGATGCCGCTCCGGCGCGTCGGAGGCAGGCAGACACCCGACGCGAACGAGGAGTAGCCGGTCGATGACCTACCCGCCGCACGGCCGGGGCGCCCCGGGACCGCCGCTTCAGCCCGGCCCCTACGGACCGCCGCCCGGCTACCCGCCGCCCGGCCACCCGGGCGCGCCGCAGGCGGTCGGCCCCGGCGGTGTCACCGGCCCGCCCGGCGGGTCCCCGCCGAAGCAAACCGGCCTGCTCGTCACCGCCGTGATCGCCGCGGCGGCGGTCGTCGGCGGTGCCGTCACCGTGCTGCTCACCGGCGGCGACGACCGCCACGGCTTCACGGTCGCGGCGGGTACCTCGTCGAGCGCGACGCCGACGGGGGCGGCCGACACCGGCGCCGGCTCGTCGTCGACACGCACGTCGGGCAGCAGCGCACGCACCGGCCTGGAGTCGCCCGGCGACCCGGACACTGTCGCGCAGTGGTGGTGGCCGCGATGAACGCCCGCAGCGCCGGCCGGTACGCCGAGTTCGCCTGCAGCCCGCCGTCCCAGCACCGGATCGACGGCCTGCAGGACGAGTGGGATTCCGCCGGCGAGCTGCGCGCCGAGATCTCCGGCCCGGCCGAGGTCATGGGCGACACGGCCGAGGTGCTGGTGCGGCTCGCGTACAACGGCCGGAGCCAGGGTGCGAAGATGCCCCTGCAACGGCAGGGTTCGACCTGGTGCATCGACGAGTCCTGAACCATCCGAACGACGAGGGGGTACCCCGATGACCTATCCGCCGCAACCACCCGGCGGCCAGCCCGGCCCGTACGGCCAGCAAGGTCCCTACGGACAGGGGCAGCCGGGCCAGCAAGGGCCCTACGGCCAGCAGCCGGGCGGGGGCTACCCCCAGGGCGGCCAGCAGCCCGGTCACCCGCCGACCCCGGCCCCTGGCTTCCCCGGCAGCGGGCAGCAGTTCGGGCAGGACCCGTACGCCACCCAGCAGTTCCCCGGCGGTCCGCAGGGCGGGCCGCCGAAGAAGAAGACCGGTCTGATCGTGGGCATCGCGGTCGCCGCCGTCGTGGTGATCGCGGCAGCGCTCCTGCTGTACTTCTTCGTGTTCGACAAGGACGACGAGGGCGGCGGGACCGCCGACCCCACCACGACCGCTGTCGCTCCTCCCCCGGCGAGCAGCGACAAGCCGTCGAGCAGCACTCGCACGCCGACGTCGAGCTCGGCGCCGAAGGGCACGGCGGCCCCGGGCGCGAAGTCGACGCCGGAGGAGAGCGCCGAGACCATCGCGACGGCCTACAGCACCGGGGACAAGGAGACCATCCAGTCCATGGTGTGCGCGAGCCGCCCGCAGCAGGTGCCGGACATCCCGCCGGGGATCACCGTGACGGTCACCGGCAGCCCGGACATCACCGGCACCACCGCACTGGTCCCGGTCCACGCCGAGGGCCCCAGCGGCACCAACGACTTCCAGCTGGGCCTGTCCAACGAGGGCGGCGCGTGGTGCTACCTCGGGGACAAGACGTCCTGATGCGGCCGGTGACCCTCAGCCGCGGCTCGGCCTGCGCTGCGGCCGCGGCGGGGTCACCCCGTCGGCCAGCCTGCGCGTGGTGAGCAGGAAGGCGGTGTGCCCCACCATCCGGTGCTCGGGGCGCACCGCCAGGCCCACCACGTGCCAGGGCCGCACCAGGGTCTCCCAGGACTCCGGTTCGGTCCAGCCCTGTTGTTCACGCAGCGCCTCGGTGACTCGGGACAGCTGCGTCACGGTGGCGACGTAGACCACCAGCACGCCCCCGGGCACCAGGTTCCGGTGGACGGTGTCGAGCACGTCCCACGGGGCGAGCATGTCGAGGACCACCCGGTCGACCTCGCCCTCGTGGGTGGCGAGGTCGTCGACCTTCAACGTCCAGTTCGCGGGACGCTCGCGGAAGAAGCGCTCCACGTTCTTGACCGCGTGCTCGGCATGGTCCTCCCGCACCTCGTAGCTGAGCACGCTGCCCTCGGGGCCCACCGCCCGCAGCAGTGAGCAGGTCAGCGCTCCGGAACCCGCACCGGCCTCGAGCACGCGCGCCCCGGGGAACACGTCGCCCCACATCACGATCTGCGCCGCGTCCTTGGGGTAGATCACCTGCGCACCGCGCGGCATCGACAGCGTGTAGTCCGCCAGCCGCGGCCGCAGCGCGAGGTAGGCCGTGCCGCCCGCGGACGTCACCACCGAACCCTCGGGCTTGCCGATCAGGTCGTCGTGCCGCAGCGCACCGCGGTGCGTGTGGTACTCCCCCCCCTCGGCGAGCACCAGCGTGTAGTTCCGCCCCTTCGGATCGGTCAGACGTACCCTGTCACCCGGGCGGAACGGCCCGCTCACCTGCACTTCACCGGCTCCTCGAAATCGCGCGTTCGCAGCGCTCGATCTTCGCAGACGGCCCGGTCAGCGCCCGCGGCGGGCCGACAGGGCGGACCGGACGTCGGCCCGGCGCAGCACCCCGGCGGGCCTGCCCTCGTCGTCGACCACGAGGAACTGCCACGCCGGCGTCTCGCGCACCCGCTCCGCGATCTCCTCCCCCGGTTCCGAGGCGAGCAGCACGGTCTCGGCGCGGATCGGTTCCGCGGCGAGTTCCGCGGGCGCGTGCGGCGAGGTCTCGGCCAGGCGCTGCGCGGCGCCGTCGTCGAGCAGCCCGGCGGCCACCCCGTCGGCGCGCACGAGCACGACACCACGGCCCGCCGCGGCGGCGAGGGCGTCGGCCACCGGGCTCTCCGCGGGCAGCTGCAGCACCGGCCGGGTCAGGTCCGTCACGGCCAGGCCCTCCGGCCACTCGCGCGCGGTCTCGGCGTTGAGCTCGGAGCCCGCACCCACCGCGACGAACCACGCGGTGACCACGCACACGCCGAGGCGCAGCCAGCGGTCCTCGCTGCCGGACGCCATCCCGACCAGCGCCCACACGAGCAACCCCGCGGCGACGAGACCGCCGCCCACCACGGCGGCACGGGTGCCGGTGGCCCGCCGTCCGGTGAGCGACCACACCCCGGCCCGCAACATCCGCCCACCGTCCAGCGGGAGTCCGGGCAGCAGGTTGAACACGCCGACCGCCAGGTTCGCCACGGCGCACTCACCGACGAGCAGCCACACGGCCCCGTCCGCGGGCACGGCGAACATCAGCGCCGCGCACACCGCGGCGAGCAGCACCGACACGACGGGACCCGCCACGGCGACCAGCCCCTCCTGGCGGGGCCGTTTCGGTGTACGGGCCACTTCGGACAGTCCACCGAGCAGGAACAACCGCACCCGCCGCACCGGGATGCCCAGGCGCAGCGCGACGACGCAGTGCCCCAGCTCGTGGGCCAGGACCGACGTGCCGAGCAACACGGCGAACGCCGCCGCCAGCGCCCACGACACCCCGGAGCCCGCGCCGGGCAGCAGCCGGGCGACGAGCGGCTGGTAGAGCACGACCACGACGAGCGAGCCGATCCACCATGACGGCGCGAGCAGCACCGGCACGTCCTGCACCCGGAACAGCAGCAGGCCGCCGTCGGTGGTGGTCAGCACCCGCCTCGGCCGGTTCCGCCCGCGCTCCCCGGTGGTCGTCATGCGCCACAGGGTAGAGCGTGTGGTGTCAGACGGCCGTGACACGCGCCCGCGCGCGGTCGGCGATCTTGTCGTACCCCTCCTTTAGGGTGCGGGTATGGCTCAGACGGCGACCACGGAACCCCAGCTCGGCGTGCGCCGCCCCGCGCTGTCCCCCTCCCGGGCCGGCGACTTCAAGCAGTGCCCGTTGCTCTACCGCTTCCGCGCGGTCGACCGGCTGCCGGAGGTACCCACCAAGGCCCAGCTGCGTGGCACCCTGGTGCACTCGGTGATGGAGCGCCTGTTCGCGCTGCCCAAGACCGACCGCGAGCCCGCCCGCGCCCGCGAGCTGCTGGCCCCCGCGTGGGAGGAGCTGTCGGCCGACAACCCCGAGTGGGCGGAGCTGTTCGAGGGTGAGGACGTGGGCGCGTGGCTCCAGAGCGCCACGAAGCTGCTCGACAGTTACTTCGAGCTGGAGGACCCGCGCCGGTTCGACCCGGAGGCGTGCGAGCTGCACGTCGAACTCGAACTGGAGTCCGGGGTGCGGTTGCGCGGCTATGTCGACCGCCTCGACGTGGCGCCCACCGGCGAGCTCCGGGTGGTGGACTACAAGACGGGCGCCGCGCCGCGGCAGATCGGCGAGGCCAAGGCCTTGTTCCAGATGAAGTTCTACGCCGTGGTGCTGTGGCGGCTGCGCGGGGTCGTGCCGCACCAGTTGAAGCTGATGTACCTCACCGACGGCCAGTCGCTGGCCTACCAACCGGACGAGGGGGAGCTGCGGCGGTTCGAGCGGACGCTCGAGGCGATCTGGCAGGCGATCCTCAAAGCGGGCAAGACGGGCGATTTCCGGCCCAACCCCAGCAAATTGTGCGGCTGGTGCGCCCACCAGTCGCTGTGCCCGTCGTTCGGCGGCACGCCGCCGGAATACCCTGGCTGGCCGGAGCCGGATCCGGGCGTGGAGACGGCACTGGACCGGGCGGACTGACATGCGAACTGACATCGATGACAACGCTTTCTACCTCCCGCTGGGCGGCGGCCGCTACCAGCCGACCCCGCACACCGCGGGGCCGTGGACGCCGGACGCGCAGCACTTCGGGCCACCGTCGGCGCTGCTCGTGCGCGAACTGGAAGGCCTCGACGCGGGCGCGCCGGGATTGCTGGCCAGGGTCACGGTGGAGATCCTCGGGCCCGCGCCGCTGACGGAGCTGTCCACGCGCAGCTGGGTCGAACGGCCCGGGCGCTCGGTGGAGCTGCTGGGCGCCGAGCTGCACGACGGCAGCAGGCCGGTGGCACGCGCGTGGGCGTGGCGCATCGGCGAGTCCGACACCACCGCGGTGGCCACCGACGATCCGGTGCCCCCGCCGCCGGAGGACTGCGCTCCCGCCGAGTTCCCGGCGACGTGGCGCCGCGGCGGCTACCTCGACGCCATGGAGTGGCGCACCATCTCCGGTTCCCCGGCCGAGCCGGGTCCGGCGTGGGTGTGGGGCCGTCAGCGGGTCGCGCTGGTGGCGGGCGAGAAACCGACGTCGCTGCAACGGTTGTTCGCGATCGCCGACACCGGCAACGGCGCGTCCAATTTCCTCGACCCCGCCGCGTGGTGGTTCATCAACAGCGAGCTCACGGTGCACCTGCGTCGCGTCCCGGAGGGCGAGTGGATCGCGATCGACGCCCGCACCCGCGTCGGGCCGTCCGGGGTCGGCACGGCCGCGAGCACGTTGTCCGATGTGCGGGGCGAACTCGCCCACGGCGCGCAGGCGTTGATGGTCCGGACACGCTGACGGCTCCGCCCGTCCCCCGCAGGCCGCACGAGATCCATTACTCTGCGGCGAGGATCGATCGACCTGGGAGCGCTCGAGTGCAGATCACCTCGGTGGTCAACCAGAAAGGCGGCGTCGGCAAGACGGCGCTGAGCGTCGGAGCCGCGGCGGCTCTGGCCGAACGCGGGCGCCGGGTGCTGCTCATCGACCTGGACCCGCAGGGGCACGCCACCACGGAGATGCTGGGGCTGGACGAGGCACCCGCGCACGCGCCGAGCCTGGCCAAGGCGCTCACCAAGACGTGGAAGGGCCCGGTCGAGGAGCTGATCGTGCCGCACCCGCGCAGCACGCTCGGTCCCGGCGGCGCGCTGGACGTCATCCCCACCTCGCCCGGCATGTTCGACCTGATCCGCAGGCTCGACCAGTTCCGGGTGCCGGGCTGGCAGCTGGCGCGGGTGGTGCAGTTCGCCAACTACGACCACATCATCATCGACTGCCCGCCGGCACTGGACGTCCTCACCAACAACGCCCTGGCGGCCACGCACGGCATCCTGGTGCCGGTGCAGCCGGACCGCACGAGCATCCGGGCGCTGCGGTTGCTCAACGACCAGCTGTACTACGTGCAGACGGCGCTGAACCGGCCGCCGATCCCCTACTTCGGGGTGGTGCCGGGGCTGTACCGGCGTCCGATGTCCGGGTACGCGGTGGCGGCGCTGGAGGAGCTGAAGCGGTTCGGGTACCCGCTGCTGGCCCACGTGCCGCTGGGTGTGGTGATGAACGAGGCGGCGGCGCACGGCGTGCCCGTCACCACGTTCGCCCCGGAGACCACGCAGGCCGTGGCGTTCCGCGAGATCGCCGCGGTGCTCGACGCGCACCTCGAGCGGCAGGGCCCGGCGACCCCCATCCCCGCCGAGGACGACTTCGTGTTCGAGGACTTCATCTCCCAGGTGGCCCAAACCCGCAACGAGAACGACACCGGCGTGCGGCGGCGGCTCTACGACCTGATGCCGAAACGACCCCGCAGCTGAGCGGACGGCCGCACGGGAAAGCGCTCTCCGCCGCGCGGATCGCGGCGCTGGCGACGCGCGCGTTCGGGGAACGGCCCCGCTCGGCGGTGCCGCTCCCGGGCGGGCTGTACAACACGACGTACCGGGTGGAGCTGCCGTCGGGGGGGACCCGTGGTGCTGCGCGTCGCTCCGGAGCCGGCGCAGCAGTACCGCGCCGAGCGGGAGCTGATGCGCAACGAACACGCCGCCCTGCCGTTCTTCGCACCGGTGGCGCACCTCATGCCCCGCACGCTCGCCGCCGACTTCACCCACGACCTCATCGGGCGGGACTACCTGTGGCAGACGCTTCTGCCAGGCACCCCCGCACGGCAGCATCCACAGTGGAGGGGCGTGTACCGCGCGCTCGGCGAGCTGACCCGGACGGTGCACCAGGTACGCGGACGCGTCTTCGGCCCGGTGGGCGGGCCGCACTTCCCCACCTGGAGCGAGGCGGTGCTCGCGTCGTTCGCCGACGTCGTCGCGGATCTGACCGACATCGGGCTCGACGCGTCGGACGTGCGCGCGGTCGCCGGCCTCGCCGCAGGGCATCGCGCGGTGCTCGACGAGATCACCCGACCGCGGCTGCTGCACGGCGACCTGTGGACGGGGAACGTGCTCCTGTCCCCCGCACCCGCGATCAGCGGGCTGCTCGACCATGATCGTGCCCGCTGGGGCGATCCGACCGCCGAGTGGGGCCTCCACCTCGCCGACATGCGGGACGAGCCCTCGTTCTGGGACGGCTACGGGCCCCGTCCGGCCACGCCTCGCGACCGCTGGCGCGGCCTGGTGTACCGGGCGTGGCACATCGCCCTTCTCCGGCTGGAGCGGTACCGCCTTGGCCGGCGCGGGCGCGTCGCGGCGAGCTATGCCGAATTGGGCCGCACGCTACGCGCGCTCTTGAGCCACGCCGTATAGGCCGTTATACACCAGGTGGCCGCGGGCTAGATCACCTCGGTCACCAGCCACGACACCAGCGACAGCGACCCCATCGACACCAGCGTCGACACGAGCACGCAGTCCCGCACGAAGCGGCTGTCCAGCGAGTACTGGCTCGTCGCGATGAAGATGTTCTGGGCGGTGGGCAGCGCGGCGCACACCACGGCCGCCATCAGCGCCGGATGCGGCAACCCCAGCAGCAACCCCACCGCAAGCGTGATCGCGGGCTGGGCGAACAGCTTCAGCCCCACCACGGTGGCCAGCTCGGCGCGGCGCGTGCCGCTCCCCTCGCGCGGCCCGCCCCCGGCCAGCGACATGCCGAGCACCAGCAGCGCGGTGCCGACGCCCGCGGAGGCGAGCAGGTGCAACGGCTCGGCCACCAGCTGGGGCAGCCGCAGCCCACTCGCCCGGAACAGCACCCCCAGCAGCGACGCGAGGATCACCGGCGTGCGCACCGGCAGCATGAGCAGCGTCTTCCACCGCGACCGCCCCGGCCGCCGCGCATCGCTTTCCAGCAGTGCCAGCAGGGACGGCATCAGCACCAGCGTCTGCAGCAACAGCAGCACGATGATGAACGCCGAATCGCCCAGCACCCGCATCGACACCGGGATCCCGAGGTTGCCCGCGTTGGCGTAGCACGAGGCCATGCCGCTGACCGCCCACTCGGACAGCTTCCGCCGGAACACCCACTTCGCCAGCGCGAACCCGGCCGCGCCGACCACCACCGTGCCCACCAGGAACGCGACCACGCCCGGGTTGACCAGCGCGGTCAGCGGCGTGTCCTGCATCGTGGTGAACAGCACCGCGGGCATCGCGACGGTGAAGACGAACTTGGTCAGCACCTCGTCGGCCCGCTCGCCGAGCAGCCGGAACCACCCGAGCAGGTATCCGAGGCCCGTCAGTGCCCAGATCGGCGCGAACGCCGGCAGGACACCGCCGGTCAAAGCCGGCAGGACCGGATGTCGGAGGCGAGGACCGCCTTCGCACCCACCTCGGCCAGCTCGTCCATGATCTGGTTCACCTTCTTGCGCGGCACCATCGCCCGCACCGCGACCCACTCCGGATCGGCCAGCGGCGCCACCGTCGGCGACTCCAGGCCCGGCGTGATCGCGACGGCCTGTTCCAGCAGCGTCCGCGGGCAGTCGTAGTCGAGCATCATGTACTGCTGCGCGAACACCACGCCCTGCAGCCGCGCCGTCAGCTGCGACTTCGCCTTGGCACGCTGGCTGCCCTGGCGCTGCACGAGCACGGCCTCCGACGCGCAGATCGGGTCGCCGAACGCCACCAGGTTGTGCTGACGCAACGTCCGCCCGGACCCCACGACGTCGGCGATCGCGTCGGCGACACCGAGCTGGATCGAGATCTCCACGGCACCGTCGAGCCGGATCACCTCGGCCTCGACCCCCTGCCGCGCCAGGTCGTCACGCACCAGCCGCGGGTACGACGTGGCCAGCCGCTTGCCGTGCAGGTCGCTGGTCTTCCAGTCCTGGCCCGCCGGCGCGGCGTAGCGGAAGGTCGAGCCGCCGAAACCCAGCGCCAGCACCTCCTCGACCGGCGCGCCGGAATCCAGCGCCAGGTCGCGTCCGGTGATGCCGAGGTCGAGCTCGCCGGAGCCGACGTAGATCGGGATGTCCTTGGGACGCAGGAAGAAGAACTCGACGTCGTTGTTCGGGTCGAGCACGGTCAGGTCGCGCTGCTCATGCCGCTGACGGTAACCGGCCTCGCCGAGCATCTCCGACGCCGGACCCGCCAGCGCACCCTTGTTCGGCACCGCAACCCGCAGCATGCCCTCACTCCTCGTTCGTTTCCCGGTCCGCTACAGGTAGCGGTACACGTCCTCGGCGGTCAGCCCGCGCCCGAGCATCAGCACCTGAACCCGGTACAGCAGCTGGGAGATCTCCTCGGCCAGCCGCTCGTCCGACTCGTACTCGGCGGCGATCCAGACTTCCCCGGCCTCCTCGAGCACCTTCTTGCCCTGCGCGTGCACGCCGGCGTCCAGCGACTCGACGGTGCCCGATCCCTCGGGCCGGGTGCGGGCGCGATCGGTGAGCTCGGTGAACAGCTCGTCGAAGGTCTTCACGGTCTGTAGATCCTTCCATCCGGCACCCCGGGCGGGCGATCCGGGCCACCACCCGTGACGCGGCCGTCACACCAGCGCGCGCAGCGTGTCCGCGTCGACCCCGGTGAGCGAGCTGCGGAACACCCGTCGTGGGCCGTCCGGGACCGCGACGTCGTTGGGCACCACGAGCACGGTGCACCCCGCCGCGGCGGCGGACTCGGCCCCCGGCGGGGAGTCCTCGACGGCCACGCAGCGTGACGGATCGGTCCCCAGCAGCCGGGCGGCCCTGAGGTAGGGCTCCGGGAGCGGCTTGTTCCGCCCGTCCACCTCGTCACCGCACACCGTGACCGCGAAGAACCCGCGTCCGATCGTGTCGAGCGCGAGCTCGGTCAGCGCCCGTTCGGTGGAGGTGACCAGCGCCGAGGGCACGCCGGCGTGCTTGACCGCGGCCAGCGCCTCGCGCGCCCCGGGCCGCCAGGGCAGCTCGTCGGCGAACAGGGTTGCGGTCCGTTCCCGGATCCAGGTGCCGGTGTCCGCGACCGCGGCGGGGGTGGCGTCGTGGCCGGTCACGGTGAGCAGGTAGCTCGCGGTGGCGTCCATGTTGGACCCCACGAGCGTGAGCCGCTGCTCGGTGGTGAGCGAGCCGCCCAGCCACTCCGCGCACTCGTACAACGCCACGTCCCACAGCTTCTCGGAATCGACGAGCGTGCCGTCCATGTCCCAGAGCACGGCGGCCAGGCCGTCCGTCACGCGATTCTCCCTCGTGTCAGGTGTCGAAGTACCGGGCTTGCGGGTGTGGGCCACGATCGCGTCGGTCGCCTGCTCGGGGTGCAGCTGCAACTCCTCCGACCGCGTAAGACCGGTCCGGCCGGCATCGAGCAGCTCGACGACGAGGGCGCGGCCTGCCAGCTTCGGGCAGGCCCTGTGGCCGAGCGAGAACCGCGCCGCGGTAGCCGAGCCGGAAGAACTCCGCGACGGAGTCCGGGCCTCGTCGGCCACCGCGCGGCTGCCCGGGAATCGCAGTTCCTGCCGCACCCGCCGGTGCCCGTACTCGGCCAATGCCTCGGTGAGCTGCACGCCGAGGCCGTGGACCTCCAGGGAGTCGCGAACTCGTCCGCGGTGTCCGGCGCCAGCGCGCCCGCCTCGGCCAGCTCGGCGATCCGGTCGGCGATGCCGTACTCCCCCGCGTCCGCGTCCGCTTCGAGATAGCCGCGGTGGATGCCGCGCACCACGCCGGAGCGGGTCACGTTGAAGATCTCGTTGCCGCCCTCCAGGCGGGCGAAGTCGTCGAGCGTGAGCTCGTGCCCCTGCAGCGCCGTGCCCATCACCCCGTCCGCCACGACGACACGGGCGGCGAGCGCGGCCAGCAGCGGTGACGTGGAGTGATCCGGCATGACACCAGGCTACGGTCTCGCCCGTGCCCCGGGGGTCGTAGGCTGGGTGGGTGAGTGATCCAGCCGACGCGATTTCGCAGCCCGAGCACGCCGTCCCGGAGGGCACCGAGCCCCGGGAACGGGTCATGGTCGTCGCCTTCGAAGGCTGGAACGACGCCGGTGACGCGGCCAGCACCGCCCTGGAGCACCTGCAGCTCAGCTGGGACGCCAAGCCGCTCGCCGAGCTCGAGCCCGACGACTACTACGACTTCCAGGTCAGCCGCCCCACCGTGCGCCTCGTGGACGGGGTCACCCGGCGGGTCGAGTGGCCCACCACCCGTCTGTCGGTGTGCCACCCGCCCGGTTACGACCAGGACCTCGTGCTGGTGACCGGCCCCGAACCGAACATGCGGTGGCGCCAGTTCTGCGACGAGCTGCTCGCCCACATCGAGCAGCTGGGCGTGACCACGGTCGTCACGCTCGGCGCCCTGCTCGCCGACACCGCGCACACCCGCCCGGTGCCGGTCACCGGCACCGCCTACGACGCGGAGGCCGCCGCCCGTTTCGGGCTGGAGCGCAGCCGGTACCAGGGCCCGACCGGCATCGTCGGCATCCTGCAGGACGTGTGCGTGCAGCACGGCATCCCGGCCATTTCCATCTGGGCCGCGGTGCCCCACTACGTGTCCCACCCGCCGTCGCCGAAGGCGACGCTGGCGCTGCTGCACAAGCTCGAGGACGTCCTCGACGTGGAGGTCCCGCTGGGCACGCTGCCCGAGCAGGCCGAGGAATGGCAGACGACGGTCAGTGAGATGGCCGAGGAGGACGAGGAGATCGCCGACTACGTCCGTACCCTCGAGGAGCGCGGCGATGCGGAGATCGCCTCGTCGCTGGACGAGTCGAGTGGGGAGAAGATCGCCGCCGAGTTCGAGCGCTACCTGCGCAGGCGTCGTCCGGGCACCGAGGGGCCCGGACCGGCTGCGCGGTGAGCGGGCGGTCTGCCAGGGCCGCGCTGTACATCGGTGGTCTGCTCGGTCCCTTCGGAGGCGGGGTCGTCGCGTCGATGCTGCCCGAGCTGTCGGCCGACTTCGGTGTCACCCCCGGCGTCGCCGCGTCGTCGCTGACCTCGTACCTGCTCCCGTTCGCGCTGGTGATGCTCGTGTCGGGCACCTACGGGGCGCGGTGGGGACCGGTGCGCACGATCCGCATCGCCTACGTCGGGTACGTGGTGGCCGCCGCGCTGGCCGCGCTCGTGCCGTGGTTCTGGCTCTTCCAGGTCACTCGCGGACTGCAGGGGGTGGCCAACGCCTTCACCACGCCGCTGCTGCTGGCCAAGCTCGCGTCGATCACCCCACCGCACCGGCTGGGCCGGGCGCTGGGGACCTACGGCGCCATCCAGGCGCTCGGTCAGACGTCGGCGCCCCTGGTCGGCGGTCTCGCCGCGGAGGGCGACTGGCGCTGGGCGTTCGCCGGGATCGCGGTGGTCGCGCTGGTGCTCGCGGCCAGCCCGCTGCCGCCCGACGGGCGGGAGCGCGAGCCGGGCGCGCGGCTGCGCGACGCGTGGCGGCCGGTCGTGTGGTGGGCTGGTGCGGTGATGTTCCTGACCTGGGCGTGCCTGGCCGGGTTGCCGTTCTTGGTGGCGTTCCGCCTCGACGACCTGTTCGCGCTCACCTCGGGTGTGCGGGGACTGGTGCTGACCGCCTACGGCATCGCCGGGTTCGTCGCGGCCCGCCTCGTCGGCGCCGCGTCCGACCGGTTCGGGCCCCGGGTGGCGCTGGCGGCCGGGTTGCTGCTGGGCGCGGTGGCGATGGCGTCGATCGGGTTGTTCCCGTCGCTGCCCGCGGTGACGCTCGCGTGGTCGGTGGCGGGCGTGTGCGGGCAGCTGGCGCTGGTCGGGGTCAACGCGATGATCCTCGGCGGGCGTGGCGGCCGCGGCGGCGGCGGGGCGATCTCGGTGGTGACCGCGCTGCGGTTCCTCGGCATGTCCGCCTCCCCCGCCCTGTTCACCGGGCTCTACCACACCGACGCCGCGCTCGGGTTCCTCGTGCCCGCCGCGGTGCTGGCCGCGACGATCGGGCTGGTCGCGCTGCGGCCGCGAACGGATCCGCCCGCGGATCCGACGGTGGGGCAGACCGCGGGCCGGTCACAGGATCCGGCGTAGCGGCACCGGGCCGCGGGCGCGCTTGCGCCACTCGCGCGGATAGCCGAGGGAGACCTCCTCGAAGCGGACGCCGTCGGCCCACGTGGTCCGCGGGATGTGCAGGTGGCCGAACACCGCGACCTCGGCGCGGTAGCGCAGGTGCCAGTCCTCGGTGCGGGTGGTGCCGCACCACAGCGCGAACTCCGGCCAGTGCAGCGGGTCGGTCGGGTGCCGGTGCAGCGGCCAGTGCGACACCAGCACGGTGCCGTGCTCCGACGGGACGGCCTCCAGCCGCTGCTCGGTCACCTTGAGCCGGTGCGCGCACCAGTCCTGGCGCGTGGGGAACGGGTCGGGGTGCAGGTAGAACTCGTCGGTGCAGACGACGTGGGCCTCGCGGGCCTGCGCCAGCGCCTCGGCCACGGTGGCGTGCTCGGTGCGCGGGGTGCGCCAGCTGTAGTCGTAGAGCAGGAACAGCGGGGCGATGGTGAGCGGTCGTCCGGAGTGCGGCCAGACGAGGAACTCGTCCTCCGGGGTCCGCACACCGAGTTCGCGGCAGCGGTCCACCAGGTGCCGGTAACGGGCCTCGCCGCGCAACTGCTCGCCGTCCCGTGGCACCGTCCACAGCTCGTGGTTGCCGGGCACCCACACCACCTCGGCGAAGCGGTCCTTCAGCGTCGCCAGCGTCCCGGTGACGGCCTCGACCCGCTCGGCGACGTCGCCCGCGACGATCAGCCAGTCCTGTGGCGAGTCCGGCCGGATCCCGTCGATCAGCGGCGCGTTGCCGGTGTGGGTGACGTGGAGGTCGCTGGTGGCGTAGAGGTGCGGCACGCGTCCACCGTAGCCGCGCGACGGCGCAGCCCGGCGACGCCGAGCACACCCGCGACGAGGGCGAGCCCCGCCTGCACGCTCAGCAGCGGCGCCAGCCCGAGCGGCCCGACCAGCGCGCCGGCGCCGAGCATGCCCGCGACCTGGGCGAGCGCCTGGACCGCGAAGCCGGTGCTCAGGATCCGGCCGGTGCGTTCGCGCGGCGCGAGGGACTGCACGACCGACAACAGGCTGGTGTTGAGCACCACGACCGGCACCCCGATCGCGATGAACAGTCCGATGTAGAGACCGAACGCGGTGGTGACGGCGGGGGCGTTCCAGATGATCGCGGCCCCCAGCCCGTAGGCGACGGTACCCCAGCTGAACAGGCGGGCCGGTGCGACGCGGCGTGCCGCGGTGGCGAGCGCGAGGCCGGCAACGAGTCCGCCGATGGCCTGCACCCCGCGCAGCAGCCCGGTGCCCGCGTCGCTCTGCCCGAGCGGCCCGCCCGCGAACAGCACGAACAACACGACGAACATCCCCTGCCCCACCGACATCAGCGCGGTCATCCCGATCACCAGCCGGAGGCGCCGGTCCCGGCGAATGTCGGTGAGGCCGTCCAGCCAGGCCCCGACCGCGGCGCCGCGCCGCACGGCGCGCGCGTCGGGGAACCGCCGCGCGAGGAAGGCGATCGCGGCGACGAGCGCCGCGGCGTACCCCGCCACCACGCTCCCCAGACCGGCGACGCCGAGCAGGATGCCGCCCAGCGCGCTGCCCGTCAGCCGGGCCACGGAGGTGGCCGCGCCGAGCGCGCCGTTCGCCGCGGTGATCTGGTCCGGCCGCACCAGCACCGGCACCAGGGCGCTGCGGGCCGGTTCGAACAGCGCCGCCAGACCGGACTGCAGCGCCATGACCAGGTACACCACGGCCAGATCGGCACCCGCGGCGAGCAGCGGCACGGCGACGAGCGCCTGTCCCGCGCACACGACGGCGAGCAGCGCGCGCCGGTTCCACCGGTCGGCGAGCACACCGGCGACCGGGCTGAGCACGACGGCGGGCAGCACCCCGGCGACCATCGTCGCCGCGGTCGCCGCGGGCGATCCGGTGACGGCGAAGATGTGCAGCGGCAGCGCGACCTGCAGCATCCACTCGGCAGTCTCGGCGAACAGCCCGGCGGACCACAGGCGCGCGAACGGCGAGCGCCGCAGCGGGTCAGACACCGGGTTTCCCGTTCGCCTCCACGCGCGGGAAGGCGCGCCAGCTCGCGTGGACGGGTCGTGCATCCGCCGGGGCGTCGGTGCGGATCGCCGCCACGTAGGGGCGGACCAGGGTGTCGACCGCCTCGGTGAGGGCCGCGAGCTCGGCCGGGGTCACGCGCAGGGCGTAGGTGTTGATCGCCGAGGCGTCGCGCCACTCGGGGTCGAACTCGCCGATGCTGTCCAGGAACCGCTGCCCCAGCGTGGCGTCGTCGCTCAGCTGAGCTCCGGCCGCAGCGAGCTGGGCGGTCCGCGTCGCCGGGTCGGGTGCGAACTGCCCGAAGTCGAGCCCGACGGCCGTCGCCCGCCACGGGCGTTCCCTGCCGTCCGTGCCCTCGACCCGTTCGACCAGCCCCCAGTGCGCGAGTTGACGCAGGTGCCAGCTGCAGTTCGACGGCGACGAGTCCACCGCCTGCGCGCACTCGCTGGCCGTGCGCGGGCCGACGGCCATCAGGTAGCTCAACAGTTCGGTGCGCAGCGGGTGCGCCAGCGCCCGCATCAGCTCCGCGTCCCGGACCCGTCTGCGCGGTGGCAGCTCGGTCATGACACCTCCAACATGAAAGGATTCTTTCGAAAGAACCCTTTCAGGTTGGCGAAGGGTACGTCAACGACGACGGCGCGGCTCCCGCACCGGGAGCCGCGCCGTATAGGTCGTTATACGCTCAGAGTTCGACGCCGAGCAGTGCGTCCACCGCGACGCGCACCAGACCGGGTGCGCCACTGTCCTGACCCCCCTGCCGCAGGGCCTCGTCGGCCCACGCGTCGACCGCGCGCAGGGCATTGACCGTGTCGAGGTCGTCGGCGAGGTGCTCGCGCAGCCGGGCGATCGTGTCGTCGGCGTCCGGACCGGACGGCAGCGCGACCGCCTCGCGCCAGCGCGCCAGGCGCGCCTGCGCGGTGCTCAACAAGTCGTCGGTCCACGACCGGTCGCTGCGGTAGTGCCCGTCGAACAGCGCCAGGCGAATCGCGTTCGGGTCCACCCCGTCGGCCCGCAACCGCGACACGAACACCAGGTTCCCGCGCGACTTGGACATCTTCTCCCCGTCCAGGCCGATCATGCCGCCGTGTACGTAGTGCCGCGCGAACGGGTGCTCACCCGAGAGCGCCTCGGCGTGCGCCGCGCTGTACTCGTGGTGCGGGAAAATCAGGTCCGACCCGCCGCCCTGCACGTCGAAGCCCATGCCGAGCCGGTTGACGGCGATGGCGCTGCACTCGATGTGCCAGCCGGGACGGCCGGAACCCAGCTCCGACTCCCAGAACGGTTCGCCGGGGCGCGCGCAACGCCACAGCAGCGCATCGAGCGGGTGGCGCTTGCCCGGGCGGTCCGGGTCGCCTCCGCGCTCGGCGAAGAAGCGCGCCATCGTGTCCGCGTCGTAGCCGGATTCGTAGCCGAACCGGCCCGTCACCGATCGGTCGAAGTAGATGTCCGGGTACTCCGGGTCGTCCGCGCGGTAGGCCGCGCCGTCGGCCAGCAGCTTCGCGATGACCTCGACGATCTCCGGGATGCTTTCCACCGCACCGACGAACTGCTTCGGCGGCAGGACGCGCAGCGCCTCCATGTCCTCGCGGAACAGCGCCGTCTCCCGCAGCCCGAGCACCACCCAGTCGTCCTGGTCGCGCTCGGCGCGCTCGAGCAGCGGGTCGTCCACGTCGGTGACGTTCTGCACGTAGTGGACCGTGTGCCCGCTGTCCCGCCACACCCGGTTGACCAGGTCGAAGGCCAGGTAGGTGGCCGCGTGGCCGAGGTGGGTCGCGTCGTAGGGCGTGATTCCGCAGACGTACATGCGCGCCGTCTTGCCCGGGGCGGTCGGGCGCACCTGCCCGGTGGCCGTGTCGTACAACCGCAGCGCGCGGGGCGTGCCCGGCACGTAGGGCAGGGGCACCGAGGACCAAGTCTTCATGACCTCAACACTAGGTGGCGCCTGGTCCGCCCGTCCCGCGCGGTGGGATCGATCCCCGTCACCCCCGCGGTCACCCCGCGGTCAACGCCCGCAGCTCGTCCATCCCGCCGAAGAACGTGTTCTGGTCCCCGGGCAGCGGGCCGGTCGGCGCCGACTGCCAGAACGTCGCGGTCCAGCCGCCGGGTACCTCGCCCATCGTGGTGTTGAAGCGGGCCAGCCAGAGCAGGTGGTCGGCCGCGAACGCGGTGCTGTCGGCGGTGCACGTCCGCCACCACAGGTTGGTCGTGTAGATGATCGGCGTGTGGCCGGTGCGCCGCTTCAGCTCGGTGCTGAAATCACGCACCCACGCGACCAGCTCCGCGGGCGAGAGCCCGTAGCAGTCCGGCGCACCGGGTGTGTTCTCCAGGTCCAGCGCGGGCGGCAGCGTCATCCCGTCGGCGAACCACTTGCCGTCGTGGTTGTGCAGGTAGGCGGCCTGCTCGGCGCCGCCGGACTTGTCCGGCCTGCCGTAGTGGTAGGCGCCGCGGAACAGGCCCGCCGCCTTCGCACCGCGGAACTGCGACAGGAAGTTCGGGTTGACGTACCCGACGCCGGCGGTGTTCTTGACGAACACGAACCGCGCGCCCGCCGCCATCGCCGCCGCGAAGTCCGGCACGCCCTGCGAGGCGCTGATGTCGAACCCGGCAAGCTGCGCTGACGCCGTCGCGGGTTGCGCGAACGCGGTCGCGGGCGCGAGCCCGGCCAGCACGGCGAAGGCCGTCAGAACCGTTGCGATGCGCGAGATCACTGTCGTAGCCACGCCGGGACGGTACGCAGACGACCGCGCCGGCCAGGGGCAACCACCCGATCGTGGGTGAGGCGTCAGCGGCCGGGGAACGATGCCGCCCACATCGCGTCGAGTCCCGCGGTGAGGGTGTCCGAGGTGGGCGCGCCGTCCGGGTCGAGCAGCCACTGCACCGCCAGCCCGTCGCAGATCGAGATCACGAAGCTCGCGACGGCCTGGCAGCGCGGGTCGCCGGGTTCGGTGCCGTCGTCGAGCGAGCGCGCGACCAGCTCGGCGACCGTCGCCCGGCACCGCCGGTAGTGCTCGGCGAACCGGGTGCGCAGCGATTCCGTGCGTTCGGCCTGGGCCAGCGCCTCCACGTAGGACAGCAGCAGCGCGCGGTTGGCGGGCAGGCCTTCGAGCATCGCCGCCCACGCGCGCCTGCCGCGCTCGACCGGGGTGGCCGCGGGTTCGGACATGGCGATCGCGGCGAGGTTGTCCGTCCACTCCTCGAACACCGCGCCGATGGCCGCGTTGAGCAACCCCCCCTTCGATCCGAAGTGGTAGCCGATCGAGTGCAGGTTGGTTTATAACCGGGGGTCCGTCGAGGAGGACGCGATGAGCATCGACGCCCCGCCCCAGCCGGCCACGGCACCACTCCCGCCAGGCCCTCGCCTGCCCGCCGCGCTGCAGACGGTGCTGTTCGGCAACGCCCGGCACCTGCTGCTCCCCCTGCTGCGCCGACGTTACGGCGACGTGTTCCGGCTCGACCTCCACCCCGAGCGCCAGGTCGTGCAGCTGGCCGATCTCGACCACGTCAAGCAGGTGCTGCGCGGCCCCGCGCACGTGTTCCACGCCGGCGAGGGCAACGTCATCCTCGAGCCGCTGATGGGGCGGCACTCCGTGCTGCTCACCGACGAGGACGAGCACCTGCGGGCCCGCAAGCTGTTGATGCCCGCATTCCACGGCCCGGCGTTGCGCGGGTACCGCGACATGATCACCGAGCTGGCCGAGGCCGAGGTGGCGGGCTGGGCGCCGGGCGCGGTGTTCCGCTCGCACGAGCGGATGCAGACCCTCACTCTGGAGATCATCCTGCGCGTGGTGTTCGGTGTGGCGCAGGGCCCGCGCCTGGACGAGCTGCGCGCCCTGCTCACCCGGATCGTGGACATCGGCATCCTCGACCTGTTCGGCTGGCACAGTCCCGCACTGCAGCGGGTCGGACCGTGGCGCCGCTACCGCCGGGCCCTGGACCGGGTGGACGAGCTGCTCTACGCCGAGATCGCCGACCGGCGCGCGGCGGACGACCTGCACGGCCGCGGTGACGTCCTGTCCCGTCTGCTGACCGTGCCACCTGCGGACGACCGCCTGTCCGACGCCGAACTGCGCGACCAGCTGATCACCCTGCTGCTGGCCGGGCACGAGACCACGGCGACAGCGCTGGCCTGGTCGTTGCACGAGCTGGCGCGCGATCCGGCGCGCCAGCGGCGGGCGATCGAGGCCGCCGACTCCGGTGACGAGACGTACCTGGAGGCCGTGGCGAAGGAGGCGATGCGGCAGCACCCGGTCATCTCCGAGGTGGCCCGGCGACTCACCGAGGACGTCGAGATCGGCGGGTACCGCATCCCCGCGGGGTACACGGTGATGCCCTCGATCACGCTGGTGCACGGCGACGCGCGACACCACGACCACCCGGACGCCTTCCGGCCGGAACGCTTCCTCGACGCCGGGCCGGCGTCGGGCACGTGGTTTCCGTTCGGCGGTGGGGTGCGCCGGTGTCTGGGCGCCGGGTTCTCCCTGCTGGAGGCGGTGATCGTGCTGCGGGCCGTGCTCGGTCGTTTCGCGCTGGAGCCCGACCGCGCCCGGCACGAGCGCCCCCGCCCGCGGCACATCACGATGGTGCCGGGCCGGGGCGCCCGGATCGCGGTCATCCCCCGGCGGTGAGCAGGAGCGCGGCCAGCGCGATCAGAGCCGCGACCTTCACCACCTCGAGCGCGACGTAGACCAGGTGCGCCCGCGACCGTGGCAGCGTCTGCCCCGCCAGCACGCGGTCGGAGCGGCGGTTCAGCGGCGGGCGCACCACCGCGAGCTGCACGAGCAGCACCACCACGGCCAGCGCGCCGACCGCGTACACCGGCCATTCCACCGCGCCGCCGGCGAGCACCGCCGCGGCCACCAGCAGCGCCAGGACGACCTCGACGCGGTTGAGTGCGCGGAACACGATCCGCCCGATGCCCAGGCCGAGCGGCACCGTCACGCCGGGTGCCCGGAACTTCAGCGGGGCTTCCAGGAACGAGATCGCGAGCACCATGCCCAGCCACAGGCAGGTGAGGCCACCGGCGACATCAGCCACGCACGTCCTCCAGTTCCACGACACAGGCTCCGGAGTCGGCGAAGGGCAGCAGGCTCCGCGTGCGCAGCGGGCTGCCCTCGAGCGCGCCGTCGAGGATGCCGCGGTGCACGGTGCAGACGGTCCGGTCGGTGGCGAGCTCGAGGAAGGGGCAGTGCCGCAGCCGGACGCGGTGCGGGTCGGCGCCGGTTTCCGGGTCGAAACCGAGGTCGTCGAGCAGGCGCAGCACGCCGTCGGGGGTCTCGGGCGACTCGCCGAGCCCGCGTCCCCAGCAGGCGCCCGCCTCGGCCGGGTCGCGGGCGCCTGCGGCGTACCCGGCGAGGAGGACCTCGGCGAGGACGCGATAGCGCCGTTGCAGGCCGAGGGCCGCGCCCGGGCGGGCGCTGAACTCGTCCGCGGGCCTGCCCTTGCCGCGCGCGGCGCCGCGGAACCGCTCCACGAGCCCGTCGGCCACCAGGCGGTCGAGGTGGAACCGCACGCTGTTGGGGTGCAGGCCGACCCGGCGTGCCAGGGCCGCGACATCGGACCGGCTCGCCTCGCGAACCGCGCGCAGCACCTGGTCGCGACGCTGTGCCATGACGTGACCTCCCCGTGGTTATGCTGGCGCCGAATTTATCCAAGTTTTTCTCGTAGGAAAAGGCGGTCGGTGTGCACGTGCCCAGCGAAGCGGTGCCGGCGAATCTGGCGGAGCTGGCCGCGGACGGGGCGGCCGGCATCCTGTGGCGGCTGCGCGAGGAGGGACGCCAGCTCGACGCGAACCTGGTGCGCCTCGGCCCCGGGCAGCGGATCGGCACGCACGCCGAACCCGACCTGGACGTGCTGCTGGTCGTGATCAGCGGTGAGGCGACGCTGACCACCGGCGACGGCGACGCCGCGCTGACGGCCGGGTCGGTGACGTGGCTGACGCACGGGTGCGCGCGCTCGGTGGCGGCCGGGCCGGCGGGGGTGGCGTACCTGACGGTGCACCGCAGGCGGCCCGGGCTGCGCATCGGCGTGGCCGACTGAGACGACGGCCGGGCCGGCGCACCGCCCCCGGGCGCACACGCCACCGACGCGCGCGGCGAGTCCGCGCAGGCCCGCCAGGGCACCCACGCACACCGGCCGCGCGATCCGCCGGCGCCCCCGCGGCCGGCACGGCGCGGGCGCGCGCGGGTGGCACCGACACGTGCCAGTCCCACGCATGCTGGCCGCCCGATCCGCGGGCGACCCCGGTCCACCGGCGCCACCCAACCGCACCGACCCGCACACACCGCCGCCGCCGATGGCACCACACCCGCCGACCGCCCGATCCGCGGGCGGGCCCGCGGATCGGCCACGCGAGCAACCCCGGTCCACCGGCGCACCCACACGCCACCACAACGCGCCAGTCCGCGTCCACCGCCCACCCATCCACCCGCCCCGCGCACCCGCGACCGGCCCAGCGCAGGCGACCCCGGTCTACCGGCGCCGCGTGCGCAGGTAGTCGCTCACCACGGCGGCCCCCAGGCCGTCGATGTCCGGCGCGATGACGCGCCCGCCGGAACGGCGCGCGATCAGGTCGACGAACGCGGCCAACCGAGGGTCGTCGCCGAGGCGGAACACCGACACCGACGCCCCCATCCGCGCGAGCCGGTCCACTTCGGACAGCGTCTTGACCAGGGTGCGCGGCTGGGGCGGGTAGTCGAACTCCGCCGTGCCGTCCGGTTCCAGGTGGGCGGTCGGCTCACCGTCGGTGACCATCAGCACGACCGGCTGCGCCCCCGGGTGCCGCCGCAGGTGGCGGGCGGCCAGCAGCAGCGCGTGGTGGGCGTTGGTGCCCTGCTCCCACACACCCTCCAGCCCGACCAGCTCGGGCAGCTCCACCGTCGCGGCGTAGCGGCCGAACGTGATCAGCTGCAGCGCGTCGTTGCGGAAACGCGTGCTGATCAGCTGGTGCAGTGCCAGCGCGGTGCGCTTCATCGGCAGCCACCGGCCCTCGGACACCATCGACCACGACGTGTCCACGCACAACGCGACCGCGGCCCGTGACCGCAACTCGGTCTCCACGACCTCCACATCGGACACGTCCAGCCGCACCGGGCCGCCGCCGGTCGACGCCGTCCGCAGCACCGCGTTGCGCACCGTGCGGGAGACCTCCCACGGTTCCCGGTCGCCGAACTGCCACGGTCTGCTCGACCCGGTCGGCTCGCCCGCCGCGCCGGCGGAATCGGTCTGCCGCTCACCGGTCTTGCCGCGCAACGACTGCACCACGTCCGACAGCGCGGTCTCGCCGAGCCGGCGCAACGCCTTCGGGGTGAGCCGCAGCGAACCGTCCGGCGCCCGGTCGAACAACCCCTGCGACCGCAGCTGCTGCTCCAGTTCGGACAGTCGACGCGCGTCGACTCCCGCGTCGGCGCCGAGCTGGCGTTCCAGGGCCTCCAGGTCGACGTCCTCCAGGCGCGCGCCGGGGTAGGACTGCGCCAGCTGCTCGGCCAGCGCGTCCAGTTCGGCGAGGTCCTGCATGGCCTGCGCACCCTCACCGAGTCCGAGCGGGTCCTGGCCGCGGAACCGGCCCGAGGAGGTCCAGTCCTCCCCCGGCCGCATCGCCTGCAGCCGGGCGTCCAGGCCCGCGAGCTCCTGGCCGATGCGCGGGTCGCCGAACGCCTGCTGCGACAGTTCGGCCAGCTCGCCGCGCTGCTCCGCCGACATCGAGTTGAGCATCCGTTGCGCCGCCGCGGACCGGGCAGCCAGTGCGTCGATCAGCTCGTCGACGTCGCGCGGGTTCTCCGGGAAGAACTCGCCGTGGCGGCGCATGAACTCGGCGAACCGCTCGTCGATGTCGTCGACCCCGCGGGCGTGCGCGTCGAGCAGCGCGTTGAGGTCGGACAGCATCTGACGGACGCGTTCGACGTCCTCCGCGCCGGTGTTGCGCAACGCCTCCTTCATGCCCTCGAAGCGCGCGTCGAGCATCTCCCGGCCCAGCAGGTCGCGGATCTCGTCGTACTTCTCCCTGGCCGCCGACGAGCGCCACGGGTACTCCGACAGCTCCCGCACCGCAGCCGCGGTGCCGGGCGGCAGCGCGTCGAGCTGGGCCTCCGCGAAACGCGCGTCATCCGACGGGTCCGGGAACAGCGCGCGCTTCTCCGCGTCGAGCGCCTCGTCGAGCAGCCGCCGCACGTCCTGCAGCGTGCCGTCGAGCCGGTGCCGTCGCTGGATCTGGGCACGCCGCTGCCAGACGCGCCGCGTCAGATCGTCCAGCCCGCGGGTGTTCGGGGTGCCGCGGCGCAGCAGCTCCTCCATCGCCGCGCGCGGGGACGCGCCGTCCATGACCTCGCGGCCGATCTCGTCGAGCGCGTCGCGCAGGTCGATCGGCGGCGCGAGCGGGTCCGGCCCGTCGTGCCACGGGCCGTAGGACCAGTTGTCGGGCGCGGTGGTCACGGTCCGTACACCGTGGTCGCGTCGTCGGAATCCTTGGCCAGCTGCCGCGCGAGGTACAGCGACTCCAGCGCCAGCTCGACGGCCGCGGCGATACGCCCCGGCACGTCGGTGGCCGAGACCCCGGCCCGCTCGGCCACCTGGTGCAGCACCGGCAGTTCCGGCAGCGCGGCCAGCAGATCGGCACCGGGCACGCGCTCACCGGTGGCGACGAGGTGCCCGTGGGACACCGCGTCGACGAGCGGGCGCAGGTCGAGCCCGCCGAAGCGGTCGCGGGCGGTCTCGGCCACCGCGCGGCGCAGCAGGTGCACCAGGTGTTCGGTCTCGCGGCCCTCCTCCCCCGGCTCGAACTCGATCTTGCCGCGCAGCACCGCGGGCACGGCCTCGAGGTCGACCGGGCGCGCCACCGCGGGGTGCTCCCCGGTGAGCGCGGACCGCCGCAGCGCGGCCGCCGCCACGGTTTCGGCCGCCGCCACGGCGAACCGGGCCGACACGCCGGAGCGCTGGTCGACGACGGTGGCCTCGCGCAGGTTGCGCACGAACCGGGCCAGCACCTCCAGCAGCGGATCGCCGACCTCGGCCACCAGGTCGGCCTCCTGGCGGACCACGTCGACCTCGGCGGACACGGTCAGCGGGTAGTGGGTGCGGATCTCCGCGCCGAAGCGGTCCTTCAGCGGGGTGATGATGCGGCCGCGATTGGTGTAGTCCTCGGGGTTGGCGGTGGCCACGAGCAGTACGTCCAGCGGCAGCCGCAGGGTGTAACCGCGGATCTGGATGTCCCGCTCCTCCATGACGTTGAGCAGCGCCACCTGGATCCGTTCGGCGAGGTCGGGCAGTTCGTTGACGGCGACGATGCCGCGGTGCGCGCGCGGAACGAGTCCGAAGTGGATGGTCTCGGGGTCGCCGAGGCTGCGTCCCTCGGCCACCTTGACCGGGTCGACGTCGCCGATGAGGTCGCCGACCGAGGTGTCCGGGGTGGCCAGCTTCTCGGTGTAGCGCTCGTCGCGGTGCATCCAGGCCACCGGGAGGTCGTCACCGAGTTCGGCGGCGCGGCGGCGGGAGGCCGGGGTGATCGGCTCCAGCGGATGCTCGGCCAGCTCGGAGCCCTCGATCACCGGGGTCCACTCGTCGAGCAGCCCGGCGAGTGTGCGCAGCAGGCGGGTCTTGCCCTGGCCGCGCTCGCCGAGCAGGACCACGTCGTGACCGGCGAGCAGGGCGCGCTCGAACTGCGGCAGCACGGTCCGGTCGAACCCGACGATGCCCGGCCACGGGTCGCGCCCTTCGCGCAGCGCGGCGAGCAGGTTGTCGTGGATCTCGGTCTTGATGCTGCGCGGCTGGTGACCGGCCGCGCGCAGCTCCCCGGCGGTGCGGGGAAGGTTTTCGGGTGCGGGTGTCACCCCTCCGACGCTACTGACCTCGCGCGGTCGCGTCGACGTGGAGCCACTCCAGCAGCCGGGTGCCGTATTCTGGTTCGCCGTGTGCTGTCCCAGTGCGACCCTCGCCGTGTGGGCTTCGGCCTGGCTGTCCGGTGCCGCCGCGTCCGACGACGTCCTCGACGCCCTGCTCGCGTGGGGCGAGGCGCACGAAGTGGTCGCGGCCGACGCCGACGCGGCGGTGACCCTCGACCTGCCGCTCGCCGGTGACTTCCCCGCCACCCCGGTCCAGCTGCTCGCCGCGCTGCGCGCGCGGGGCGCCGGACCGGCCCGACTCGTGCTGCCCGCGCCCGGTGATCCGCGCGGGCTCGGCGGAGGTGGCCCGTTCACCGAGGCGGCGATGCGCGCCGGGGAGGCCGTGGTGCTGCCAGACCTGGGGTTCGGTCTGGTCCCGGTGCCGATCGCCGAGGGACTGGTGCGGTGGTCGGTGCACAAGATCGGGATGGTGCCCGGCCCGGAGTGGGTCGGGATCGCCGACGCCGAACACGGCCTGACCGACGCGATCCGCGATTCGGCCGGTGCGTTGCAGGCGCTGGACGTCGCACGCGACCGGCCCGGGGTGCGGGCCGAGCTCGCGGCGCAGCTGCGCGCGCGGCCGCGACTCGACTGGCCCGCGGGCACCCCGGGGCGCGCGCTGCGCGTGTTGCAGCGGGCCGACGAGGTGGGGGCAATCCTCGCGATCGCCGAGATCGACCAGCCGGGCGGGGCGCTGTCCTCGTCGGCGGCGACCCGGCGGGCCGACGCGTTGCGCCCGCTGGCCTCCGCGGTGCGCACAGCGCGCTACGCCGCGATCAACGAGGCGGTGCGGCAGCTCACCGAACAGGGCGATCGTCAGGTCTGACCGGCACGTCGCCACCCGTCGCGGCCCGCCGCGTGATTGGATCGCCCCCGTCACCACCTTCGTGACTGGGGAGTTGTTGTCGTGGACTACCGGGACCCGGCTCGCAACCTGATCCTGTTCACCCTCGGCGACGACGGGGCCGTCGCCGACGCGGTGCCCGCACAGGCGCCGGACGGGTTCCGGCGGGCGTGGGAGCGCATCGCGGCCGAACACCGGTGCGAACCGGCCCAGGTGACGCGCATCGAGGCCTACTGGCAGCCCTCCGCGATCGACCGGCGGTTCCTCCGGCGCACCTTCGCCGAGGTCGACCTGGACTGGCTGTTCGACCGGCCCGACCCCGGCGGCTGGGACCTCGCGCTCGACCAGGCGCGCGAGGCGCTCGACGCGGCCGCCGGCGGCCCCGGCCGGACGGCCCCGCGCCCCGCGGGCACGCTCCTGCCGGTGCTGCGCAGCGCGTCCCTCGAGGACAGCGCCGCGGTGCGGGCGGCGATGCCGTGGCTGCCGGTCGCCGGCGACGCGCTGTACGCGACGTTCGCGCACGTCAGCCGCGGGGGCGGCGTGCCGGTGCGGTGGGACGGAATCGACGCCGGCCGGGTCGACGAGCTGATCGCGATCGCGCTCGCGGAGGTCGTCGACGGGTTGACGGTCGAGGCCCTGCCGTCGGCCTCGGGATTCGTGGTGCGGGTGACGCGCGAGGAGGGGTTCGGCGCGGCGGGCGCGATCCTCCTGCCCGACTTCCACGAGCGCCTGTGCGACGAGACCGGGTGGCCGGAGTTCGCGGTCGCGATCACCGGCCCGGACGGGCTGTGGGTGGCGCGGGCCGGGTCACCGCAGGCGGACGCGCTCGCCGACCAGGTCGCCTCCGCGCCGCCGGTGGCGCCGGAATTCCGGCCCTCCCTGCTGCGCGTCACCGGCCACGCGATCGAGCTGGCACTCGAAGCCCGCGGCTGAGCCTCAGGCCCGGGCGGGCCGCGTCACCGGTTCGCAGCAGCCGACGGCGCACGGCGCGCCGTTCACCGTGCACCCGGCCTGCCCGAACCCGGACAGCTTGCGCACCGGCGCCTGCGCCACGTGCTCGCGCACCAGCTCCACCACCAGCTCCGCGAAACGCGGATCGCCGTTCGGGGTGGGCACACGGGCGAAGCCCATGCCGTGCTCGGCGGCCCGCTCCGCCGCCTCGTTGTCCAGGTCCCAGATGACCTCGAGGTGGTCGGAGACGAACCCGATCGGGCACACCACCACTCCGGTGACGCCGCGCTCGTGCAGCGCGTCGAGGTGATCGACGATGTCCGGCTCCAGCCACGGCACCTGCGGCGGCCCGGACCGCGACTGCCACACCACGTCGAACTCGGCGACCCCGGCCTCGGCCGCGACGAGCCGCGCCGCCTCCCGGATCTGCCGCGAGTACCGGTGGCCGCCCTCTTCGGGCGGTCCCGCGGCCTTGTCCGCGCTCTCCGGGACCGAATGCGCCGTGAACACCACCCGTCCGCCAGGCACCTCCCGCAGGCCGGCGCGCAGCGCGTCGGCGAACGCGCCGACGAACAGCGGGTGGTCGAAGAACTGCCGCAGCTTCACCAGCTCGGGGGCGCCGTCACCGACCGCGGCGCGGGCCCGCTCGATGTCCTCGTCGTACTGACGGCAGGCCGAGTACCCGCCATAGGCGCTGGTGGGGAACACGAGCGCGCGGCGGACCCCGTCGGCCTTCATGCGCGCGACGGTGTCCTCGGCCATCGGGTGCCAGTTGCGGTTGCCGAAGTACACCGGCAGGTCGACGCCCTGCGCGGCCAGCTCCTTTCCCACCGCGGCGATGGCCTCGCGGTTGAGCCGGTTGATCGGCGACACCCCGCCGAAGTGCTGGTAGTGCTCGGCCACCTCGAGGAGGCGTTCGCGGGGCACCCCCCGTCCCCGGGTCACGTTCTCCAGGAACGGCATGACGTCGTCCGGTCCCTCCGGACCGCCGAAGGACAGCCACAGCAGCGCGTCGTAACTCACGGTTGACGATTCTGCCGCTGTGGCCGCCCCCACGCTCGGCCAGGTCCGCTGTGTTTCCGCGCTGTCACTGCCCCAGGGCGTGTACCCCGCCGTCGACCATGATCATCGAACCGGTGGTGGCGGGCAGCCAGTCGGAGAGCACGGCGCAGATGGACCGCGCCACCGGTGTGGCGTCCGCGGCATCCCAGCCGAGCGGGGCGCGCTCGCCCCAGCCGCCCTCCAGCTCACCGAAGCCGGGGATGGACTTCGCGGCCATCGTCTTGACCGGTCCCGCCGACACGAGGTTGACCCGGACGCCCCGCGGGCCCAGGTCGCGCGCCAGGTACCGGTTGACCGACTCCAGCGCCGCCTTCGCCACGCCCATCCAGTTGTAGGCCGGCCACGCGACGCGCGCGTCGAAGTCGAGCCCGACCACCGACGACCCGCGCGACAGCAACGGCAGCACCGCTTTGGTCAGCGACATGAACGAGTACGCCGACACCTCGACGGCGTTCGACACGTCCTCCCGCGGTGCGTCCAGGAACGGCGAGCCCAGGCACGTCTGCGGCGCGAACGCGATCGCGTGCAGCACCCCGTCCAGGCCGTCCACGTGCTCGCGCACGCGGTCGGCGAGGGTGTCCAGGTGCTCGTCGTTCTGCACGTCGAGCTCGATCACCGGCGCCTCTTCCGGCAGGCGCTTGGCGATGCGCTCCACCAGCGAGAGCCGGCCGAAACCGGTGAGCACGACCTTCGCGCCCTGTTCCTGCGCGACCTTCGCCGCGTGGAACGCCATCGAGGCGTCGGTGATCACACCGGTGATCAGCAGTCGCTTACCTTCCAGAAGTCCGGCCACGCCAGTCCTTTCACTGTCCGATCGGGAGGGAGGGGGTCTGTGTGCTGTTCAGTGCCCCATGCCGAGGCCGCCGTCGACCGGCAGCACGGCACCGTTGATGTACCCGGCCTCGTCGGAGGCCAGGAACCGCACCGCCGCGGCAATCTCGGCCGCCTCGCCGTAGCGGCTCGCCGGGATCTGGGCGAGCGTCGCCGACCGCTGCTCCTCGGTGAGGGCGGCGGTCATGTCGGTGACGATGAACCCGGGCGCCACGACGTTCGCGGTGATGTTGCGTGAGCCGAGCTCCCTGGCCAGCGACCGCGCCATGCCCACCAGGCCGGCTTTGCTCGCGGCGTAGTTCACCTGGCCCGCGCTGCCGGACAGGCCCACGACGGAGGAGATGAACACGAACCGGCCCCACTTGCCGCGCAGCATGCCGCGCGAGGCGCGCTTGGCGACGCGGTAGGCGCCGGTGAGGTTCGCGTCGACGACCCTGGTGAACTGCTCCTCGGACATCCGCATCAGGAGGGTGTCGTCGTTGATGCCCGCGTTGGAGACGATCACCTCCACCGGGCCCTGGTGCTCCTCGACCTGCTTGAACGCCGCGTCGACCTGCTCGCTGTCGGTGACGTCGGCCTGCACGCCGAACAGGCCCTCCGGAGCGCCGGACCCGCGGTGCGTGACCGCCACCCGGTGACCGTGCTCGGCGAGGTCCCGGGCGATGGCCAGGCCGATGCCGCGGTTGCCGCCGGTGACCAGTACGGACCGTCCCACGTGACACTCCTCGTCGTGATTGCTCAAGTTGCCGCGGTGAGGTTATCCGGCGGCCTCGACGGCGGTCAGCACCCCCGGCCGTCTACCTGGGAGTAACCCGGTGAGACCGGTCACGGCGGCGTTCGCCCTAAG
>Ga0164243_10002286_pt1 | contig 31915 bp, 27 predicted proteins | sample OricompcompostOP_FD_108781 | JGI IMG/M metagenome (GOLD analysis project Ga0164243, IMG submission 108781) | Organic Plus compost microbial communities from Emeryville, California, USA - Original compost - Organic plus compost (OP) | ecosystem: Engineered > Solid waste > Mixed feedstock >... | reverse complement strand
GTGCGGGTGCGGGTGGTCGTGCCCGTCGCCATCCCCGTGATCGTGGTCGTGCGGGTGCGGGTGGTCGTGACCCTCACCGCGCCCGTGCCCGTCGTCGTGCGGGTGCGGGTGCGGGTGGTCATGGCCATCCCCGTGGTCGCCGTGCGGCTGGGTGTGGGTGGCGGCGCTGCAGGAACTCATGGGGCGGCTCTCCTCGCTACGTTGGTGATCGTAATATATCAGAGATACATCAGAGATGGTTCGGTCCAGCAGCACTCGTCAGCGCCTGTGGCGAGAGGCGCTGCGCGAGCTGCTCGGGCTCGAGCAACCCGGCCTCGGCGACCAGAGACACCACGTCGCGACCCGAGGTCAACGCGGTCCGCGCGATCGTCGCGGCCGCGGCATGGCCGATGTCCGGTGCGAGCGCGGTCACGACCCCGACGCTCCTCGCCACCAGCCGTGCCAGCCGCTCGGCGTCGGCGCCGATGCCGACCACGCACGCCTCACGGAGCGTCGCCATGCCGCGCGTGAGCCAAGCGACCGCCTGCAGCAGAGAGTGCGCGACCACGGGGCCGAAGGCGTTGAGCTGCAGCTGTCCGGCCTCCACCGCCATCGTCACCGTGGTATCGGCGCCGACGACGACGAACGCGATCTGGTTGACCACCTCGGGGATCACGGGATTGACCTTGCCGGGCATGATGCTCGACCCCGCCTGACGTGGCGGGAGCGTGATCTCGCCCAGGCCGGCCTGTGGACCGGAGCTCAGCAGCCGCAGGTCGTTGCAGATCTTCGAGAGCTTGACCGCCGAGCGCTTGAGAGCACCGGAGAACGTGAGGAAGGCCCCGGCGTCGCTTGTCGACTCGACGAGGTCGGGCGCCCCCACGACCTCGACACCCGACGTGACCCGCAGATGCGCGAGCACCGTCGAGGCGAAACCCGGCGGGGCGGCGATGCCGGTCCCGATCGCCGTCCCGCCCAGGTTGACCTCCCGCAGCAGGTCTGCGGCCTCCCGGAGCCGTTCGTGGTCCTCGCGCAGCGTCGTCGCATAGGCCCCCAGCTCCTGACCGAGCGTCATCGGGACGGCGTCCTGCAGCTGCGTGCGCCCGATCTTGACGACGTCGGCGAGCTCCCGCGACTTCGCAGCGAACGCGTCCGCGAGCTGCTCCAGCTCGCTCAGCAGCGCGCGCGACGCGAGCACGAGGGCGATCCGCACCGCGGTCGGGTAGACGTCGTTCGTCGACTGCGAGCGGTTGGTGTGGTCGAGCGGCGACAGGTAGCCGTAGTCGCCCCTCGGACGGCCCGCGAGCTCCAGCGCGACGTTCGTGACGACCTCGTTGAGGTTCATGTGGGTCGAGGTGCCAGCCCCTCCCTGCACGACGTCGACAACCAGCTGGTCGTCGTAGCGACCGGCAGCGACGGCGTCGCAGGCGCGATCGAGCAGGTCTGCCCGCTCGGCGTCCAGGACGCCGAGGTCGCGGTTCGCCCGCGCGGCGGCCTGCTTGACCGCGGCGAGCGCACGGACCAGCTCTCGGTGCTGCGACACCGGCGTGCCGGAGATCGGGAAGTTCGCGAGCGCACGGGCGGTGTGAGCACCCCAGTAGGCGCCGGCGGGCACCTCGACGGTGCCGAGAGAGTCGCGCTCCAGCCGCGTCACCGGTCGTGCCTGCATCACCGCTCCTCCCCACCTGCCCGCACCGAGGGTGGTCCGGCGCTCTTCGCATCGTCCACACGCTCGGCGCTTCTCCGCCATTGTCAACAGGCTGCGCCAGCGCTAGCCCTGCTTCCACGTCTTCCAGACATCAGAATCTCCCACCGTCTACCGATTGTCAACAATCTTCGATAGGCTCGCTTCGACCGCGTCGCTGCGACACGTCAGCGGCAACCATCGCGACTTGCGCAGGGAGCACCGATGCCCGCACGGCTCAGCCCGATCCTCACGCAGGCGACCCCGGTCGTCGTCGACCACGCCGAGGGTTCATGGATCTATGCCACCGACGGCCGCCGCTACCTCGACTTCACAACCGGTATCGGCGTGACGAGCACCGGTCACTGCCATCCTCGCGTCGTCGCCGCGGCGCGGGAGCAGGTCGGCAAGGTCATCCACGCGCAGTACACGACGGTCATGCACACGCCGCTCCTCGAGCTCACCGAGAAGCTGGGCGAGGTCCTCCCCCAGGGTCTCGACAGCGTCTTCTACGCCAACTCGGGCTCGGAGGCCGTCGAGGCCGCGATCCGTCTGGCCCGTATGTCGACGGGCCGGGCGAACATCGTCGCCTTCCAGGGCGGGTTCCACGGTCGCACTGTCGCAGCCGCGTCGGTGACGACGGCGGGACTGAGGTTCCGGTCGGGGTTCGGACCGCTGATGCCCGGCGTCCATGTCGCGCCCTTCCCCTACGCGCTGCGGTACGGCTGGTCGGTCGATGAGGCCGTCGACTTCGCGCTGCGCGAGCTGGACCACCTCCTGCAGACCACGACCAGCCCGGCAGACACCGCTGCGTTCCTCATCGAGCCCGCGCTCGGCGACGGCGGCTACATCCCGACGCCACCGCGCTTCCTCCGGGGCCTGCGGGAGCGGGCGGACGCCCACGACATCCGGCTCGTCGTCGACGAGGTGCAGACCGGGGTCGGCCGCACCGGGCGGTTCTGGGGCCACCAGCACAGCGGTGTCGTCCCTGACATCCTCATCACCGCGAAGGGCATCGGCAGCGGCTTCCCGATCAGCGCGATCGCGGCGCCGGAGCGGGTCATGGCGACCGCGTGGCCCGGTTCACAGGGCGGGACCTACGGCGGCAACGCCGTCGCCGCGGCGGCCGCGTGCGCGACGCTCGACGTCATCCGCGACGAGCGCCTCGTCGAGAACGCGGCCGCGATGGGCGCGTTGCTGGGCGAAGGCCTGGAACGGCTGCGCACCCGGTTCCCCCAGATCGCCGACGCACGCGGGCTCGGCCTGATGCGTGCGATCGAGCTGATCGTGGACGGCGAGCCGGCGCCCGCGCTAGCGGCCGCGGTGCAGCGAGCCGCGGTCGAGCACGGCCTGCTGACGCTCACCTGCGGCACCCGGGCCAACGTCGTGCGGCTCATCCCCGCGCTGGTCGTCACCGCGGACGAGATCGCCGCAGGGCTCGAGGCCCTCGAGGCCGCCGTCTCCGACGCCGTCGCCGGCTCGGTCGCGGCGTAGCGGCCTCACCTGCGCCCAGCAGCGGGCTCAGGAGGACAGGCAGCGCGCCCGTCGACGGGCTCGTCGCCGCCGGGCTCGCCGAGCGGCGCCCCCCGGCCCCGACGACGAAGGTCGGCCAGCAACGGCTCCGGCTCGCCGGTGACGATCTCGCTCGGCAGCAGCCCGGGCGGCACGAGACCCACGGTGCCGCCGCTGTGGGCGAACGCGCCATGGACGAGCACGGGGTCTGACGACCGGGAGCCCGTCGCCGCCCGGTACCGGCTCTGCACCAGGTCCGCACGGCGACCACCATGAAGGACGACGACCCGGCCAGTCCGCAGCGTGCCCGCTCGACCAGGGCGGTCACGACCTCCGCCGGCGCGACCGGCGTGCCGTCACGCTCGACCAGCGCGCGTGGGACCGCTCGACTCGACCGGCAGCAAGCTCCTCGCCGGTCGCGGCACACGCTGACGCACGGGAGCTCACGACGACGCACAGCTGGTGGCCGAGCTTCTCCGACCGCACGACGAGGCAGCGGCAGAGTCGTCGACACGGCGACGCCGAGCTCGGCCGCAGCCGGCGGTACGTTCACCTCGGTCGCCAGCACCACGGCGCCGAAGATCCGAGGCGCCGCACTGGGCCACCTCGGCGCCGATGCCCGGCCCAGCACCCCGCCTCGGACGACCGCGACCGCGCCGACACCCTCACGTCGTCGCCTCACGCGGCAGGACGTACGACGCCGGCGCGAGCGAGGTCCCGACGGACCCCGCTCGCGCCGGCGGCAACCCTCAGCCGAGCAGCAGGTCCGCAAGCCCGGCGATGTCGCTCACCTCGTGCCGGTGGTAGTACGGCGCGCTTGGCTCGTAGCCGCGGTTGACGTAGACGGTGTTCTTGATGCGCAGGTCGGTGGCCGACTGGAGGTCGTACCGCGGGCTGGACGAGACGTGCATGATGTCGTCCGGCCCGCAGCCCAGCTGGTCCAGCATGTACTCGAACGCCTGGAGCCGTGGCTTGTAGGCCTGCGCCTGCTGCGCGGTGTAGACGGCGTGGAACGGCGCCCCGAGCTTGTCGACGTTGGACATGATCTGGGAGTCGTCGGCGTTGGACAGGATGACGAGCGGGAACTTCTCGGCGATCCGAGCAAGCGGCTCGGGCACATCCGGGTGCGGACCCCACGTCGGGATCGAGTCGAAGATCGTCGTCAGGTCCTCCTCGGTCGCCGTCACGCCCACCTTGCGCGTCGCCCGCTCCAGGGCGGCGCCGATGACCTCCTTGTAGGGCCGCCAGTTCGCCATGGCCTCGTCGGTCCGGTAGATCTCGAACCAGTCGAGGAAGGTCTCCATGCCGTCGGCCGGTATCCGCTCGGCGAACAGCTCCGCGGTGAGCCTCGACATGCCGAAGGCGGTCAGGGTGCCGTAGAGGTCGAAGGTGATGTAGGACGGGCTGGTCATGCTCTCTCCTGTCGTGGTGGTGTCGTGCAACGGTCGAGTCGTACGGTCACTGGACGCCCTGCTGCCGGACGACCCAGGGATCGGGAAGCTCCGCGCCGTCGGCGAAGCGCGCCGGTCGGAACGGTGCGAGGATGTCCGGCTCGACGCCGTCCAGCACCTCCTCGCGGACCAGACGGCCGAGCAGCGGCGACAGCGTCACCCCGCTGTGGGTGGCCAGCACATAGACGCTGCGGTCGGCATCGACGAACCCGGCGACCGTCTGCCTGTCGGCAGGGATGACGCGCCACCCGACGACGAGCGACTCCAGGCGCGCAGCCCTGGTGTCGGTCAGCGAGGCGTGCAGGCGGTCCAACAGCTCCTGCGCGATCTCCCCGTCGATCGACGGCACGTCGTGCGGGTCCGCTCGCACGTCGAGTGGCGGCGCCTGCAGCAGCAGCCGGCCGCCGCCGTGCGGGCGGATGTTGAGGAACGGTGTCGTCAGGACCCGGTCGACGCTGGTCGGCACCGGCGAGGTGGTGGCGAGGAAGCTGACCGGGCTGCTGCCCGGCCCGGTGTAGGGCTGCAACGGGATCCGGGCCCCCGCGGTGGCGAGCAGCTCCTCGGTGCCGACGCCGGCGCACACCACGACGGTGTCGGCGATCTCGGAGGTGCCGTCTGCGAAGGTCACCCGCGCGCCGTCGGCCGAGGGCTCCAGCCGGGTCGCCGTGCGTGGGTGCTCGATCACGCCGCCGTGGCGGCGGAGCTCGTGCAGGTAGTGCGCGAGCAGCAGCATCGGGAAGCAGTGTGCCTCCGACGGGAAGGACGTCACCGACTCGACGTCCTCGGGGAGCACCAGGTTCGGCTCCAGCTCCAGTGCTTGCCGGCGGTCGACGACCTCGACCGGGTAGCCCTGGTCGGCCATCTCCGTGCGGACAGCGTCCAGATGCTGCTGCTCGACACCTGGTCGCGCCCACCAGAGATGACCGGTGCGACGTAGCCAGGGCGCCCGCTCCCCCGCGAGGCGGGCGTGCTCCGCCATGCCTTCGAGATTGAGCCGGTAGTACGGCGGCGGGAGCTTCTGGCTGGAGTTGACCCATGCGAAGGACGTGCTCGTGGCACCGGCACCGGGGTGTCGGCTGTCCACTACCGTGACGCGGGCACCACCTCGCGCGAGCTGGGCCGCGACCGAGAGCCCGAGGATCCCGGCGCCGACGACAAGGGTGCTCGTCATCAGCCCTCCGTCAGCGTCAGGTCGGCCGTGATGGCGTAGTGCCCGAGCGGGTTGGGCTGGAAGCCCTGGAGCGTGGCGAGGTACCCGTACGTCGCCACCTCATGCACCAGGAAGATCGAGACCGCCTGCTCCTGCAGGTGGGTCGCGACCTCCTGGTAGATCGCGTACCGCGCCTCCGGGTCGGCGTTCGCCACGGCCTCGGCCATCCGGGCATCGATGCTCTCGTCGCAGTAGCGCGAGATGTTGAAGCCGCCCCCGCACGTGTAGTCGGAGGTGAGGAAGCCGCCCGGGTCCGGGATGTCGGTCAGCGCGTTGCGCGAGAGCAGCAGGCCCTCGTAGTTGCCCGCCATGACGTCACCCTCGACGGCCGCCCACTCGCCTCCGGTGATCGTGACCGTGACGCCGATGGCGCTCAGCTGCGACTGGATGACCTGGGCCAGATCGGCGAACTCCGGACGGTCGCTGTAGGCGATCAGCTCGAAGCCGATCGACGCGGGGTCGATGCCAGCGTCCTCCAGCATCGCGGTCGCGGCGTCCGGGTCGGCCGCGACAGGCGCGGCACCGGCGGGCGCCCATGGTGCACTCGCGGAGAACGGCCCGACCGCCGGACTCCCATAGCCCTCGTACACCGCATCGACGATCGCCTGGGTGTCGATGGCGAGCCGCAGCGCCTGACGCACGACCGGGTTGTCGAACGGGGCCCGGGTGACGTTGAAGTACAGCGCCGTCGTGCGCGGCAGGTCGAACGGCTCGGCGACGATCGAGGTGTCGCCCTCGATCGTCACCAGGCTGGTCGCCGGCAGGTTGGAGGCGAGAGTCGCCTCACCGGTCTGCAGCTGGGTGATGCGGGTCTGGCCGTCGGTGATGAACTTGACCTCCACTGCGTCGAGCGCGACGTCGCCGCCCCACCAGTCATCGTTGGCCACCATCGACATCGACTCGATGCCGTTGACGCTCGTGATCTCGAAGGGCCCGGTGCACGTGCCGACGGGATCGGTGCCGCCGTCGCCGTAGGCGCTCGGTGCGAGCACCGAGGTGTTGGGGCTGCTGAGTCGCAGCGGCAGCATCGGGTCCTCCGCGGGCGTCTCGACGCGCACGGTCCGCTCGTCGACGGCGCTGACGCCGGCGATCATGTTCGGGTTGAAGGAGCGCGGCGGGGCCTCGACCTCGAGCAGGTACTGCAGCGAGCCGACCACGGCCTCGGCGGTCACCGGCGTACCGTCCTGAAAGTTTGCCGACTGAAGCGTGAACTCCCACGCCGTCGGCTCCACCTGCTCCCAGGAGGTGGCGAGGTTCGGGAGCATCTCGCCGTCGTCGAACCGCACGAGGGGCTCAGCGCACCCGACGCGGGTGAGGATGAAGGCGTCGTCGGTCTCCATCCCGAACCCCGCAGCGGGCGTGAAGGTCTCCAGATAGGTGATCGAGCCGCCGCCCGACGCACCCTCGTCCCCCGACGTCGTACCACCATTGGTGGGGGTCTCGTTCGATCCCCCGAACCCACACGCGGACACCAGCGCGAGGGCGAACCCTCCGGCGGCGATCGCGAAGATCTGACGGTTTCTCACGTCTGCCTGCCTCTCGAAGAGTCGGGCGCAGCCCGACGGCCAACCGGGACACCTGTGTCCCTGATGGCGCCTCACGGTACGCGGTCGACGGGGCAGCCGTCCAGCGTTCAGAGCGATTGTTCACAATCTGTTACGCCCTCGCAACATACCGAGAAAAGGCTTGAAATCAAGAGACTGAACCGACGCAAGGGCTGTTGACAATCAATCCGTGCCACACCTAGAGTCGGCAGAGCGGACGCGAGGAGGCGCACGATGACAGACAGCCCGCCCATGACCGACGACGTCTTCGCCCGCTACCAGCAGGCGTGGAGCGAAGGCGACATCGAGGCGATCGTCTCGATGATGACGCCCGACGGCGTGTACGAGGCATCGATGGGCCCTGAAGAGTGGGGAGCCCGCTACGTCGGACACGACGAGATCCGAGCCGCGCTGCACGCGATGGGGATCGGGACCAGCCGGACCGGCGGCCACGTCTACGGCGAACGCGTCCTCGTCGGCGACCGCGGATTCTCCGAGTGGACCTCGCAGACGACGGGCCCCGACGGTGAGCCGTTCACGATCTACGGTGCGGACGTCTACGAGTTCCGCGACGGGCTGGTGTCCAAGAAGATCGCCTATCGCAAGCACGTCGTCCGCTGAGCTGCGGGCGAGGCGAGCGGGGCGGGTGTCAGCCGACCCGCACCGCCGAGCGGAACGTGCGTAGCCGGAGGCTGTTGCTCACGACGAACACCGACGAGAACGCCATCGCGGCGCCGGCGAGCATCGGGTTGAGCAGCCCGGCCGCGGCCAGCGGGATCGCGGCGACGTTGTAGGCGAACGCCCAGAACAGGTTGCCCTTGATCGTGCCGAGCGTGCGGCGGGCGAGGCGGATGGCGTCCGCGGCGGCGCGCAGGTCGCCCCGCACGAGCGTGATGTCGCTGGCCGCGATCGCGGCGTCGGTCCCGGTGCCCATCGACAGCCCGAGGTCGGCGGCCGCGAGCGCCGCCGCGTCGTTGACGCCGTCGCCGACCATCGCGACGACCTTGCCCTCGTGCCGCAGCCGGGTGACGACGTCGACCTTGTCCTTCGGGAGCACCTCGGCGACGACGCGGTCGATCCCCACCTCGGCGGCGATCGCGTCCGCGGCCCGCTGGTTGTCGCCCGTGAGCAGCACCGGGGTGAGACCGAGGTCGCGCAGCATCCGGACCGCCTCCGCGCTGGTGTCCTTCAGGCTGTCGCCGACCGCCAGCACGCCACGCGCACGACCGTCCCAGGCCAGCGCCACCGCGGTGCGGCCCGCACCTTCCGCGGCCTCCACCGCGGCCTCGAGATCCGGGCCGAGCGACACGCCCTCGGCGGCGAGCAACGACCCCCGCCCGAGCAGCACGTCACGACCCTCGACGCGACCTCGCACGCCGCGGCCCTCCAGGTTCGCGAAGTCCTCGACCGCCGGCAGCGCCCCAGTCCGCTCCTCGGCGGCGGTCGCGACCGCACGCGCGATCGGGTGCTCGGACGCGTGCTCGACCGCGCCCGCGACGCGCAGCACCTCCGCCGCGTCCTCGCCGTCGGCGGGCACGACGTCGAGCAGGGTCATCGCCCCCGTCGTCACGGTCCCGGTCTTGTCGAGCACGATCGTGTCGACCCGGCGGGTCGACTCGAGCACCTCGGGGCCCTTGATGAGGATGCCCAGCTGGGCACCACGCCCGGTGCCGACGAGCAGCGCGGTGGGCGTCGCCAGCCCGAGCGCGCACGGGCAGGCGATGATCAGCACCGCGACCGCGGCGGTGAAGGCCGCCGACGCGGGGCTGCCGGTGCCGAGCCAGAAGCCGAACGCGGCCACCGCGATGCCGATCGCAACCGGGACGAACACGCCCGAGATGCGGTCGGCGAGGCGCTGCACCTCGGCCTTGCCGTTCTGCGCCTCCTCGACCAGCGCCGCCATCTGCGCGAGCTGGGTCTGGGAGCCGACGCGCGTGGCCCGCACCACCAGCCGCCCGCCCGCGTTGAGCGTCGCACCGACGACGGCGCTGCCCGGCCCGACCTCGACCGGCACCGACTCTCCGGTCAGCATGCTCTCGTCGACGGCGGAGGTACCCGAGACGACGACGCCGTCGGTCGCGACCTTCTCCCCCGGCCGCACCACGAACTCCTGCCCGACCCCCAGCTCGGCGATCGGCACCCGCACCTCGGCGCCGTCGCGCAGCACCGCGACGTCCTTGGCGCCGAGGTCGAGCATGGCGCGGATCGCGGCACCCGCGCGACGGCGGGCGCGGAGCTCGAAGAAGCGGCCCATGAGCACGAACGTCGTGACGCCGGCCGCGACCTCGAGGTAGATGTCGGCCGAGGCGTCGCCGCGCGCGATCGTCAGCTCGAACGGGTGGGTCATCCCGGGCACGCCTGCGGTGCCCAGGAAGAGCGCGTAGAGCGACCACAGGAACGCCGCGCCGACCCCGACCGAGATCAGCGTGTCCATGGTCGCGGCGCCGTGGCGCAGGTTCGACCACGCGGCGCGATGGAACGGCAGCGCGCCCCACACGACGACGGGTGCGGCGAGCGCCAGCGACAGCCACTGCCAGTAGGTGATCTGCAGCGCCGGGATCATCGCCATCGCGACGACCGGGACCGCCAGCACCGCCGAGACGACGACCCGGTCGCGCAGCGCACGCAGCTCGCGGTCGCGCTCGGCCTCCAGGGCGTCAGGCTGCGACGCGTCGGTCGGTGCGGGCTCGGGCCGGATCTCGGTGGCCGCGTACCCCGCGGCGACGACCTGCTCGATGAGGTCGGCCGTCGAGAGCGTCGCGGCCGGGAACAGCACGCGCGCCTTCTCGGTCGCGTAGTTGACCGAGGCGGTCACGCCGTCGACCTTGTTGAGCCGCTTCTCGATGCGGGCGGCGCAGGAGGCGCAGGTCATGCCGGAGATGGCCAGCTCCACGCGGGCGCGGTCGTCCGCGAGGCCGGTGCTGTCGGTGGTCGGGGCGGTCATCGCTCGCTCCTCAGTGCTCGTGCGCGCCGACGGCGACGGTGAAGGCGGCCGTGCGCACCTCGCCGCCGTGCGAGAAGTCCAGGAACAGCCGGTAGGTGCCGGGGCTCGGCGCCGCCACCGAGAACTCGATGTCCGGGCCGGCGGGCACCGTCCCCACCTCGCCCTCGGGGTGCACGTGCAGGTAGGCGAGGTCGCCGACCCGGATCGCCACCAGGTGGCCGTACGCCCCCAGGTAGGGGTCGAGGTCCGTGACGTCCGCGCCGTCGTGCGCGACGCTCAGCGTCAGCACGCCGCCGGAGGTGGTCAGGTCGCCGGTGAGGGAGACCGTGTAGCCGTCCACCTCCGCGACGCGGGATTCCTCTGGCAGCGCCTCGACGACGACGTCGCCGGGAACCGTGACGTCCTGCGCGAGCGTCAGGCCCTGCTCGGCGCCCGCGGGGAGGACGTCGGCGTAGACGCGGTAGGAGCCCGCGCGCGGCCAGGTCCAGTCGACGCTCCACGTGCCGTCGGCGGCCATGACCGGGTGCTCGTGGAAGAACTCGGTCGTGTCCTGCGACACGACCACCAGGTGCAGGTCCTTCTCGTGCTGCGCCTCGTAGTCGGTGACCGCGTGCCCGTCCGGGCCGAGGATCCGGAAGGTGATCGCGCCGCGCTCGCCCGCGGCCTGCGGCGCCGCCAGGTCGCTCAGCGTGTAGCCGTCCGCCGAGACCAGCACACCCGCGGGCAGCTCGCCGGCGTGCGAGCCGTCGCCGTGGGAGCCGCCGTCGTCGTGACCGGTCTCGGCGTCGTCGTGACCGGTCTCGGTGGCATCGTCGTCGGTCGAGCCGTCGCCGTGGCCGCCCTCTGCCTCGTGGGTCGGCGTCGGTGCGGGCGTCAGGTCCAGCCCGCTCGCGGAGCCGATCGCGAACGCGACGCCGAAGAGCGCGGCGAGCGCGACGACGAACAGGCTCAGCCTGGCAGGTGGCTTCATGACTCTCCCTCAGCGGTGCGGATCTGCGCCGCCGCGCGGACATGCCGCGCGGCGGCGCCGTGGCTCAGACGCGGCTGCCCTCGTAACCTGCCTCCTCGACGGCCTCGAGGATGGCTGCGTCGTCGATGTCGTTCTCGCTGCTGACCTCCAGACGACCTGCGTCGACGTCGACGCTCAGCACGGTGACGCCAGGCACCTTCTGGACCTCGGCGGTCACCGAGCCGACGCAGTGGCTGCAGGTCATGCCCTTGACCTCGTAGGTGGCTGTGCTCATCTTCGCTCCTTCTCGCTGACCCCGCGGGCGCCGACTGGATACCGCTAGGGGGTATCTGTACAGTAGCGTCACGTTACCCCCCGGGGGTATGCAGTCGCAAGGAGGAGGCTCTCAGTGCCGTCACCGCACGTGATCGTGGTAGGCGCGGGGCCGGCCGGCATCGCTGCCGCCGCCCAGCTCGGCACGGTCGTGAGGACCACGGTCGTCAGCGACGACCCCGCCGCCCCGTACAACCGGACCGCCGTCAACAAGGGCCTGCTGCTCGGTGCCGTCGACCGCGGCGGCCTGGGCTACCCGGAGGCGAGCGCGCTCGGCCTCGTCTCGCGCCTCGTGGGTCGTGCCGTCGCGCTGGACCCGGGCGGCCGCAAGGTCACGGTGGGCTCGGAGGTGCTGCCGTACGACGCTGTGCTGGTCGCCACCGGGGCCGCACCGGTTCCGGCGCCGCCCGCGTGGGGCGCAGGGGCCCGGGTGCACCGGCTCCACTCCCCCGACGACGGTCTCGCGCTGCGGGAGCGCGTCGGGCCCGGGGGCCGTCATGTCGTCGTCGTGGGTGCCGGGCTCATCGGGACCGAGACCACCGGCGTGCTGCACGACCTCGGCTGCACGGTCACCCTGGTGTCTCGCGAGGCGAGCCCGATGCGCGCACGGTGGGGCCGACTCGTCGCCGGCTGGCTGCTCGAGGAGCAGCGTGCGGCGGGCACGCACCTGCTGCTCGGACACGAGGTGCAGGCCGTCGACGCAGCGGACGGACGAGTCCGGGTCCGCCTCACCGGCGACGTCGAGGTCGACGCCGACGACGTCGTTCTCGCGATCGGCCACACCACGACGCTGGACTGGCTCGCGGGTACCGGCCTCGTGGAGGACGGCGCCGTGCCCGTCGACCGCGACGGCCGCACCGGCGTCCCCGGCGTCTACGCGGCCGGCGAGGCGTCCGCGACGGGTCCCGCGCGGGCGCGCCACCCGCACTGGGGCGCTGCGCTCCACCAGGGGCGGCGGGCCGCCCGCGCGATCCTCGCCGACCTCGGCCTCGCGGAGCCGCTGCACGAGAGCGCGTGGCTGCCGTCCTACTCGAGCTACTTCCGTGACGCCAAGCTCACCGTCGTCGGCGACGCCACCGGGTACGCGGCCGAGCACGTCGTGGCGGGCGAGCCGGGTCCCGGCCGCTGGACGGTCGCTCTCACCGACGGCGAGGAGCGCCTGCTCGGGGTCGTCGGCGTCCGTGGCGCGCGTGTGGCGACCCGGCTGCGCGACGCGGTGCGCGATCGTGCACCGCTCGCGCAGGCGATCGCGCTTCTCTGAGCGCGCCTGGCCGCGGCCCGCGCTGCCGTCAGCGGTGCACAGCGTGCTCGTGGTGCTCGTGACCGGCGGGCTCCAGCTGGAACGTGCAGTGCTCGACGTCGAAGTGACCCCGCAGGCAGTCGGCGAGCGCATCGAGCGTCGCGCACTCGAGCTCGTAGTCGACCTGGTCGGTGTCGAGCACGACGTGCGCCGACAGCACGGGCACGCCGCTGGTGATCGTCCAGGCGTGCAGGTCGTGCACGTCGGCAACGCCCGGCACGGACCTGATGTGCTCGCGCACCGTGGCGAGGTCGACGTCGCGAGGCGTCGCCTCCATGAGCACCTCCGCGACGTCGCGCAGCAACGACACGGCCCGGGGCAGGATCATCAGCCCGATCGCGAACGACGCGAGCGCGTCCGCGCGCACCCAGCCGGTGGTCATGATGACGATCGCAGCGACGATGACGGCGAGCGACCCGAGCAGGTCACCCAGGACCTCGAGGTAGGCGCCACGCATGTTGAGGCTCTCCCCCGACGCCCGTGCGAGGATCAGCAGCGAGACCCCGTTCGCGGCGGCGCCGCCTACCGCGACCCAGAGCATGACGCCGTGCTCGATCTCCGGATCCGCGCCCCAGCGCAGGAACGCCTCGCGGATGACGAGCACCGCGACCGCCGTCAGGATCGCCGCGTTCACGAGCGCGGCAAGGATCTCTGCACGCTGCCAGCCAAAGGTGCGGCGATCCGTGGCCGGGCGCATCGCGAGGTTCACCGCTACGAGGGCGATGAGCAGCCCTGTCGCGTCCGTCAACATGTGGCCGGCGTCGGCGAGGAGGGCGAGCGAGCCCGAGATCGCGGCGCCGATGACCTGCAGCACCATGACCGAGGCGGTGATGCACAGCACCAGCACCAGCTTCTTACGGTGCCGGCCCGACGCCGTCAGGCCGTGCGAGTGGTCGTGCCCGTGACCGTGGGAGCGCCGGCGGCCGGCGGCCTCGTCGCGGTGGTCGTGCCGTGTCATCGTCCCCCCAGCGGGTCTGTCCGCCTGACGGCGACGATCTTCGGCTCGCTCAGCTCGCGCAGAGCGCTGCGCAGACCCTCGCGGCCGATGCCCGATCGCTTGAAGCCGCCGAAAGGCATCGCGTCGATCCTGACGTCGGAGCTCTCGTTGATCATGACCGCACCCACCCGAAGCTCGCTCGCGATCGCAAGAGCGAGGTCGATGCTGTCGGTGAACACGCCTGCCTGCAGACCGGTGTCGACCTCGTTCACGGCCGCGACCGCCGAGCGCACGTCGTCGAAGGGCTCGAGCACGACGACCGGTCCGAAGACCTCCTGCTGCCGCAGCCGCGCGTCACGGGGCACGCCGGTCAGCACCGCCGGGCTCACGAATGACCCGGTCCGCTCCCCTCCGGTGTGCAGGGTCGCGCCGGCGGCGACCGCCTCGGAGACCCACGTCACGACACGACGCGCCTCCGCCTCGGAGATCATCGGGCCGACGTCGGTCGTCGGGTCCTGCTTGCTGCCGACAACGAGACCCTTGGCGCCGTCGACGACCCGGGCGAGCACCTCCTCGTAGATCGCGCCAGCCACGAACACGCGCTGCACGCTCAGGCAGTTCTGCCCGGCGACCCCGAACGCGCCGTCCACCACGGCCTCGGCGACTCGCGCCGGGTCGGCGTCGTCGCACGCGATCACCGCGTTGTTGCCGCCCAGCTCCATGAGGAGCTTGCGCGCCGGTCCGGCGGCGGCGATCCGGTCCGCCGTCGTCGGCCCACCGGTGAACGAGACGACGTCGACCCTCGGGTCGGCGACCAGCGCCGGGCCGACCTCGTGCCCGGCGAGGACCGCCAGGTGGGAGCCGGGCACACCGCACTCGAGCAGCAGGGCCGCGAGCGCGAACCCCGACAGCGGGGTCTGCTGAGCAGGCTTGAGCACGACGGCGTTCCCGGCCAGCAGCGCGGGGCCGAGCTTGTGGGCCACGAGGTTGAGCGGGTCGTTGAACGGTGTGATCGCCGCGACGAGACCGATCGGCTCACGGGTCCACCAGCCGACGAACCCCGTGCCGCGAGGGGTGTCGCCGAACGGCACTGTGCCGCCCTCGAGCTCGTCGGCCGAGCGGGCGCACACCGCGAGCGTCTCGGCCGCGCGCGCAGCCTCGCGCCGTGCCTCGGCGATCGTCTTGCACCCCTCGGCCGCGACGACGGCGGCCAGCTGCTCGGCACGCTCCGAGAGCAGCCGCGCCGCGCGCTCCAGCGACTCGCGTCGCTGCCAGAGCGGCCACGACACGGGCGCCCAGTGCTCAACCAGGTATCCGATGGCGGCACGCGTCTCCTCGGCCGTGGCGTCGACGACCTCGCCGACGACCCGGCCGTCCTCGGGGTCGTGGACCGTCATCGAACGCGCGCCGTCGCGCCAACGCCCCTCCCAGAAGCCCCCCGCCGGCGGCTGCCAGGTGCTCATGCGCTCATCACCTCATCGCTCAAGAGCTCGCGGACCTCCGGCCAGCGATGGCAGCGCACCTGGTGCCCGGGCCCCACATCCGTCAGCGGCGGCGGCTCCGCGACGCACCGCTCGGTGGCGAGCGGGCAGCGCGTGGAGAACCGGCACCCCGCGGGCGGGTGGATCGGTGACGGCGGCTCGCCGGCGGCCACGACGTCGACGTCTTCCGATTCGTGCAGGGCGGCCGCCAGCAGCGCGATCGTGTAGGGGTGGACGCTGCGCTCGAACAGGTCCTCCCGGTCGGCGACCTCGACGACCTGGCCGAGATACATGACCGCCACCCGGTCGGATACGCATCGCACCACCCGCAGGTCGTGCGAGATGAGGATCATCGTGAGATCCCGCTCGCGCCGCAGCTCGTCGAGCAGGTTGAGCACCTTGGCCTGCACCGAGGCGTCCAGCGCCGACGTCGGCTCGTCGCACACCAGCAGCTTCGGCCCCAGCAGCAACGCCCGCGCGATGACGACCCGCTGCAGCTGCCCGCCCGAGCAGGCGCCGGGAAACCGATCGAGGTAGCCCTCGTCGAGCCCCACCTCGTCGAGCGCCGCCCGGATCCGCTCCTCGCGCTCGGCGCCCGTCCCGACGCGGTGCTGCTCGAGCACCACGCGGAGGCTCTCGCCGATCGTCATCCGCGGGTCCATCGCGGCGTGCGGGTCCTGAAACACCAGCTGCGCCGTACGCCGCAGCGTCCGCCGTCTGGCGTCGTCGAGCTGCGTGACGTCGTCCCCGTCCACGACGACACGGCCGGCCGTCGGCCGGATCAACCGGAGCACGAGCCGGGCGAGGGTCGACTTGCCCGAGCCCGACTCCCCGACGAGGCCGACGACCTCGCCTGCGTGCACCGTGAGCGAGACGCCGTCGACCGAGTGCACCTTCTCGCGCGGCGCGAAGGGGTGCCGGCGTGGCAGGGGGAAGTGCTTGACGACGTCGTCCAGCTCGACCAGCACGGCTCTCCCGCGATCGGTCGCGTCGCTGGCGGCGGGTCCTGCAGCTGTCGTGCTCATGCGTCGACCAGCCTCTCGATCGTGGCCCAGCACCGGCTCCGGTGGCCCTCGCCGCCGCACCCGGTCAGCGCCGGTTCGTCACCGACGCAGTGCCCCTCGATGCCAAGGGCATGCGTCACCGGGCATCGGGGCATGAACCGGCATCCTGTTGTCATCGTGCGCGCGGTCGTCACGTCACCCGGGATGACGTAGAAGCGGCCGTCCTGCTGTGGCTCGAGCAGCGAGCACTTGATGAGTGCCTGCGTGTAGGGGTGCTGGGGCGCGGACAGGATCTGCTGCACGGTGCCCTCCTCGACGATGCGCCCTGCGTACATCACCGCGATCCGGTCGGCGATCGAGGAGACCACGCCGAGGTCATGGGAGATAAACAGCACCGACATCCCCAGCTGGCGCTTCTTCGCCTGGATCAGTTGCAGGATCTGCGCCTCGACCGTGACGTCGAGCGCCGTCGTCGGCTCGTCAGCGATGAGCAGCTCGGGCTGGGCGGCGAGGGCGATTGCAATCATCACGCGCTGGGCGATGCCACCAGAGAGCTGGTGCGCGTAGGCGCGGACACGTCGCTCCGGCTCGGGGATGCCGACGTCGGCAAGGAGCTCGACGGCGCGGGCGTGCGCCTGCCGCCGGTTCATGCCGAGGTACTTGCGCAGGGGCTCCGCGACCTGGCTGCCGACGGTCGCCGTCGGGTCGAGCATGCGCTTCGGTTGCTGGAACAGCATCGAGATGCGCCCGCCGCGGATCGCGTTCATACGTCGCTCGTCCGCGCCGAGGATGTCGTCGTCGCCGAAAGCGATCTCCTCGGCGCTCAGCCGCGCGCCGTCCGGCAGCAGCCTCATCACCGACATCGCCGTCATCGACTTCCCGGAGCCCGACTCGCCCACGAGCGCGAGCACCTCCCCCTGCGGGACATCGAGGGAGACGTCCTCGAGCACGGGACGGTCGTCGCGGAATGCCACCGTGAGGCCGCGCACCCTGAGTTCGTCGCTCATCCCTGCCTCCTGCGCCGGACATCGATGCCCTGGCTGATCAGCGTCACGGCGAGCGCCGTCACGAAGATCGCCAGGCCGGGGAAGACCACCAGACCGGGTGAGCGCGTCATGTAGGGCTGTCCCTCCGCGAGCATCGAGCCCCAGTCGGAGTCGGGCGGCTGCACACCGAGACCGAGGTAGGACAGCGCACCGACGGTGATCAGCTTGTGCCCGAAGCGCAACGAGGCGTGCGCCATCAGCGGTCCGAGCGCGTTGGGCAGCAGGTGTCGCAGGACGATGAACCGTCGCGAGAAGCCGAGACACTCGGCGGCCTCGACGAAGTCGCGCGCGTTGATCTCGATGGCGAGACCGCGCGCCAGTCGCGCGAACGGAGTCCAGCCGGCGATGACGAGCGCGACGATCAGCGTGCCCTGGCCGGCGCCGAGGATCGCGACCAGCATCATCGCCACGACCATCTCCGGGAACGCCAGCAGCACGTCAGCCACCCGCATGACCAACTCGTCGAAGGCACCGCGCACCCGGGCGCAGACGATGCCCAGCAGCGTGCCGGCGACGGCGGAGATCGCCAACGTGAGGGCTGCGACCGACACCGAGAAGCGGCCGCCGTGCATCAGTCGCGAGAGCACGTCGCGGCCGAGGTGATCGGTGCCCAGCACGTGCTCCCCGCCCGGCGCCGTCAGCCGGTTCGTGAGGTCCTGCGCCGCAGGGTCGTAGGGCGCGAGCCAGGGTGTCAGCAGCAGCACGAGCAGGACGGTGCCGAGCAGCGCCACACCGACCCGCAGCGACCACGGCCACGTCGCCAGCCGCGTCCAGCCACGGCTCCGTGCGCCGGTCGTGATCGCGTCGGCGGTGCTGTCCAGCGCGTGCGACCGCGGGTCGTCAAGCAGCGACATTCGCGCTCCTCACCGTCGGGTTGATGACGGCGTACAGCACGTCGGTGAGCGTGGTGATGATGATCGTCAGGCCGACGATGCAGACGACCGCGGCCTGCAGCACCGGGGTGTCGGAGTTGACGACAGCGGTGTACAGGAGCCTTCCCATCCCCGGGATCGAGAAGATCACCTCGACGACGACCGAGCCGCCGAGCAGTCCAGCGAGCCAGACCGAGAACAGCGTGACGACCGGGAGGATCGCGTTCCGCACGCCGTGGCGCACCATCGCGACGCCGAAGCTGAGTCCGCGACTGCGGGCGGCCACGATGTGCGGGGACTCCAGCACGTCGATCATCGACGCGCGGGTCACCTGGGTGAAGTAGCTCATCGGCCGCAGCGCCAGTGTCAGGCACGGGAGGATCATGTAGCGGGGGTCGTCCCAGCCGGCCGAGGGAAGCGCGCCGAGTCGGAGTGCGAACACGAGCACGAGCACCGGCGCCATCCAGTACTCGGGGATCGCGACGAACGCCTGGGTCACCGTGGTGATGATCGTGTCCGCGGGCCGGCCACGGCGGATCGCGGCGATCGAGCCCAGCGGCAGCGCGACCAGCAGTGCGAACAGCAGCGCAGCCACCGCGAGGGTGGCCGTCACCCCGAGCGCCGACCCCAGCATCCCCGCTACGTCGGCTCGCGACGTGAACGACAGCCCGAGGTCGCCGGTGAGCGCGCGCCCGAGCCAGTCGAGGTACTGCTCGTGGAGCGGCCGGTCGAGCCCGTACGCGACCCGCAGCCGCTCGACCGCCTCCGGATCAAGGTCCAGGTCGCCGGTGCGCGCGCGCAGAATCTTTCGGACGGGGTCGCCCGGGGTGATGTACGGGATCATGAACACGAGGAACGAGACCGACAGCAGCGTGATGACCAGGACGAGCGCTCGCCGCATCAGGAAGATCACCGGGTGTCCCCCTCTCTGATGGGTCGGCCAGCCGTCGGGGTCATGGTTCTGTGGCGGGTACTCGGGCGGGTTAGGTGACCGCGTCCAGGAGCTTGAACCAGGCACCCGCAGGAGGAAGGAACCACGGGGGCCCGAAGTGCCCGGGCATCGCCCGGAAGGGGAGCCCGTCCCAGACGTTGTGCGGCCGACGACCTCCCACGAGGTCCGCCATGACCGTGCCCATGTGGGTCGCCATCTGGACGCCGTGGCCCGAGTAGCCGACGGAGTACAGCACGCCCTCGTGCTCGCCGGCGTGAACCATCTGGTCGAGCGACATGTCGACGAGACCACCCCAGCAGTAGTCGAGTCGTGCCGTCGCGAGCTGGGGGAAGACCGCGGTCATGCCCTCCCTGAGGATCCGGCCGCTCTTGACGTCGGACTCCGGGCTCGACATGGCGAACCGCGCACGCCCGCCGAAGAGCAGCCGGCTGTCCGGCGTGATCCTGAAGTAGTACAGGAGGTTCTTGCTGTCCGAGGCCATCCGGCGGTGCGGCAGCAGCCCGTCGACCACGTCGTCGTCGAGCGGCTCGGTGACGACGATGAAGCTCCCGACCGGAACGATGCGCCGCTGCAACCACGGCGTCAGCCTGCTCGTGTAGCCGCTCGTGCCCACGACGACCTGATCCGCGCGGAGCGCCCCGCGCGAGGTCTGCACGACGTGCTGACGGCCGCCGATCCGGCGCAGCTCGACGACTCGCGCGTTCTCGTGGATGGTGGCACCGTGCCGCACCGCCGCACCGGCGAGGCCGTGGCAGAGCTTGCCCACGTGCACCCCCGCACCCTTCGGGTCCACCATCGCCCCGTGGTAGTAGTCGCTGCCGATCTCCTCGCGGAGCCGTGACCGCGGTACCAGTGTCACTTCGGTGCCGATCTCCGCCAGGGCGGCGGCGGTCTTCTCGAGGGCCTCGAAGTGCGACGGCTTGCACGCGAGGTTCATCTTGCCGGTCCGCTCGAAGTGGCAGTCGATCGACTCCTCGCGTACCAGCCGCTCCACCGTGTCGATCGCGCGGTCGTACTCGGTGTACATCCGCGCCGCGCGTTCGCGCCCGTAGCGCTCGATCGCCTTGCGAAACCCGATCGCCAGACCCGTCGTCGCCATGCCACCGTTGCGCCCGGAGGCCCCCCAGCCCACCGTGCCGGCCTCGAGGAGCGCGACCGATGCGCCCTCCTTGGCGACGTGCAGCGCCGTCGAGAGGCCGGTGAGACCGGCCCCGACCACGGCGACGTCGACGCGGTCGGGCAGCTCGGTGCGGCGGAAGTCGCCCGCGGGCTCCGCAGTGTCGAGCCAGTAAGACGTCAGCTTCATGTCACAGCCCCAGCAGCGTTGCGACGCCGCCGAGATCCGTGGTCTCGGCGTAGCCGTAGAACGGCACGGACGGGTCGTATCCGCGGTTGACGTAGACCGTGTGCTCGATCCGCAGCTCGTAGCAGGGGACGATGTCGTACCAGATGTGGCTGGAGACGTGCAGGATCTCGGACCGGTCGCAGCCCAGCTGGTCGAGCATGTACTCGAACGCGGCGTAGCGCGGCTTGTACGCCCGGGCCTGCTCCGCCGTGAAGACGCGATGGAACGGGGCGCCGAGCTGACGCACGTTGTTCTCGAGCATGGCGTCCTCGGCATTCGAGAAGATGACGAGCGGGTACGCCTCCGCGAGCCTCGCGAGGGGGTCGGGGACGTCGGCGTGCGGTCCCCACGAGCCGACCGCCGCGACGATGGTGTCGACATCGGATGAGCGATACTGCAGGCGCCAGCGGTTGCAGACACGCTGCCAGCTGTCGCGGAGCACCTGGCGGTACGGCTTGTAGGCCCCGAGCACCTCGTCGATGCGGTACGCGCGGAAGTCCTTGAGGAAGACCTGCTGGTCCTCCGCCGCGAGCACGCCGTCCAGGAGTGGCAGCACCGCGTCGGTCATCTGCCAGCTCGTGAGCGTGCCGTAGCAGTCGAACGTGATGTACCTCGGGCGATAACCGGTCAGGTCCATGGGGCCAGCTCCTCCTCGGTCGGTCCTCGTGGTGCTCGACCGGTCGGACGTCGTCGTCGTGTCATCGGTCGATCCGCTGCGTGGGACCGGGCGGCGGGGGGTCGCCCCGCTCTCGGCACCGGCTGCGGTCCTCCTCAGGCTAGGAGGACCCGTCTCCGATTGTCAACAGTCTCTCTCGCGTGCGCAATGCCGTCGACACGAGGCTCGCGTGCACGGCGGTCGCTGATGGCACGCGGGACGCCGTGCTTCTGCGACAACCATCGCGCATGATGTTGCTGTTCAGAGGCGATGTCGTCCAGGTGTGCGACGTCGACATCGCAGCGCGGTCCGGCAGGCAGGTTCATCCGACACAGCGGCGTACGTTGGTTGTTAACAGTGAGCTACGCCTCGCCGCCAGCGGCCGTGGCCCGCGTCGCGACGACCGGACGCCGTCACGGCCGGACGCAGCGGTCAGAATGTCAACAACTTCTCTTTGCTGCTCCTGGGCATGCGAACGCAGGCTCTGTTGGAGGCGCCGACTGTTGACAGTTCTGGACCTCGGCATGTTTTGTTGACGCCCTTCCGGGCGAGATCTATCGTGACCGCACGAGGGGAAGCGCGAGGAGCGCTCGAGGACGGGACGGGACGTGGCGAAGCAGAAGCCGATACGGAAGAAGACGCTGGCAGAAGTCATCACGACCCAGCTCCGCCAGCGCATCGTCGACGGCTCGTACAGCCCCGGCGCCCAGCTGAGCGAGGTCGAGCTCGCGACCCGGTTCGACACGAGCCGCGGTCCCGTGCGGGAGGCGATGCAGCGACTCGTGCAGGAGGGCCTGCTCGTGAGCCACCCGCACCGGGGCGTGTTCGTGCCCGAGCTGACGTACGAGGACATCAACGACCTGTTCCTGGCACGCGGCGCCGTCGAGCGCGCCGCGATGCTGGAGCTGATCGGGCATGGCGTGCCCGCAAAGACGCTCGCGCGGCTGGAGCAGCAGCTCGGTGAGATGGAGCGGGCGATCGAGCACGGCGACTGGCCCGCTCTGGCCGCAGCCGACCTCGCGTTCCACGAGGCGATAGTCGAGGCCGCACGCTCGACGCGCCTCGACCGGATGTATGCCGCCCTCGCAGGTGAGACGCGTCTCGGTCTGAACATCCTCGTGTCGTCCTACGAGGGGCGCGCGGACTACGTCGAGGAGCACCGCAGGATCTTCGACCTGCTGGCGTCGGGCGACCGCGCTGGTCTGCTGTCCGAGCTCGACCGCCACTTCCGAGTCAGCCTGCACACCCTGCACCGCGAGCTCGAGGGCACTGCAGACAAGGTGCACTGGCACGACCACGACGAGCATCGGCAGTCCGGCGCCGCCGAGTGAGGGGCGCGCTCAGGTGCGCGCCGGCGACCCGCCCGCGAGGACGAAGCTGCCAGCGCGACCGACCGGGCGGTGCCCGGCGGCGATGAAGTGCCGGAGGATCGCCTCCCGGCTCGACTCGATCTGCTCCTCGGCGATCCGTCGCGCACGCGGAGCGTCGCGCTCGACCACCGCGTCGAAGAGCTCGGCGTGCTCGTGGAGCTGCTCGACGGCGGTACGACCGTCGAAGCTCACGTAGTAGAGGCGCTGGGTCTCCTCGAGGAGCGCGCCGAGAGCCCGCGCCAGCCGCTCGTTGCCCGACAGCCACGCGAGCCTGCTGTGCAGCTCACGGTTGTCGGAGAGGAACTGGTCGTAGCTGTCCGGGTCGTGCCGGTCGTAGGTCCGCCGCGCCAGCTCCACGAGCTCGGCGAGGTCGGCGTCGTCCGCACGCTCGATCGCCAGCTCGATCGCGGCCGGCTCGAGCAACCGGCGCATCTCGAACAGCTCGCGCACCGAGTCCAGCGTGACGACGGCGACCCGGTACCCCTGCCGAGGTCGCACCTCGACGAGACCCTCGACGACGAGGCGCCCGAGGGCGTCCCGCACTGGGGTGCGGCCGAGCCCCGTCATGGCCATCAGCTGGGCCTCGCGGATCTCCGCGCCGGGGCCGAGCGCGCCGGTGAGGATCATGTGCTTGATCTGCTGGTAGGCCGCCGAGGCCCCGAGCCTGGGGCGGGGGCGCTCCTCGTCGATCGCCATGCAGCCTCCTGATCGTCGCGCGTCAGTCTACGACTCGATGCCTGACGTCGGTCCGCACCCCTGGGTCGGCGCACATCCAGACCCGCCAGGGCAGACGGCCGACACACCCTCGCTGGACCACGACTCGGCCACGAGCAGCCCGCAGCGCGCCGCACCCTGGGCCGGCCGCCTTCGGCGACCTTGTTGACAATGAATCGCTGCCGTCCGTTTCGCCGACGCGGCAGGCTGACCTATTGCCTGCACCTGTGAACCATGTACCACGGCTCGCTCGGAGCAGATCCAGATTGTTGACAATCGATTGTCGCGCCGTCTAGCCTCGGCCGCACCTGTTGGACCCGCCCCACCTGCACAGGACGGACCGATCATCATGAACGCACGCCGCGACATCTTCATCTATGTCCCGGAGCCCGGCCGAGCCGACGAAGCGGTCGAGTACGTCGCCGACTGGGTCGCCTCGCTCGGCGACCACCCCGGCTTCCTCGGTGGCTCCGTGCTCCGCGAGAGCGCAGGCGAGCTCCTGCCGGGCACGCTCGTGCTGCTGCTGGAGTTCGAGTCCACCGAGGCGGCGCGCGCGCTCTGGCCGAAGATCGAGAACACGATCAACCCGCTGTACGCCGACGACAAGTCGGACAAGCGATCCGATCAGGGCGCGGCGTTCTTCGACGGCACGAAGGAGCGCGTCGAGTCCGGTGCACCGCTGGAGCTGGTCTTCAACCGTGGCGACGGCCGCCTGGCGCGGATGCTGCACATCCACGCCGAGGTCGTGCGTGAGATCTCGACGACGGACTGACGCCGTGACGACGAGTCCCGACCAGACAACGCTCGTGCCGCACCGCGACACGGAGACGCGGGCCGCGCTGGCCACGGTGCCGCACGGATTCCTCGCCGACGGCTGGCAGCAGCCGGCCGGCGACCGTACGTTCGAGGTGCGCGACCCCGCCACCGGCGAACCGGTCGCGGCCGTCGCCGACTGCGACGTCGACGACGCTCTCGTTGCGCTGGACGCCGCCCACCGCGCGGGAAGTTCCTGGGCTCGCCTGCCCAGTCGGGTGCGCTCCGACGCGTTGCACCGCCTCGTCGAGCTCATGCAGACCCACCGTGAGCGGCTCGCGCGCCTGCTGACGCTGGAGGTCGGTCGGACGCTCGCCGAGGCGCGCAACGAGGTTGACTACGCGGCGGACTTCGTCCGCTGGTACGCCGAGGAGGCGGTGCGCAGCGGCGGCAGGAGCACCGTGGCGCCGGACGGCGGCTCGCACTTCGTCACGGTCACCGAACCAGTGGGCACCTGCCTGCTCATCACACCCTGGAACGTGCCTCTGGCCATGGCGACCCGCAAGCTTGCGCCAGCCCTCGCGGCGGGCTGCACGGTCGTCCTCAAACCGGCGGACCTCACACCGCTGAGCACGTTGGTGCTGGCCCAGCTGGCACTGGAGGCGGGCGTGCCGGCGGGCGTGCTCACCGTCGTGACGACCAGCGCTCCCGGGCCTGTGTGCGCCCGCCTGATGGCGGACCCACGGTTGCGGAAGGTCTCGTTCACGGGGTCGACAGCTGTCGGTCGCGTGCTGCAGGCACAAACGGGACCGCGCGTGCTGCGCAGCTCCATGGAGCTCGGCGGCAACGCCCCGTTCATCGTCTTCGACGACGCCGACCTCGAGGTCGCCGTCCGGGAGGCAATGCTGGCCAAGCTGCGGCTGGGCGGGCAGTCGTGCGTCGCGGCGAACCGGTTCCTCGTGCAGGAGGGCGTGGCGGACCCCTTCGTCGACGCGCTCGCTGAGCGGATGTCGGCGCTTCGCGTCGGCGACCCGCTCGACCCGGCGAACGACCTCGGCCCTCTGGTCGACGACCGCGCGGTTGCGAAGGCGGAGCGCCTCGTCGAGGATGCGCTCGCCAAGGGCGCGAAGCTCGTCGCACGCGCCCCGGTACCTCCGGGGCCGGGGAGCTACCTGTCCCCCACGGTTCTCGACCATGTACCGGCCACGGCCGCCCTCATGCACGAGGAGGTCTTCGCACCCGTGGCGGCGATCGCTCGGTTCTCCACCGAGGAAGAGGCCGTTCAGCGGGCCAACGACACCGAGCACGGTCTGGCTGGCTTCGTCGTCACGCGTGACATCGACCGTGCCCGCCGGGTCGCCATGGCCCTCGAGACCGGCATGGTCGGGATCAACCGTGGCCTCGTCTCCCATGTCGCGGCGCCGTTCGGCGGCATCAAGCAGTCGGGGCTGGGCCGTGAAGGTGGACCGGAGGGCATCGCGGAGTACCAGCAGCTGCGGTACCTCTCGCTGTCGGGGCCGTATGTCTGAGCCGTGTCGTCGGGTCGACCTCGGCCTGGTGCCCGGCGACGGCATCGGGGTCGAGGTCATGGACGCGGCACGTGCCGTGCTCGACGCGCTCGCGGATGAGGACGTGTCGTTCACGACGACCGAGTACTCGTGGTCGTGCGAGCGCTACCAGCGCACCGGCGAGATGATGCCCGCAGACGGGCTGGACCGCTTGCGCGAGCACGACGCGGTTCTGCTCGGCGCCGTTGGTTGGCCTGGCGTCCCCGACCACGTCTCGCTGTGGGGCCTGCTCATCCCGATTCGCCGCGCGTTCGACCTCTACGTCAATCTCCGGCCGATCCGCCGATTCGCCGGGGTTCGCACGCCTGTGCGCGACGACCTCGCCGGCGGCATCGACCTCGTCGTCGTGCGGGAGAACTCGGAGGGCGAGTACAGCCGGATCGGCGGTGTCCAGTTCGCGGGCACCGCGCGCGAGATGGCGGTCCAGGAGGCGGTCTTCACCCGACATGGCGTCGCGCGCGTCGCGCGCTACGCGGCGGAGCTCGCAGCGAGCCGTCGCGGCGCGGTCGTCTCGGCCACCAAGTCAAACGGCATCGTGCACACGATGCCGTTCTGGGACCGTGTCGTCGCCGAGACGCTAGCTGCGTACCCGCATGTCGCGCTGCGCAGCGAGCACATCGATGCGTTGGCCGCCAAGCTCGTCCTCGACCCTGCGGGGTTCGACGTCGTGCTGGCCTCGAACCTCTTCGGCGACATCCTCTCGGACCTTGCGGCTGCCGTCTGCGGCAGCATCGGGATCGCCCCTTCTGCCAACGTCGGGCCCGACGGCGGCGGCCCGGGTCTCTTCGAGCCCGTGAACGGCTCGGCGCCCGACATCGCCGGCACGGGTATGGCCAACCCGATCGGGATGGTGTGGTCGGTCGCGCTGATGCTCGACGACCTAGAGCTGGGCAGGCACGCCCGCCGCGTCATGGCCGCCGTCGAGGATACGCTCTCGGACCCGGCCACCCGCACGCGTGACGTCGGTGGCACCGCCTCGACCGCCGAGGCGACGGCCGCTGTCGTCGACCACCTGGCCGGCAGCCGCACGTCGAGTCGAGGTGAGCGGTGACGGACGCGGATGTCGCGGTCGTCGGGATCGGCGGCATCGGATCGATGGCGCTGTGGCGGCTCGCCTGCTCGGGCGTCGCCGTGCACGGCTACGAGCAGCACGGCATCGGGCACGACCGGGGCGCGTCGTCGGGGCAGAACCGCAGGTTCTCCGTGCAGTCGCAGGGTGACCCCGCGTTCACACCGCTGGCGGTGCAGGCGCGCTCGCTCTGGGCCGAGCTCGAGAGCGAGGCGGGCTCCCGACTGCTGGAGACCTGTGGCGGCATCATCGTCGGGCCCGCCGACGAGCCGCGCCTGCGGCGTGCCGAGGAGTCGGCGCGCCTGCACGACCTGCCTCACGAGGTGCTCGACGCCGGACCCGCGCGCGAGCGCTACCCGCAGCACGTGCTCCAGGACGGCGAGCAGGTGCTGGTCGACCCGTTCGGCGGGTTCCTCAGACCCGAGCGCGCCGTGCTCGCCGCAGTCTCGCGGGCGAGAGCGCTCGGTGCCGTCGTGCACGAGCGCACACGGGTGCTGGCGATCGAGGAGCAGCGCTCGGATGTGCTGATCCGGACCGCGGACGGCGTGCGCAGCTATCGGCGCGTCGTCGTCGCGACGGGTGCGTGGGCACGTCGTCTTCTCCCCCACCTCGAGCCGTACGTCCTGCCGCGTCGACTGGTGCAGGCCTGGTACGCCCCGGACGACGCGCGCGAGTTCGGACCTGACCGGTTCCCCGTCTTCGAGCGTCTGGGACGCGCGCTCGCCTACGGGTTCCCCTCGGTCGACTGCGCGACGATCAAGATCGGCATCCGGCTCGGAGAACACCCGGTCGTGCAGGACCTAGATACCCCGCACCGCACGATCTCTCCGGCGCTGCTGGACACATACGCGAGCATCGTGCCGACGATCCTCCGGTCGCTGCACCCGTACCCGGTGGCGACCGCCTTGGGCTTCGAGGGCTACGTCACCGACGGGCGCGCGCTCCTAGGACCGTCGTCCCCCGGCAGCCGGGTCGTGCTTGCGGTGGGCTTCTCGGGCTCGGGCTTCAAGTTCGCACCGGCGATGGGCGACGCGGCGGCACGCTACGCGCTCGGCGAGCCGTCGGTGCCCGCCGTCGCCATGCTGACGCCCGAGCGCGCGATCGCACCGTGGGACGACGCAATTCGGGCACGGACCTGAGGCATGCCTGCTCTCAGACCAGCCGGCTCATCCAGCCGTGGGCGTCCTCGCGACGCCCGTACTGGATGTCGGTGATCGTCTCGTAGAGCTCGGTCGTCACGGGCCCGGCCTGGCCGTCGCCGATCGTGACGTCGAAGTCGGTGCCCTTGAGCCGCCCGATCGGCGTGATGACGGCGGCGGTGCCGCACGCGAACACCTCGGTGACCTCGCCGGCCCGGATGCCCTCGAGCAGCTCGGTCAGCGCGATCCGGGACTCCTCGACCGGACGCCCACCCTCGCGGCACAGCTGCAGGATCGAGTCGCGGGTGACGCCCTCGAGGATCGTGCCGAGCGCGGGCGTGCGCACCGACCCGTCCTTCATGACGAGGAAGACGTTCATGCCGCCCAGCTCCTCGAGGTAGGTGCCGGTCGCGGCGTCGAGGAAGCAGACCTGGTCGCAGCCCTCCTTGTACGCCTGCGCCTGCGGCAGCAGGCTCGCGGCGTAGTTGCCGCCGCACTTGGCCGCGCCGGTCCCGCCGGGCCCGGCGCGGTTGTACTCGGCGTCGACCCAGATCGACAGCGGCTGGAAGCCGTTGGTGAAGTACGGGCCGACGGGCGAGGCGATCACCAGGTAGTCGACCCGACGGGCGGGCCGGACACCCAGGAACGCCTCGGAGGCGAACATGAACGGCCGCAGGTACAGCGAGGAGCCGGGCACCGAGGGCACCCACTCGGCGTCGGTGGCGACCAGGGCCTGGATCGAGGCGTGGAAGTCGGCCTCGCTCAGCACCGGCAGCGCGAGCCGCTCGGCGGAGCGGGCGAGCCGCTGCGCGTTGCGGTCGGGGCGGAACGCCCAGATCGAGCCGTCGGCGTGCCGGTAGGCCTTGAGGCCCTCGAAGATCTCCTGCGCGTAGTGCAGGACGGCGGCGGCCGGGTCGAGGCTGAGCGGTGCGTAGGCCTCGATGCGGCGGTCGTGCCAGCCCTCGTCGTCGGTCCACGTGGCGCGTGCCATGTGGTCGGTGAAGACGACCCCGAACTTGAGGTCGGCGAGCGCGGCGGTGCGCTCCGCGAGGCTGCGCGGGTGCGAGCTGGGCCGCACCTCGAAGGTCGTGGCGTCTGTGCTGGTCATGATGGGCTCCACCGTAATGTCGCTGACGAGGACATGGTGCCCGTTCCCGCGCGAGGCGGGAACGGGTGCGAGCGAGCCCGGGCCGCCCTCGGGGCGGCCGCGAGACCCGCTCAGCCCGCTACTCGTGCCGCGATCTCGTCGCCGATCTCGGCGGTCGTGCGCGAGGCGGCCGCGCGCCGGTCGGCGCGGTCGGCGATGTCCTTCTCGACGGCGTCGCTCACCCGGGCGGCCTCCTCGGCCAGGCCGAGGTGGTCCAGCAGCAGCGAGACCGACAGGATCGCCGCCGTGGGGTCGGCCTTGCCCTGGCCGGCGATGTCGGGCGCGGAGCCGTGGACCGGCTCGAACATCGAGGGGTGCTCACCGGTGGGGTTGACGTTGCCGGACGCGGCGAGCCCGATGCCGCCGGTGATCGCGGCGGCGAGGTCGGTGAGGATGTCGCCGAACAGGTTGTCGGTGACGATGACGTCGTACTGCGAGGGGTTCGTCGTCAGGTAGATCGTCGCGGCGTCGACGTGCTGGTAGCCGACCTCGACGTCGGGGTACTCGGCCGCGACGGCCTCGACCGTGCGGCGCCAGAGGTGGCCGGCGTGCACGAGGACGTTGTGCTTGTGCACGAGCGTGAGCTTCTTGCGGGGCCGGGCCTGGGCGCGCGCGAACGCGTCGCGGACCACTCGCTCGACTCCGTGCGCGGTGTTGACGCTGACCTCGGTGGCGATCTCGTGCGGGGTGCCGACGCGCAGCGCGCCACCGTTGCCCACGTAGGGGCCCTCGGTGCCCTCGCGCACGACGACGAAGTCGACGGCGCCCGGGTTCGCGAGCGGGCTCGGCACGCCCGGGTAGAGCTTCGACGGCCGCAGGTTGACGTAGTGGTCCAGGGCGAACCGCAGCTTGAGGAGCAGCCCGCGCTCCAGCACGCCGGACGGCACGCTCGGGTCGCCGACGGCGCCCAGCAGGATCGCGTCGTGCTCCTTGATCGCCTCGAGATCGGCGTCGGTAAGGGTCTCCCCCGTGCGGTGCCACCGTGCGGCGCCCAGGTCGAAGCGCGTCTGCTCGACCGTGACGTCGCTCCCGGCGAGGGCGGCGTCGAGGACCTTGAGGCCCTCGGCCACGACCTCGGTGCCGATACCGTCACCCGGGATCACTGCGAGCCTGATCGTCCGTGCCATGCGCGCCACCCTACGACGCATCCCAGTGCGTGGGATTCCTGTCTCACATCTTGACTTGGCCGAGGTCAACCGGGACCGCGGTCGCGCCCCTGCGACACGCCCCGACGACGGCGTGCAGAAGGTCCCGCACGCCCGAGCCCGTCCTCACCGTCGGCCTGCGCGGCCGGCCTCGACCCGCTCCCGACCACCTCACTCGGCGCACGAGCGGACGAGCGCGCCCAGGTCGTCGCGCAGGTCGCCCGTGTCGCCGAAGACCAGCCGGTGCAGGATCGCGCCGTCGAGGTAGGTGAGGACGCGGCGCGCGGCCGCGAACGGCCGGGGCACGCCGATGCCCTCCAGGGTCTGGGCCGTCCACATCTCGATGCCCTCGCGCGCCCGGGCGAGCGTCGCGCTCACGTGCGGGTCGTGCACACCCTCGGCGAAGAACGCGTACCGGGCCGCGGCGAGCCCGCGGTGCGGCCCCGAGGCAGCCGCGACGACGCCGGCCAGCGCCTCGACCAGCTCCTCCGGGGTCGCCGGCGCGCCGGCGGGCGCGAAGGCACGGCGCTCCTCCTGCGCGAGCTGGTCGACGGTCGCGTGCAGCAGCGCGGACCGCGTGCGGAAGTGGTTGGAGGTCGAGCCCGCGGGGAGGCCGGCAACGGCGTCCACGCGCCCGTGCGTGAGCGCACGGATCCCCTGCTCCCCCGCGATCTCGAGCGCGGCGCGCAGCGCGCGCTCCCGGTTCCCACCGGCGCGTGCCATGGCGCACCTCCCACTGGTCGACCCGTCGGCTCGTACCGTCTCAGGCGGCGCGGGCCAGCGCACCCATGACGCGCCGCCGGGCGCCGTCGAGACGCCGTCCGGTCGAGAGCCTGTTGAGGGCGCGCGACAGCCGGGCGGTGCGGCGACCGGCCGCGAGACGGGCGCGGTCGAAGGCGCGCAGCCCTTCCGGGACGGACCGCGCGTGGCGGAGCGCGTCCGCGAGCGCGACCGCGTCGATCAGGGCCTCGCAGGCACCGCGACCGGCGTTGGGAGCCATCGCGTGCGCCGCGTCGCCGATGACGGGGGCGTTGCCGCGCACCATCGAGCTCAGCGGCGCGGCGTCGTAGAGCGTGCGACGGTCGACGTCGCCCTCCCGCGCGACCGCGCGCACGACCTCGGCGACGCCGTCGTGCCAGTCGCCGAACAGGTCGTGCAAGGTCTCGACGTCGGAGGTGGCTCCCGCGCGCTCGGCGAGCAGGTCCTCGCGCACGCACGCGAACCAGTTGGTGGTGCGCGCATCCTGCGGCGTGATCCCGAACAGCCGCCCGCGGCCCCAGGTCTCGGTGACGGCGTCGACACCGCCGGGCACGACGCCGCGGAAGGCGACCGTGCCGAGCGGCCGCGGGACGTTCGGACCTCCGGTGACGCGCTCGCGCACACGGCTGCGCAGGCCGTCGGCCCCGACGACCAGGTCCGCCTGCGGCAGGTCGGCGAGGTCGTCCACACGGCTCCCCCACTCGACGACGTCCTCCAGCGCGTCGCGGTAGAGCAGCTCGTGGAGGGCGGGCCGCGACACGAGGTGCGCAGGCTCGTCGGGCACCACGCGGCCGAACGGGGTGCCGTCGGGCCGCAGGAACGTCGCCCCGTGCTGGCGCACACCGCGCTCGCGCACGAGGTCCGCGACACCCAGCCGCGCCAGGGCTGCCATCGCCTCCGGCCACATGCCGAGCGCCGTGCCGGTCCTCGGCAGCCCCGGCTCACGCTCCAGGAGGCGCACTCGCCACCCGTCCTGGCGCAGCGCCCGCCCCACGGCGAGCCCACCGATCCCTGCTCCGACGACGACCGCTTCTCCTCGCATGCCGCCATGAT
>Ga0164243_10002284_pt1 | contig 31929 bp, 25 predicted proteins | sample OricompcompostOP_FD_108781 | JGI IMG/M metagenome (GOLD analysis project Ga0164243, IMG submission 108781) | Organic Plus compost microbial communities from Emeryville, California, USA - Original compost - Organic plus compost (OP) | ecosystem: Engineered > Solid waste > Mixed feedstock >... | reverse complement strand
CGGCGCCAGCCCCCTTCCCCCGTCACCCTCGCGCAGGCGAGGGTCCATGCGGCCTGTCGGCGCCACTGTTCCAGACGGCAATGCTCAGGAATGGATGCTGAATCGAGTTCAGCATGACGCATCCGAGATGCCGGTCAGCGCCCCAGCCTACGGCCAGGGCCAAGGACCCGAAGGGCGAAGCCCTGAGTAGCGCCAAGCGGCGCGCCGAGCCTTTGCGAGGGAAGCCAAGGGGCACGGACGTGCCCCGCCCGGCACTTGAGGGACCTACCAAAAAGAGAGCGCGAGCGACCTTTCCTCAGTCGAATTTCTCGCCGTTCTGGCCCCAGCCGAAGCCGTCTTCGGGGCGCAGGAGGGTTTCCATGCGCATGCGGTGGTCGCCGCGGTCGCGGCCGATGGCGCCGGAGATGATGACGTGATCGCCGGGCTTGAGCGTGGTGCGGGTGACGCCCTGGCGGGTGAGGGCCGACGCGCCGCCCCATTCCACGCCCCAGCGCTGCATCTCGCCGTTCTCGTCCTCCACCAGCACCTGCACGAAGGAGTGGGGGTTGCGGAACTGGAAGGCCACCAGCGTGCCTTCGATGGTGATCTTGTGCTCCAGGTCGTATGTGGCCTGGAAGGAATGATGTGCATAGGCCGTGCCGCCGGCGAAGGTCGCCAGGAGCGCGGCTGCCGCGAGCGGCTTCAAGTGTTTCAGTCCCATGTCCCCTAACCTCAGGTTCGCTTTATTGCGTGCCGTCCCCCAAATCGTCAGGCGCGCGAATCCTTGTTCATTTGTACACAATAGTAGCGCGCCCGGTGACGCCTGTCACCAAAATGCGCAGGGGCCCCGGACCGTTTGATCCGGGGCCCCTTCATCCGCTGATGGGCAACCGCTCAGCCCAGTTCCTGGCGCAGCTCCTCGGCGGCCTGGACCATGTTCTTCAGCTTACCGAAGGCGATGTCCCTCGGCGTGTATTTCATGCCGCAGTCGGGGGCGAGGACGATGCGCTCCTTGTCGACATATTTGAGGGCGCGCCTCACCCGCTCCTTGATGGTCTCCACCGGGTCCACCTCGTTGGTGGAGAGGTCGATGACGCCGAGCAGGATCTCCTTGTCGGGCAGGTTCTCCAGCACCTTGGGATCGAGGTTGGACTGGGCGGTCTCCATGGAGACCTGGTTTACGGCTGTGGCTTCCAGCTCAGGCAGGAAATGGTAGTTGTGCGGCCGCTCGTGGATGAGCGCGGCATAGCCGAAGCAGATATGCACGCAGGTCTTGCCGGTCACGCCCTCGAGCGCCCGGTTGAAGGCCTCGACGCCATAGTCCCGCGCCTCGTCGGCCCGCGCCTGCATGTAGGGCTCGTCGATGGAGACGATGTCGACGCCGGCGGCATGCAGGTCCTTGATCTCCTCGTTCAAGGCGGCGGCATAGTCCATGGCGGCGGCGGCGCGGTCCGGGTAATAGTCGTTCTGCGCCTGCTGCGACATGGTGAAGGGGCCGGGCACCGTGATCTTGGTCTTGCGGTGCGCGTGCCCGATCAGGAATTTCGCGTCCTCCACGCAGATCGGTCCCTTGCGGCGGATGGGCCCGACGATGCGCGGCACATAGACCGGCTCGCCCGAGCGGTCCAGCGCCTTGCCCGGATTGTCGATGTCCACGCCCTCCAGCGCGTTGGAGAACTGGTTGGAATAGCTCTCGCGGCGGCCTTCCCCGTCGGTCACCACGTCGAGCCCCGCTTCCTCCTGGTCCATAATGGCCAGGCGCACCGCATCGTCCTGCGCTTCCTTGAGGAAATCATCCTCCGGGCGCCACAGCTCCCGGGCCCGCACGCGCGGCGGAAAACGGCCCTTCAGCTTTTCCTTGTCCATCAGCCAGTCCGGCTGGGCGTAACTTCCAACGATGGTGCATGGAAACAGTTTTTCAGACATGGATGCTCTTTCCCCTGTGAGCTTGTGTGTGTTGTGGGCAGCTTAACGAGCTTTGCGGGCCGACGCCCAGTGAAAACGTGACGAGTTCGCACGTTCTACAGATTTGTGATCGGCGTCAAGGGCGGGGCGGGGAAGGCCCTTGTTGATACTGCCGGGGGCTTTGCGTAAGATCGCCGCCAACACAAACAGGAGAGGACACCCAGGGAGCAATGGCAAAAGTTCTCCAAGGCTTGCGCGTCATCGAACTCGGCACCTTCATCACCGGCCCGGCGGCCGCCATGCACCTGGCCGATCTCGGCGCCGACGTCATCAAGGTGGAGCGCCCCGGCGAGGGCGACCCGTTCCGCGCCTTCAAGGGCGAACTCTACAGCCCGCATTACCAGACCTACAACCGCAACAAGCGCAGCATCGCCCTGGATACGCGCGACCCTGAGGACCTGAAGGTCTTCCGCAAGCTCATCAAGACGGCGGACGTCTTCATCCAGAATTTCCGTCCCGGCGTGGCCGAGAAGCTGAACTGCGGCTACGAGCAGCTCAAAGAGATCAATCCGCGGCTCATCTACGCCGCCATCTCGGGCTTCGGCAGGTCCGGCCCATCGCGCGACCGGCCGGCGTTCGACACCGTGGCGCAGGCGGCGAGCGGCTGGCTGCGGCTGGTCACGCCGCCCGAGCGTCCACGCGTGCTGGGCCCGGCGCTTGCCGATGCGACGACGGGCTTTTATACCGCCTTCGGCATTCTCGGCGCCGTCTACGAGCGCGAGCGCACGGGGGTGGGGCGGCGCATCGACATCTCCATGCTGGAGGCCATGTGCCACTTCAATCTCGACAGCTACACGCATTATTTCTCGGAAGGGGAGATCATGAACCCCTACAGCCGGCCCAGCGTGTCGCAGTCCTATGTCTTTGAATGTTCGGACGGCAAGTGGGTGGCCATTCACATGTCCTCGCCGGTGAAGTTCTGGGAGGGCCTGTGCGAAGCCGTGGAGCGCCCGGACTTGCTCACCGACGACCGCTTTGCCGAGCGCCCGGCGCGCATCGCCCACCAGCCGGAGCTGCGCGACCTCTTGGCCCCCATTTTCAAGACGCGCACGCGCGACGAATGGTGCCAGCGGCTGGAGACGGCGGGCACGCCCTATTCCCCGGCCTACGACAGCAACGAGGCGCTGGAGGACCCGCAGGCCGTGCATCTGGGCATCAAGGCCGTCATGCACCACCCGGAGAAGGGCGACATCTACACCGTGCGCAACCCGCTCAGCTTCGACGGCGAGGTGGAGAGGGACCTGAAGGCCCCGCCGACGCTGGACGAGCATGGCGCGGAACTGCGAAAAGAAATGGAATCGGTCGAGCTGGATTGAGAAAACCGTTCGGGCTGAGCTTGTCGAAGCCCGGCCGCCCGGATAGAGCCCAGGCTCGGGCGCACGCAAGATTATACATCGTCATGCCAGCGCAGGCTGGCATCCATTCTGAGGCTCAGCCTGCATGGACCCCAGCCTTCGCTGGGGTGACGTATCAAGGAAGAGGAACACCCATGGCCAAGGAAACCTTCAAGAGCACCAGCATCTGCGGCTATGACCGCGACAACATCATGGTCCGGGGCAAGAATTTGGTGACCGACCTCATGGGCAAGGTCAGCTTCCCCGAGATGATCCTCATCCAGATGCTGGGCAAGGAACCAACGGCGCCGCAGGTGGAAATCCTCAACGCCGTGATGGTGACCATCATGGAGCATGGGCTCATCCCGTCGGCCATCGTGACGCGTCTCACCTACTCCGGCGCGCCGGAGAGCTACCAGGGGGCCATCGCCGCCGGCTTGCTGGGCGTGGGCGACCGCTATGCCGGCACCGCCAGCGCCTGTGCGAAGATGCTGGAGCCGCTGGTGGACCTGGAAGGAGCCGAGAAGGAAGAGGCCTGCCGCCAGATGCTGCGCGACATGAAGGCGGCCAAGCGGCCGGTCCCCGGCTTCGGCCATCCGGTGCACCGCGACGGCGATCCCCGCTACCAGCGCCTCATGGACATCACCCGCAATGCCGGCACCGAAGGCAAGTATCTCGATACGCTGGAGATGATCGAGGGGATGATCGAAGAAGAGATCGGCCGCAAGCTGGTGACCAACATCTCGGCCGCTCTGGGCGCTGCCATGGGCGAGGCGGGCATTCCCGCCAAGGCCATGCGCGGCATCGTCCTGACCGCCCGTTGTGCGGGTCTCGCCGGGCACCTGCTCGAAGAATCGGAAAAGCCCATCGGCGACACCATATGGAAGGCCGTCGAACCGGCCATCGATTACGAGCCGTGAGACCGGCCTCCCATTCGGTTACGGTCTGACCGTCAGTCGATTCCCAGCGCCGAATCCCGGTGGATCTGGTCCATGCGGATCTCATATTCCTCGCGGCTGATGCGCCCGTCGCGATAGGCATCCTCCACGTCGTCGCGCTGGCGGTCGAGGTGATATTCGTAGCCGCCGGCCCCTGCCGCGGCGCCACCGGCGGCACCGAGGCCGACATTGCCCGCCGTGCTGCCGCATCCGGCGAGCGCAAGGCCGCCGGCCGTGATTGCCAAGATATGCAGTCTCGTCATGTCTTACCTCCTGGGTTATCCCCCCACGAGTGACCTCTGGCTTACAACGTGGATATGCAACCGCCGGTTCCATCAGTCTTGTAACAGGATGCGGTAAAGAGGACCGCCGTGGAAACCGTCATTGCCAGGAAGCCTGCCCCCGCGAAGGCGGGGATGGGGGTGATGCCTCCCCCGACAAGGCCCTGGCGGACGGTCAGATCACCCTCCCCTTGATCCCTTCCCATCAAATCAAGGGGAGGGGAAACCTGGGCCGCCGCCTCAGATTGCGTGGCCGCAGCGCCTACTGGCCGTGCTCGTTGCGCACCGGAGGGGCCGGAGCCGGGGCCTGGGCCAACTGCTTGGCCTGGTTGGCCTCGGCGATGATGTAGGCCCTGATCGCCTCGGCGTCCGCCTCGCTGATCTTCGAGGCGAAGGAGACCATGCCCTTGTCCTGACGGATGCCCCCGAGCACGATGGCATTGAAATCGTCCTGGCTTTCCAGGGCGCTGGAATATTTGAGGTCGGGGAACACGCCGCGCGCGCCATATTTGGCCGAGTGGCAGCCGCCGCAGAACTGGTTGTAGACCTCGCCTCCCTGCGCCACGACCTGTGCCGGAGCGGTGGCGGGCGGCGGGTCCAGCACCGGCGCCGGCGGCGCGGGCGCCTTGGGCGGTAACTGCACCGTGCCCCCCAGCCTGTAGACCAGGAGACGGGAATAGGTGGGGTCGTAATAATTGCGGCTGACCCCCGCCAGCACCGCCACATATTGCTCGCCGTCCAGCGTATAGGCGACGGGTGCCGCCACGATGCGGGTCTGCGACGGGGCGGACCAGAGCTTTTCCCCGGTATCGGCCTTGTAGGCGACGAACTGCTCCTCCGAGTTCCCCTGGAACACCAGTCCGCCCGCCGTCACCAGCGTGCCGCCGCCCCGGCCGGTGCCGAAATCGACGCGCCAGGCCTGGCGTTGCCGCACCGGGTCCCAGGCGATCAGCATGCCGTTGCTGATCCGCTCCACCCCCTGTTCGGCAAAGAGGTCGCGCGGCGCCCCGCCCGGGCCGAAGGCGTAATTGGTGTCCGTTGCCGGGATGTAGACCAGTCCCGTCTCGGGGCTGTAGGAGGTGGGCGCCCAGCTATGGGCTCCCTCGGGGCCGGGCCGGACGATGAAGCCCTTGCCCGTGACATCGTAGCGCGCCGCCGGCACCACGTCGGCCCGGCCGGTCTTGGGGTCCAGACCGTTGGTCCAGTTCACCGGCACGTAATTCCGCCCGGAAATGAACGCGCCGGTCGCCGCGTCCAGCACATAGAAGAAGCCGTTCTTGTTGGCCTGCATGACGACGTGGCGCGTCGTCCCGCCGATATCCAGGTCGGCGATCATCAGGGGCGCATTGGAATCATAATCCCAACTGTCGGCCGGCGTCTGCTGGAAATGCCAGCGGTAGGCGCCGGTCTTCAGGTCCACGGCGACGATGGAGGTGAGGAACAGGTTGTCGCCCTCGCCCGACGTGCGCACGGACGATTGCCAGGGAGAGCCGTTGCCGACACCGAACAGCACAAGCCCGGTCTCGGGATCATAGATGATGCTGTCCCAGGTGCTGCCGCCGCCGCCGGTTTTCCACCATTCGCCGGTCCAGGTCCTGGCGGCCATCTCCATGGCGTCGTTCTCGAAGCCCCTGGCGGGATCGCCCGGCACCGTGTAGAAGCGCCAGACCAGCTCGCCCGTTTCGGCGTCATAGGCGGAGACATAGCCCCTTATGGTGAATTCGGCGCCGCCATTGCCGATCAGCACCAGCCCGCCGGCCACGCGCGGCGCGCCGGTGATGGAATAGGGCGCGCCCGCCGTCTGCGCGCTCCAGATCTCCTTGCCCGTGGCGGCGTCGAGCGCGATCAGGCGGGCATCGATGGTGCCCACATAGACCTTGCCCTTCCACACCGCCACCCCGCGGTTCACCACGTCGCAGCAGGAATTGACGGCATATTCGCCCGGCACCTTGGGGTCATAGGACCAGAGGAGCTGCCCGCTCCTGGCGTCATAGGCGAAGACGCGGCTCCAGGAGGCCGTGACATAGATGACGCCGTCCACCACGATGGGCGTTGCCTCATGCCCGCGTCCCGTGCCCAGATCGGCATACCAGGCGAGGCCCAGCTGGCTCACATTCCCGGTGTTGATCTCTTTCAGGGGGCTGAAGCGCTGCTCGGAATAGGTGCGGCCATAGGACATCCACTGGCCGGCATTCTCGTCGGCGGCCAGCAGCCGGGCGCCGTCCACATTGGCCACCGCCGGTTCCGCCCCCGTTTCGGCAGCGTCGCTGCTTGCCTGATCGTCATCGCCCGACGGCCCGCAGGCCGCCACGCCCAAGATGGCGAGCAGGGCCGCCACCGACAGAAGATGCTTGCGCATGTATTTTCCCCCTTCCCCGAAATGTCCCGGTATTGCCGGAATCTCTCACAAGGAGAGCAGGAACGGCCGGCGCCGTCAATGTCTGGCCTGCATCCCGCCTGTCAGACAAGGCAATCGGCGCCACGCGCCGGCGCACTTTCGTGAAAGGACGGTTCCGCAAAAGGAAAGGGCGGCTCTGAGAGCCGCCCTTTGCCGAGCGATGGCCGAAGGCCGGTCAGCCGCCGTGCAGGCCGCCGCCCTCCTCCTTCTTTTCGGTGTCGGTGGCCGGCACCGGCGCCTTGGGCGCGGCGCTGCCCGGTCCGCCCCGAGGGCCCGGCGGCGGCGCGTTCTTCGCGTCGTTGGCGAGCTTGATCACATACTCGCGCAGGGCCGCCGTGTCCTCCTTGTCCATGGCCTCGGCGAAGGAGACCATGCCGTTCTCCTCGCGGATACCGTCGAGCACGATGGCGTCGAAATCCTCCTGCGCCTGCAGCGCGCTGGAGTAGCGGATATCCGGGAAGACGGCGCGGCTCTGGCCCTCCTGCCCGTGGCAGACCACGCAAAAGCGGTTGTAGAGCTGTCCGCCATGCTCCAGCTGCTCGGCCGAGGCGGTGACCGCCGGCGGGTCCAGCACCGGCATCGGCGGCAAGGGCTCGGGCTCCGGCAGCTTGGCCGTGCCGCCCAGCTTGAAGGCCAGGATACGCGAATGGTTGGAGAGATAATAGGCGTCGGGCCGCCCGGCGGCGCCGCCGGAGCCCACCGCCACCGCCACATACTGCTCGCCGTCCACGGCATAGCTGGCGGGACCGCCCACCACGCCGGTCTGCACATTGGTGACCCACAGGCGCTCGCCGTTGGACGAGTCATAGGCGGCGAACTCCTGCTTGGAGTTGCCCTGGAACACCAGGCCGCCGGCGGTGGCCAGCGTGCCGCCGCCGCGGACGCCCTTGAGGTCGTAGCGCCAGGCGACTTCGCCCTTCACCGGGTCCCAGGCCGTGATATAGGTATTGTTCACCGGCTTCACGTTCTGCTCCTGATAGAGCGAGAACATCTTGGTGAAGTCGATGGAGAGCTTCTGGCCCATGGGGTTGTTGTCGCCCTCCGGCAGGGCCACCAGCGGGAAGGTGCCGTCCACCGTGGGGATGTAGACGAGCCCCTGGTTGGGGTCCATGGCCATGGGGTTCCAGGTATGAGCCCCGCCCGACGGCGGCATGACGATGAAGCCCATGCCCGTGCGGCCGTAATGGGCCATCGGGTTGAAGCGCGGATAGCCGTTCTCGTCCAGCCCGTCGGTCCAGTTCACCGTCACATAGTTCTTGGCGCGCAGCAGCTCGCCGGTCTTGGCGTCGAGCACATAGAAGAAGCCGTTCTTCGGCGCCTGCATGACCACATGCCTTATCTGGCCGTCGATCTCCAGGTCGGCGGTCATGATCTGCGCCACGCCGTCATAGTCCCAGCTGTCCTCGGGCGTGGTCTGGTAATGCCAGACATATTCGCCCGTATCGGCATTCAGCGCGACGATGCAGTTGGTATAGAGGTTGGCGCCGCCGGCCGGGCTGCGAATGGCGGACGGCCAGGGCCCGCCATTGCCGGTGCCCACATAGACGAGATTGGTCTCGGGGTCATAGGTGATGCCGTCCCAGGTGCTGCCGCCGCCGCCCGGTTCCCACCATTTGCCGGCGGGGTCCCAGGTCTTCACCGCCCGCTCCAGCGCTTCGTTCTCCTGCGGCTTGGACGGATCGCCCGGCACCACGTACCAGCGCCAGACCAGCTCGCCGGTCTTGGCGTCGAAGGCGGAGATGTAGCCGCGCATCAGGAACTCGGCGCCGCCATTGCCGATGAACACCAGGCCGTTGGCCACGCGCGGCGCGCCGGTGATGGAATAGGACTGGCTGGGATCGGCGGTATAGACGTCGAAGACTTCCCTGCCGCTCTCGGCGTCGATGGCGACCAGCCGGGCGTCCAGCGTGCCCAGATAGACCTTGCCCTCCCAGACGGCGACGCCGCGGTTCACCTGGCCGCAGCACAGCTTGACGTTCCAGTCGCGCGGCACCTTGGGATCGTATTTCCACTTCAGGGCGCCGGTCTTGGCGTCGAAGGCATAGACCTTGCTCCAGGCCGTCGTGACATAGAGCGTGCCGTCCACGACGACGGGCGTCGATTCCTGGGTGAGGTTGGTGTCGAAATCGCCGTACCAGGCGAGCGACAGGTTCTTCACCGACTGCTTGTTGATGTCGGTCAGCGGGCTGAAGCGCTGCTCGCTGTAGCTGCGGCCGTAGGCCATCCACTGTCCGGGATGCTCGTCGGCCTTCACCAGCCGTTCCTGGGTGACATTGGCCTGTGCCGGAGCGGCGCCGTCAGCGCCCGAATCGCTGGCCTGATCGCCCTGGCCGGATGGCCCGCAGGCCGCCAGCAGCAGCACGGCCGCCAAGGCGACGAGAGATGGATAGAGTCTGCGCATGGTCATATAACCCCGAAGTCGCGGAGCCGCGGACGGCTCTCTTGCATTGTCATTAGGCAGTCTTTGCTGCCGTCCGTAACCTAGCCCATCGCGCCCAAAGCCGCCAGTCCTTTGGGGCAGAGCCGGTTTCGCGGCTCGGGAGGGTGCGGGCCGGACACCAAACCACTCTTCTACCGGCCCGGCTTTCGCTTTATCGTGACGGGACTTGGCAGATGATGCGCGAAGAGCAGGGGAGGCGAGAATGAACAGATCAAACGCGATGGCGGTCCTGGGCGGCCTGGCGGCGGCGCTGGCGCTGGGGCTTGCCGGCGGACTCACGAGCACCGGCATGGCGCAGGCGGCGCCGGCCAAGCCCGAACTGGTGTCGCAGATGGTCCAGGCGCCCGGTAACATTGCCGTGACCGAGGACGGCACGGTGATCGTCAGCATCCACCCCAGCATGACCCCGCAGAATGTGGCGGTGGCCATCCGCGACGGCAAGATCAGCCCCTTCCCGCCGGGCCAGTGGTCCACCGTCCTGGGGGACGACGCGCCCGAGGGTACGCCCGGCCTGCACCCGGTGCTGGGCATCCGCGCCGGGGCGGACGGCATGGTGTGGATGATCTCGGGCGGCAGCCGGCAGAAGGTGAAGCATCTCTACGCCTGGGACACCAAAACCGACAGGCTGGCCCACGATTTCACCTATGAGGCCGGCAAAGGCGCCGCCGCCGCCAACAGCTTCTTCAACGACATCGCCCTGGCGCCCAAGCACGGCGCGCTCTTCATGTCCGACCCGGCGGGGGGCACCAACGCCGCGCTCATCGCCGTGGACATGGAAACCGGCAAGGCCCGCCGCCTGCTGGAGGGCGATGTGAGCGTGGTGCCGGAGGAGATCGACGCCTATATCAACGGCAAGATGCTGGGCTTCCCCGGACGCGACGGCCAGACGCAGCCGCTGCGGGGCGCGGTGAACCCCATCACCATCGACCCGCAAGAGGAATTCGTCTACTACGCGCCCATGAGCGCCACCGCCGTCTACCGCATCGCGGTCGATGCCCTGCTGGACGACAGCCTCTCCCCCGCCGAGTTGAGCGCCAGGGTGGAGCGCTACGCCGACAAGCCGGCCAGTGCGGGGATCACCATCGACAATGCGGGCAATGTCTATGTGACCGACATCCAGCATGCCGCCATCGGCGTCACCTCACCGGACGAGGGATACCGCATCCTGGCCCAGGACGACACGCTGCTCGCCTGGCCGGACGGGCTCTCCGCCGGCCCCGACGGCTATATCTACGTCGCCGCCAACCGCCTCTACCAGACCTTCCCCAGCCACGCCGAAAACGGCCCGCCCACGCCGCCCTATTTCATCTCGAAGGTGAAGGCCCTGGCGGATACGACGGTGGGGCGGTGACATGAGACCATGAGCCGGTTCCTCATCACGCTCGGCATCGTGCTCGTGGTCGTCGGCCTTCTCTGGCCATTGATCGCCAAGCTGGGGCTCGGCCGGCTGCCGGGCGATATCGTGGTGGAGCGGGAGAACTTCAGGCTCTATGTGCCCATCACCACATCGGTCCTCATCAGCCTGATCCTCTCCGCCATCTTCTGGTGGATGTCGAAATAGATCAGTGCTCTTGGAGGAAGAAAGGGGGATCAGGCATGCGACACTTCAGGACGATTGTGATGCTGGCCACCGTGACTTGCGGACTTCTTCTGGGGTCCGCCGCCAGTCTTGCGGCCGATGCGGATGAGGTGCCCGTCGGGCGGCTGCCGCAGGATGTGGTGCCCCAGTCCTACGCCATCGATCTGACCATCGTGCCGGAGAAGGACACGTTTTCGGGCGAGGTGCGGATTGCCGTCACGCTGGCCGGGGAGACGGACCATATCTGGCTGCATGGGCGGGACCTGCGGGTCTCGCTCGCCGAGGCCACGCCGGAAGGCGGCGCGCCCATCGCCGCCACCTACAAGCAGGTGGACCCGTCCGGCGTGGTGCGGCTGGACCTGGCAGCACCGCTGCCCAAGGGCAAGGCCGTGCTGCACTTCAAGTATGAGGCCGATTTCAACCGCCAGCTCCAGGCGCTCTACAAGGTGGAGGAGGACGGCAAGCCCTACATCTTCTCGCAGATGGAGCCCATCTCCGCCCGCCTGGCCTTTCCCGGTTTCGACGAGCCGGGCTTCAAGGCGCCGTTCGACGTCACCCTCACCGTGCCGCAGGAGGATGTCGCCATCTCCTCCTCGCCCATCGTCGCGCAGGAGGATGCGGGCAACGGGCTGAAGCGGGTGCGTTTCGCACAGACACGGCCGCTCCCCACCTATCTGCTCGCCGTCATGGTGGGCGATTTCGACGTGGTGGAGAGCCCGGCGCTGCCCCCCAACGACTATCGCAGCCGCGAGGTGCCGCTGCGCGGCATCGCGGTCAAGGGCAAGGGGGCCGAGATGCGCTACGCGCTGGAGAACACGGGGCGCATCGTCAAGGCGCTGGAGGATTATTTCGGCATGGGCTTCCCGTTCCCCAAGCTGGATCTGATCGCCGTGCCCGATTTCGCGGCGGGCGCCATGGAGAATGTGGGCGCCATCACCTTCCGCGACACCATCATCCTGGCGGGGGAGCATCCCTCCCGCGGCCAGCTGCGCAATGCCCGCTATGTCCTCGCCCATGAGCTGGCCCACCAGTGGTTCGGCGACCTGGTGACCCCCGCCTGGTGGGACGACATCTGGCTCAACGAATCCTTCGCCACCTGGATGGGCAACCGCGTCATCCACCAGCTCTGGCCGGACGAGCAGTTTGACGTGGGGTTCCTCTCCTATGTGCAGGAGGATGCCTTCAGCGCCGATGCAAGGGTCAGTGCCCGGCAGATCCGCCAGCCGGTCACCGACCAGAACGGCATCAACAGCGCCTTCGACGGCATCACCTACGCCAAGGGGGCCGGCGTGCTGGCCATGATGGAGCACTATGTGGGCCCTTATGCCTTCAAGGCCGGCATCAGCCAGTATCTCTTCAACCACAAGGACGGCACGGCCGTGGCGGACGACCTTTATGCCGAGATCGCCCGGACCGCCGGCGACCCCAATGTCGCCAAGGCCTTCAAGACCTTCATCGAGCAGCCGGGCCTGCCGCTCGTCGAGACCCGGCTCGCCTGCACGCCGGGCGACCCCGCGGGCGGGGCCAGGGTGACGCTGCGCCAGTCGCGCTATCTCGCCCTCGGCAGCGAAGCGCCGGAGCCGCTCACCTGGCGCATGCCGGTCTGCCTGGCCGCCCTGGCGGACGGCAAGTGGCAGCGGCAATGCACCCTGCTCACCACCGAAACGGGCGCCATGGACCTGAAGACCCGGCAATGCCCCGCCGCCCTGATGCCCAATGCCGAAGGCTCCGGCTATTACCGCTGGTCGCTGGACGAGGCGGGCTGGCAGGTGCTGATGCAGAATTTCGAGGGCCTGTCGCCCATGGAACAGCTCAGCACCGCCGACAGCATCACTGCCGCCTTCCTTTCCGGCGACCTGACGCTGGACCGCTATCTCGACCGGCTGGAGCGGCTGGCCCAGGCGCAGGAGTGGGCGGCCGTGCTCTCGCCGCTGGATACCATCTTCCACCTTGTGGACCAGGTGGCAACGCCCGAAGAGAGCCCCGCCCTCAAGACGCGCCTTGCCGGTATCTATGCCGAGCGCGCCATGGCGCTGGGACTGGATGCCGACACGCCGGCGGACAAAACGGACCCGGTGGAGACCGCCCGCGCCCGCGCGCAGCTCACCGGGTCGGTCGCGCTGGCCCTGGATTATGCGCCCCTCAAGGCGGCCTATCTGGCGCGCGCCAGGGCGTATCTGGGATATGGCGGCGACGGGCGCATCCATGCGGACGCCATCGCGCCCGACCTGGTGCGCAACGCCCTGGACGTGGCGGCGGCCTCAGGGAATGCGGACCTGATCACCGCCATGCTGAAGCATTTCCGGGAAACCCAGGACGTGACGCTGCGCGCCAACCTGCTGCACGCCCTGGCGCGCACCCAGGCGCCTGCGCTGGTGGAGGATATCCGCGCCCTTGCCCTCTACCCCGAGCTGCGCGGCAATGAGATCGAGACCGTCCTCTGGCAGCAGATGAGCCATGTGGAGACGCGCGACGGCATGTGGGACTGGATCAGGGGCCATTACGACGCGCTGGCCGGCCGTCTCTCCAAACGCCAGCAGCCGGTCCTCATCTCCGTCACCCGCTCCTTCTGCTCGGCACAAAGGCGCGACGAGGTGCAGGCCTTCTTCAAGGAGAAGGTGCCGGACATGGAGGGCGGCCCCCGCACCTATGCCCAAACGCTGGAAGCCATCTCCGGCTGCATGGCGCTCCGGGCGCACAATGCGGGGAGCTGAGGGGTCGGCCTCTCCCTCCTCGTCACTCGCCGGTCAAGCCGGCCAGAGCCGCGCCGGGCCGCCGCTCAGTTGGCGGGCGGCAGGGTCGCCGGGTCCCAGTGCTCGTCGGCCTTGCCGTCGACGAAGCGCCAGGTGTCGAACCAGGTGGTGGTGTATGTCTGGTCCGGCTTGCCGGGCACCGGCAGCTCGCGGGCGGTGAGCACGGTCACATAATCCCCCTCGGCCTGCACGGCGACGATGGGATAGGTCGTCTTCTCCGGGATCGGAGAGGGCTTGCGCTTGGCCACATCGACGAAATAGTGGATCACGGCGTCACGGCCGGAGGCGGCCAGCGGATTATGCTGGATATAGCGCTCGGTCAGGAATTCGTCCGCCCGGTCCCAATGGTTGGCTTCCAGAAGCACCTTGACGATGCCCAGCGCCGCCTGCTTGTTGCGGTTGAGCTTGGGATCGGGGCTGGTAAACAGCGATTCCGGATCGGGATGCGCCGTCACCGGCTCGGCAAGGGACTGGGCGTATACCGGCGCCAGGGGCGCCAGCCCGCCGATCGCAAGCGAGGTTGCGAGAAGGAGTGCGGAAATCTTCATCGATGAGCTCCCATTCAGTGTCAGGTCGGCTTCTGCCGGTTGAGACCACGCCTCGATTATTCCGAATTTTCCCAGTGGCCAGACAGTGAAGGGTGAAGGAAATCCGCCCTCCTGGCAAGCAGGACCGACGCCGGATGGCCCGAATGTGATGCTCCCCTATTTCGGCAGCGGATCGGATGACGGCCAGAAGCGCGCCGTCGATATGGGCAGGCCCTTGAAGAAGGCGTTGATGGCGTGGATCTGCCCGCCCCAGACCTTGAAGGCCTCGTAGGTGACCAGGGAATTCCCCTCGCCATAGGCCGAGCCGGTGTGCCCGAAATTCATCCACAGCAGCACGACGCCGTTCTCCTCGTCCACGGCGGCAACGCTGGCGATGATGCCCGGATGCACGATGATGTTCTGCGTGTACATGCCGCAATCGTCGCGGCCGCAGCCTTCGCCCGCCGTGATGACGCCGTTCTCCACGCGGTAGGTCTCCGGCGCGAAGGGCGTGCCGCCGTCGGTGAAATTGCCGACGCGCAGGCCCGCGGGGTAGGTGAGTGCGGTCTCGATCATCGACTCGCGCGACTGCCTCTGGTCCGCAGGCACCGGGTCGTTCATGTGCCGGACGGGCCTGCCCAGCTCGGTGGGCTGGAAACGCGAACCGGGCGCCACGCGCTGCACCAGCGTCTCGATACCGGATACCTTGCCGTCCGTCACATGCAGCAGCACCGAGAGGAGAACCTGCTCCTCCCCCTCCATGAAATGCAGATGGGCCGCGGCCACCTGCCTGGCCGTATCCAGATAGTCCTGACGGAACGTGCCCTTGGTCAGATCCGCCGTCCACAGGCCCTCGCCAAGTTCGGCGGCCTTCCCGTCCTCGGTGAAGCGCACATGCTCGGCCAGCGGCAGTTTCGCCGGATCATGCGCCAGAAGCGCATCGGAATATCGGGTGATCAGGTCGCCCAGGCATGCCCGGTCGCACCTGGCGGCGGATGCCGGAGCTGTTGAAAAGCCGAGAAAAACGAGAAACGCGAAAAGCGCGGCCAGTCGCGCGCCCAAACCATGATGATGCCGAAACATGAAGCCCCTCCAGTGGCAAGACAGTACGAAATCGTACAATCGCCCTCATCCCCTTCATTGCCGCTCTCTGGCGGCTTTTGGAGAGAGTAGAAGAGAGTCTTCTCTCGCGTCAACGGCTACAGGATCCACACATCTCGGCCAGCGGCTTGTAAATAGCTTCCTCCCCCTTGATGGGGGAGGATTGAGGTGGGGGTGATGCCCGCCACACAACAAATGGCGGAATATGCGGACACATCACCCTCCCCCGGCCCCTCCCATCAAGGGAGGGGAGCATCACTGACCACCTCGCCGGGATATATGAATGCCGTAGCGCCCATGCCCCTCAAAGTCCCGCCCAGGAGGCCAGCCAGTAGGTGGCGCCGGCGCCCACATAGGCCAGGGCGAAGAGGTAGACCACCATGAAGGTGGTCCATTTGCGCGAATTGGTCTCGCGCCGCGCCGTGGCGATGGTGGCGAAGCATTGCGGCGCGAACACATACCAGGCCAGGAAGGCCAGCGCCGTGGGCAGCGACCAGGCATGCTGCAGGGCCATGTGCAGGCTCTGCGTCGTCTCGTCCGCATTCTCGACGGCATAGACGGTGCCGAGCGCCCCCACCGCCACCTCGCGCGCCGCCATGCCGGGCACCAGGGCGATGGCGATCTGCAGGTTGAAGCCGATGGGCGCCAGAATGGGTTCCAGGATGCTGCCGATCTGTCCGGCGAAGGTCTCGCGCAGGTTGGTGGCCGATGTCGGGAAGGTGGCCAGGAACCAGAGGATCACCGACGTGGCGAAGATGATGGTGCCGGCGCGCTTGAGGAACGCCGCGGCGCGCATCCAGAGTCCGAGGAAGAAATCCTTCACATTGGGCAGCTTGTAGGTGGGCAGCTCCATGAGCAGGAACTGCGGCGGCCCCTTGGTGATGGTGCGCTTGAGGATGAAGGCGACGGTGATGGCGCTGATCACCCCCACCGCATAGAGGGCGAACATCACCAAGCCCTGCAGGTTGAAGATGCCGACGGCGGTGCGCGGGATGAAGGCGCCGATGATGAGCGTGTAGACCGGCAGGCGGGCCGAGCAGGTCATCAGCGGCGCCACCAGGATGGTGGTCAGCCGGTCGCGCTCGTTCTCGATGGTGCGCGAGGCCATCATGCCCGGAATGGCGCAGGCGAAGCTGGAAAGGAGCGGGATGAAGGCCCGGCCGTTGAGGCCGACACGCAGCATCAGCTCGTCCATCAGGAAGGCGGCGCGCGCCATGTAGCCCGAGGCTTCCAGCAGCAGGATGAAGGTGAAGAGGATGATGATCTGGGGCAGGAAGATCACCACGCTGCCCACACCGGCGATGATGCCGTCCACGATCAGGCTGTGCAGCCAGCCCTGGGCCGGCAGCAGAGTCCCCACGAACTCGCCCAGCGCGCCGGCGCCGGCGTCGATCATGTCCATGGGATAGGCCGCCCAGGCGAACACCGCCTGGAACATGAGGAAGAGAATGACCGCCAGGATGATGGGCCCGGCAACGGGGTTGAGCACCACATTGTCCACCGCCCGGGTGAAGCGGTTCATGGGCGGCTCGAACAGGATGACGTCCCGCGCGATCTCCCGTGCCTTCTTCTGCAGGGCCGCCAGGTCGCCGGGCGCGGTCTTCTCGCTTTCGGCCGGGGGCTGCAGGCCGCAGCCGGGCACCGTCTCGCAGGTGGCGAGATGGCTGTCGAGTCGCGCCAGGAGTGCCGCGCGTCCCTTGGACCGGGTGGCGCAGGTGGGCACCACCGGCACGCCGAGATGCCTCTCCAGCGCCTTGACGTCGAGCTTCACGCCGTCGCGTTCCGCCAGATCGATCATGTTGAGGGCCACGATCATCGGCAGGCCGATGCTGCGCAGCTGAAGGACCGAATGCAGATGGGTCCTCAGGTTGGCCGCATCCACCAGCACGATCATCGCATCGGGCACCGGATGGCCCGGAATGCGCCCGGCGAGGGCGTCATGGGTCACTTTTTCGTCAAGAGAGCGGGCCGACAGGCCATAGACGCCCGGCAGGTCCACAAGCTGGATCTCGCGCTCGCCCGGCGTCACGAACCGCCCGATTCGCGATTCCACGGTGACGCCCGGATAATTGGCCACCTTGGCGTGGCCGCCGGTCAGGCCGTTGAACAATGTGGACTTGCCGGCGTTGGGGGCGCCGACGAGAGCGATACGCAAAGCCGTCATTCCGCCGTCCCGATGGTTACTTGCTCGATACTGATGCAGGCCGCCTCCAGCGGGCGCAGCGCCACCGTCATGCGGTTGAGGCGCACGGAAATCGGCGAACGGCCGAGCGGCCCGTGTCCCAGAACCTCCACTTCGTCCATCTCGGCGAAACCGATTTCCCTCAGGGATGTCTGCAGCCGCGGGTCCCCGGTGATGGCGGTCACTCTCGCCACGCGCCCGATGGGGAGCTTGTCTAAAGTCATGTGTTCACCTCGCGGCGGATTGTTTCACAAGTGCGAATTAATCGCAATTACGGTTTTTGGCAATTCCAAAGACACACCGCCCCTGCGCTGCGCGGAATTGCGCATAGCCCTGGAAATTGATTTCTGGCATTGTCGGGACTAAATCTGAAACAGCGTCCGACAGAACCGAGCGGCCCGGACGTTCAATAAGAAACGGTGCATACGCGGAATTGAACGGGATTTGGACGCCGGTCGATTGACGGGTGGTCCATTTTGTGTCAAACGCTTGATCCAGAATTAGAAGATTTCTAAAAGTCAGGGGTGGCTGATGAAGATGTTGGTAGACCGCAGGAACATGCTGAAGGTTGCGCTGGGCGGCGTCGCCGGCCTGTCTCTGCCTCTCGCCGGGTCCTTTCCGGCATTCGGCCAGCCTTCGGGCCTGACCGTCAAGCGGCTGAGCGACAATATCATCATGATCTCCGGTGCCGGCGCCAATGTGGTGGCCGCCCGGACGGGCGACGGCATCCTGATGGTGGACGGCGGCAAGGCGGAGCATACGGATGCGCTGCTCGACCGCGTGGCCACGGAACTCGGCACCGACAATTTCAAGACGCTCTTCAACACCCACTGGCACCACGAGCAGACGGGCTCGAACGTCGCCCTGAAGAAGCAGGGCACCCACATCATCTCCCACGCCAACACCAAGCTGTGGCTGGGCACCGACATCACGCCGCCTTATGAGGACATCACCTACCAGCCCCTGCCCAGGGAGGCCCGGGGCGACGAGATCTTCTACACCGATTTCGAGCGCGCGTTCGACGGCTTGGCAGTCAAGGCGGGCTATCTGCTCCAGGCCCATACCGACGGCGACATCTATGTCTATTTCCCCAAGGAGAACGTGCTGGTCACCGGCGGCCCCGTATCCAATGACGGCTGGCCCTACATGGACTGGTGGACCGGCGGCTGGATCGCCGGGCTGGCCGACGGGGTGGGCAAGCTGGCCGACATCGCGGACGAGCGCACGGTGGTGGTGCCCGCCAACGGCGCGGTGATGACCAAGGCCGACCTCAACGAGCAGGCCGCCATGTATGGGGACCTGTTCATGAAGCTGCGCGTATCCCTTTACGATGCGTTGAGCCCGGCCGAAGCCGTGGCCGAGGAGCCGGCGAAGGACTATGTCGCCAGGATGGGCGATCCGGAGCGCTTCCTCACCCTGGCGTTCCAGAGCATGTGGGGCCATTTCACCCCCGATGCCTGACGAGGGGCCGGGGCAAAACCGGGGAAAACCCGGGAAATCGAGACGGATTCGGGGTTCTGATCCGTTTGACTATACGAGATTGTGCAAAGGACGAAGTGTGATGCGACCCTTTCTAGCAGTCAGCATGTGCGGCCTCGCCGCCCTTATGGTCGGAGCGTCCGGCGTCACCGGCGCCCTGGCCGCAGATGCGCAGCCCTACAAGGCGGCCGCCAAGGCCGACCAGCACTGGAACATGCTGACCCAGTATTGCACCGACTGCCATAATTTCGAGGACTGGGCCGGCGGCGTGGCGTTCGACACCATGAGCCCCGACGGCATTCCCCAGAACCGCGAGACCTTCGAGAAGGTCGTTCAGAAGCTGCGCGGCCACATGATGCCGCCGCCGGAGAAGGACCGCCCCAGCAATGAGGAGCTGGCCTCCTTCGTCTCCTGGCTCGAAGGCTATCTCGACGAGGTGGGCGCCCAGCATCACACGCCGGGCCATGTGGCGCTGCACCGCATGAACCGCAAGGAATACGCCAACGCCGTCAAGGACCTTCTGGATCTGGAGGTGGATGCCGCGGCGCTTCTGCCGCGCGACGACGCCAGCGACGATTTCGACAATATCGCCAATGTGCTCCAGGTCTCCCCGGCCTTCGCCGAACAGTATATCTCGGCAGCCCGCGCCGTGGCGGTCGAGGCGGTGGGCGATCCCGACCCCCTGCCCTCCGGCGCGGTATATGTGCCCGACAGCGGCACCCAGCAGACCCATGTGGAAGGCCTGCCGCTGGGGACCCGCGGCGGCATGGCGGTGGACCACCTGTTCCCGGTGGATGGCGAGTACGAGATCAACATCGCCGACATGGCGGCGGCGCTGTGGGTGCTGAACCAGGAATTCGAGAACACGGTCGTCGTGCTGCTGGACGGCAAGCAGATCTACGAGACCACCATCGGCGGCGAGGCCGACATCAAGGCCATCGACCAGGAGCAGGACCCGGCGGTGGACGCCATCAACAAGCGCCTCAAGCATATCCGCTTCTACACCACCTCCGGCAAGCATACGGTGGGCGTGACCTTCAAGGCCCGCACCTTCGCCCAGTCCGACGACCGCCTGAGCCCGCAGATTCCGGGCGGCGGCCAGGACCGTGTGCTGCGCATCAGCCAGTTCGAGGTGCGCGGCCCCTTCACGTCCGACGGCATCAGCACCACGCCGTCGCGCGAGAAGATCTTCACCTGCTATCCCAAGGACGCCTCCGAGCAGGATGCCTGCGCCGAGAAGATTTTCGCCAACCTGGCCGAGAAGGCCTATCGCCGTAAGATCGACGATGCCGACCTGAAGCCGCTCATGGGCTTCTATCAGAGGGGCAAGGCGCAGAACGGCTTCGAGGAGGGTGTCCGCATGGCCCTGACCGGCCTTCTGGCAAGCCCCAATTTCCTCTACCGCCCCGAACCCGTGCCCGCCAACGTGGCGGCCGGCGAGAGCTATGAGCTGAATTCCCGCGAGCTGGCCTCGCGCCTGTCCTTCTTCCTGTGGTCCAGCCTGCCCGACGAGGAGCTGCTCAAGGTGGCCGAGGCCGGCAAGCTGACCGATGAAAAGGTGCTCGAGCAACAGGTCATGCGCATGCTCGCGAGCCCGAAGTCGAAGACGCTGGCCAGCAATTTCGCCTATCAGTGGTTCAACCTGGCCCGCCTGGACGAGGTGGAGCCCGATCCGGGCATCTTCCCCTACGCCTCGGGCGCCGGCGACCAGCGCAAGAATTTCAAGAAGGAGCTGGAGCTCTTCGTCGATTATGCGTTCCGCAACGACCGGCCGGTGACCGAGCTGATGACGGCGGACTATACCTTCCTCAACGAGAGCCTGGCCCTGCATTACGGCATTCATGACGTGAAGGGCGACCGCTTCCGCAAGGTGAGCCTGAAGGACCATCCCGAGCGCTGGGGGCTTCTGGGCAAGGGCGGCGTCCTCATGGCGTCCTCCTACCCCAACCGCACGGCGCCCGTGCTGCGCGGCGAGTGGATCATGGACCGCATCATGGGCACCCCGCCGGCCGCCCCGCCCCCCAATGTGGGCGACCTGAAGGAGAACAAGGCCGGCGCCGCCGAGGTGCTGACCGTGCGCGAGATGATGGCCGAGCACCGCTCCAACCCGAGCTGCAATTCCTGCCACGGCATCCTGGACCCGCTCGGCCTAGCGCTGGAGAATTTCGACGCGGTGGGCATGTGGCGCGAGCGCGACCGCTTCTCCGGCAAGGCCATAGACGCCTCGGGCGAGCTGCCCGACGGCACCCAGATCGACGGTCCCATCGGCCTGCGCAAGGCCCTGATGGAGACCCCGGAGCAGTTCGTGCAGACCATCACCGAAAAGCTCATGACCTATGCCCTGGGCCGCACGGTGGAATATGAAGACATGCCGACGGTGCGCCAGATCGTGCGCAACATCGCCAGGGATGATTACCGCTTCTCTTCGCTGGTGCTGAATATCGTTGAAAGCGACCAGTTCCGTAAGCAGAGCGTGCCCGAAGCTCCCGCCCAGGGGACACAGGAAGCCGCCCTGCAACTCGATTCCGACCGATAGGCCGGGGACCGTTCCGCTTATAGGAGGAAAACAAGGATGTACCTCACCAAGAAACATCTCTCCCGCCGCACCGTCCTGCAAGGGACCGGGGTCAGCATTGCCCTGCCGCTCCTGAGCTCCATGGTGCCCGCCGCCACCGCCCTGGCCGACACGGCGGCCGCACCCAAGCCCAAAATGGGGTTCGTCTATTTCCCGCACGGCGCCGTGCAGGAGAACTGGCAGCCCAAGGCGACGGGCACGGATTTCGAGATTTCGCCCATCCTGAAGCCGCTGGAGCCGTACCGCGAATATCTGACCGTGGTCTCCGGCCTGCGCAACAAGGCCGGCGAAAGCCCGACGCCGCACGCCATCACCGCCGGCACCTGGCTGGGCTGCGTGGCCCCCGCGGTGCAGCACGACCCGCTGGCCGGCACCAGCATCGACCAGATCGCCGCCCAGACGATCGGGCAGGACACGCCCTTGCCCTCCATCGAGCTTTCGGGTGAAGGCGGCGGCGGGCCGTGCGATCCGGGCTATGGCTGCTCTTATGGCAACACCATCTCCTTTGCCAGCCCCACCAAGCCGCTCCCCATGGAGCCGAACCCGCGCAAGATCTTCTTCAAGATGTTCGGCCAGGGCGATACGGCGGAGGAACGCAAGGAAATCGTCAACGAGAAGGGCAGCATCCTCGACTTCGTGCTCGACAGCACGGCCAGCATGAAGGCCCAGCTCGGCGCCTCCGATCGCGCCATGGTGGATGATTATCTGGACAGTCTGCGCGAGGTGGAGCGCCGCGTGCAGAAGATGAAGGGACAGGATTTCGCGGGCGTCGAACTGCCCAACGCGCCGGTCGGCGTGGCGCCGGACTTCGGCGAGAATCTGGCGCTCATGTTCGATCTCATCACCCTGGCCTGGCAGGCCAACATCACCAGGGTGTCGAGCTTCATGATCGCCAAGGAAGTGAGCATGCGCACCTACCCAAACCTGGGTATCTCGGATGCCTTCCACCCGCTGTCGCACCACCAGAACAACCCGGACAAGCTGGCCAAGCTCACCAAGGTGCAGGCCTACCACACCTCGGTGTTCGCCAAGTTCGTCGACAAGCTGGCGCAGACGCCGGACGGCGACGGCACGCTGCTCGACCATGCCATCATCCTCTTCGGCTCCAACATGTCCAACAGCGACAAGCACAACAACGATCCGCTGCCCTCCGCCGTGCTCGGCAAGGCGTACGGCAGGATCAAGGGCAACCAGCACCTGCACTACCCGCAGGACACGCCCCATGCCAACCTGATGCTGACCCTGCTGGACCGCGCCGGCATTCCCCAGGAATCGCTGGGCGACAGCACCGGCATCCTGACGGAGGTGTGATCCCATGAAACGGACCCTGGCTGCTGCGGCCATTCTCCTGGCGGCGAGCGTCGGCCCGGCGATGGCCGGCCCGTCACTCATCGAGGCCGTGCGCCAGGGCGATCATGACGCCGCCGTCGAGATGATCCGCAAGGGCGCCGACATCGCGGCCACCGAGCCGGACGGCAGCACGGCGATCCTGTGGGCCGCGCATCGCGGCGACACGGACCTGGTCAGGCGGCTCATCAAGGCCGGCGCCGACGTGACGGCGCAAAACGCCTACGGCGCCACCGCCCTCTCCGAGGCCGCCATCCTGGGCGACGCGCAGATGATCAAGGTGCTCCTGAAGGCGGGGGCGGACCCGGATTCGGCCAATCCCGAGGGCCAGACCGCGCTCATGGTCGTGGCGCGCACCGGGGCGGTCGAGGCGGCGAAGGTGCTGGTGGATGCCGGCGCCGACGTGAACGCCCGCGAGAACTGGGGCGGCCAGACGGCCCTGATGTGGGCCGCGGCGCAGCACCATCCCGACATGGTGAAATATCTCATCGATGCCGGGGCGGACCTCAATGCCCGCGGCGCCGTGCGCAACTGGCAGCGCAAGATCACCTCCGAGCCGCGCCCCAAGGACATGAACAAGGGCGGCTTCACGGCGCTGCTCTATGCGGCGCGCGAAGGCTGCACCGAATGCGCCCGTCATCTGGTGGAAGCCGGCGCCGATATCGACAAGGCGGACCCGGACCGCGTGACGCCGCTCAACCTGGCGCTGCTCAACTTCCATTTCGACACGGCGAAATACCTCGTCGAGGCCGGGGCCGACGTGGACAAGTGGGATCTTTACGGCCGTACGCCGCTCTACAACGCCGTGGACATGAACACCATACCCGCCGGCGGCCGCACGGATATTCCCTCGCGCGACGCGACCACGGGCTATGACGTCGCCAGGCTGCTGCTGGAGAAGGGCGCCAATCCGGACATCCAGCTCAAGCTGCGCCCGCCTTACCGCAACGTGCCGTTCGACCGGGGCGGCGACAATATCCTCTCCACCGGCGCGACGCCGCTTCTGAGGGCCGCCAAGGCCAGCGACAACGAGGTGGTGAAGCTGCTGCTGGCGCATGGCGCCTCCGTGGACCTGCCCAACGCCGAAGGCATCACCCCGCTGATGACCACCGCGGGCGTGGGCCATGGCAGCAACCCGACGCGCGGCCGTTACAAGACCGAGGATCAGGGTGTCGAAACATTGAAGATCCTGCTGGCGGCGGGGGCGGACATCAATGCCCGCGCCATCGACCTGGGACCGCCCCAGGGCGAGACCGGCGGCACCCGCGGCACCTTCCTGGCCGGCAGCCCCTACGGCGGCATGACCGCCATGCACGGCGCCGCCAAGAAGGGCTGGAACAAGGTCATCCGCTTCCTGGCGGAGCATGGCTGCAAGCTGCAGGTGAAGGATTCGGCGGGGCGCACCCCCATGGATTACGCCAAGGGCAACTATCCGCCGGCCTTCCTGGACGCACCGCCCGAGCCCCTGCCCGAGACCATCGCGCTCCTCGAATCCTATATCGCCGCATCCGGCGAAGGCGAGCCGGGACTGTAGGCCGTGTGAACAATTGGCCTTGGACCATACTGGCGTCACCCTGAACTTGGTTCAGCATGACGGCGGAACGGACGACAGCCAATTATCCACAGACCCTGGAGCAGCGCGCGACCAGCCCATACGAGAAAGGGAGGAGCGGTCGCTCCTCCCTTCTTCCTTGCCGTGTGTCCAGCGGCTCAGTCGGCCAGGGTCTTCACGTCATCTTCGTCGATGACCATGCCCTCCAGCCGGTCCTCCAGGCCTTGCGACATCATCAGCTTGTCCTCGCTGAGCAGCGACAGTTCATCGACCGGGATCATGAGGTCGTTCACATCCTGATCGAAGAAATCGTCGGCATCGACCGTGGCATAGATCTGATCGTCGCGCGGGTCCTGCACCACCTTCTTGATCTTGCCGACCGTGTCGCCGTTGTAGGTCACGATCTTCTGGCCCTCGAGGGATCCCGGGTCCTTCTCGGCGATTTCGCCCACCGTGGCGTCCTTCTTCACGGTGACCGTGGTATCGACATCCACGTCGCCTCCCTCCGAGAGGCTGGTTTCAGCATAGGCCGGCAACGCGAAGGCGGCCGCCAGCACGGTTATGGAAGCAACGGTAACTGAGAGCGGTTTCATAGGATTTCTCCTCCTGTTGGCTCTTCATTACGACAGGTTCAGGTGTAACGCCTTGCAAAGGCGACACTATGACCCGGTTGGGGCCTTCTTTCGGCATAATGCGGCGAAAATAAAAACCCCCGGTCCGTCGCCGGGCCGGGGGCAATGACGCTGCGGGAGCGGGCGGTCTATTGCGCGCCGCTCGCCTTTTCCTGCTGTTGCTTCGCCTCATTGGCGATGGAGACGATATAGGCGCGCACGGCCGCCGTATCGTCCTGGTTCAGCACGCCGTCGAAGGGCCGCATGCCATTGTCGGCGCGCAGCCCGTCGAGCACGATGGCGTCGAAGTCCTCCTGGGCCCAGAGAGCGCTGGAATAGCGCAGGTCCGGGAAGAGCGCGCCCCTGACCGCCCCGCCTTCGCCGTGGCAGATGGAGCAGTTGGCGGAGTAGACCTCCTGGCCGTGCCTGACCGTCTCGGCCGACGCCTCCAGCGGCGGCGGGTCGAGGACCGGCGGCGCGAAGGGCTTCTTCTCGGGCAGCTTGGCCGTGCCGCCCAGCTTGAAGGCCAGCACGCGGGAGTAGTTGGGCGTGTAATAGGTGCCGCCCGGCGCCGCCGCGCCCACCGTCACCGCGATATACTGTTCGCCGTCCAGCTCGTAGGAAATGGGGGCCGCCACGATGCCGGTCTGCACGTCGCCGTGCCATACCTCCTCGCCGGTCTTCGCGTCATAGGCCACGAGCTGCTGTTTGTTGGACGTGCCCTGGAACACCAGGCCGCCTGCGGTGGCCAGCACGCCGGCGCCGCCGTCGCCCGTCATCGGGCTCTTCCACACGGCTTCCTGCTTCACCGGGTCCCAGGCGATGAGCTGGTGGTCGATGTCCCTGGGCAGGTCCTTGAACTGCGGCTCGTCATAGAGATAGGTGCCGCTGATCCAGTCCACGCCCAGGTTGAAGACACCGATCTCCTTCTTCGGCGCCGAGATGAGCGGCAGGCTGGTATGGCGCGCCGGCATGTAGACGAGGCCGGTCTGCGGGCTGTAAGCCGCCGGATGCCAGGAATGCGCCGCCTGCGGCCCGGGCATCACCACATAGGGCTTGCCGGTCTTGCCGTAATGGGCCTCGGGCTTCACGTCGGGACGGCCGGTCTTGGGGTCGATGCTGTTGTACCAGTTCTGCGGCACCATGTTCTTGGCGGAGATGAACTCGCCGGTCCGGGCGTCGAGCACATAGAAGACGCCGTTCTTGGGCATCTGCATCAGCACGCGGCGTTTGCTGCCGTTGAAATCGACATCAGCGACGGTGAAGGGAGCGGTCGCCGTGAAATCCCAGGATTCCCAGGGCGTTTCCTGGAAATGCCAGACATATTCGCCGGTATCCGGGTCAAGCGCCACGATGGAGGACAGGAAGAGATTATCCCCGCCGTCCGGGCTGCGCTCGGCGGCATTCCAGGGCGAGCCGTTGCCGACGCCGATATAGAAGAGGTCGGTGACGGGATCATAAAGCATGCCGTCCCAGACCGTGCCGCCGCCGCCGATGCGCCAGTATTCGCCGGTCCAGGTTTTTTGGGCGATGTCGGCAAGCGCCTTGTCGGAGGCTTCGCCGTCCGGCCCCTCCGCCGGGTTGCCGGGCACGGTATAGAAACGCCAGACCTTCTCGCCGGTCTCGGCGTCATAGGCGGTCACATAGCCTCGGACGCCCAGCTCGGCGCCGCCATTGCCGATCACCACCTTGCCCTTGAAGACGCGCGGCGCGCCGGTGATGGAATAGGGCCATTTGTCGGTCACCGTATTGACCGACCAGACTTCCTTGCCGGTCTTGGCGTCCAGCGCCACCAGCCGGCCGTCGAACGTGCCCACATAGATCTTGCCGTTCCAGGCGGCCACCCCGCGGTTCACCACGCTGCAGCAGCCGAGCCCGCCGCGCTCGCCCGGAACTTTCGGATCATACTTCCACAGCCGCTCGCCGGTCCTGGCATCGATGGCATAGACCATGCTCCAGGCGGAGGTGGCGTAGATCACGCCGTCGACCATCAGCGGCGTGCCTTCCTGGTTGAGGTTGGTGTCGATGTCGGAATACCAGGCGAGGCTGAGCTGGCCCACATTGCCGGTGTTGACCTGGTCGAGGCCGCTGAAATGATGTTCCTGGTAGTTGCCGCCGGTGGTCATCCACTGGCCGGGCTCGGAATCGGCGTTGGCCAGCCGTTCCGCCGTCACCTGCGCGGCGTCGGAGGCCGCCGCCGGCATATCCGCAGGCTGCGTATCCGCAGCAGGCGTTTCGGACGCATTGTCCGACGCCGCGCCATTGTCCGAGGAATCGCATGCGGCGAGCCCCAGGATCAGGGCGCTGCATGCCAGTAATTTGCGATAGTCCAAGGTCCGTCCCCTCATTATTGCTTTCAATTGCTGCGCATTATCCGCAGTTCCCCGCGGGAATGCACGAATTTTGTGCGTATTAATGTGCTGGTCATGATGTCCTGTGCCGGCTGGCCGGGGCAGTGGAAAAGGCCCGGCGCCGCACGGCGGACCGGACCGCGCCGGCCTGCCCGGAAGCGTGCCGCCCCTTCGGGCCATGCGCCCTTCCGGTTGTGCACAATCCCGCGTATAGTGCTTGGATTCCGGACTGATTGCGAAGAAAAGCAACCTATGGACAACAGACCCGTCAACCCCGACTTCTCCAACAGATTGACCCGGGAGCCCACGACCAGGGACGGCCAGCCGACCAAGCGCACCAGCGCCGAGATCGTGGCGACGGAACTGGGCTGGAAGATCCTGGTGCGGCAATATCCGCCGGGCGCGCGCCTGCGGGAGCAGGAGCTCTCCAGCGAATTCAATGTGAGCCGCACCGTCATCCGCGACGTCATCGGCAAGCTGGCGGCCCGGGGGTTCGTGGAAATCCATCCCTGGCGGGGGGCGACGGTGGTCTCCTACACCAGCGACGAGCTGGCGGACCTCCTGGAGCTCAATGCCATGGTCTACAGCATGGTGGCCCGCCACGCGGCGACACGGCGCGGCCCGGAGCATCTGGCCCGCATGGAGCAGATTCTGGAACTGATGACCGAGCTGGCCACCACGGCGCAGACCCCGGAAGAATTTCATATCACCCGGGTGCAGTTCTTCGGCGCGATGAACGATGCCACCGGCTCCTTCTTCACCGGCCGGCGCCGCGCCAATTTCCCGCTGACATTCTATCATCAGCATGTGCTGGCCGATGCGCTGACGCCGGAACAGAGGCTCCGGCAGGTGGAATTCTTCCGCACCATGCTGCATCTCATCCGCGAGGGCGCGGCACAAGAGGCGGAGCAGTGCTGCCGCGACAACTTCCTGGAAAAACGCGCCGTCGTGATGCAGTCTCTCAAGGCTGAGGCCGAAGCCGTCGCCTGAGACGGGATCGTTGGCCGAGGCGGCTCAACAGTCAGGGAAACATCGAATGAGCGGACAGTTTGAGGGCAGGGTGGCCCTGGTCACCGGCGGCGGACGCGGCATCGGCCGTATCCTGGCGCTGGGCCTGGCCGAAGCCGGCGCGGCCGTCGCCGTGGTGTCGCGCACGCGCAGCGAACTGGACGCGGTGGTGGCCGAGATCGAGGCCAAAGGCGGCAGGGCCGCCGCCGCCGTGGCCGACGTGGTGGACACCAGGGCGGTGAAATCCGCCGTGGCCGAGTGCGAGGCGGCGCTCGGCCCCATCGACATCCTGGTCAGCAACGCCGGCGTGGACGCGCCCTTCGGCCCCATCGGCCATGTGGACCCGGACGACTGGTGGCACACCCAGGCCGTGCATGTGAAGGGCGCCGTCAATTTTATGACCGCCGTGCTGCCCGGCATGCAGGAAAGGCGGGCGGGCCATATCATCTGCATCGCCTCCCTGGCGGGCACGGTGGTGGTGCCCAACATGTCCGCCTATGCCGTGGCCAAGTCCACCCTTATCCGCCTGGTGGAGCATGTGGCGGCGGAACAGGCGGACAGCGGTATTGCCGTCTTCTCCATGGAGCCGGGGACCATCCACACCTCCATGGCCGAACACACCAAGCAGGACCCCGAGGCGCAGAAATGGATCCCCGAGGGCCTGAACTTCATCAGCTCCATCACCCATGAACAGTCGGAAGCCTCGAAGGTGCGGGTGGTCGAAATGGTCTGCCAGCTCGCCAGCGGCAAGTATGACCTGCTGAACGGCAAATATCTCGACCCGAAGGACGATTTCGACGTGCTGGCGCAAGAGGCCGCGCCGGCCTGAGCACTCGGCAGGAAAGGACCAAGGACATGTCGGACGATGCCACCATCAAGACCCTGCAGGCGACCGTCGCAACCCTGCAGGCCGAAATGGCCCAATTGCGCCGGGACGTCACCCGCCAGCAGGACATCCACGCCATCCGCACCCTGCATTTCAAATACGGCTATTTCATCGACCAGTGCCGCTATGACGAGGCGGTGGACCTCTTCGCCGACGACGGCATGGTCTATTTCCACAACGGCATCTACAAGGGCAAGGAAGGTGTGCGCCGGCTTTATGCCGGCTGGTTCCGGGAGATGTTCACCCGCGGCGTCAACGGCCCCATCGAAGGCTTCCTCCTCGATCATTTCATGGGCCAGGACATCGTGGACATATCGCAAGACGGCACGACCGGCTGGCTGAGGGGCCGCTGCATCATGCAGGCCGGCTATCACGAATCGGTGGAGACGCTGGCCCCCGGCATGCCCCAGAGCTGCTGGGAAGGCGGCATCCACGAGAACACCTATGTGAAGGAGGACGGGGTCTGGAAGATCAAGGTCCTCAACTACAACATGCTGTGGCAGGCGGACTACGCCAAGGGCTGGGGCGCCAGCTCGGTCCACCTGCCGCCCATCGAGAAGACCTACCCGGACGACCCGAACGGCCCCGATGAGCTGACCGCGCAAGTCCCCGCCGTTTGGCCGAAGACGCGCACCGTGCCCTACCACTACGCCCACCCGGTCAACGGCCGTCCCATCCCCTACAAGGGCTGAGCGCCGCCGCGTTTCAGCGGCTCAGTGAGCGGACCGGCCCCAGCGAGACGGCAGGGTGCCGTGTTGCCGGATATTATGAATCACGGCAGAAACATGCCGTATGCACCACTTAACCCGCATGGGTAGAAATCTTCCTCTGGATTTCACGGAAATCAGCGCTCATAATAAGCGCACCATTCGCATGGACAACCATAGGATGTTGATCCTTCAACTAAATCGGCGGATGGCGAAAACGATAAGGCCGCACCAAGCGGCACGGGGAGACAGGGTTTGAGAAGCGGGAACGGGGGACACCCCTTTCGTATCCAGCAGACGTTCTGTGTGCGCGGCGTGGCCGCGCCGTCCGGCGCATGCCCTGCGCCGGGGCGGTGCCTTGTGCCCGGCGCCGCAGGGGGCTGATACGCCCGGCTCAACCGACCATTCGGTCAACTCGCCTGGGGTGGGGCTAATGCGGCGGCCTCACCCCTTTTTGTGTCCGCCGCCCCAATCCCCAGGGTGTGCTGTTTTTGGGTTGAGGGGTTTCACCGTACCGTCATGCCCGCCCTGAGCGGGGGTGACGATAGAGGGAGACTGGGAGGACGCTTCCTCCCAAATGCAGCACGCCCTAACCCTTCGCTAACAATTGTCCCGCCATACTGGCGGCCGGTCGGGCAACGGAGCGAAAGATGCGGCTGAGACGGGACGGCAACAAGCTGATTTTCGAGGAGAAATCCCTTGTCATTCCGGCCGTCTTCGGGGCTGCTGCGCTGCTGATGGCCTGGCGCCTGTGGCAATGGACCGGCCGTGAAGGCTGGACCATCGACAGTATCGGCCTGGCCGGCGGCACCGTGGCCCTGGCCGCCCTCGCCATCCTCGTGGCGGGCGGCAGCCGCTTTGTCTTCAACCGTGCCACCGGCCGCCTCACCTGGCGGCGGCGCATGCTCCTGAAGACGGAGAGGGGCGAAGCCCGTCTTTGGGACATAAGGGCCGTCTCCCTTGCCCCCTGCACCGATGCCAGGGGGGCAGATGGCTGGCGCGGCGTCCTCCACATGACGGACGGCTCGTCCCTGCCGCTGACCATGGGCGCCAACGGCAGGCAGGCCGAGTGGCAGGATATCCTGGCCGGCATCGACGGCTATCTGGGCCTGGCCGATGCCGCCGGGCAAACGCTCACCGAACGGGTCGAGCGCATGCTGCGCGCCGGGCGCCGGCCGGAGGCGGTGAGGCTGGTGCGCCTGGAGACCGGCCTCGACATGGCCGCCGCCAGGGCCGCCGTGGACTCCATCGGCCGCTGAGGCTTATCCCGCCCGGCGGAACCAAATCGTCTTCCGCACCGTTCCTTCGAAAAGCCTGCATTGCGGGCGCGATTCGACAGGAGGGACTATGAAGGACGATAATCTCAAGCTCCTGAGCGCTGCCATCTGTGCCGTTTTCCTGGCCTATACGCCGGTCATGGCCGATACCGACAGGGACCAGCCAGCCCCCAACGACCTCACCCTCGACCAGGCGAAGGACGTCGTTGAAGACGCGGGTTACACCAACGTCACCAGTGCCGAATTCGACGACGGCAAATGGGAGGTGGAAGCCCGCGACACGGAAGGCCGCAAGGTCGACGTCACGGTGGATGCCTCCACCGGCAAGGTCATCAAGATCGACCGCTAGGCCCTGTGGACCGTTGGCCTTACCGGGTTTTCTGGTCTTTCAATGATCGTCATTCGCCGGCTTGACCGGCGAATCCAGTGCTCCTGTCTCCGTTCATACTGAACTCGCCGGTCAAGCCGGCGAGTGACGAGGGACGGCATGGTTCCACTTCAATGGAATATGATCCAATCAAACTGTCCACAAGCCCTAGGTTGTGTGGACAGTTGGCTGTTCTGCCTATTCCGTCGTCATGCTGAATACCCGCCTTCGCGGGCACAGGCCCGGTTCAGCATCCAATCCTGAGACTCTCCGTCTGCGGCAGCGATCCCGG
>Ga0164243_10002283_pt1 | contig 31937 bp, 27 predicted proteins | sample OricompcompostOP_FD_108781 | JGI IMG/M metagenome (GOLD analysis project Ga0164243, IMG submission 108781) | Organic Plus compost microbial communities from Emeryville, California, USA - Original compost - Organic plus compost (OP) | ecosystem: Engineered > Solid waste > Mixed feedstock >... | reverse complement strand
GCCCGGCGAAGGGGGCCGCGCCGTCGCGGTGACCCGTGCGGCGACGCCGGCCGGGGAGTCCGTTTCGCGGGTTGGCGTCCTGCCTGGTACTCTTGTGTCCGTCGACCATGCCGGCCCGTGTGCTCACCCTGGTGAGCAGTGCGGTCGGCGGTGAAGTGGAGCGCCTGCTCCCACCCGTGCCTCGATCGAGAGCGCCGGGTCCGGTCGCCCCGGACGGTCGAGCCGTCCGGGAGCAGCGCATCGCGCGGGTGTCCCGCGCGTGCCGACCGGTCGAGCGGGCCCTGGCATGTGCCAGGGCCTTCTGCTTCTCCGACGCACATGGCCGGCACCAACGGCTCGGCCGCGCACCGCGACCGCAGCGAAACAGCAGAACGAGGAGGCCACATCAGCGTCGAACCACGCGTCAACGAGCAGATCCGGGCACGAGAGGTCCGACTGGTCGGTCCTGAGGGCGAGCAGGTGGGCATCGTCCCGCTCGAGCGCGCTCTTCAGCTGGCGGCGGACGTAGACCTGGACCTGGTCGAGGTTGCGCCGATGGCGCGCCCGCCGGTGTGCAAGCTCATGGACTTCGGCAAGTTCAAGTACGAGAGCGCGCTCAAGGCCCGCGAAGCGCGGCGCAACCAGCAACAGACCGTCATCAAGGAAATGAAGCTCCGTCCGAAGATCGACCCGCACGACTACGAGACCAAGAAGGGTCACGTGGTGCGGTTCCTCAAGGCCGGGGACAAGGTCAAAGTGACGATCATGTTCCGCGGTCGCGAGCAGAGCCGTCCGGAGCTGGGCTACCGCCTGCTGCGCCGGCTCGAGTCGGAGATCTCGGACCTGGGATATGTCGAGGCCGCGCCGAAGCAGGACGGCCGCAACATGATCATGGTGTTGGCTCCGCACCGGGCCACCAAGGCCGCCGCGGCGGCCAAGGCCACGGCGAACGCCAACACCCCGCGTGAGCAGCGTGAACCTGACGCGTCGGCGGCCACTCCGGCCGCTCAGGCGTCGCCGGCCACCACGGCCGGGCCCGCCGGAAAATCCGGCGAGTGACCAGAAAGAGACACCATCACCATGCCGAAGATGAAAAGCCACACCGGTACGGGCAAGCGCGTCCGCGTGACCGGCGGCGGCAAGATCGTGCACGAGCCCGCCGGTAAGCGGCACAAGCTGGAGGGCAAGCCCTCCACCCGCACCCGACGGCTGTCCGGCACCGAAGAGGTTTCGAAGGCCGACACCAAGCGCATCAAGAAGCTGCTCGGGCGCTGACGCGCGCCACCGACCGAAGGAGACGACGCACCGATGGCACGCGTCAAGCGGGCGGTCAACGCCCAGAAGAAGCGCCGCACATTGCTCGAGGCCGCGAGCGGATACCGCGGCCAGCGCTCCCGGCTGTACCGCAAGGCCAAGGAGCAGGTGCTGCACTCGATGCAGTACGCGTACCGGGACCGGCGCGACCGCAAGGGTGACTTCCGCCAGCTGTGGATCACCCGCATCAACGCGGCCGCCCGGGCCAACGGGATGACCTACAACCGGCTGATCCAGGGCCTGAAGCTGAGCGGCATCGAGGTCGACCGCAAGATCCTGGCCGACCTGGCCGTCACCGACGAGGCCGCGTTCGCCGCGCTCGTCGAGGTCGCCAAGGCCGCCGTCGCGGCGGAGGGCACCGGTGGCGCCAAGGCGGCCGAAGGCACCGCCAAGGCCGCCTGAGCGGCGTTGCCGCAGCCACACCAGCGACCCGGGGTGGCTCCGTTCACCGAACGGACGCCCCGGGTCATCGCTGCCCGGCGCCTGCACCGCCGCCGCGACCGCGACGAGACCGGCCTGTTCCTGGCGGAGGGTCCGCAGGCGGTCCGCGAGGCGCTCGCCGCCGGCGCGGTCAAGGAGCTGTTCGCGACCGACGAGGCACGGCGGCGCCACCCGGACCTCACGGCCGGCGCGACCGCCGTGACCGAGGGGGCGGTCGCCGCGCTCGCCGAGACCGTCGCCCCGCAGGGGCTCGTCGCGGTCTGCCACCAGCGGGCGGTCCGGCTCGACGCGGCGCTCGACGGCCGCCCCCGGCTGGTGGCCGTCCTCGCCGAGATCCGCGACCCCGGCAACGCCGGGACGATCCTGCGCACCGCCGACGCGGCCGGCGCCGGAGCGGTGATCTTCGCCGGCGACGCCGTCGACCCGTACAACGGCAAGTGCGTGCGGGCCAGCGCGGGCAGCGTCTTCCACACCGACGTCGTCCGCGACGGCGATCCGGTCAGGGTCGTCGACCGGCTGAGAGCCGCCGGCCTGGCGGTGCTCGCGGCCACCGGCTACGGCGACACCGACCTCGACGACCTCGCCGACGCGGGCGGCCTGGCCGCGCCGACCGCGTGGCTGTTCGGCTCGGAGGCGCACGGTCTCCCGCCGGCCCTGCTCGACCGGGCCGACCGGCGGGTCCGGGTGCCGCTGTACGGCCGCGCGGAGAGCCTCAACCTCGCCGCCGCCGCGGCCGTCTGCCTGTACACGAGCGCAAGAGCCCTGCGGCGCCCGAATCCTCCCCGCCCGTAGACTTGCGTGGTTGTCCCGCCGAGGGAGAGTCATGTCCTACCGCAACGACCCGTACGACCCGAAGCAGGTCGCGCTCCTCGACCCGGAAGCGCTCGACGCCGCCGTCGCCGAGGCCGACAAGGCGTTCGCCGCCGCCGGCGACCCCGACGCGCTGACCCAGCTGCGCCACCTGCACCTCGGTGACCGGGCCCCGGTGTCGCTGGCCCGCCGCGAGATCGGCGCGCTGCCGCCGGCGGCCAAGGCCGACGCCGGCAAGCGGGTCAACGAGGCCCGGCGGCAGATCCAGGAGCTGTTCGACGCGCGCGCCGCGGCGCTGGCCGCCGAACGGGAACAGCGGGTCCTCGCCGAGGAGCGGGTCGACGTGACCCTCCCGTGGGACCGCCGCCCGCGCGGTGCCCGCCACCCGCTCAGCACGCTGATGGAGCGCATCGGCGACCTCTTCGTCGGCCTCGGCTACGAGATCGCCGAGGGCCCCGAGGCGGAGCTGGAGTGGACCAACTTCGACGCGCTCAACATCCCGCCGGACCACCCGGCGCGCGGCCTGATGGACACGTTCCACATCGCGCCGGAGGGCAGCGGCCTGGTGCTGCGCACCCACACGAGCCCGGTGCAGGCCCGCGCGATGCTCACCCGCACCCCGCCGATCTACGTGGTCGCGCCGGGCCGGGTCTACCGCACCGACGAGCTGGACGCCACCCACACGCCGGTCTTCCACCAGGTGGAGGGGCTGGTCGTCGACCGGGGCATCACGATGGCGCACCTGCGCGGCACGCTCGACCACTTCGCCCGCGCGATGTTCGGCCCCGACGCGCGGACCCGGTTCCGGCCGCACTACTTCCCGTTCACCGAGCCGTCCGCCGAGTTCGACGTCTGGTTCCCCGAACACCGCGACGGTCCACAGTGGGTGGAGTGGGGCGGCTGCGGCATGGTCAACCCGCGGGTCCTGCGGGCCTGCGGCATCGACCCGGACGAGTTCAGCGGCTTCGCGTTCGGGATGGGCATCGAGCGGTCGCTGATGTTCCGGCACGGTGTGCGCGACATGCGGGACATGGTCGAGGGTGACGTGCGCTTCACGCGCGCTTTCGGGATGGAGCTGTGATGCGGGTCGGACTGTCCTGGCTGCGCGAGTTCGTCGACCTGCCGGCCGACCTCTCGGCCGCCGACCTGGAGCGGGCACTGGTCGGGCTCGGCATCGAGGTCGAGTCCGTCGTGGACCTGCGGGAGACGGTGACCGGTTCGCTGGTCGTCGGCCGGGTCGCCACGGTGGAGGAGCTGACCGGCTTCAAGAAGCCGATCCGGTTCTGCACGGTCGACGTCGGCCACGCCAACGGCACCGGCGAGCCGCAGGAGATCGTCTGCGGCGCCACCAACTTCGCCCCCGGCGATCTCGTGGTGGTGATCCTGCCCGGCGGCGTCCTGCCCGGCGGCTTCGAGATCGGCGCGCGCAAGACGTACGGCCACATGTCCCGCGGCATGATCTGCTCGGCGCGCGAGCTCGGGCTCGGCGACGACCACACGGGGATCATCGTGCTCCCGCCGGACACGCCGGCGGCTCCGGGCGACGACGCGCGGCCCGCGGTCGGCCTCGACGACGTCGTGGTCGAGGTCGAGATCACCCCCGACCGCGGGTACGCGATGTCGGTGCGCGGCATCGCCCGCGAGCTGGCCCTGGCCTTCGGCGTCCCGTTCCGCGACCCCGCGCTGGTGCCGGCCCCCGGTGCCACCGCCACGCCGGCGTACCCGGTCGAGGTGCGCGACCCGGTCGGCTGCGACCGCTTCGCCGCCCGTGTCGTCCGCGGCGTCGACCCGGCGGCGCCGACACCGGCGTTCATCGCGCGCCGGCTCACCCAGGCCGGCGTCCGCACGATCTCGCTGCCGGTCGACATCACCAACTACCTGATGCTCGAGCTGGGCCAGCCGATGCACGCGTTCGACCTCCAGCGGCTGCGCGGGCCGCTGGTCGTGCGCCGCGCCGCCGCGGGGGAGAAGCTCACCACGCTCGACGGCGTGACCCGCGTCCTCGACGCCGAGGACATGGTCATCTGCGACGACACCGGGCCGATCTCGCTGGCCGCGGTGATGGGCGGCGAGACCAGCGAGGTCCACCCGGGCACCGTCGACGTGCTCTTCGAGGCCGCCCACTGGGACCCGGTGATGGTCGGCCGCACCGCCCGCCGGCACAAGCTGTTCAGCGAGGCCGCCAAGCGCTGGGAGCGCGGTGTCGACCCGGCCCTGCCGCTGGTCGCGCTGGAGCGGGCCGTGTCGCTGATGACCTCGTACGGCGGCGGCACGACCGGCGACGAGATCCTCGACATCGACGCGGTCGTCCCGCGCACCCCGGTCGAGATGGCCGTCGACCTGCCGGCCCGGCGGGTCGGCGTCGCCTACGAGCCGGCCCGGGTGGTCGCCCTCCTGGAGGCGGTCGGCTGCACCGTCACCGTCGACGGCGACCGGCTCTCCGCCGTGCCGCCCACCTGGCGTCCCGACCTCACCGACCCCGCCGACCTGGTCGAGGAGGTGGTCCGCCTCGACGGGTACGACAAGGTGCCGAGCCTGCTGCCGCCGGCACCGGGCGGTCGGGGCCTCACCGACTCCCAGCGCCGGCGCCGCTCGCTGGCCCGCGCGCTGGCGGAGACCGGCCACGTGGAGGTGCTGTCGTACCCGTTCGTCGGCGCGGCCGCGCTGGACGCGCTCGGCATCCCCGACGACGACCCGCGCCGCGCGCTGGTACGCCTGGCCAACCCGATCTCCGACGAGGAGCCGTACCTGCGCACCACGCTGCTGCCGCCGCTGCTCGGCACGCTCAAGCGCAACGCCGGCCGCGGCGCGCGCGACCTCGCGCTCTACGAGATCGGCGTGGTCTTCCGGGCCCGGGAGGGCGCCGGGGCCCCGCCGGCGATGGGTGTCGACGACCGGCCGGAGGCGTCCGTGTTCGCCGCCGCCGACGCGGTCGTGCCGGCCCAGCCGTGGCATGTCGCGGTGGTGCTCGCCGGTGACGTCGAGCCGGCCGGCTGGTGGGGTGCGGGCCGCGCGGCCAGCTGGGCCGACGCGGTGGAGGCCGCCCGCACGGTGATCGACACCGCCGGCATCCCCCCGGAGCGGGTGACCGTGCGCGCCGGCGCCAACCCGCCCTGGCACCCGGGCCGGTGCGCGGAGATCGCCGTCGACGGCGTGGTGGTCGGCTGGGCCGGCGAGCTGCACCCGTCGGTGGTGGCGGCGATGGAGCTGCCCAGGCGCACGGCCGCCGTCGAGATCGACCTCGACGCGCTGCCCCCCGCGCCGGTCGTCCCGGCGCCGCGCCTGTCGAGCTTCCCGCCGGCGCTGATCGACGTGGCGCTGGTGGTCGCCGAGTCGGTGCCCGCGGCCGAGGTCCGCCAGGCCATCGTCGACGGCGCCGGCGACCTCCTGGAGTCGGTCCGCCTCTTCGACGTGTACGCGTCGCCGCAGCTCGGCGAGGGCCGCAAGTCCCTGGCCTACAAGCTGACCTTCCGTGCCCCCGACCGCACCCTCACGGTCGACGAGGCGGTCGCCGCCCGCGACGCGGCCGTGGCGGAAGCGGCGAGGAGGTTCGGCGCGACGCTGCGCGGCGCATGATCGAACTCGGCGCGACGCTGCGCGGCGCGTGATCGGGTTCGGCGCGACGCTGCGCGGCGCGTGATCGGCTCGGCGCGACGCGTGACGGCGGTCAGGCGGGGTTGCGGGCCACGACGAACATCTGGCGGCCCAGCAGCCGCCAGGCCGGGCGGAGCCGCAGGTACGCCCGGACGAACGACGGCCGGACCTTCACCGGGGCGTCCTTCACGGTGTACGGCAGGAACCGCGGGATGACCTCCTCGACCTGGTAGCCGGCCAACCCGAGCCCTTCCACCAGGCTGTGGTGGGTCAGCGGCAGGTGGTGGTCGAAGTAGTCCCAGTAGCGCTGCCCGACGTAGCGCAGGTTCGGCATCAGCACCAGCAGCCGCCCGCCCGGTCGCAGGATCCGGCGGCTCTCCGCCAGCGTCCGCAGCAGCGCGCGCTTGTCGGGGAGGTGCTCGAAGAAGTTGGACGTGAAGACCACGTCGACGCTGCCGTCGGGGATGGCGGGGATCGCGTCGCTGGGTGCGACCACCACCTCCGCGTCGTCGGCGAACTTCGGCGTGTCCGGATTGAGGTCGACAGCTATCTTCCGTCGGGCCCGCACCGCGTTGGTGAACTCGCACGTGCCCGCCGCCAGGTCGACCACCGTCTCGGCCGGGTCGATGTAACGGTCGAAGAAGCCCCGGCACAGCGCGTCCCAGAGCACACGCTTGCTGGCGAGCTCGTCGTCGTCGAACCGGCGGTCGTAGAGCTGGGCGAGCTCGTCGCCCGAGAAGTCGTTGTCGCTCGATCCGTTCATCGTGGCGACCCTATCGGGGTCGCCCGTTCGCGCAAAGTCCCGGACTCGACGGCACGGGATGGACCGATGTCCAGACGTCCGCTAGCCTGCGTTGGTTGTTCTCCGCGGACGCCGTCGCGGCGCCGCGCCACCTTCGCATGGGAGTCACCGTGACCTCAGGCGGTGCGTCGACCTTCGACGTCGATGTCTGCATTGTCGGCGGCTGTGGCCGGGTGGGCCTCCCGCTCGGCATCGCGCTGGCCTCTCGCGGCCTGTCGGTCGTCCTCTACGACATCAACGCCGCCGCGGTCGACATCGTCAACGCCGGCCGCCTGCCGTTCGCGGAGGAAGGCGCGGCCAAGGTCCTGGCCGAGGTCGTCGCGGCCGGCCGGCTGCGGGCGAGCACCGAGCCGTCGAGCGTCGGCACCGCCGAGAACCTCGTCGTGGTCGTCGGCACGCCGGTCGACGAGCACCTCAACCCCGACCTCGGTGCGGTTCCGCGGGCCCTGGAGCGCTGTTCCGAGCACCTGCGCGACGGCCAGCTGATCGTCCTGCGCAGCACGGTCTACCCAGGAGTGACCGCGCTGACCGAGAAGTTGCTGGCCGGCAAGGGCCTCGACGTCGAGGTGGCGTTCTGCCCGGAGCGCATCGCCGAGGGCAAGGCGATGACCGAGCTGTTCTCATTGCCGCAGATCGTCTCCGCCCGCACTCCCACCGCGCTGGCCCGTGCCGAGGCGTTGTTCCGCAACCTGACCGACCAGGTGGTGCCGCTGGAGCCGGAGGAGGCGGAGCTCGCCAAGCTGTTCACCAACACCTGGCGCTACATCAAGTTCGCGACGGCCAACCAGTTCTGGATGATGGCCAACGACTTCGGGCTGGACTTCGCGCGCATCCGCCACGCGATCGCCCACGACTACCCGCGCGCCGCGGACATCCCGATGCCGGGCTTCGCCGCCGGGCCGTGCCTGTTCAAGGACACGATGCAGCTGGCGGCGTTCAACCGCAACAACTTCGTCCTCGGCCACTCGGCGATGCTCATCAACGAGGGCCTCCCGCTCTACCTGGTGTCCCGGCTGGAGGCCCGCTTCGACCTCGCCGAGCTCACCGTGGGCATCCTCGGCATGGCGTTCAAGGGCGGCAGCGACGACCCGCGCGAGAGCCTGGCGTACAAACTCCGCAAGATCCTGATGCTCAAGACGCGCGAGACGCTCTGCACCGACCCGCACGTCGCCGACGACCGGTTCACGCCGCTCGACGAGGTGCTCAAGCGCGCCGACCTGCTGGTCATCGCCGCGCCGCACCAGGAGTACGCCAACCTCGACACCGACCTGCCCCTGATCGACATGTGGGGTCTCACCGGGCGGGGTGTGCGGGTGTGACGCCGCGGGTCTCGGTCGTCATCCCCGTCTACAACGAGGGTGAGGGCATCAAGCGCTGCCTGGAGCGGATCCTGCGCGAGGTCCTGCTGCCGGCGGAGGTCCTGGTCGTCCACGACATGCCCGAGGACACGACCGTGCCGCACGCCCAGGAGATCGCGCGGACGGACCCGCGGGTCCGCACCGTGCTCAACACGTACGGTCGCGGCCCGGCCAACGCGATCCGGTTCGGCATCGACGCGGCCCGTGCGCCGGTCGCGGTGGTGACGATGGCGGACGGCTGCGACGACCCGCGCCAGATCGACGAGCTGGCCCGGCTGGTCGACCGCGGCGTGGTGGTCGCGGCCGCGTCCCGCTACATGCCCGGCGGCCAGCAGGTCGGCGGCCCCCGGTTCAAGCGCCTGATGTCGCGGTGGGCGGGCCGGTCGCTGCACCTGTTCGCCCGCGCCGGAACCCGGGACGCCACCAACAGCTTCAAGGCGTACGACACCGCGTTCGTCCGTGAGGTCGGCATCGAGTCGCGCACCGGCTTCGAGATCGGCCTGGAGCTGACCGCCAAGGCCACCCGGCTGCGCCGCCCGGTCGCCGAGATCCCGACGATCTGGCTCGACCGCCAGCTCGGCGAGTCCCGCTTCGACGTGGGCCGGTTCCTCCCGGGTTATCTGCGGTGGTATTTCTTCGCGTACGGCCGCCGGCTGACCCCCGAGCAGCTCGCCGCCCGCCGGCGCCACGACGTCCCGGCGCCGCGCCAGCCCGAGGCGGCGGCCGCCGGCGACCCCAACGAGTTCCAGCAAGCCCGATAGAGGAGAGCACGCGCTGTGGCAAAGGTCCTGGTAACCGGTTCGGCCGGCTTCATCGGCGGCTACGTCGTCGAGGAGCTTCTGGGTCGCGGCCACGAGGTGGTCGGCCTCGACAACTACTCGAAGTACGGCCCGGTCGCGCACAGCTACGACGACCACCCGCGCTACCACTTCGTGGAGGGCGACGCCCGCGACGTCGACCTGGTCACGAAGCTGCTGTCGGACTGCGACCACTTCATCGCCGGCGCGGCGATGATCGGCGGCATCTCCTACTTCCACACGTACGCGTACGACCTGCTCGCCACCAACGAGCGGATCATGGCGGCGTCCTGCGACGCGGCGATCGCGGCGCACCGCGACGGCCGGCTGCGCAAGGTCACGTACATGTCGTCGTCGATGGTCTTCGAGTCGACCGACACGTGGCCGAGCAAGGAGGGCGACGAGCGCCGCGTGCCGCCGCCGCTGTCCTCGTACGGCTTCCAGAAGCTCGCGGTGGAGTACTACGCCCGCGCCGCCTGGGACCAGTACAAGCTCCCGTACACGATCGTCCGGCCCTTCAACTGCGTCGGCGTCGGCGAGGGCCGCGCGCTGGGCGAGGCCGAGGTGCTCTCGGGCAACGTCAAGCTCGCCATGTCGCACGTCGTGCCCGACCTGGTGCAGAAGATCGTCAAGGGCCAGGACCCGCTGCACATCCTCGGCTCGGGCGACCAGGTGCGCCACTACACGTACGGCGGCGACCTGGCCCGCGGCATCGTGATCGCGATGGAGCACGAGGCCGCCACCAACGAGGACTTCAACCTCTCCACCGCCGAGTCGACCACGGTGCTGGAGCTGGCCGAGCTGATCTGGCGCAAGATCAAGGGCCCGGACGTGCCGTTCCGTCACGTCTCCGACGACCCCTTCGAGTACGACGTGCAGAAGCGCGTCCCCGACGTCACCAAGGCCCGCGAGGTGCTCGGCTTCGAGGCCACCACGAGCCTGGACACGATGCTCGACGAGGTGATCCCCTGGGTCACCCAGGCCGTGCACGACGGCCGGCTGTGACCGTCCAGCACGACGAACCGGCTCCGGCGGCGCCGCCCGCGCCGCCGGAGCGTGCGGGGGAGGGGCCGGGCCCGCTGGCGCGGTTGCGCGACGCGGCTTTCCCGCAGGCTCCCGAGCTGCCGCGACCCCCGTGGCGCTGGGCCGCCTGGCTGGCCTTCCTCGTGGGTGCCGCTCTCTACCAGGCGTTCCGCACGCCGGGCGTCGGGGCCTTCGACACCGTCTGGGCGGAGGACGGCGCCAACTTCCTGAACGACGCCGTCAACGACGGGCCGATCGAGGCGATCACCCGGTCCGTCAACGGCTACTTCCACCTCTACCCACGCCTCCTCGCCGAGATCACCACGCTGTTCCCGGTGTCGTGGTGGGCGGTGGTCAACACGTCGCTGGCGATCGCGAGCACCTGTGCGATGGCGGCCATCGTCTACCAGGCCAGCGCCGCGCACCTCCGCCGGCCGGTCCTGCGACTCCTGGTCGCCGCGCCGGTCGCCCTGCAGTGGGTGGCCAACGGCGAGGCCGTCAACAGCGTCGCCACGCTGCAGTTCTGCTCCCTCTACACCGCGTTCTGGCTCCTGGTGTACGTGCCGAAGGGCCGGCTCGGCAGGATCGGCGGTCCGATCGTCGTCGCGACGGCGGCGCTGTCGACGATCCTGGCGCTGGCGCTCGTGCCGCTCGCGCTGCTGCGGGTGGCGCTGCGCCGCGACCGGAACAGCCTGTGGCTCGCGGCCGCCGTGGTCGGCGCCGTGCTCGTGCAGGGGCTCGGGCTCGCGACCGGGCAGGCCAGCCGCAGCGGGATCGGCGAGACCAGGCTCGACCCCGCGTGGGTGGTCAACCGCTACCGGATCATCCAGGTGCCGACGACCTTCCTCGGCGAGAAGGTGGTGCCCACCCTCGACCGCAACCCCGAGCTCGTCCTGCTCGGCTGGGCGGTGCTGCTCGCCGCGCTGGCGTTCGCCTTCTGGAAGGCGCTGCGGCCCGCGTGGGTGCTGGCCGGGCTGGCCTTCGCCCTCTCGGTCGGGCTCTTCGCCGAGGAGATCGTCGCGATGGGCAAGGTGCCCTACCGCTACCTCGTCGCGCCGGCCGCCCTGCTCGTCACCGCGGCCGTGGCGCTGCTCCGCCCGCGCGACGCCGCACCGCCCGGCGACGGCGACCCCGCCGGCCGTCCGCGGTTGGTGGCGTACGCGCCGGTCGCGGCGCTGTTGGTGCTCCTGGTCAGCGTCGCGCTGGTCAACTACCGCGTGCCCCACAAGACCCGTACGCCGTTCACCCCCAGCTGGACGGCCCAGGTCAGCCAGCGGGCTGCGGAGTGCCGCGCCGACCCCGGTCTCGCCAGTGTCATCGTGCTCTCCGGTCCGGAGCGGATGCCGTACGGCAAGGTGAACGTGCCGTGCGGCCGGCTGCGATGAGGCGGCCGTGGATTTCATCGACATCCCTCACCTCGACGACCTGCCGGCCCTGAGCCGTACGATCCCGAACTTCACGGTGGCCGTCGGCGCGCTGGTGGTCCTCTGCGGCGCGCTGTTCGTGGTCGCGTTCGCCCGCCGCTGGTCGCCGCGGCTGTGGGTGAGCATCGCCGTCGCGCTGGTCGTGCGGGCCTTCGCCGTGTGGATGAGCTACGGCCACACCCCGCGCGACGTGGCCGCCCACTTCCAGCGGGCCGGCGAGCTGATCATGGCGGGTGCCGACCCCATGACGCACATGCCGGACTTCCGGTGGAACTTCCTGCCGTTCATGCCACTCGTCTTCGCCGCGGAGCTGAAGACCGGCATCACGTGGGAGTTCTCCAGCAAGATCGTGCCGGTGCTGGCGGACGTGGCGCTGGTGGCGATCCTGGCCCGGCTGGGCGGCGCCGAGCACGGCCGCAAGGTGGCGCTGCTCTACGCGCTCTGCCCGCTCGCGTTCCTCGTCAGCGCCGTGCACGGCCAGGTGGAGCCGGTCACCCTCGCGCTCGGCGTCGGCGGCTACCTGGCGGCCCGCCGCCAGCGGCCGGGCTGGGCCGGCGTGCTCGTCGGCCTGGCGATCGCCGCGAAAACCTGGCCCGCCGTGCTCGTCCCGGGCCTGCTCCGGGAGCTTCCCGTCCGCCGCTGGTGGGCGGCCCTGGCCGGCGTCGTCGTCATGCCGCTGCTGTTCCTGCTCATGATCCCGTTCGTCCTGCACGACTCGCTGGTCGAGGCGGTCAAGGTCCTCACCGGCTACCGGTCGCTGGTGGGCCGATGGGGGTGGGCCGGGGTCGGGCACAACTTCGAGTGGGTCGGTCTCGGCTACCAGGGCCAGGGCATCGACGTCGCGCAGCGGATCGGCACTCTGCTCACGGCGGTCACGGTGATCGCGGTGATCGCGCTGCTCTGGCGCCGCGGCGACGGGATCGTGCTCACCGCCGGGATCATGCTGGCGTTCTTCGCGGTCACCGCCGGGTTCGGCGTCCAGTACCTGCTGTGGCCGGTGCCGTTCCTCCTCCTGCTGCGCCGCGCCACCGGAATCGTCTTCGTCAGCCTCGCGAGCGCCTACGCGGCGACGTTCTACCTGCTCTACGAGGTGATGCCCGAGCTCAATCCGGTGCTCGACGACCTGCTGCCGTGGACGTCGCTGATCGTCATCGCGGCCGGCCTCGTCGCGCTGCCGTGGCGGGGCCCGGCGTCGCCGCGGCCACCCGACCCGGCCGAGCCGCCACGGTCCTCCGGACCGCCCGAGCCGCCACGGTCCTCCGGACCGCCCGAGCCGCCACGGTCCTCCGGACCGCCCGGATCAGCCCGGGAAACCGGGCCCGCCTCCCGCTTCCGCGGCGAGCCGACGCCCGCAGCCGACCCGTCGTACACCTGAGAGCCGCCACTACCTCCACCGGGTGAAACCGGCGTGCGGCGACAACGCGCTGATCGGCCGGGTCGCGCCGACCGCGGTCGGTGAGTGCACGCGGGTGGTGACCGTGTTCCGGCGCGGTCCCGAGGGCGGCGTGCGGCGACGGCGCTCGCGGAACGAGGAACGCGAGACCCACCGCCGAGCGCACGGGGAGGCGGCGCTCCGGCGGGTGGCCCGGTAGCTGTGCCGGGGCAGGGCAGCGACCCGGCCCGGGCTGCGGCTACCCTGCTGACGTCCGTCCGCGTGGCGGAGCCCACGACGAGCGCCGAAAGGGCGGTAGCGTGCTGACGACGGATACTCCGGCCGCGGTGGCATCGCCGCCGGCGGGCACCAGCGCCGGTCGGCTCGGCCGGCTCGTCGACCGCGTCGCGTTCGCCGCCGTGGTGCTGTTCGCCGTGCTCGGCATCGGCGCGCCGCTGCTCGGCCTCGCCACGTTCGCCAACACCGATCTGCTGGTGTCCAACAGCCCGTACGTCAGCGAGGGCTACGCGGTGCCGCACGTGCAGAACCGGATCGCGAACGACATCGTCGCCTCCGTGCTGCCGAGCACGTCGCTGTTCGCCGAGGAGCTCAAGCGGGGCAACCTGGCCGCCTGGAACCCGTACGTCGCCGGCGGCAACCCGCTCGGCGCCGTGCCGAACTTCGCGGTGCTCTCCCCGCTGACCCTGCCGTACTACATCCTCCCGTCCGACCTGGCACCGGCGTTCGTGAAGGTGCTGGAGATCGTGGTCGCGGCCGGCGGTGCGTACCTCTTCCTGCGCCGCCTACAGCTCGGCGCGGCGGCGGCGTGGCTGGGCGGGCTCGCGTTCGCCAGCAGTGGCTTCATGATCGCGTGGACGAACTGGCCGCAGACGCGGGTGGCGGCGTTCATCCCCGCCGTCTTCTGGGCCGCCGAGCGGCTCGCCACCGAGCGGCGCGTCCGCGACGGCGCGCTGCTCGCGGCGGCGCTGGCCGCCATGCTGGCGGGCGGCTTCCCGGCGGTGACCGGCTACACGGTGCTGACCGCGGGGGCGTACCTGATCGTGCGGGCCGCCGCCCAGGGTCGTGCCGTCGGGCCGGTCCTCGCGGGGGCCGGCGCGGTGGTCGGCGCCGTCATGCTCACCGCGATCCAGCTACTGCCGTTCGTCGCCGGGATGCGGCACGCCAGGCTGAGCAACCGGGCCCAGACGGGTGCCGACCACCTCGACCCGGCGGCGCTGCTGACCTCCTGGGCACCGTGGTCGCTCGGGGGCGTCAACGACTTCCTGCTCGGCGACAACGCCGTCGAGGCCCTGTCGTACGTCGGCGCGGCGTCCCTGGTGCTGTTCTTCCTGGCGGTGGCGCTGCCCACCGCCGCGCGGGCGGTCCTGCCACGCGGCGTCTGGACGTTCACCGTCGTCGCGACCGCGGTCTGGGCCCTGCTCATCTACGTGGGCGGGTTCCCGCTCGCCCTCCTGCAGAAGCTGCCCGTCCTCTTCTCGGACAACTTCGTCGGCCGGGCTCGCAGCGTCCTGGGCTTCCTCGTGGCGGTCCTGGTGGCGACCGGGTTCGAGATCGCCCTGCGCCGGGCCCGGGCAGCCGCCGCCGCGGAGCGCCCCCGGCCGTGGCGCCGCGCTGAGCGGGTCTGGGCGGCGGGGGTCGCCGTCTTCGCCGTGCTCGCGATCGCGGGCACGCTCTGGGGCGGATGGAGCGTGGTGTCGGCCGAGGGCTCGGCCCGCACGTTCGCGACGCGCGCCGGTGCCGGGCTGGTCTTCATGGGCGTGGCCGCGCTCGCGGTGTGGGCGATGGGGCGGGGCCGGCGGGCGGTCGTGGTCGCCGCCGCGCTCGTCCTCCCCGTGCTCGTCATGGCCCAGGCGGTCGCGACCGTCCGGCCGTACTGGCCGCGGGTCGACCGGGACACCTGGTACCCGCAGACCGAGGTGCACCGTTACCTCGCCGGCAACCTCGGGCACGACCGCTTCGCCGAGGCGGACGGCGGCATGTACTCCGGCGCGGACAGCCCCGCCAAGCTCCGGTCGCTGACCGGCGAGGCGTTCTTCGACCGCCGCTTCGCCGAGACGGTGGAGGGGCTGCCGGGTGAGCTGTTCGGGAGCACGCTGCTGCGGCTGCCCGCGACCGAGGAGATGGCCCGCAGCCCGATCCTCGACCGGCTCGCGGTGCGCTATCTCGTGACCACGCCCTGGGCCCCCGTCTTCGGCGAGCAGGCGGTCGACCCGGGCGACGGTTCGACGGTGACGATCACGCCGGGCGAGCCGGCCAGCGTGCCGCTCGCGGTGCGCGGGCCGATCCGCGGCGTCGCGCTGACCTGGCAGGCGGCGGTTCCGCGGTCGACCCGCGTGGAGGTCAGCATCCGCGACGCCGGCGGCCGGGAACTGGCTCGCGGCGGCCGGACCGGTTCGCGGACGAAGCCCGGCCAACCCGTCTGGGTGGCGGTGCCGGGTGACGGCATCCCGGCGGGCACGCCGCTGACCGCGGTGTTCACCGTGACCGGGAGCCGGCCGGTCGCCGTGGCGGCCGACGGCGGCCGGCCCGCGGTCTCCACCGTGGCGGCCCGCGAGGACGACGGGCTGCGGGTGGCGTATGCCGGCAGTTCGACCGTCTGGGAGCGGACCACCGCCCTGCCGCGCATCCGGTGGGCGAGCGCCGTCCACGTCGGCGCGGACACCGCCGCCCGCGTCGACGCGCTGGCCGGGACCGCCCTCAAGCCCGACCAGGTCGTCCTGGACAGCGCGCCGGCCTCGCCGCCGGCCGGGCGGCCCGCGACGGTCACGGTGACCGAGGACGGCACCGACGACATCGAGGCCCGGGTCGACGCCGAGGGGGATGGCTACCTCGTCGTCGCCGACGCCCTCCAGCACGGCTGGGCGGCCACCGTCGACGGCCGGCCGGCCGCGCTGGTGCCCGCCGACAACGGGCTGGTCGCGGTGGCGGTGCCGGCGGGCAGCCACACCGTCCGGCTCGAGTACCGGATGCCGCTCGGCAACGCCGGCGCGTGGATCTCCGGTGCCGCCCTCGCCGCGCTGCTCGGGATCGGCCTGGGTGTGCTCGTCCGGCGCCGTCGCACCAGCGGGTGATTGACCATACAGCGCATTGCATGATCTTGCGTTGCCGAAGTGCGTGCTGATACTGTCGTCCGCATAGACATGCGGAGGTGGTCATGGGCATCCGGGTCGCGGTCGCCGGGGCGAGTGGGTACGCGGGCGGCGAGCTGGTCCGCCTGATCGCGGGGCACCCCGAGCTCGACCTCGTCGCCGTCACCGCGCACAGCCAGGCCGGCGCGCCGCTGTCGGCCGTCCACCCGCAGCTCACCGGCCTCGATCTGACGCTCACTCCGACCGACCCCGCGGCCCTGGCCGACGCGGACCTCGTGTTCCTCGCCCTCCCGCACGGCGAGTCGGCGGCCCTCGCGGCCCGGCTGCCCGACGCGGTGCGGGTCGTCGACCTCGGCGCCGACCACCGGCTCACCGACGCCGCGGCCTGGGCCCGCTACTACGGCGGCCCGCACGCCGGCGCCTGGACCTACGGTCTGCCCGAGCTGCCGGGGCAGCGGGCGGCGATCGCCGCCGCGACCCGGGTCGCCAACACCGGCTGCTACGCCGCCACGGTGACGCTCGCGCTGGCGCCGCTGATCGCCGCCGGGGCCGTCGAGGCCGACGACGTGGTGGTGGTCGCGGCGTCCGGCACCAGCGGCGCGGGCCGGGCCGCGAAGCCGCACCTGCTGGCGACCGAGGTGATGGGCGACCTGTCGACCTACAAGACCGGCACGCACCAGCACGTGCCGGAGATCAAACAGGCGACCGGGGCCCGGTCGCTGTCGTTCACGCCGATGCTCGCGCCGATGCCGCGGGGCATCCTGGCGACGGTCACCGCCCGGCCGACCGGCGCCGCCGACCCGCGCGAGGTGCTCGCCGCCGCGTACGCCGGCGAGCCGTTCGTCACCGTGCTGCCCGAGGGCGTCTTCCCGCGCACCGCCGCCACCGCCGGCTCGAACGCCTGCCACCTGCAGGCCACGCTCGACGCGGACTCCGGCCGGGTGATCGCCGTGAGCGCGCTGGACAACCTCGGGAAGGGCGCCGCCGGCCAGGCCGTGCAGTGCGCCAACATCATGCTCGGCCTGCCGGAGACCACCGGCCTGTCCGCCCTCGGAGTCGCACCATGACCGTCACCCATCCCCACGGGTTCCGGGCGGCCGGGGTCGCCGCCGGGCTCAAGTCCGGCGACGCGCTCGACGTCGCGGTCGTCGTCAACGACGGCCCCGACGCCGCCGTGGCCGGTGTCTTCACCGCCAACCGGGTCAAGGCGGCGCCGGTGCTCTGGAGCGAGCAGGTCGTGCGCGGGGGAGCGGTGCGCGCGGTCGTGCTCAACTCCGGCGGCGCCAACGCCTGCACCGGCCCGCTCGGCTTCCAGGACACGCACGCCACCGCCGAGCAGGCCGCCACCGCGGTCACCGGCCACGCGCCGCCGCTGATCATCGGCGCCGGCGAGGTCGCGGTCTGCTCGACCGGGCTGATCGGCGAGCGGCTGCCGATGACCAAGCTGCTCCCGGGCGTACGGGCGGCGGTCGCGGCCCTGTCCCGGGACGGCGGCGCCGACGCGGCCCGGGCCATCATGACCACCGACACCCGGCCGAAGACCACCGTCCAGGAGGGCGAGGGCTGGAGCGTCGGCGGCATGGCGAAGGGTGCCGGCATGCTGGCCCCGGCGCTGGCCACGATGCTCTGCGTGCTCACCACCGACGCGGTCGCCGACAGCGCGACCCTCGACGCGGCGCTGCGCGCCGCCACCCGGGTCTCCTTCGACCGCGTCGACTCCGACGGCGCCATGTCCACCAACGACACCGTGCTGCTGCTGGCCAGCGGCGCCTCCGGCGTCACCCCGTCCGCCGAGGAGCTGACCGAGCTGGTGACGGCCGCCTGCCTCGACCTCTGCGCGCAGCTGGTCGACGACGCCGAGGGTGCCACCAAGAAGGTGGCGATCGAGACCGTGGGGGCCGCCACCGAGGACGACGCGGTCGCGGTCGGCCGGGCGGTGGCCCGCAACAACCTGGTGAAGACGGCGCTGTTCGGCAACGACCCCAACTGGGGCCGGATCCTCGCCGCGGTCGGCACCACGGCCGCCGCGTTCGAGCCCGACGAGATCGACGTGGCGGTCAACGGCGTCCTGGTCTGCCAGCGCGGGGCCGCCGCCGAGGACCGGTCCAAGGTGGACCTCTCCGGCCGCGACGTGACGATCCGCGTGGACCTGCACGCCGGGTCCGCGTCCGCCACCGTCTGGACCAACGACCTGTCCCACGGCTACGTGCACGAGAACTCGGCGTATTCGACATGACCGCGTCCCTCTCCCGCGACCTCACCGAGGCGCAGACCAAGGCCGCCACGTTGATCGAGGCGCTGCCCTGGCTGGCCCGGTTCACCGGCTCCACCGTGGTCGTGAAGTACGGCGGCAACGCCATGGTCGACCCGCAGCTGCAGCGCGCGTTCGCCGCCGACATGGTGTTCCTGCGGTACGTCGGCCTCAAGCCCGTGGTCGTGCACGGCGGCGGCCCGCAGATCTCGGCGATGCTCGGCCGGCTCGGCATCGAGTCGGAGTTCCGCGGCGGCCTGCGGGTCACCACGCCGGAGGCGATGGACGTCGTCCGCATGGTGCTCGTCGGCCAGGTCGGTCGGGAACTCGTCGGCCTGATCAACGAGCACGGCCCGTTCGCCGTCGGCCTCTCCGGCGAGGACGCCAAGCTCTTCACCGCCGTCCGCCGGCCCGCCTGGGTCGACGGCGAGCCGGTCGACGTCGGCCAGGTCGGCGACGTCGCCGCGGTCGACACCTCGGCCGTCGACGACCTCATCGCCGCCGGCCGGATCCCGGTCATCTCCACGGTCGCCCCCGACGCCGACGGCGTGCTGCACAACCTCAACGCCGACACGGCGGCGGCGGCGCTGGCGATCGCGCTCGGCGCGCGCAAGCTGGTCGTGCTCACCGACGTCCCGGGCCTCTACGCCGACTGGCCCGACACCGACAGCCTCGTCTCCCAGATCACGGCCGACGAGCTGGAGACGCTGCTGCCGAAGCTGGCGTCGGGCATGGTGCCGAAGATGGAGGCCTGCCTGCGGGCCGTCCGTGGCGGCGTACCCGCCGCGCACGTGGTCGACGGGCGGGTCGCCCACTCCACGCTGCTGGAAGTGTTCACGTCTGAAGGTTTCGGAACGATGGTGGTGAACCCGGCATGACGCTCGTCGACCGCTGGCAGCGGTCCATGATGGACAACTACGGCACGCCGCCGCTGGCGCTGGTGAGCGGCGCCGGCGCCGTCGTCACCGACGAGGCCGGCCGCTCCTACGTGGACATGTTGGGCGGCCTCGCGGTCAACGCGCTCGGCCACGCCCACCCGGCGGTGGTGGAGGCCGTCAGCCGCCAGGTCGCCACGCTCGGCCACGTCTCGAACCTCTACGTCGCCGAGCCCCCGGTCGCGCTCGCCGAGCTGCTGCTCGCGCTCGCCGGCCGGCAGGGCCGGGTGTTCTTCTGCAACTCCGGCGCCGAGGCCAACGAGGCGGCGTTCAAGCTCTCGCGGCTGCGCGGCCGCACGCACGTCGTGTCGACCCAGGGCGGCTTCCACGGCCGGACGATGGGTGCGCTGGCGCTCACCGGCCAGCCGGCCAAGGCCGACCCGTTCCGCCCGCTCCCCGGCGACGTGACGTTCGTGCCGTACGGCGACACCGCCGCCCTCGACGCGGCCGTCACCGCCGAGACCGCGATGGTCATCCTCGAGCCGATCCAGGGCGAGAACGGCGTCGTCGTCCCGCCGCCCGGCTACCTCGCCGCCGCCCGGGAGATCACCGCCCGGCACGGCGCGCTGCTCGCCGTCGACGAGGTGCAGACCGGCATCGGCCGCACCGGCCACTGGTTCGCGCACCAGGCCGACGGCGTCGAGCCCGACGTGGTGACGCTGGCCAAGGGGCTCGGCGGCGGCCTGCCGATCGGCGCCTGCCTGGCCTTCGGCGCCGCCGCCGACCTGCTCACCCCCGGCGCGCACGGCTCCACCTTCGGCGGCAACCCGGTCAGCTGCGCGGCGGCGCTCGCCGTGATCGGCACCATCGCCAACGAGGGCCTGCTCGACTCCGTCAAGCGGGTCGGCGAGCGGCTGCGGCGCGGCATCGAGGCGCTCGGCCACCCGCTGGTGTCCGGCGTACGCGGCGCCGGCCTGCTGCTCGGCGTCGTGCTCACCGCGCCGGCGTCGGCCGCGGTGACGGCCCGGCTCCGCGACGCCGGCTTCCTGGTGAACCCGGTGCAGCCCGACGTCGTCCGGCTGGCGCCGCCGCTGATTCTCACCGCCGACCAGGCGGACGCGTTCCTGGCCGCCCTGCCGGCGGCCCTCGACGAGGCGCGGGAGGCGTCATGACCCGCCACTTCCTCCGCGACGACGACCTGTCGCCGGCCGAGCAGTCAGCCGTCCTCGACCTCGCCGCCGAGATGAAGGTGGACCGCTTCAAGTACCGCCCGCTGGACGGCCCGCGCTCGGTCGCGGTGCTCTTCGACAAGCCGAGCCTGCGTACCCGGCTCTCGTTCGCCGCCGGGATCGCCGAGCTGGGCGGCAACCCGATCGTGGTCGACGGCGGCACCACCCACGCCGGCCGGGGCGAGACGCCGGCCGACGCGGCCCGGGTGATGTCCCGCTACGTCGCCGCGATCGTGGTGCGCACGTTCGCCGACTCCCGGCTCGCGGAGATGGCCGAGGGTGCCACGGTGCCCGTGGTCAACGCGCTCACCGACGGCTTTCACCCGTGCCAGCTGCTGGCCGACCTGCTGACGGTCCGCGAGCGGTGCGGTGGCACGCACGGGCGGGTCCTGACGTACCTCGGCGACGCGGGCAACAACATGGCCCACTCGTACCTGCTCGCCGGCGCCACCGCGGGCATGCACGTGCGGATCGCCGGCCCGGAGGCGCACAGCCCCCACCCGGCGGTGCTGGACAAGGCGGCCCGGATCGCGGCGACCACCGGCGGCTCGGTGCGCACGATGACCGACCCGTACGTGGCCGTCCAGGGTGCCGACGTGATCGCCACCGACACCTGGACGTCGATGGGCCAGGAGGCGGACGGCCTGGACCGGGTCACCCCGTTCCTCCCGTTCCGGGTCGACGCGGAGCTGGTCGCCGAGGCCGCGCCGAGCGCGGTCGTGCTGCACTGCCTGCCGGCCCACCGCGGCCACGAGATCACCGACGACGTGCTCGACGGCAAGCAGAGCGCCGTGTTCGACCAGGCCGAGAACCGCCTGCACGCGCAGAAGGCGCTGCTCGCCTGGCTGCTGGAGGCCCGGACATGACCGCGCCGGTCACCCGCGCCGCCCGGCACGCGCGGATCGTGGAGCTGATCCGGGCCAACGCGATCCGCTCGCAGACGGAGCTGGCCGAGCTGCTCGCCGGCGAAGGGCTCGCCGTCACCCAGGCCACGCTCTCCCGCGACCTGGAGGAGCTGCGCGCGGTCAAGGTGCGCGGCGCCGACGGCCCGGCGGTCTACGTGATCCCGGAGGACGGCCACCGGCCGCTGCGCGATTCGGAGACCGCGTCGGCCCGGCTCGTCCGGCTCCTGCGCGAGCTGCTCACCGGCGTGGACTCCAGCGGCAACATCGCCGTGCTGCGGACCCCGCCCGGCGCCGCGCAGTTCCTGGCCAGCGCGCTGGACCGCACGGGCCTGCCCGAGGTCGTCGGCACCATCGCCGGCGACGACACCATCCTCGTCGTCACCCGCGACCCCGCCGGCGGGGCGCCGTTCTCGGAGAAGCTCTCCGGCTGGGCGGGGGAGGCCCTGGAAGGGGGATCCGCCTGATGGCCGAGCGCGTCGTCCTCGCGTACTCCGGGGGTCTGGACACCTCCGTCGCCATCCCGTACCTCGCCGACAAGACCGGCGCCGAGGTCGTCGCGGTCGCGGTCGACGTCGGCCAGGGCGGCGAGGACATGGACGTCATCCGGCGGCGTGCGCTGGACTGCGGCGCGGTCGAGGCCGAGGTGGTCGACGCCCGCGACGAGTTCGCCGCCGGCTACTGCCTGCCGGCGATCCGCGCCAACGCGCTCTACATGGACCGCTACCCGCTGGTCTCAGCGCTGTCCCGGCCACTGATCGTCAAGCACCTGGTGCGGGCGGCCCGCGCGCACGGCGGCACGATCGTGGCCCACGGCTGCACCGGCAAGGGCAACGACCAGGTGCGGTTCGAGGCCGGCCTCGGCGCGCTCGCGCCGGACCTGCGGGTGGTGGCGCCGGCCCGCGACTTCGCCTGGACCCGGGACCAGGCCATCGCGTACGCGGAGGAGCGCGGCCTGCCGATCGACGTGACCGCCCGGTCCCCGTACTCGATCGACCAGAACCTCTGGGGTCGCGCCGTGGAGACGGGCTTCCTGGAGGACATCTGGAACGGCCCCACCGAAGACGTCTACGCCTACACCGCGGACCCGGCCGAGCCGCGCGACCCCGACGAGGTGGTGATCACGTTCGACGGCGGCCAGCCCGTCGCGATCGACGGGGAGACCGTGACCCCGTACGAGGCGGTGGCCGAGCTCAACCGGCGCGCCGGCGCGCACGGCGTCGGCCGGCTCGACCTCGTCGAGGACCGGCTGGTCGGCATCAAGAGCCGCGAGGTGTACGAGGCTCCCGGCGCGATCGCGCTGATCACCGCCCACCAGGAGCTGGAGAACGTCACCGTGGAGCGGGACGTGGCGCGCTTCAAGAAGGGCGTCGACCAGCGCTGGGCCGAGCTGGTCTACGACGGCCTGTGGTTCTCGCCGCTGCGGCACGCGCTGGACGCGTTCATCGCCGACACCCAGAAGCACGTCACCGGCGAGATCCGGCTCACCCTGCACGGCGGCCGCGCGGTGGTCACCGGCCGGCGCTCCGAGGCCGCCCTGTACGACTTCCACCTCGCCACCTACGACACCGGCGACACCTTCGACCAGTCGCTGGCCAAGGGTTTCGTGCGGTTGTGGGGCCTGCCGTCGCGGATCGCCGCGGCGCGGGACGCCCGGTTGACCGGCCGGCCGGCGTGACCACCAGAATGGTGCGGGTGTCCGAACAATCCAAGACCAGCCTCTGGGGCGGCCGGTTCGCCGGCGGCCCGGCCGAGGCCCTCGCCCGCCTGTCGGTGAGCGTCCAGTTCGACTGGCGCCTGGCCCCCTACGACCTCGCCGCGTCCCGGGCCCACGCCCGCGTGCTCGCCCACGCCGGGCTGCTCGACGCCGAGGAGCTGGGCCGGATGCTGGCCGCCCTGGACGACCTGGAGGCCGCCTGCGCGTCCGGCGAGTTCCGGCCCACCGTCGACGACGAAGACGTGCACACCGCGCTGGAGCGCGGCCTGCTGGAGCGGCTCGGCTCGCTCGGCGGCAAGCTGCGCGCCGGCCGGTCCCGCAACGACCAGGTCGCCACCGACCTGCGGCTCTACCTGCGCGACCACGCGCGCGGGGTGGCCGGCCGGCTCGTCGAGCTGGCGACGGCGCTGGTCGAGCAGGCGGAGCGGCACGTCGAGACGCCGGCCCCCGGGATGACCCACGTCCAGCACGCGCAGCCGGTCACGTTCGGTCACTGGCTGCTCGCCCACGTCCACCCGCTGCTGCGCGACCTCGACCGGCTCCGCGACTGGGACAAGCGGACCGCGATCTCCCCGCTCGGGTCCGGGGCCCTCGCGGGCTCGTCGCTGCCGCTCGACCCGGTGGTCGTGGCCAAGGAGCTGGGGTTCACGACCTCGGCGGCCAACTCGATGGACGCCGTCGCCGACCGCGACTTCGCGGCCGAGTTCCTGTTCATCACCGCGCTGGTCGGGGTGCACCTGTCCCGGCTGGGCGAGGAGGTGGTGCTCTGGACGTCGCAGGAGTTCGGCTGGGTCGAGCTCGACGACGCGTTCGCCACCGGGTCGTCGATCATGCCGCAGAAGAAGAACGCCGACATCGCGGAGCTGGCCCGCGGCAAGAGCGGGCGGCTGGTCGGCGGGCTCGTCGCGGTGCTGACGATGCTCAAGGGCCTGCCGCTCACGTACGACCGGGACATGCAGGAGGACAAGGAGCCCGTCTTCGACGCGGTCGACACCATCGAGATCCTGCTGCCGGCCCTGGCCGGCATGATCTCCACGATGACCGTCCGGGCCGACCGGCTCGCGGCCGCCGCCCCGGTCGGGTTCACGCTCGCCACCGAGGTCGCCGACTGGCTGGTGCGGCGCGGGGTGCCGTTCCGCGACGCGCACGAGGCGACCGGCAAGCTGGTCGCGCTCTGCGTGGCCCGCGACTGCGCGCTGGAGGATCTCTCCGACGAGGACCTGCGGGCGGTGAGCCCGGCGCTGACGCCGGAGGTGCGCTCCGTCCTGTCGGTCGCGTCGGCGCTGGCCGCGCGCACCACGCCCGGCTCGACCGGGCCCGGCCCGGTGGCCGACCAGCTGGCGGCCGTGCACGACAAGCTGGAGGGCTGGCGCGAGTGGTCCGCGCAGCGCGTCGTCCCGCGCTGAGGTCGGTCCTGCGGGGGCCGGTCGAGGAGGCGGCGCGGTCGCTGCTCGGATGCGAGCTGTCCGCGGGCGGGGTCACGGTGCGGCTGACGGAGGTGGAGGCGTACGCCGGCACCGGCGAGGACCCGGCCTCCCACGCCCACCGTGGCCGCACCGAGCGCAACGCGGTGATGTTCGGGCCGGCGGGGTTCGCGTACGTGTACTTCACGTACGGCATGCACTGGTGCATGAACGTGGTGACCGGGGCCGAGGGCGTCGCCTCGGCGGTGCTGCTGCGGGCCGGCTCGGTGGTGTCCGGCGCGGACGTGGCCCGCTCGCGGCGGCCCGGAGCGCGCCGGGACGCCGACCTGGCCCGGGGGCCGGCGCGGCTCTGCTCGGCCCTCGGCATCGACCGCTCCGCGTACGGGCTGGACCTGCTCTCGCCGTCGAGCCCGGTGCGGCTGTCCTGGGGCCGGGTGCCGGTGCCGCCGTCGGCGGTCGCCTCCGGCCCCCGGGTCGGCGTGACCGGTGCCCACGACTTGGAGTGGCGGTTCTGGATCGCGGGCGATCCCACGGTCAGCGCCTACCGCCGGCACGTTCCCCGCCGCTGACGGGTCTTGCGTTCATTGAAGGTTTCCTTCAGAGTGGTGGTCTCGACGGAGAAAATCTTCGACAAGCGCGGAGGTGCTGGATGGCACGCCGGCTCGGCGCGGCGCTGTCGGCCGCTTTGCTCGCTGTCTCTCTTCTGGTGGTCGCCGCGCCTGCCCCGGCGGCGGCCACGGCCACCTGCGTCACCGATCCCGCCGTGCCGAAGCGGGAGTTCCGGGCGATGTGGATCTCCTCGGTGGTCAACATCGACTGGCCCACCAAGGCGTCGCAGACCGCGCCGGACCGGATCGCCGCGCAGAAGGCGGAGTACCTCGCCTGGCTCGACCTCGCGCAGCGGCTCCACCACACGGCGGTGATCGTGCAGGTCCGGCCGACCGCCGACGCGCTCTGGCCCTCGCCGTACGAGCCTTGGTCGGAGTACCTCACCGGCGTGCGCGGCCAGGACCCGGGCTGGGACCCGCTGGCGTTCCTCGTCGACGAGGCGCACAACCGCAACCTGGAGTTCCACGCCTGGTTCAACCCGTTCCGGGTGTCCATGCCGGACGGTGCCGGGCCGGACATCGACAAGCTGGCGCCGGGCCACCCGGCGCGGCAGCATCCCGACTGGGTGGTCGCCTACCCGGTGAACGCGCCGGGGTCGCGGCTCTACTACAACCCCGGCATCCCCGAGGTCCGGGCGTTCGTCCAGACCGCGATGCTCGACGCCGTCCAGCGGTACGACGTCGACGGCGTGCACTTCGACGACTACTTCTACCCGTACCCGGCGGCCGGGCAGGACTTCGCGGACGACGCGACGTTCGCCGCGTACCACCGGGGCTTCACCGACAAGGCCGACTGGCGGCGCGACAACATCAACCTGCTCGTCCAGGAGTTCGGCGCGGCGGTCAAGGCGGCGAAGCCGTGGGTGAAGTTCGGCGTCAGCCCGTTCGGCATCTGGCGCAACAAGTCCGCCGACCCGCTGGGCTCCGACACGGCCGGCTCGCAGTCGTACGACATCATCTCCGCCGACACCCGCACGTGGGTCAAGGAGGAGTGGATCGACTACATCGTGCCGCAGGTCTACTGGAGCATCGGCTTCACCGTGGCCGACTACGCCAAGCTGGTCCCGTGGTGGAGCGACGTCGTCGCCGGCACCCGGGTCCAACTCTACGTCGGCGAGGCCGACTACAAGATCGCCGCGAACGCGGACACCAACTGGGACGACCCGCGCGAGATGACCGACCACCTGGCGTTCGCCGAGGACTACAACGTGGACGGTCACGTGCACTTCAGCGCCGTGCAGGTGCGGGCAAACAAGCTCGGGGCCACCGACATCTACGCGGCCGAGCACTACGCGCGACCGGCGCTGGTGCCGGTGATGCCGCACCTGCCGCGCAAGCCGCTGCTGTTCCCGGTGGTGACCTCGGCGGCCCGCGCCGGCGACGGGGCGGTGACGCTGGGCTGGCGGCAGCCGGCCGACGGGCTGGGTCCCTTCGGCAAGGCCACCTCGTACGCCGTCTACCGGTTCGACGGCGCCACCGTCCCGCGGGCGTGCGACCTGGCGGACGCGACCCACCTGCTGGGCACGACCCGCTCGCGGTCCTTCGTGGACGGCACGGCGGTTCCCGGGCAGCGGTACACGTACGTGGTGACGGCGCTCGACCGGCTCTGGAACGAGAGCCCGCCGAGCCCGCCACGCGTGGTGCGCTGAGGGTTCGTGCCGCTCGCCGGGCCCGGCACCCGTGCCGGGCCCGGCGCCGGTTCACCGCCGTTCCGCCGCTGTTCAGACGCGGTTGGATCGTTGATCATGGATGGTGCCTAGCGTCGCGTGGGTTGTCGCCCATCTACGCGAGGATCTCCATGCGCATGACGTCAATGGCCAGAGCGCTGGTGGCCGCGGTGGTCGTGGCCGCACCGCTGGCGCTGGCCACACCGGCCCACGCGGGCCACCCCACGCCCTTCCCGTACCCGGACGCCGAGCTGACGCTGGTCAACCACCGCGGCCTGTCGCCGGGCTTCCCGGAGAACACGATCGCGGCGTTCCGCAACTCCATCGCCATGGGCGTGGACGCCATCGAGGTGGACCTGCGGGCCACGAAGGACGGCCACATCGTCATCCTGCACGACGACACCGTGGACCGGACCACCGACGGCACCGGCCGTGTCAACGACCTCACGCTGGCGCAGGTCAAGGCACTGGACGCGGGCAGCTACCAGTCGCCGGAGTTCGCGGGGGAGCGGATCCCGACGTTCGAGGAGACGCTGGCCGTGGTCAAGGGCACCGGCGTGCGGCTGCTGCTCGACATCAAGGAGTCGGCCCTCGTCGGCGAGATCGTCCGCACCACCCAGGCATACGGGATGGTCGGCGACGTCATCGTCGGCCCCCGCACCGTCCAGGCCCTCGACGACTTCAAGGCGCTCGACCCGGGCCTGACCACCCTCGGCTTCATCGCCACCGAGGCCGACGCCGAGGCGTTCATCGCGGCCGGGGTGGACTACATCCGGCTGTGGCCCGACTGGGTCACCGCGTCGCGGGACAGCGCGGAGTGCGCGGCCGACTACGCCAACCGCGTCGCCGCGTACCAGGCCGGCCGGCGCGCGCACCCCGGCTCGGCCTCCTGCGCCGTCGAGCGGATCGTCTCGCGCGGCACCCCGGTCTGGTCGACCACCAACGACCTCGGGTACGAGGGGATGGACGAGCTGCTCCGCCTCGGCGTCACCGGCATCCTCTCCGACGTGCCGGCCGTCCTCGACCAGCTCCTGGAGGACGTCGAGGACCAGCGCTTCGCGGCCGCCGGCGCGTCGGTGCGGGACCTGCGCGACGCCCTCCCGCGGGCGGCGTGGCTCCGGCCCGTGGCCGAACGGCTGGACGCGGCGCTGCGCGCCATCCGGGCCGGCGACGCGGGTCAGGGCTGTGACGGGTTGGACCGCGCCGCGGCGGCGCTCGCCGGAGACCGGATCCCGCGGAACCCGGCGGCCCGGTACGCCGCCGCCATCAGCGCGGCGCGGGCGACGCTGGCCTGCTCGCGGTTCTGACCCTGTCCCGTCCGTGGCCGGTACCGCCGTACCGGCCACGGACGGTGGTGGCGGCGCACGGTCGATCCCCCGGTGAACGCCGGCGCGACACCCGGGGGTCGCCGCCGTCCACGGCCGCCGGGCCCGCGCTGGCCATCGTGGTCGGGTGGATACTCGGCCGCCGGCTCCGTGGGGTGCCGGGGCCCGTCGGCTGACGTGGTGCCCGCTCCACCAGCGCGACGCTTTCCGCTCTCCGGAGGCGGAGCCGGAGCCGGACGACAAATGGTGGTGGCTCGTCCTATCGTCGACATCCTCGACGGGACTTCGGCGAAGGGGCGGCGGCGTGTTGACGAGCGTGCTGGTGTTCACGAAGACGACCGGCTACCGCCACGCGTCCATACCGGACGGTGTCGCGGCGGTGCGCGCGCTGGGCGAGGCACACCGCTTCGCCGTGACCGCGACCGAGGACGCCGGCGCCTTCACACCGGCGAGCCTCGCGGCCCACCAGGCGGTGATCTGGCTGTCGACCAGCGGCGACGTCCTGGACCCGGTCCAACGCGCGGCGTTCCGGTCCTATGTCGACGCGGGCGGCGGTTTTGTCGGCGTCCACGCCGCCGCGACCACCGAAGTCAGCTGGCCGTGGTACGGCGGCCTGGTCGGGGCCCGGTTCGCCCGCCACCCGGACGTCCAGCCCGCCGCCATCCACGTCGAGGACGCGGCGACGGACGCTACCGCGCATCTGCCGGCGCGCTGGGAGCACACCGACGAGTGGTACGACTTCGACGCGAACCCCCGTCCCGACGTGCGGGTCCTGATGACGGTCGACGAGTCGACGTACACCGGCGGCACGATGGGCACCGACCACCCGATCACCTGGTGTCACCCGTACGCCGGTGGCCGCTCCTGGTACACGGCGCTCTGCCACACCCCGGAATCGTTCAGCGACCCCCGCATCCGGCGGATGCTGCTGGGCGGCATCCGCTACGCCGCGGGCACGGACCCACTGCACCGCTAGCCGGGGTTGCGGAAGGTCGCTGGCTCCCGCACGCCGCCGGTTACCAGCCCGCGGCCTGCGGATCCACGCTGGCCCGATCGGCGCCCTCACCGCCGCGGCACCATGCGAACGACCGCGCCGTGGTTCGGTGTCCCGGTGTGGCCGCATCGCGAGCCGCGTCTCGGTGGGGCAGCGCCGCGTCTCGGTGGGGCAGCGCCGTCAAGACGTGCTTGTGCATCGCTGGCGGCCGCCGCGCGTCGTCGCGGCGCCTTGTGAAAGGTGTCCGCGTCGTGATTCGGCGTTCCCGTGTGGCGTGTTCGGCGTTCCGGTGTGGCCGCACCAGAGCCGCGTCTCGGTGGGGGCAGCGCCACGAAGCGCGGTCTCTGTGGGGTGGCGCGGTCAAGACGTGCTCGCGCACCGCAGGCGGCGGCCGCGCGTGGTCGCCGCTTGTGCGTCCGCGTCAGTCAGGCCCGCTATTTGACCCATGGGCTGGAGTGGGGTCGATCAGTCCGTATCCGGACGTGGCGGGTCGAGGGCTTTCAGATCCGTCGAGAAGGTGTTGATGATCTCCGTCATCCATGGCTGGGGTTCGACGGCGCCGGGGCCGAGGACGCGCATGGTGGCGAGGACGGTGAGGAGCATGCCGGTGGCGAGGAACTCGCGGGTCTCCTCGGGGCTGGCGCCGGTGAGGTCGCGTACCACCGCGTAGATCGCGCCGTAGCACGCGCGGGCCGTCTCGCCGATCTCCTCGTCGGCGTTGGCGGCCGCGAAGCCGTGCAGGAGGACCGCCAGGAGGTCGCGCTCGGCCAGCAGCTGGTCGAAGCCGTCGGCCAGGTCGCTGAGCTGGGCGCCCTCGGCGGGTGCGGCGGCGCGGAAGACCGCCTCGATGCGGGCCGTGACGTGCGTGACGACCGTGATGAAGAGCTGCTGCTTCGTGCCGAACAGGCGGATCACGTACGGCTGGGAGACGCCGGCGAGGCGAGCCACGTCGTCGGTCGTCGTGCCCGCGTAACCGCCGCGGGCGAACGCCCTGATCGCGGCCTCCACCAGTTGTTCACTGCGCTCGGCCGCGGTGAGCCGGGTTCTCGTCACGATCGCCGTCCCTCCCTTGCTGTGTTGACAGGTTATCAGTCGATAACTACCGTGCTAGTTATCAGTCGATAACAACAAGGAGCCCGATCATGGCGATCAGCACCGCGCCGCCGGCTGCCGTACCCTCCGCGGCCCGTACCCGATCGCTCGCCGCCGTGTTGGTCGCGGTCGGCGTGCCGATGTTCATGGTCACGCTCGACAACCTGGTGGTGACCACGGCGCTGCCGGTGATCCGCACGTCCCTGGGTGCGTCGCTGGCCGACCTGTCGTGGTTCGTCAACGCCTACACGCTGCCGTTCGCGGCCCTGCTGCTCACCGCCGCGGCGCTGGGCGACCGGGTGGGCCGGCGCCGCCTGTTCGTGGCCGGCATCGCGCTCTTCACGCTGGCCTCCGCGGCGTGCGCGCTCGCGACGGAGCCGTGGATGCTGACGGCGGCGCGCGCGGTGCAGGGTGTCGGTGCCGCGGCGGTGATGCCCCTGTCCCTGACACTGCTGGCCGCGGCGGTGCCGGCACGGATGCGCGACGCCGCGATCGGCATCTGGGGTGGGATCAGCGGCCTCGGCGTCGCCGTCGGCCCGGTCGTCGGGGGAGCGGTCGCCGACGGCCTGCACTGGACCTGGATCTTCTGGCTCAACGTCCCGGTCGGCGTGGTCGCGATCGTCCTGGCCACGACGGTCCTTCGCGAATCCCGCGGCGGCGCGCGCCGCCTCGACCCGCTCGGCCTGGTCCTGGTGTCGGGCGGCATGCTCACCCTGGTGTGGGCCGTCGTCCACGGCGCGGACGACGGCTGGACATCGCCGTTGATCCTGTCGACCCTCGCCGTGGGCGTGGCCCTGCTGGTCGCTTTCGCCGCCTGGGAACGCCGGGCCCCGGCGCCGATGCTGCCACCCGCCCTGTTCCGCTCCCGCGGCTTCACGATGGTGAACGCGGTCGGCTTCCTGTTCTCCGCCGGCGTCTTCGGCGCGATCTTCCTGCTGGCGCAGTTCTTCCAGGTGGTCCAGGGCCTCGGCCCGTTCGCCTCAGGAGTCCGTACCCTGCCGTGGACCCTGGCCCCGATGGTGGTCGCCCCCCTGGCCGGCGTCTTCGTCTCCCGCGTCGGCCCGCGCACCCTGGTGACCACCGGCCAGGTGTTCCTGGCGACGGCCCTGCTGTGGGTGGCGCTGCTCGCGTCGGTGGACGTCGGGTACGCGTCGCTGGTCCCGGCCTTCGTCCTGGCCGGCATCGGCATGGGCATGACCTTCGCGCCGCTGAGCACGGTCGCCATCGCGACGGTCCCGGAAGAGTCCCAGGGAGTGGCGTCCGGCACCCTCAACACGATCCGCGAGTTCGGCGTCGCGGTCGGCGTCGCGGCCCTGGCCTCGGTCTTCGCCTCCCAGGGCGACTACAACACCGCCACGTCGTACGTCTCCGGCGCGGTCCCCGCGGTCCTGGTCGGCGCGGCAACGGTGGCAGCCGGCGGCATCTTCGCGCTGTTCCTCCCCGGCCGCCGCCGCACCGCCTGACCGCACCCCATGGCCGCACCGCCTGACTGCACCCCACGGCCGCGGCGATGCGACGCCGACCCCGCCACCGCCGTCACGGCGTCGACCCGGCATGGCCGTGGCGGCACGGCGCGGTCTGGCTTGGTTGCGGCAAGCGCGGCGTGGACCCGCATGGCCGCGGCAAGCGCGGCGGGGTTTGGCTTGGTTGCGGCAAGCGCGGCGTGGACCCGCATGGCCGCGGCAAGCGCGGCGGGGTTTGGCATGGCCGCGGGCAAGCGCGGCGGGGTTTGGCTTGGTTGCGGCAAGCGCGGCGTGGACCCGCATGGCCGCGGCAAGCGCGGCGGGGTTTGGCATGGCCGCGGGCAAGCGCGGCGGGGTTTGGCTTGG